>Ga0194052_1000056_pt1 | contig 84685 bp, 76 predicted proteins | sample SepL226m_MetaG_FD_160117 | JGI IMG/M metagenome (GOLD analysis project Ga0194052, IMG submission 160117) | Anoxic zone freshwater microbial communities from boreal shield lake in IISD Experimental Lakes Area, Ontario, Canada - Sep2016-L227-6m | ecosystem: Environmental > Aquatic > Freshwater >...
TCCCAGAAACTATTTTGATTATGAGATACGGTTTCTATTTTATCTCGTTCGAAAAAATCAGTCTTATAGTCAAAGAGTCATTCTCGCATAAACATGGTAATACCGTTCTCAGAGAGAATCAGTCAATCTAAATATATATTGAGAAAATCTATGATATATTTTACAAAAAAACCTATACCAATAATACCGAAAAATCGAGGTAGATAGGGCCGAATGATATATTTATCCAAAACCACAAACAACACATATAAGACTAACAAAAAAATGAGTGTCCTCAACGTTAAATTGATAAAGACACTCGCATTATGTCAGATGACATGAAAAATATCGTCTACATGTACATATTTTTTCATAATCTGTTTTCTCAACATATCGACTAACAAAACTCGAACTCTAAGCATACTAATCCGATAAGCGGACGTTGAGCTATAAGCTTCAAGCTAAAAAAATTATTTAGTTTTTTTAGTTGGTTTAATGCTGTCCATTTTTTTCTGTTTTTCCAAGAACTTCTCCATTCTTCCTTTGATAACTTTCTTAATGACCTTATCTTTATTGAAAGCTGGATGACATTGATAACAAGTTTCCACTTTAAGTGGACCAGGGATAGTAGCGTTTACGGTAAATTTTGCACCACAGATGCAATTTACTTCCACGTCTTTAAAATAATTTCCGTGTATTCATGTTTTCATTGGTATAAGATAATAAGTTAAAAGGTTTGGAAGGTTTTGAAGGTTTTGAATGTTTGGAATGTTTGGAATGTTTGGAAGGTTTTGAATGTTTGGAAGGTTTGGAAGGTTTTGAATGTTTGGAAGGTTTTGAATGTTTGGAAGGTTTTGAATGTTTGGAAGGTTTGGAAGGTTTGGAAGGTTTTGAAGGTTAACATTTTAACTTGCAACTTTCTAAACCTGTAACCAAAGTATAATTAACGAGTAAATAATTTATGCAAAGGATCATATTCAAATAATTCTTCTGCTTTAAATCGATGTTTAAGTTCTTTTTCAGCTTCTTCTACATTTCCTGATGCGTGTACAAGATTTGGGATTCCTATGCTTGCACTATCTGCATATCCGTATGACATATGTGCATAATCTCCTCTAATAGTACCAGGAGCAGCACCCTTTGGTTCAGTAGATCATACAATTTTACGGACATAGTCTACTACTTCTACTCCTTCTAATACCATAGCAATAATAGGAGTTCTCATCATAGTCTTAACCGTATCATCAAATATTTTTTCACCATGTCTAGTAACCATTGTTCCAATAGTTTCATAATGATGAAAAAGGAAATCTCTATCTGGACGAAGCATTTTCATACCAACAAGGTGAAGTCCTGCTCTTTCAAAACGAGCAATAATTTCTCCAACAACACTACGACCTACACTGTCAGGTTTTAATACTACGAGAGTTCTTTGTACGTGAGTCATTTTTCTAAAAACACAAAAAAATAAAAAGGTTGCTGTGAACAATATCGTTTTGGCAACGATTTTCAAGCTATTTTGCAAATATACTTGTATCTTCTGTCTTATGTCTTGCTTATAAGTTTATATTGAAAAGCTGTATATATTAGTTATACATTTTCTGAGTATTTTACCTTATATGTATATTTTTCTCATGAACAAAAAATTATTATGAATAGCCTTTATAACAACTGTTCTTCTTCTAACTTTTCCTACCAAAGCAGATACCACAGGGACAGTAAACACAGGAACCGTAAATACATGAATAAGTATAACAGGCAATTGTTATCCTGTCATTAGTGGGTTAGTAATCTCTGTTGTTTGTACTACAGGTACGATAAACACAGGAACCGTAAATACAGGAATCATAAATACGGGAACAGTAAATACATGAACAACTACAGGAACAATAATTATTCCTCCAGCACCAATATACACCGGTACAGAATTTCAACAAGCTATAGCATGGATGTATGCCAACGGATTGACAAAATATAATAATGAAAAAGATTACAGAGCAGATGATGGGCTTACGAGAGAAGAAGCAGCGAAGATAATTGGACAAGCATTCATAACACTTGGGTATAGTCAAGAGACAAAAAATACTAACTGTGGGTTTACTGATGCCAATCAAATCAATCCAACACTTTCTGGATTTGTGGTTAATACCTGTAAACGATGAATATTTAAAGGAACGACAGACAATAAGTTTTTACCAGCACAAAAACTCAGCAGACCACAAGCAATGGCATTATTAGTAAGAATATTCGAAGGGAAAGTATCAAACGAAAGCAAAAATCCTCGACGATGAGAGTATTATATTAAAGGACAAGCGCTTGGACTGACTACACTAAGCAATCAAACAATATTTGATAGTGACATAACAAGAAGAGAAATTGCAATCTACATATATAGGTTCAAAAATATTATAAGTAATGAAACAGTTAAACTTATGATGCTCAATAAATTAAATGGATTAGGAACTACAGGACAAAATACCAATACAGGAATGCTCGACAACTTTTGATCACTAGCAGATTCACTGAGTGTAAATAATGATCCTGAACTACTCGAAGCGATAAGATGGATGAATGATAACGGATTGACTAGCTACAAAAACATCCCAGAATACAAACCATTTGAAATTCTCAATAGAGAACAAGCAGCAAAAATATTAACCATGTTTGCAAATGTATTTAATTTCACACAAACAGAGACAATAAGCAATGCATGTACATTCAAAGATGCTTCTTTATCGGACGCTTCATTAGTTACCTACATAGAAAACGTATGTAATCTTGGTATCATGCAATGATCAGATGGATATTTCAATCCAAAATGAACAATCACAAAATCACAATTCATTGCAGCAATCATCAGATTATTTGAAGGGAAAAAACTTGATGAAAATGCTTCACCTCGATGGAAAAATTATTTTGAAAGAGCACAAGAATTAGGAATGATAGGACCTGCGGATGCTGTGACATTTGATAATGTAATCACAAGATACGAAGTAGCATTATTCCTCTATAGATTCAAAATTAAAAATCAGATTCTTCAAAACATGAATAACAATTCTATACAGAACCAGATTATAAGCACAGTACCAGGATCGATAACAACATGAACAAACAATATGCCACAATCAAACGTCTATGTAGATATGAATCTATTACAAAATGGAAACTTTGATGTTGGATATTTAGAACTCTTTGGACAAAGATACAAAGTAGTAAAATCCAATACAAGCAATAAAGTTTGAACAAATAATTTCGTACGATATGGAGATATATTTACCCTTGATAGTGAAGTAAATACATGAACTACAAGCTTTATTGTAAGCAGTCTTTCACTTATAGAATGAACAATAAGAATAGGAGATTCTTCTACATTCAGCATCACTCCTATAGCAAATACTAATGCATATTACAAAATCAATAAAACTAAATAACTTTTATCTTTTTTATACAAGATCACATGGCAACAAAAGCACCAGCAACTAAATCTCATGGACGAAGTATTCTCAAAATTTACTTCCTTCTCATGACACTTGTAGGAGTCATAGGAACATTAGTTTCATTAGGATTTTTACTCTACGCTGCAGGGAAAAAAGTCATCATCACCAACGATGAATATATAGTTGCAGAAAGATACTATGAATTAGATATGTGTAGTCAGGGAATATCCAAGCCAACACCTGCAAATCAAAACTACATGGCATATCCAACTGACAAAGAAATAGCAAAATGTAAAGAAGATAAAAAAATAACCCTCATCCAAGCAAGAAATGCAACATTCAAAACAGATATGCTCAGTGGTATAATTTGGACAATATTATTCTTTGTATTGTTGATGACACATTATCCAAAATTTATGAACATGAACAAAAAAGACTAATCAATTACAAATTACGAATAAGGAATGACAAAATATGAATTTTAAATAAAAAAATACCGACACTGTTAGTTGTTAGTTGTTAGTTTTTAATTGTTAGTTATTATAAAAGTATGGAAGTAAAGAAGATAAATACAGACAAACTGATGAATATTAATCACACAGGAAGACCAGATACTTTCGACGAATTTATCGGACAAGAACATATCAAAGGCGTAGTAAAAACAGCAATTGATAGCGGGAAAAAAAGAAAATGACATATGGGTCATATCCTATTTTCTGGTCCCAGTGGATTTGGAAAAACTACAATGGCTCATATCATTTCCAAACAAGGACAAGTAAATATCAAAGCAGTAACATGATATGCAATTACCAAGCCATCTGAGATTATAAGTATATTAAACACACTCGAAACCTGAGATATATTATTTATCGATGAAATACATAGATTGAAACCAAACATAGAAGAGGTATTATATATTGCTATGGAAGACTTCGTCATCGATATGGTGATGCCAGAATGAGGAAATGTAAGGATACCAATCAATCCATTTACCCTAATCTGAGCAACGACAAAATCAGAGTCTTTGAGCCAGCCGATAAAGAATAGATTCGTCTATCATTTTCATTTTATGGAATATACTCCAGATGAAAAAGAGACCATCATAAAAAAATATCTCGATAAATATGAAATTGCAACCAGTGAAGAAATTATCAAAAAAATAAGTGCAAAAGTAGGCTCAGTACCTAGAGAAATTCATAACCTTTGTATCAAGATAAGAGATTTTGTAGTGACAGAATCACAAGAAAAGATTTTGACAAATTCCCTTCGAGAAAAATTTCTCAAACACAGCCAAATCGAAGAAGGTGGTATGACTCCCCTTCACGCCAAATATTTGGATATTCTAGAAAAAGCTGATAGACCACTAGGAGTAAAAGCTATCGCAGTTCAACTTGGAATCAATGAAAAAGCAGTCGAAGAAGATGTAGAACCATTATTATTGAAACTTGGTAAAATTGAAAAATCAGGAGTTGGAAGAATCTTAATTTCGTAACTATTTTAATTTTTAAGTATAACAAATGACACCAGAATTAGTTGCAGGCACAGCACCAGTGTTTGGACAAGGAACAGTGGTTTTGCTTCTAGTACTCATGGCACGAGACATGGTATGGAAAGCTATAGCACTTTGGAAAGCAGGAACTAAGAGACAATTAGCACGATTTATTTGTCTTTTCATTTTCAATACAGCGGGAATTTTACCTATCATCTATCTAGCATTTTTTCAAAAAAAATGAAAATAGCTATGTAATAAAACAAAAAACAATAAGAAAATTATTTATTTTCTTCACAAGATACCAATGCTCCAAAAGCATATTATGTGAATTGTTTTTTGTTTCCTAATAATTTTTATAGGAGGATGTGCAAAAATCAATATTAAGATAAGTTTTCAAGACATACAAACATGTAAAAATTTTTGTGATAGCGTAAATATACTATGAGGTGGGAAGCAAACAACATGCCATGAAACCTGTCAAAAATTAGAAGATTCCAAAGAGAAAATTATTGAACCACCCATCAAAAAAATTTCAAAAAAAATAAACCCAACCGCCATTCCAGAAACTATGACTCCAGAAGATTGTAATCAAATCTGTACAAATTTATGGAAAAACAACAATCAAGAAAAAGCAAATTGTCTCGTAAGTTGCACCAATGAAATTATCAAATAATGATAAATAATACGCGTAAAATACATTATATTAAAAACAATATTACTCTTGTTTTTATAAAAAAACTGAGTACTACTAGTAGTAGTAAATAAAAACAAATGTCTAATCATTAAACAACCTGAAAGGAGGTTAATCATGAAAATTATTTTTCCAAAAGAAGATCGTCTATTAATTCCTAGATCGACAAAAAAAGGAATAAAAATAGAGATCGAAAAATTGCTCGTCAAACAATTTGGACGACATGTTTCTACACTACGATCTATTGCGATTGTAGACCCTACACACTCCAAAATACAGGAGTACACCATCTATCTGGAAACAGAAGAACAAGACCCGCAAGTAATATTCCGTGATATAATAATTTATGGAACCAATTACTTCTTTGGGTCAATACTACTAAAAAACAGTCATAAAAAATTCTTTTTTTTGGCTGATATCGAAAAACCGCTTTCTATAGGAAATGAGAAAATTCTCCTAGACGGAACGAAAGAAATCAAAGTATACATAAGTAAAACGTAAATTTATGCTAAAAAAAACACCTCAAAAGCCACTCACTGTATATCTTTAAAGATCAGAGTGGCTTTACTTATTAATGTAAAAAAAATACTAAATAATTATACAGAAAATATATGTTTTTTAAAATCCAATTGCTCTATAATCTTAAGAAAAGCTCAAAGAGAAAGTGCAGTAGGATGGAATCCAGGCAAAGTAAATGCTACTTGTAGATTTTTAAGTTGTTCTGGTGTAAAAGCATCATACACGTGATTTTTATGTTCAAAATAATGAAATCACAAAAGCGCAAAAACCATAAGATCATTATAATGATGTTTATCAAAACAATCAGAAATACTATTTGCTTGTGATGCAAATCGATCTTGATCATAGTGATATTCACTCATTATGTTCTCTAAATATTGTTTAGCTAATACATGTTTAGCTTCAGCATCCAACTCATTTTCAAAAACCGTAAAAGCTTCATCAGTATTTTTTAAGTCTTGTGTAGCATTATTTTTTGCATCTTTAGCAAAAGATTTACATTCTTGTAAGAGAGGATCAAGTCATGCCCTAATAAATCTCAATGTTTTAAGATATTGTGTTATTCTTATAGGTTCCGATGAATCAATACCAGGAACACGCATAAAATATTTAGAAAAAAGTTTAAGTTGTGGTTTCAAAATTTTAATATCCTGATTTTTGTCAGCATATAATCGGAACATACGATCGATATATTCAGATTTCCATACACCTTCCTTACAAAAAGCACTATACATTTCATTTTTGGCCCTTACAAGTTCTGCAATCATTTCTTTACTGGTATGTGTACGATTAGTTTCAGTAATCATAAGCACTCTTCCAATATATTGTTTGAACGTATATTTGATTTTTTCTGAAGAATCTTCTTCATTTATTTCCAATGGTGTTTCTCCAATATTGTGAGAAGAATCACTACTATGGTCTTCACTTTTTATTGTCATCATACAAAGAAAAATAATAAAATTAGAGAAGATTATATCCTTCAGAATATATTTGTCAAGAGTCAGAAAAAAAATAAGAAATCAATAAGAAGAAGCCAGTTAATTAAAATTTATAGAAGAAAAAATATATCTTGATTTTTATTGTGTTTTGTATAATATAATGATGCATACAATCATTATATTAATGATGTGCACTGCTACTCTAATAGAGTAGCTTTACTCACGACATATACCTACATATATACTATCTCTCACGAGATATTTTTTTATTTTGTAAAGATAAAAAAAAATAACTATGGGTAGTTATTTAATTTTTAAAGTTTGGGTGATACAGGACTGAACCCCGCAGGTCTGCGAGGCGAGCCTTTGGCCTCTTGTACGTCAAAGAAATATGATTGGATATATAATTTATTAAGTTTGGGTGATACAGGACTCGAACCTGTGGCCTCTTGCACGTCAAGCAAACGCTCTAGCCAACTGAGCTAATCACCCGTATAATTGTGTTAACAGGACTAATATCGAACCGGAATCATCCGATTCACAATCATATTTAAACCATAGTAATGTGTTAGATCTTATACTGAGAAGCTTGGTAAAAGCAAAGAATTTGTATCAAGAATTTGATATTTACAGAAGACACATAAATGGAATATAACAAAACATATCTCACCTATTCCAATTTATTCTTTAGATATTACTTTTATCATATAGACCATTCTATCTTGATATTCTTGTTTTTTATAAAATTCATGTGCTTTTATATTACAAGTAAGTACTCATACACGGATAACATCGCATCATTGTAGTTTGAAATAATCTTCCATTTCCTTCATAAGAAGAGATCCAATATTTTTATTACGATATGCCTTATTGATGATGAGTTCTAAGATATTTCCTCACTTTGTAGGAATACATGCTGATTCATCTGATTCTGAACATGGTTCTATAATTCCGACAATCATACCAATAATTTTATCTTCGTCCTTTGCTACATAAATTTTCCCATAACATTCACTTACTTGTTTGTAGAGGTCATCAATTTGGAAATTTCCATATTTTGCAGTCTTTCTGAGCCTTTTTAGCGAATCGAGGTTAGTTAAATAGTCTTGGAGTTCTTCGACAAGAGAGAGAAGATGTTCTTTATCTTCGACATATTCTGTAATATTAATCATAGCTGTTTCTTTAGAAGTTTCTAAATCTGACCTCGCCCGGAGTCGAACCGGGATTACAACCTTCGCAGGGTTGTGTCCTATCCATTAAACGACGAGATCATATAATTTACACAAGTAACTTCTCCAAATATTTACCAAAACCAAAAATCTTATCCTCAGACCATTTCTGAGCCATAAGTTGAATTCATGTTGGCATCATTTCTCATTGATCTTCTACCATTCCCATGGGTATCGACATCGCTGGCAACCCTCACATATTTGCTGGGATAGTATACATATCTGCCAAATACACTTTAAGCGGATCATCAGTTCTTGAGCCTATTTTCCAAGCGACTTCTGGCACTGTTGGTGTTAAAATTATGTCATATTGTGCAAATATCGTATCAAATTCTGCTTGTAACTCCTCTCTCGCTTTTTGGGCTTTGAGGTAATATCATTCATAATTCGCTGAACTTAAAACAAAGGTACCAAGTAAGATTCTTCTCTTTGCTTCTTCACCAAATCATTCAGATCTAATAGTTTCATAATATTTTTGAAGCGTATCAACATCCATACTATCAGATTGAAGACCAAATTTTATCCCATCAAATCTAGCAAGATTTGTACTCACTTCCGCAGGCATCAACGTGTAATACATAGGTACAGAATACGCAAGCATAGGCAAACTTATCTCATCTACAATAATTCCATCAGCACGAAGTTTTTCTATAGTTGCTAGAAACAATTTTTTAATTTGAGGATCCAAACCTTCTCATAAAGACTCTTTTGGTACTCCTATTTTAAATATTTTTACTGATTTTTCATCAAGACTGTTTTTGTTATTCACGAAATCATCCGCTCTCGGATCACTCTGTGAATCCTTGGGATCAAATCATGCAATAGCTTTCAATAATATTTCTGCATCATCGACGGTTTTTGTCATCACACCGACTTGGTCTAAACTTGATGCCATAGATTGGACACCATAACGAGATACCATACCATAGGTAGGTTTTATTCACACAATACCACACCATGCAGCAGGCTGACGAATACTTCCTCATGTATCAGTTCCCAATGCACCAATAACTGCTCATGATGCTACAGCAGCTGCAGATCAACCAGAACTTCATCCAGGCGTTCTATCAGTACCATATATATTTTTACTTTTTCAAAAATACGAAGTTTCTGTAGTCGATCACATAGCAAATTCATCCATATTTGTTTTTCCTATCATAAGTCCTCCATTTTTCTCCAAATTCAAAAAACAAGTTGCGCTATAAGGACCTATATAATTTTCAAGTATTTTGGATCCACATGAAGTGATATAATCTTGAGTGAGAATAATATCTTTGATACCAATCGGTGCAGCTTTCAATGGTCTCGAAGCAAATTGATCGAGATGAGTATCCACATACTCTTCATGAAATCTTACAAAAGAAAAATAATCAGCATTCAATGTTTTTGCTGTTTCTAGATAGTTTTTAACGATATCTTGAGCTTTCATATCGCTATGTAGATATTCTTTGAGAGTTAGTTGCATAGATAAAATGGTAATATAAATTATATGAAGTGAATATTAGTTTCAAAAATTTTTAAGAAACGTATCAAGACTATTGTCGTGAGACGAAGATGTTGTAGTAGTTGTTTTAGGTGGTGTAGGAGTAGTTGTTTTTATTCTACATGAATAATATGTTCCGCACTCAGGTGAAGTATAACTGACATATTTTTCTTGGTTTGTCGGACATGAATTGACGGTTGGCATTGCTGGACAAGGAGTTGTAGAAACAGTTCACGTAGTATGTTCGACTAACGAACTACCGGTATCTTGAGGTAATTCCGCGTCACTCAGTAATAACTCTTCATCACCACTACTATCTTGTAAAAATCACGTAGTATCTAAGATAACTCCTGTCATATCAAGAACCACTCAAGTTTCGATATGTACTTCTCACGTAAGAGTAAAATGAGTTCCTATCGTGGTATTAGAAAAAGATTTTATATCATACAAAAGCTGATTAGCTGCGGTAGGATTAATCAAACGATAGACAAAAAATGCTATCACCAAGAGTAAAACAACAAATATAAGTCTTTTGATAAATCTCATGAGTATATACTACAAATTAAAACAAGAAACACTATATATATTTAGCCAAAACTTGCAATACTAATCAGTAAAACAAAATGCTATTGCCTCCACATTTTTTTTCAGTAAAAAGCGTGTATGCTTAAATCACTCATCAAAAACGCTATAGATTATATGAAAAATGATCACCAAATCATCAGACTAACTCTGGTGACATCTTTTTTTCATTCATTGGTAGCGAGCTTATTGATTATTTTAAACATCAATACCCTCTTTGCGAGAAACTATGAAAATGGATTATATGTAGGTAAAGTTGCTGAATTTTTCGTCCAAGAAATCAACAAAAATCAAGTCATTAATCGGGTAATCGGCATAGCAATAATACTTTTTTTAGCATATTCAATTGTATATCCTCTAGGACAAGCAGCAATCATCTACTATCTCAACGATAAAGATAGAAGCATAAAAAACGCATTAAAAAAAGGAAGAGAAATATTTTTTCCTATGTTTGAATACGGAATTATTTCATTAATACTTTCTCCAACCGTATATTGGATAACATTATTAAAAATAGCAGTTTCGTGAGGATTACACGGAAACTTAACCATTTTCATGCTTTTGTTACGATTTATAGCGATGACCATAGTCAATGCACTCAAAGTATTCACCAGATATATTATGACAATAGAAGGTAAATGAGCATATGAGGCTGTACTCAAAAGTTGTGACCTCTCTTTTTCCCATTTCAAAGAAACAACAAAATACCTTAGAATACAGACTAATCTGATTATAAATTTTTCTTTCAACATTTTTCTCGTCCTTCTTGTACCTATTATACTCATCTATGTTGCTATACAATTCAATCTCCTCCAATATTCTGGGGTCAAACGAAGTGTATATGGATTATTCTTCCTAGGAATTGTATTCGGTTCATATGCAAGTTCAATGGTAAGGGCATTTTGTGCATATTTATGGAAGGAAATTTACGATAGTTTCAACCAACAAAAAAACAAATAACATGCAGTTGTTTTGAATAATTGAACCATACTGAGGTATAATTATACAAAGAAACAGTAAAGTAACCATTATTATATAATAATTTACAAAAAATGGCTTAAAACAGTAGGTAAATGCCGTTTTTTTTTGTACAAAATAGTATTTTAGGATATACTTGATATAGACTAAAGTATCAAGCCCTAAGCTAACAAAATAAAAATGGGTGATATGTTTTCTGCTTTACACCTTAAAGTACAATATGGAACTCGGTTTATGTGAACAACTTATCAAAGATCAATATACAAAGAATCCAGCATGATTGGACAATATTTCCCAATTGACAAGTGCTGCACGGGGGAAAGATAAACTCTCTTGTATGCAAATGATGTGAGGAATAACTCAGATTAAAAATTTTTTATTAAACAACAATAAATACAAACCTGCACCTATCACAACACAAGGACCAGGGTTTACGACAGTTCCAAGCCAAAAAGATCAACAAACCACACAAACAACTACAACCAATACCACAGCTACCGTAACAACACCAGCAACACGAAAGACTACTGTTACGACATACGGACTCTATGCACTTGATGGAATACTTATATTTATAGGAGTAATGATATTGTTGATTGTGATAAGAAATATGATGAGATTTTTCTATGATGTATTCAATTCAGGAAGAATAATTTATCTCAAAGTTCTACTTCCTAGAGGGCAAAGCAAACTTGATCGTGAACAAGAAAAAGAACTTGCCAAAGATATGAAAGAAAAAATTTGACGTATGGGACAGGTATTCCATAACTTTCACAAAGTAGGAAACTTAAGTACAAAAGAAAGTATGATGAAGACATTATTTGATAAACCAAAGACGACATTAATTTATAATTATGAAGATGGTGTACTTAACTTTATAGTAGCAACCTATCCAGAATATCAACAGCTTTTGGAAGGAGCGATTGCTGCACAATTTCCTAACTGTTCAATAGAAAAAACCATTAAGCCAAAATTTTTCAAAAAAAGATACAGTGATATTATGCCTATAAAACCAAAAAAAGATCCAGTATTCAATATCAAAATTTATAAACAACAGCCAGATGATCCAATAAACAATATCATCGATGCTATAGGAAAAATATCTAGATATGACACACTCAATATCGTTATACCTATCAAGCCATTGGGCGATGAATTCAATAGAAAATCACAAAAAGCCATAGATAGATTATATAAAAATTTATCGGTATATGAACATGGTACGGGATGGCGAAAATATATTCTCATGCCACGAAAACTCATTGGTTTCCTTGTAAATGGACCAAGCAAAGAACTTTTAACGTCAAAAAAAGAAGAAGAAAGCGTAACTATGGTACGTATGGTAAAAGCAAAAGAAGATTATCTCAATGCCATGGGAGAAGAGGCAGCATTACCATTCTTCAACTCAGCAATACTCATCACTACAAGTTCTGACGAAAAAACAAATCTCGAATCCAATATAGATCAAATTGTAAATGCATTAACCGTATATGGAGATGAATATGGTAACGAATTGGAAGATACACAAACTAAAGCAGATATATTATGATGGTTTTTTAAACCAATTCGAAAGATTGCAGTCAATAATTTTATTACAAAATTTTTCTTTGCAAGAAATATATTCTGAATAAACGAACTAACATCACTCTTCCATTTCCCAGACGCTACCTATAACCGTTCACCAATCATTTCATGGATGCAATATAAAGTACTTCCAGCACCAGAGAATCTTCCTATACCAAAAGATTTCAATGGATTTATTATGTGATGAGTATTGGCAGAAAGTTATAAATGAGGAAAACTCAGCACCATACTAGCTGATTATAAAAAACATCGAGCTGTAGGTGAAACAACAACAAACGAAGAAGTATTAGAACCAGGAGAAAAATTCACTACAGAACAATTGGTAGGTAAAGAAATTATAGAAAAAGATGGTAAAAAATTTGTCAAAACACTCGTACAAAAAAAATGATATGGATATAAGTTATTTAAAGATGCAATCCTCTTATGAACAAACATTTATAGAAATACCCTCTCTCCTGTATATATGAAAAGAGATGATAGAATGAGACATCATTACTGTATCGGAAAATCAGGTACATGAAAATCAGTATTCCTACAAACAATAGCGAGACAAGATGTTTGGAATGGTGATGGCCTATGTTTGATCGATCCACACGGTGATCTTGCAGAAGATATGCTTGCTTATATACCCAAAGAAAGAGCAAAAGATGTTGTATATTTCGATGCAGGAGATGAAGAAAGACCGATGGGATTAAATCTCTATGAAATTAGTGTATTAGATGAAGCAGATAGAGTGGTTAATGATGCAACAGAAATATTTATCAAGATGTTTGGTCCAGAAATCTTTGGTCCGAGATTACAAGAATATTTCAAATACGGAAGCCTAACATTACTTGAAGACTTCGAAGACAGACCTACGCTTCTCGATATCGTAAGACTCTTTACCGACGAAGGCTATAGAGAATATAAAGTAAAAAAAGTAACCAATCCTACCGTAAGAAATCGATGGGAGAAGACATTTAACGCAATGGGAGACAAAGAAAAGCAAGAAATTATCCCATATTTCTCAGCAAAATTCGTATCGTTTAATACCAATAGATTAATAAGAAATATTATCGGACAGACAAAATCAGCATTCAGATTCGAGGATATTATGGATAATAGGAAAATTCTGATTATCAATCTTAGTAAAGGTAGAATTTGAGAATCAAACGCCAATCTACTAGGTATGATTATGGTATCAAAGATTTATACAGCAGCGATGGCAAGAGCGAGACAGAAAGAAGAAGACAGAAAAGACTTCTTCCTTTACGTCGATGAATTCCAAAATTTTGTATCAGGAACATTTGCGGATATCTTATCAGAGGCAAGAAAGTATAGATTATCACTTATTATGGCTCATCAATATATCGCTCAGCTAGAACCACCCAAAGGACTTGGTGATGTTGGTGGAGGAAAAAACGATGTGAAAGCAGCAGTATTTGGTAACGTTGGTACGATGCAATCATTCAAAGTCGGTGCGCCAGATGCAGAATTTCTTGAAAAAGAATATGCTCCGATACTTTCGACAGAAGATATTGTAGGTATAGCAAACTATAAAGCATATATAAAATTGAATATCGATAATGCAACTACTCGTGCATTTAGTATGAACACCATCTATACCAAAGATTATCAGAATAAAAAAATAGTAGCAATATTAAAAGAATATTCAGGTAAAAAGTATGGAAGGAAGAGAGAGTTCGTTGATGCAGAAATGGAAGCAAGACTTGGTATGAATACAGACGAAAAAAAACTCCCAGATCCGACAACAATACCACCAACAGAAACAACACCGACTACCCCTCCACCTGCACCAGCAACTCCGGCAACAACACCAACTCCAACAGCATAATTTATCTGATTTCTACATCGAACATAATGTTAACTCTTCCTTCATGAACAGATTGCACATGAACCGATAAGACGGAAGAGATTTTGGGGAATACAAAAAAAGAAGAAGTAGAAGTTTTATCATCCACAAAAAACAATAAAAAAGCAGTGATGCAGGATCATTTCGACGCAGAAGAAATTATATTTAGAAAAGACATAGAACATTTTCTAGAACAGAGCGTAGACAAAAATTTTTTTAATCTATGAAAAATAAAAGATTATCATATTTTTACAGAAGGAGTATCATCCGTTGTAGCAAGAATAGATATGACAAATGGCAAAAAATACGTTTTCAAATCAGGAAATGATTTTGTCGAATGATGAAATGAAAGAATGCATATTGAAGGAGACATATATGATGTACGACGCAAAATAGGTATAAAAACACCTATCGTATATAAGAAATGAATAATCTCACAGAAGAATAGCAATATACCGTATATACTTATGGAATATATCCAACCAGAAAAAAAATTAGTAAAAAATATGATGGAAACTAGTATGCTTCAAGAGTTGGGAGAAAACATAGCAAAAATGAACACTATACACGGGGAATGATTTGGTCGAATAAAAAAAATAGAAGGAAATATTTTTATAGGGGTAGATAACGATATCAATGAGCTATATACAGCATGTAATAAAAACATTAAAATATTGGGAAAAAGAGAAACAATATGAGAATACGAGAACCAAAAAACACAAAAAGCAATACACATACTTAAAAACAATTTTATATCTGGAACAGAAGCAACCGTTACTCATGATGATATTCGAGACAATTTTTTTCTTACTAAACCTATGACTATATTTGACCCAAATCCTAGATTAGATCATCCATTAAATGATATTGCTTCTATATCAACAGATATATTATTAGACAATGATATTATACAAGAAAAAAAAGAAGGAATACTTCAGAATATTTATCATGGATATGAAAAACAAAACGGGGGAAAAATAGATAAAAACATTCTGAATGCATGTATAATAGTAAAACTTATTCAAAAAATACGTTGGATGAGTGGATCACAAAAAAAAGAAAAAAAGATACAAGAAGCACTATCACTTTTCAAAAAAACAGAACTAATCTAACATATTCACATTATTTCATTTTGAAAAAAGCATCTCAAATGGATGCTTTTGCAATTATGAAGAAAACTCACAATTAAAATAAGATACTGGATGATGTACAGGAGCTTAAAAAAAATAAGCCCACAAACAGAAGTGCCATAGCAACTACATAGATAAACCAAAGTGTATATTCTTTCATACTTTTTGATTTGTTACTTGTTTTTACAGGATTTTCGTGTTTTGATGCCATAAGAATACGCGTGTTGATGAATATTTGTTTTTATTTGATAAAAATACTATATATAAATATATATCAATGTCAAGTTAAAATAAAATATAATTTACCAAAAATAGATACATAAAAATTGCCTCCTTGAAAGACACATCAGGACAAGTTTTGAGATATATTTTATTTAGCTCAATGACATTTTTTGTACTTTTTCCCTGAGCCACAAGGACAAGGGTCATTTGGTCTTACTTTATCACCTGGTTGGGACATTGCTGACTCATCGAATACATTTGGTGTTCAGACAGGTTGATTATCATCATTCACTTCAAAGATTTCTACACCATCACTATGTTCATAGACCATTTTTTCTGGTTGCTTAGCAGATGGTTTCTCAAAAGTAAGCTCTTTTACTTCAGCACTCACTTTTTCTAGCATTTTGAGATATTCAGCTTCACTTTGTGAACTTGCGATAGTTACTTGTTGGGACTGATCTTGTTGTTGTACCATAGCAAAATCGATACCAGCGATATATGCGGTTACATCAAATTTGAGTCTGTATAATAATATTTGAAATTTTTCAAATGCCTCTGATTTATAAACAATCAAGGGATCAAGTTGTGCATATCACATCAAACCAACTTTATCTCTAAGATATTCCATATCATCAAGATGTTTGACTCGGAGCGTATCTAAATGATACAAATATACATCTTTGAATATTTGATACAATCTATTTACATCCATTTTTGCAAACTTCGCTTTGAGCTGATCAAGCATAAATAATGAAAGTTCTACTTGCAACTTATCAAAAGTCATTTCTTCAAACATTTGGAATTGTTTATGTTCGAGTTTCAATGAAAATTCCTTGTCCATTACACGAAGAAACTGAGCAATAGATTGTTCCAATACTTGAGCATTAGCTATTTGTTGACGAACGATATCACTCATATTTTCCTCTATCTCAAGCTTAATTTGTTCTACCAAATATGTTCTCAATGTTTCATCAGTTTCACTACCAAGGATATCATCTCTCTTTTTATAGATTGCTTGTCTTTGTTTGTTGATCACACTATCATAATCGAAAAGATGCTTTCTGATACCAAAATGTCGTCCTTCCATCTGCTTTTGAGATCTTACTATAGAACTCGTAAACTGTTTTTGACTCAGTTCAAGATTTTCAAGTTCTGCCTTGCCAAGAAGCATTGAAGCAACTCATTGAATTCTTTCACCTCCCATCTTACGCATAATCAAATCATCAAGAGCCACGAAGAATACCGATACTCAAGGGTCTCCTTGTCTTCCTGCACGTCCTCTCAACTGATTATCTATTCTTCTTGATTCATGTTTTTCTGTACCGAGGATGAATAATCCATAATGGAAATCTTGTTCTAGAGTTTCTATAGCATCACCATCAGCTGGTTTACAAAGCAATTCAGCAAAAACATCAGTAGTCGCTTTCTTGCTACGATTAAATTTTACTTTCATCATGATACCATCATGAGTCACCCAATCTTGTTCTGCTTGTCTAATAATTTCATCACTCATACCAAAAACATGTCTCATACCATCAATCGTAAGTTCATATTCCACTCATGAATAGAGATCAGCAGATACTCATCTTTTATCAGTAATTTGTTTTTTGATCCATGTAGCATAATTATCTGCAAGTTTATCATTGAGTCCTTGTTCAAGTTTAATATCTGTTCCTCTACCTGCCATATTTGTGGCAACTACGACACTCTTGTATTTTCCTGCTTGAGAAACGATGTGTGCTTCCTGTTCATGAAATTTTGCATTCAAGACATAATGCGTAATCGCATCTTTTTCTAAGATTCTAGAAACGTATTCAGATGTGGCGATATTAGCCGTACCGATAAGAATAGGCTGTCCGATATCATGAGCAAATTGGATATGTTGTTTTACAAATTTTCGTTTGATAGATTCGTTGTAATATACTTTATCATTTCTATCTACTCTAATAGTTGGTCTATTGGTAGGTATTTCCAAAACAGAAAGTTCATAAATCTTTTCAAATTCTTCTCCTTCCGTCAAAGCTGTTCCTGTCATACCACAAAGTTTAGCATATTGTTTGAAGAAATTTTGATAGGTAATGGTAGCAAGCGTTTTAGATTCTTTTTGAATTTTAACGCCTTCTTTAGCTTCTATCGCTTGATGTAGACCTTCAGAAAACCTTCTTCCTGGCATCGTACGACCGGTATGTTCATCGACAATAAGTACTTCATTATCTTTTACGATATATTCCTTATCTTTTTCATAGACCGCTTGTGCACGAACCGCGTTTTCGATATGATGAATCTCTTCGTATCAAAGATCTTTATATAAATTTTCTATTTTAAGTATTTGTTCCAATTTTGTGATCCCTCTTCCACTCAATGATGCAGATTTAGTCTTTTCATCAATATAATAATCACCATCATCTTCCTGGTCCTTTCCTGATTTAGCATCAGTAAGCAATTCTTGAAGCAATCATTTTGATACCTTTTTCTTATTAGTACAAGGAATTAACCCTTTAGCAATTTGAGAATAATATAAATATTTATCTGTCGCTTCAGCATTTGGTTCAGAGATAATCAACGGAGTTCTCGCCTCATCAATCAAGATACTATCAATTTCATCTACGATAGCATAATTAAGTGGTCTTCGTACAAGAGATCTATCTTTCATAGATTTAACTAAATTATCTCTCAGAAAATCAAATCCAAGTTCCGAATTTTCTATATAGGTAATATCTTTTGCGTATTCTTCCCTTCTTTTTTGAAGAGAAACAGTCTTGGTTACACACCCAGACGTCAATCACAACCAAGCATATACATGTCACATCCATTGAGCATCACGAGAAGCAAGATAATCATTAACGGTAACTACATGCACTCATTTTCCTGTCAAAGCATTTAAGTATACAGGCATTACGGCAACCAATGTTTTTCCTTCTCACGTTTTCATTTCAGCGATAATTCACTTGTGAAGAATAATTCCTCCAAGCAATTGCATATCATAAGGAACCATATTCCACGTCAACATTTCACCTTTGACTTCAACTTGAGATCCTACCATCCTTTTACACGCTTGTTTTACCGTAGCAAATGCTTCAGGCAAAAGTTCATCCAAGGTAGCTCACTTAGCAAGTCTCTCTTTAAATTCCTGTGTTTTCGCTTTTATCTGATCATCAGAAAGAGTATCAAACTGAGTTGAATATTGATTTATCTCTTTGATCAAAGGAAGATATGTATTAAGCTGTTTCTGATTATAATCACCAGCTATAAAACTCATTAGTTTTCCAAACATCTTTTTTTCAAAATTATTAAAATAAATAAGATGCAATGAAAATCTGAATATTTTTCTGAAAATTTTCATAACATCGAATTTATAGTTACTATCTCAATAATTACAGAATAATATAATTATTTGGATAGTAACTACAATTCCGCAATAACGGATAACGTTTCTATACTATAAATTTGGGACAATAAAACAATAGTAATTAAACAGATGAGTATATATTTCTCTTGCATTCATGATATAAGAAAATATATAAATACTGTCTTTTTATCTCTTATGACATTATATTCATGGTAGTGAAGAAAAAAGTTGCAGCTAAAAAACCTGCAGCTAAAAAGGCTGTCAAAAAAGTTGCTAAAAAAACATGTAAGAACTGTTGTTGTAAATAACAGTATTCGTATTTTCAGAAAACCGACAATAGTCGGTTTTTTTTAAATGTTTTTTATTTTTTTTATAAAAAAAATTTACTAAAAATAAAGTATGAGAAAAAGAGCTTAAGAACTGTATTAAAATTTACAATTGATATATCACTTTCTCTTGCATTTCATACTATATATCATATATATTATAGTAAGATCTCTTTTTATCTTTTATTATTACTCACAAATGGCTAAGAAAGTTGCTAAAAAAGCTGTTAAAAAAGCAGTAAAGAAAGTTGCTAAAAAAGCAGTTAAAAAAGTTGTTAAGAAAGCAGTTAAAAAAGTAGCTAAAAAAAAGGTTGCTAAAAAAGCTGTTAAGAAAGCAGTTAAAAAGGTTGCTAAAAAAAAGGCTCCTAAAAAAGTAGCTAAAAAAAAAGCTCCTAAAAAAGTTAAGAAAGCTAAAAAAGTAGCTAAAAAAAAGGCTCCTAAAAAAGCTAAGAAAGCTAAAAAAGTAGTTAAAAAAGCTCCTAAAAAATTAGTAGGACGAGCTGCTGTAAAGATTAAAAAATAGTTTGTACTGAGTACAGAAAAATCCACCTAGGTGGATTTTTTTTGTTCTATTGTAATTACATAAGAAGATAGTATATATAGGACATATATGTATTTTATCTTTTCATATATTACTTATGGCAACAAAAAAAATTATTAAAAAAAATGGTATTAAAAAGAATGTTATTAAAAAAACAGTTAAAAAGACTGTCAGTAAAATTAAAAAAGTAGTTAAAAAAGAATTCAAAAAAGACGTTAAAGTAATCAAGAAAGAAGCAAAAAAAGATTTTGGGAAAGCAAAAAAAGTGGTTAAGAAAGTAGGAATGGCAATAAAAAAAGAAGTTAAAAAAGATGTTAGAAAAGCTAAAAAACTAGTAAAGAAAGTCATCGTGAAGATTAAAAAATAATGTTGTATTATATAGCAAAAAACTCCGTATAAACGGAGTTTTTTTTATAAAAACAAAATACTTTGTCTAAGCGGCGCTGCTATTAACGCAGCGAGAAAAATATTGTAGAAAACATTAAAGTTTTTCAAATATAATTTCAGTACTCTTTCCTTTTTGCAACAACCACATCAATCTTTTTTCTCTAGTTAAGAAGTCACAATTTCCCGTATACACAATTTTTACCGTATATGTTTGAGCTTCTTTAAGTTTGAATGAGACAAAAATATCTTCAACTTTTTTGAGGGTATGAAAACGAATTTTTTTAAGATTTAGGTATTTGGTAATAGTCGTCTGATAATGGAAATATCCATAGTTTAAGGGAATAAGCGTATCAACCATTGCATCCTTGAAATATCTCAGATCAAATTTTATGATTTTATTTACAAGGATATTGGAATACGAAAGGCTTGTGAGATAATATTTCCAAAGTGGTGTTTCCTTGGTTCGATACACAAATGGAGAATGAAATTTTTTGATAGCTTTTTGATTAGATGCAAGTGTATATGTCTTTTCTACCTTTTTTATAAGGGGTTGTGCTTGCTCTACATCAGCAAAATCACCCAAAAGACCGAATTTACCTACAAGAGAATGTTTAAAACATTCATCAAGAAGATATGTTTTAAACAAAGGAAGAACTCTCGAATGTTCAATTTTCAATTTTCCATTTTCAATCAAACAATATAATTCATATATAGGAGGAAGTATAATATAATCAACATTTTGTTGAGTTAAGTAGTTAATTCATTTTTCTACACACGCCAAGGACTGATCAAACGTCTTATCACCATATGGCCAATGAAAAAAATCATAATACACGACATAGTCATGATCATATGTAGAAAGGAATTTGAACAGGGTCAATGTTTCAGATCCTGAGGTTATTATTCAGATTTTCATGCTATTTCTTTTTTGAGATAAACATATTTGTTGAGCAAATCAGTAAGCTCTGCTTGAGTGGTAGTCTTACTTATTTTGTCTATAATAGTAACTTGCGCCCTGAGAAGGGAAGCATAAGCATTAAGTGACGGAGTAGCAAAACCACTAGCAGTGAGTATGTCTATTTTAACCAACGATTTTTGGAGATTGATCTTATAGGGAGTGATTTTTATAATAAAATATTGTACAGATTTTTGAAGAAGCGTATCCTGAAATGTTTTCATATTAGCAACAACAGTAATTCTAGAGAGCTGTAACTTATCTAACAAAGCCTTTTTTTCTATTTTAATAGTTTTTCGATATTCCAGATCACGACCCCTATTAAGATATGTTTGTATCTTCATAAGATCCTTCGCTGTACTAATAATCAATTGTTCTAAAGAAGCTATAGTATCTTTACAATGGTAGTATCATGTAGTCTGTTTGAGTGAAATAGTTACTTGTTCTTTTCTTATTAAACAAAATAATCAATCTGACTGATCAGCACTAACGGCTCAGATAGATAAAAACGTACATATCACTATCAAAATTATTTTCTTCATATATACACACACAACTAAAATATTATACTAACTCATTAATCAATTTTTTGATTCAAAGCCAGAAATACGTATCAGGAAGTTTTCATGATTTGATACCCGAATCAAGACGTATCAATCCACTATAAAATTTTTCTATATTTGTCTTATTATTTTTCAGTAGTCAAATTTTTGCATACTCATTTTTGACTTGCCACGGATTCATCTTAAGAAATGAAGCGATATCTTTACTGTCTTTGAGACCGATTTCATCCAAATCTATCATAAAGATATAGAATTTCAAAGCCCGATACAACATACCAGCAAATTGATTTCGATCAGCTCATCATGCTTGGATTTTTTCTAGAATTTTAATAGCTTGTATTTTATCCGTAAACAATGCTTTAAGCAAGGCAAAAGAATCAGTCTCTACTTGACCGAAGACGATCAAATCAATCATGTTATCATCTATTTTTTTCTGATTTTTGATCTTTGTTCGTGTTTTGAGTTTGTCACATTCAAACCAAATACGATATAAATCTGATCCAACCTTGGTGAGAAAATATTGGATTGTCACATGATCTATGATGCAATCACTCAACTCATTTTTCACAAACTGTTCTAAATCATTATTTTTCAACTGAGTAAATTCTTTAACCGTCGTATTCTTCTCAAGAAACTTATATAATTTTAATCTTTTATCTGGAGTAGTACTTATGAAAACCAATAAAGAATCATCAGGGATTTTACCTTCAGCTTTGATCAATGCATCGACAAAAATTTGTAATTGTTCATTTTTTTCATCTCACAACTTGGTTGTTGCATCCAACGGTAATCAGTTTACCAAAATAAGTTTCTTGGTAGTAAAGAGTCCACTACTGTAAATCGCTTGTTTGATTTGCGCAATGTCTAAATTATCTAAACTGAATGAAAAGATACTATCTGGTCCGAATTTTTGCAAAAATCACTCCTTTCGTCTAAAGAGTTCTTTATCCAGAAGATAGGTCTCCTGCCCGGTAAATAGAAAGATATTTTGAACCATAGTGATAAATAATAAACGTCGTCAAAAAATAGTGTTATAACACACCATCATTTTATCGTTTAGCAGTTTGAATTCAAACTAAAAGAGATGAAAAAAAAAAACTCTTTGTAATTTTACCTCAAGTAATTACACTACAGCACGTTTATATAGTAAGAGAACGATGAATTTTTTCAAAAAACTCAACAAAATACTAGCAAAACCAGCAATTCGAGGTATTAAAATATACCAATATACACTTTCACCAGACAAGTGATTACCATCTTTTTGGTTAAAAGGGAAAATTTGCTCACACGAGCCACACTGTAGTAAATACAGCATCAACGTACTCAAAAGATATGGATTTTGGCCTGGAATTTTTTATGCAACCGATAGAGTTTTACACTGTACAGCAAGTATGCACAAAACATACGATCCTGAACATTATCGCGTAGTATTTTTCTCTTCAGCACCCATAGGTGTCCCCTTTTTGCAGCATTTAGCTGACGACAAAAGATTCGAGGTTGTATGAGTCGTAACCCAATGTGACAAACCATCAGGAAGATGAATGGAAATGAACGAGAATATTATAAAATCAGAAGCAAACAAATTATTTTCCTCATCTTCCATAAGCAACATTTTACTTCTAGATGGATTTGGATGAGATGGCACAAGTAACCGATTTCCTCGATTAAAATCCATATTAGAATCACAATGAATAACAGTATATACTCCTATACCAAAAAATACAAGCGCACCAATATTAAAAGAACAGCTTGATGATATTATAGAACACTATGCAGACAAAATAAATGAAAAAACAATAATCATAGGACATAGTTTGGGATGTTTATTAGCAAACCATTTCATTACGACAACAGAGAAAAAAATAGCAAAACTAATTTCGGTAGCTCCAGCATTTAGAGAGAACAACATCGATGCAATAATAAAGAAATTCCCTGCTTTTGCACAGGCAGAAGAACATTTAAAAAATTATCAAAAACACGAATTTGATACAGAAAAACTAGAAAAATTGGTAAGTGAACATATCGTATATCTTTCAGACAACGACCCTTTCATCCCATATAACAAGGCAAAAAAATATTACGAAAATAATTTTGATAAGGTCACCATAAAAACATATCAAGAAAAAGGACACTTCAATGAGAAAGCATGAATCAAAGAATTACCAGAAATATTGGCAGATATAATTTCTATCTATACACCTACGAAATTGAATCCTGAGAAATCAGAAGAAGGAAAAGCATTCACAGAGCGATTGAAAGAAAAGAAACCAGATATGTTAGTTGTCATTGCGTACGGAAAGATTATCCCACAAGCAATTTTAGATATTCCAAGAATTGCACCTATCAACGTCCACGGATCTATTCTACCAAAATATCGTGGCGCTTCACCTATTCAATCGACACTATTGAATAATGACAAAGAAACCTGAATCACTATCATGAAAATGGATGCTACTATGGACACATGAAACATGATCGATATCCTCAGATTCACGATACCTTTCCAACGAACAACTAAAGAATTGATTGATGAAATGAAAAAAATCGGACCAAAATTTTTGAATAATACTTTACGAAAATACGGAAAAAAACTCCTCGGAGAAGTAAAACAGCAAGAGCATAAAGCTACCTATTGTGGAAAAATAGAAAAAGAATCCTGACTGATTGACCCGCGAAAAGATTCCATAGAAACGATTTATAATAAATACCGTGCATTCTTCCTATGGCCGAAAATCTATTTTATGATGAACGACAAAAGAGTTATCATAGAAGAGCTCAAAATCAATGAACCATTATATAATAGCAATGACGAACTGCCTTTATTCCAAGGAAAACAATTACATCCGGCAGTATCAGACATTCAAATTAAGCCAGAAGGCAAAAAAACAATGCCACGAAAAGAATTTTTAAATGGATATATTAAATAGATGATCAAAGCAATTTTTTGGGACTTTGACGGAACAATAGCAGACACTACAACATTAACCATAAAGGCAATAAACACATTAGCAAAGGAATACAATCGCGAACATATACCTAGGGAAACATTTCGTGCTCAAAGTATTAAAAATCTAATTAAAAATATGCATATACATCGACGGCAAGTTATACTATTCGTACGAAAAATCAAAAGATATATACAGAGCAATTATACAAACATTCATTCATTTCCATGAATAGAAGAAGTATTCCATACATTATCAAAACAATATATTCAAGGGATAGTAACAAGTAATAAAAGTTCAACAGTTCAAAAACACCTTGATAAAGAGTGATTTTCAAAAAATATTGAAATTATACATTGTGGATTATGGAATAAAGCAAAAAAAATAAAAAAGCTTATGAAAAGACATAAACTACAAAATAATGAGGTAGTATATATCGGAGATGAAGTAAGAGACATCGAAGCATGCAAACAAATATGAATAAAAATAATCGCTGTAAGTTGGTGATACAACAACCAAGAAATATTAAAAGAAAACACACCAAATATGATTATTTCTCACCCAAAAGATATTATTGATAGCATAAAAAAAATAGAAAATCAAAAAAGCTAACGATATAAAGTTTATATTGAAATCACATATTAGATAATTAAACTCTTTGCAAGTTAAGACTATTTTTTACTATTTATTCATCCCCAAATGCTATTTGATTTTCAAGCATTTATAGAAGAGCTCAGAGAAAAACCAGAGAAAAAACAAATCGTAGAAAAATACGAGAGTTTATTTGGTCCTATTCAATGAGATATCAAAGACCAGATTTGGTATACTGAATATCTTATAAAATTCGAAGCGCTTCCCTACGAAACTCCTGAAGAACTCAAAAACGACTTCGATCGAGATCTCTTGGAACAATTAGTAATCGGATCATTTAGTAGTGACTACGAACTCAAAAAAGAAGAAAAGAAAGAAGAAAAAGAACTTTATATAGCAGTAAAAAGCTGAGAACAAAGTGTAGTAAAAACAGTATCTGAACTACGATCATTCCAAATTCTTAGATTATACGAAATCTACATAGAAGAACAAATGAATCTCCACGCATTGAAAGCTGAAGACGAAAATGAGAAAAACACTATCGATCAAGAAAGAGAAATGAGACTCAAAAGATGGGATGCAGTAAGATCAACTATCGACAGAGATGAATTATCTCAAAAAGCTAAATCAGAACAAGCAGGAAAGATGGAAGACTTGATGGGAAAATTATAATTCAATTACATATTTCTAAAAAAACTCTACAACAATGTAGGGTTTTTTTTATTGAAATTTAGTAATATATATTTGTTCTAATAAATCATTATCAACATAAGAAGCAGGTAATCATTTTTTATCTATAAGCAATGTAGGACTGATGCTTTTTAAACATGAATATACAAATTCAGCACAATTAAATTGTGTATCTTTTCTAAAAAATGATGTTCATGTTATATCTTCTATAGCATCCCACTGATCATAACCAATTTTTTTCTGTACTAAATTATCACCATAGGCTATCATATTTTCAAGCAATTGTTTGTCTCACCCTTTATATCTCACCACTAAAATATCACAAGGAGCATTTGTAGGTAAATATGTATCTAATGATATTTTTTTTACTCATCTCCTACCATCATCATTATGTAAGGTAGAATGTAACCATCGATATCAAGAATTCGGAGCAATAATATCACCCACCAAACCAACATGAGCAAAAATTGAATGAGAAAAAAGTCTCAAAGCATTACTCGCTAAATTATTTAAAAAACTATCCCAAGACAATCAATGAGAATAATAACTAATAAGAACAATATCTCATGGTTGAACAATTTTATCTATTTTTTCCAAAGAAGATAATACCTTTCACTCATGGTTTTGTAATTCCAAAAGACGATCAGTAATTTGTGAAATCAAATATGTATAATGAAGTTTTTTATATTTATGAAAGGTTTGATCACGATAAAAAATAAGATATGTTTTTACCTGTTCAAGATAATCAATATCTGAAATATCCGAAAAAACAACATTTTTATCTTTTTGTTGATGAAGAACATCAAAAAATCAATGCAAAATACCTCAAACAGTACCTTCAAAACCTTCAAGAGAACTTTGCGTATCTTGTAACAAGGTAGCGACAAAATCTGTAGTTATCAATGGAAGATTAAGCGAAGTCATCTGGCCATGTGTTATCAACTAAATTTTTTACACGATCAGCAAAATCTTTGGGTGAATTCAATTGTGATTCTAGCCACCAATCAGAAGTTGTTTCTTGAGATACAAAAGATTTATTAGTATCTATCGAAACAGGGATATATTCAGATGTAACAGAATTTTCTACATGATTTTGTTTCTCTTCTGGAACAATCTGTTCGATATTTTCCATAGATAGTATATATAGATAAAAACCTATACTATAAGTATATATATTTATCAAAAAAAATGCAAAAATATATTATTGATTCGAATATGCATTAAATAAGAAACCAGGGATAGGTTGGGCATAGGAAGCATCTAAAGCAACATGTTGATTACCAAAAGATGCCTGACTTTGAAGAAAGAAAGTATCCGTAGGTAATACATATACACTTTCAAGTTGATTAGAAACTGTTTGTAAACAGAAAGATTGTTCAATTGGTGCAGTATTAGAAATCATAAAATATATTTTGAATCCGTTTTCTATAAGTCGAGGTAATCAATACCTATTAGCGAAATTTTGATCTATACCAACCATATATGATTCAAATGCATTTTTGAATGCAATCAGTGAATTAGTGGTCAAAGATCATGATTGGAAGAATACTCAGTTTTCATATAAATCCTCACCAGAGAGAATAAGCAATCAAAAGGTGACGGCATCAGGAGAAGAAATAGTTTGTATCTGAATTTTTTCGTTTTTGAATATATCAGCAAGATTTTGGTACACTATACCTGTAGCAAACATACCCGCTACTGGTCATGTATATTTGTCTCTGAAAAGTGGCACAATCAACGATTCACCACCACTAAGTGAATAGGGTGACGTGCACCCACTGCCCTGCCAAAACTTTTTGGAAAGAAAGGAAGCAGTACCAGACATATGGAGAAATAATGAATACTTCTGACCAGAAAAAAAGTTTTCACGTATGATAGCATCTCACGTCGCAATAGCATATTCAAATCCAACTCCACGATGATGTAAGGTCGTCAAGCCAAGTTCTATTCATGCTTTAGAAAGATAATATGCTTTGTAATAAGAATTCACGACTGCTGATTGTTGCATCATTTGTTGTACAAAATTCATCGACAAAACCCCAAGCAACGAAGACGCGAGCAAGACAAATATGACGAGAATACTGATATTTCACTTTTTCTTCATAGAGAGTATAGTAAATTTTTAAATTCTGCACTCTGAATTATAAATTCTGAATTTATTAAAAGAATTGTTGAAATGGAACCGTTACATGTGTTGCCCATTGTGTTCAATAGTTTGGACTATATGCTTTGAATATCATTCGAAATCAAGGAGCATTGAGACAATGAAGATAATTTCATTCTGCACATAATGAAGTAGAATCCAAATATTGTTGTTCTGATGCAAAGGGAATAATTTTGAAGATTACCTTACTGATAGCAATTTTTTTGGTATTGATAAGTTCTATCGTTTTACCTTTGGTGACCATATAGAGCGAACATCACGATGATCAAAGCGCACCCGTAAGACTATATTCGACAGCAGGTTCTCCACAAGTACCTGTCGAATAAAATTGTATTTCACCATCTTGTCAGGTCAAATATAACATATCAGTAACTCACTGCGTATCTACCAAATTACCACTTCCGTATTTGGTATAATCAATCATATTTCTGTCAGAATAATTTTGGACCAACTGTGAAATCTGTAATATTTCTTGAGCGACTTCTTTTTCTTGTTGGACACGAAATACCATAGTCGCAATTCGATTGTACGTTCTGAGAAGCAATACAAAAAGGATACCGAGGATTGCCATCACGATTATGAGTTCCAAAAGTGTAAATCACTTCTTTTTCATAAAGGATTAATAATTTCAAATAAAACTTTCCAGGACTACTTCTCACGTTTTACCTCATTTATTATAGAGTACATGTGATTCTATTTTTAGAATATTTTCACGTGGTAATACATTTTTTTCTTCAAGGACACGAGCAAATACAATATATCTTGAAAAGAAGGTTGGCGTTGTTTCCTTTGCAGGAAGCGAAGAATACCAGAATATGTCATGTCATCAAACAGTTCAAGTAGCATAATATAATATATTTCAGCTCCATAATTCATGGAAAGTTGTCTCTGCTACATGAGGAAAAGTATACGTATATCCATCAGGATTGAATGAAATTTGCAGTACTTTATGATCTTCACTTCATGAAGAAAATCTCCATAAACATGCAGCTTCAGGATTCTCAAGCGTTCACCAATCACCCGTAAGCAAATTGGGAACCAAAACACAATCCCACGGCAATCATTTAGCGATATTAGAATCTCTCATATTATAGACTAGTTCGATTCATTCTTTAGCGAGAAATGTAGCATTGGTACGCATTTGTGTAATATCCAAAGTCACCAAATTTTGAGTGATCAGACGCAAAACCGCAAGTACACCGATAGCAAAAACAGTGATAGCAACTATCACTTCTATAAAAGTAAATCAAAACTTCTTGCGCATAGAGTCTATATAATTGTGTAAATATTATTCACAGCGTTGTTCGATGAGTTTACAGGTTTCGGAAGCAATTTCAAAACAATATTGTTTTCCATTTTCCGGTACATACAGTTGGAAAGTAAATACGTCTCACGTAGTTCATGGTGATGAAGTTATAGGGCATCAAAGTTTATAGGGAACGAATGTAAGATTGATACGATCTGTTTTTTGATCATCAAGCATAATTCCACGAAAGGTAAGTGCAGAAAGTTTTGGTTCTACAACAAATGGACCTTGATCTATTTGATACCACATACCACTTTCAAAACTAATAACCAATTGTTGATATTTTTTTCCATCGCGAAAACTTGACGTCATATTCTGACCATATAGTTCATTATAATATCCGACAAATTGTTCTTTGATAGATTGTGCTTTCAAGTCAACGATACGATTGGAACCAAATTTCATTGTCGCGGCCATCAATACTCAGATAATCACAAGTACAATCATCATCTCTATAAGTGTGAATCCCTTTTTCATATGAACAAATAGATAAAGAATAGTGTATATGTAGTGAAATACACTCAGTTTTCAAATTCTAAATTTTTTATCTTTCTGAATTCTGCATTCTGCATTCTGAATTTAAAAAAGATTTGCATTTTAAAATTTTTTGAATATAATAGACCTATACCTATGGTTATGGTACAAAGAAAATAATCTTTATTATTAACTCTTATATGATGAATAAAATCACATTACCCATCAAAGGAATGCATTGTCATAGCTGTGAAATGATCATTGAATCTACGGTAAAAAAAATGCCACACGTACAATCAGTCATAGCCAATCAGTCAAAATGAATAGTAGAAATAAACTATACAGACAAAGAACCAAATCTTCAAGAAATACAAAAAGAGATAGAAAAATTGTGATATCACCTGGGAGAAAAGGATTCAACGCCACGATTCAGTAAAGATGCGAGTGAATATATTATGTTTTTTACAATTCTTATAGTGATATATATTCTCTATATTATTATCAAAAACTCAGGAATTTCGTTTGATAATATTATCAATAATAACGAACCATCATTACCCATTGTACTATTAATAGGGCTTACAGCAGGAATTTCTAGCTGCATGGCATTGGTAGGAGGACTTATCTTAGCAATCAGTGCAAAACGAAACGAAACTCATGAAAATCAGACACCAGCAAAAAGAATAATTCCTCAAATTTATTTTAACATAGGAAGAATTCTCTGATTTACTATCCTATGAGGATTACTTGGTACATTCGGATCATTTATCAAACTTTCCGCTACATCAATGTCAGTACTTACGATACTTGTAGGTATAGTAATGATACTTTTGGGAATAAATCTCACTCACATCTCTCCAAAAATGAGCAAACGATCAATTTGATTACCAAAAAGATTCAGTAAATGAATCGATAACAAAAAAGGAACATTAAGAACTTCTGCATTAGTCACAGGAGCACTTACGTTTTTCTTACCGTGTGGATTTACATTTGCTATGCAAGTTTACGCTATCAGCACAGGAAATTTCCTCCAAGGAGCATTGGTTATGGGAATATTTGCATTAGGAACATTACCAGGACTTTTGAGTATAGGAGCAGTAGCAAGTTTCGTTAAAGGAAACGCTGCAAAATATTTTTACAGATTTGTCGGAGTACTCGTACTTTTATTATGAATATACAATATCAGTAATGCATATAATATCGTGAAAATGCAATTTGGAAATGAGTCTACACCAACACAAATAACAAACACACAAACAGGAATAATTATAAAAACAGTTATAGAAAACAAAGAAGAAATTATCCATATGACATATAGTGCTAATGGTTTAGAACCATGAACGCTTACGTTACAATCTGGAAAAAAATATAAGATTATCATTGATTCGCAGATAGATGTGGGATGATGTATGAGTAGTATATTATTACCAGGACTCGATAACAACACACAATTTGTCAGAAAAGGAAATACTATTACGTTTGAATTTACTGCCAATAAAACAGGAGAATTTGGATTTGTTTGTGCGATGGGACTTTCTCACAATGCAAAAGTTATTATACAATAGATAAATCGTTTAGTCGTTTCACCGTTTTATCGTTTAGTCGTTTATCATGAAAAAAACAAACCTAGATATCGAAGGTATGCACTGTGGTTCATGTGCATTACTGATTGAACACACACTGAAAGATACATCAGGAATACAACAAGCGAACGTAAATTTTTCTGCGGAAAAAGCTACGATAACGTTTGATGAAGAAAAAATACAGTTAGCACAAATCCAAGAAGCAATCAAGCATTTGGGCTACAAAGCTATGCTCGCTGATGAGACCATGAACGCACAAAAGGAGACAGAAAAAAGACAGCATGAAATATCATACTGGAAAAAGAAATTCTTACGAGCATTGATTCTCAGTATTCCCATGATCGTATTCATGGTCTATGATTTTGTGTATGGACTACCGTATAATAAGGTCTTAATGCCGATTTCAGCGATGATTACGTTGGTACTCACAATTCCTGTACAATTTATTATAGGAAGAGATTTTTATCAAGGAGCATGGTCAGCACTCAGAGTAAGAGCAGCAAATATGTTTTCTTTGGTCGCGATAGGAACCGGTGTAGCCTTTTTGTATAGCTTATACAATTATATAACATTTTATCTACAAACCTGATCACTCTTCGGATTGGATGGCATGAAAATTCCGAATATCTATTTCGAAATTGGAGCACTCCTGATTATGTTTATTTCATTAGGAAAATTTCTCGAAGCGAAAGCCAAAGGAAAAACATCAGAATCTATTGCCAAGTTAATGCAGTTAGCACCCAAGACTGCGAGAGTGAAAGTAGGAAATGAAAGTAAAGATATCCCTATCGAGCAAGTAAAAATTAATGATATAATTATAGTAAGACCAGGAGAAAAGATTCCGGTAGATGGAAAAATAGTCCAGTGATATAGTAGTGTCGATGAATCGATGCTCACCGGAGAAAGTCTGCCTGTAGAAAAAATAATTTGATCAGAGGTGTTTGCAGGGACGATAAATACCTTAGGAAGTTTTGAAATGCAGACGGCAGGAGTCGGATTGGATACGAAATTATCACAGATCATCAAATTAATCCAAGACGCCCAATGATCGAAAGCACCCATACAATCAATTGCAGACAATATCTCAAGCATCTTTGTACCGACGGTTATTATATTAGCAATAATTACGTTTGTCATCCGATACTTTGTGATATGAGCAAGTTTTGATAGTTCACTCCTCTACTTCGCAGCAGTAATCGTTATCGCATGTCCATGCGCACTATGACTCGCAACACCGACAGCAATAATGGTAGGAACAGGAAAATGAGCACAATACGGTCTCTTAGTCAAATGAGGTGAACCATTGGAAATGGCATGTAAGATCCAAGCAATCATCTTCGATAAGACAGGGACACTCACGCAAGGGAAACCAGAAGTGACGAATATTGTAGCGTGCGGAGCTATCAGTGAAAAAAGCGTCCTTTCGATAGCAGTAGCATTGGAAAAGAAATCAGAACACGCACTCGCTGAAGCGATAGTGAGATACGGGAATCTGAAAGAATTAGAGCAAGTAAACATTGAACGTTTTGAAGCGATTCCCGGCAAATGAGTGAAGGGAATGGATAGCAAGACATACTATCTATGAACAAAGAAATTACTTACAGAAAATAATATTAATGTAACACATATCACAGAGATAGAACAATTAGAATCAGAAGGGAAGACCGTATTATTGCTCGCAGATGAAAAAGAATTATTAGGATATATCGCAGTCGCTGATACCGTAAAAGCTACATCCAAAGAAGCAATTATGAAGTTACAGAAAGCAGGATATAAATTATATATGATAACCTGAGATAATGAAAGAACAGCGCACGCGATAGCGAAACACGTAGGAATAGAAGCAAAAAATGTCATCGCACAAGTAATGCCAGAACACAAAGCACATGAGGTAATGAAATTACAAGACCAATGATATAAAGTAGCGATGGTTGGTGATGGAATCAACGACGCACCAGCATTGATGCAAGCAGATTTGGGAATCGTGATGGGAAGTTGAACGGATGTTGCCATGGAAAGTGGAGGTATCATTATCATGAAAAATGATTTGAACGATGTCATGAATGCTATCATGTTGAGTAGAGAAACCGTAGGAAAAATCAGACAGAATTTATTCTTCTCATTATTCTACAACGTCTTAGGAATACCTATCGCAGCAGGAGCATTGATTAGTTTCGGAATTATTTTGAAACCAGAATTTGCATGATTAGCAATGGCATTAAGCTCAGTTTCTGTGGTAACGAATTCATTATTATTGAAACTCTATCGTCCAAATAAACGCAATCGAATATCAAAAATTGCACCACTACTTCTAACAATTATTTTCCTCTGAATCTTCCGACAGTTCGGCCAGATTTCAACGGGAGGATTTGGAAATAATATTTTGATTAGCAATACCGCATCCAAGGCGACAAAGAGCATTATCACCGATTTTCTCATCAATCATAAAAACAAAATCTGATTCACACCGACAGGAGTACCGAAGATATTTATTTCATCAGATACTAGACCAGCTAACGTAAAAATAATACAATGAACAGGAACGTTTAGTAATCAAGGAGCAGAGATGATTATAGGATACGACGAAGCGTTGATGATGAAGAGAGAAAAATTATTTAGTAAACCAGGCGATGAACTTCATGACTTCTTTGGACTCAAAAAGATAAAAATCGTAGGAGTATTGGCACCAACAAAAACTTTTCTAGACGAAGTACATATAGTAAATGCTCAGGGATTTGATAATTTTACTATCAGCAATGGACTACGAATGACGGAGAACGGTTCATGAGCACTCAAGATATTTTACCAATATGATGCCAAAACCATACCATTGAAGATAAAAGATATAATCGATACAACAAAAAATAACTATACAATAAATGGGAAAGAATATCTACCTATGTATATAGGGTACACAGAAGGAAATATGATGAAGAGAGAAAAACTATTTTCAAAAATCGGAGATACGATAGATAACTTATTCGGTAACAATGTAATGATAGCGGGTATAGCGAAAAAGACATATACTTCACTCGATATGATGCATTTTTTACCAAGTACATTGAGTCCAAAAGAATAAACCTTCAACTTTTTAACATGTAAACATTTTAACCTCCATGAAAAAAGAACATTCCGATTGTCTCAAAACTGCAGTCAAAAAATCAGCTGGCATGATCAAAAGAGTAGAAAAATTAGTAGATGATGGAGCATATTGCGTCGATATCGTACAGCAAGTAAACGCAACTATCGGTCTACTCAAAAGCATCAACACCAAGCTACTAGAAAGCCATATCAAATGTTGTGGTTCAAAGAAACTTCTTTCCAAAAATCCAAAAGAAGTCGATGATTTTGTAAAAGAGTTAGTGAGAACTCGGGATGTAAGTACGAGAAAATAAGATTTTTCAGTACAAAAAAATAGCTTCACCCCAATGTTAACGTCATTCCCGCAAAGGCGGGAATCCATACTAAAGTACAATAGCATGGATTCCGGCTACAATACTTAACGCCGGAATGACGCCGGGATGGGGTGAGCAAAAAAAACAATAAACAAAAAATCCGCATAAGCAGATTTTTTTATATATGATAGAGAATAATTATCTAATAAGATACAAAGATTGAAAAGCAGACATTTTTCTCATTTGTATAAGCCCACCTATAGGAGAAGCAGATGTAAATCAAGATCATAAAGCTCGAGCCAATTGAATATGACTAGTACCGATCAAAGAAGTAGAAGTTAAAAATGCAGATTCACCATTCCTATTATGTCGTGTACTGGTCCAACCATCTCAATTCACATATCAATCCGTTGGTAAATCCAAAATGGTTCACAAAATATTACCTCAAGTATAATATTCACCATATTTAAAATCTCATGGCAAAGCTTCAAGGGCTTTTCTTATATGATCAGCATTTATTGATTTTTTCAATTGTCGCATAGTTTCTTTTGCATACGCTTCTGGTGTAAAAAAATATTTTGGATTACCATTACACATAACCTTATAAATTCCTTTTGTATTACTATCAAATATATTATTCTCATTAGGGAATGCATTAAATTTTGTTCTCTTGGGAACAAGTGTTTTTCTAGAAAATTTTAATCAAGCAATTTCTCTATAATCAGATCCATACTTGATAGCATCAAGCTTTTGTAAATTTTCCTCAGTATCCATTTTGTTATTGATAAGAATTCTTATAGATTTCTCCATATTTTCTTTATCTTTTGGGGTCATATTTGGTTTATTGAGTAAGTGCTCATAGCTACTCTCTTTTCTCGTTTCTGTCAATTTTTTTTGACCAAGCAAATCTTTGATAAGTTCATCTTTCTTTTGTTGAGAAACAAGTTTCAAACTTTTAATAAGAGAAAGTTCTTTAGTTATTTCACCTCTCTCGTCTGCATGTTCAATTTTTTTTGAATCTTTGATTACCATGGTAGTAGGAATATAGAATATAAATAATTGTATTATAAGTATATATAATTTTTTCAAAAAAAGCAAATTTTTGGTCTTACATTCCTGCTCCTTGCATAATCTGAAGAATTAATCCGAAGATACCGAGTGCGATAACAACCACGATTCATCCGACAAAGATAAGCATCACGGGTTCTATAATCTTAGATGAAGTAGAAATAAGATTATTAAGATCTTCTTCATACATTTTGAGGACATTTTCCAAAGAATTGGAGAGATTCGCCGTTTCTTCACCAACCTTGATCATCACCGATACGTCAGAAGGAATCAGATCAGTTTCATATTGTAAAGTATTGTAAATAGTTTCTCATTTTCCTAAACCAACCAATACGCGTTCAATCATATCCGTATAAGCGGGAATCCCTAAAATATCTCTCAGCAATTGGAATGTCTGAATATAATTCATCCCGGCAGTCATCATCAACTTTGTATATCTGCAGAATTTTACTACATAGAAATATTTGGTCATTTTACCGATAAGCGGAACATTGAGCAAGAAGCTAAACCAGGTTTTCTTACCAAATTCTGTAGAAAAGAATATTCCACCGATTAACCCAAGTCCTGCAGTTACTCACAAAATAGTTTTCCATTGTGTCTGGAAAAACACGGAAGTATCTTGAAGCGCTCTCGTAATCCACGGTAATTGAAGATTTTGGAAACTTTCTGCGATAGAGAAGATACCAGGCAAAACCAGCAAAAATAATGCAAACACGGCGACGATAGCTACCACGATAAGGATTGCAGGATACAATAATGCACCAACATATTTATTTTTCATATCTTTGACATAGACATATTCTGTCGCAAGTGATTGTAAAATCATAGGCAGATTACCTGACATTTCTCATGCTTTTACAATAGTATAATCTCACTGATCAAAATAATCTGGCAATCTATTTAATGCGTAAGAAAAACTTTTTCCCACACGAAGAAATGCTAAAATATTTCTTGAGATTTCTTTGAGCGCATAGTTATCTGAACTTTGACCTATAATATTCATAGCTTCGACTATAGAAATTCCACCACTTAATAAGTAAGCAACTTCTTTGAAAAACAAAATTTTATCCTTGGTTCAGAAACTTCATCTGTCCATGGATTGTAAAGTAGATACGATCATACCATCGATCGGACCAGCCTTGTACTCTTGTGTATCTTGTTTTTCTGTTTCCACCATAAGCAATATAAATTTTAAATTTTAAATTTTTTATGTTTATGAATTCTGCATTCTGAATTCTGAATTAATCAGTGTAGTAGTAAGCATTTAAATCGATATCGACCTTTTGTTGCGTTACATAATTTGCTATATCATAATTTACTTTATCAATCTTGTATAATACACGATAATTCGAATCAGCGAGTACTCTCTTTTCTACATTATCGATGAAAGAAAGTAATGCATCCTTGGTATCGAAGGTAACATTGAGTTTGAGCGGAACGTAATAGAGGTTTCAAAAGTATTGTTTTGGTTCTCCGATAGCAATCTTATTGATTACTCCATTTTTTGCTTTGGTGAGAGGATCTCTGAGTAAGTATTCATTAATGTTTGCTAAGAGAATTTTTTCATTAACGAACATCTTGGGATCAGTCAGATTGTTGAGTTGGATATATGATCTTGCAAATGAAAAGTTAGTTCTCAAAGCCGGATCTATAACACTACAATTTGTTCTCGTATTGAGACAAGCGATGATATTGGATTGTTGTGCTTCGATTTTGGTAATCAATTTCTGATCAGCTTCAGATTTGAGTTTTATGGTTGCAAAGTTAGAAATCTGAAAATTAATATCACTCACTTCTGTTTGTGTTGATTGAAAATTGTCCCATGCGGGCAAAAGAATATTATTTCCAAAAATCACAAGAATAAGCAACAGAACTATAAAATAAATTCTATATCTGATACTTACCACTCTTGACGTGGTGATCAATACCTGACTATCTTCTGCAAATTTATCGATTTCGGTGGATTTTTTCTCTTGTTGTTCACCGAGCAATCTATCGATAATTTGACTATTCTGCTGTACTGCCTGTTCCTGCATCATTAATAACGTTAGCTTCTAAAACGAACTCGTAATAATTATTATCTCCTACTCTATCGTAGGTCTGGATACGAATATTTTTGACAAAATCTAAACTTGAGAATCTATCGATAAGTGATTTGATACCTTTTGCTGGACTGGTATAATACAAAAGTAACAAGTTGGAAACCTGTCCTTTAAGAGTTATCTTGTCCATACTGACATTAAAATCAGAAAGAATAATGGTATCTGTCGTACTGGTATCGATTTTTTTCATATCTTCCAACATAGCAATCATCTTGGAAATATGATCAGACCATGCAATATTTGTCTGTTTTTCCTCAAGAATTTTTACCGCTTGGAGCTTGTTATATCCGGTAAGCATTTTATATGATTCCAATTGTGCATTTTGTCCAGACAAGGTAGCACGTTTATCCGTAATAGTTTGATTCATCAGAAACATATCGACTTTGAGATAACCGAAAGCTACGATTCCTAACCCAAGAACCACGAGTAATATTTGAAAGTATGCTTTCCATCTAGAATGAAATCTACCTGCGCTCATTGAAATATATATGAAGTAAAATGTTAGTTAATTATACTCAGAACAACGAATTTGTCCAAATCAAATCAATGATGAACAACTTCTCATATACAAAAAAACAAAAAAAGAGAAATATGTGTTGACATTTTATATAAAATCTATATAAAGACAAAAAACATAAATAAAACATATTATATGAAAAACGATTTTAACAATGAAAATGCTGTATTAATCTCCAGTATGCAAGAAACAACAGAAAAAAACAAAAGCATGATTATGAAACATGCAAAACAATGGGAAAGGTCTACCATTCTTATAGCAGGAATCGCTATAATTTTTGTTGCCATCCATGACCTCAACCGATGGGCATCATGGTCCATGTACTTGGGAGCAATCGCAGTAACCGGCTTATTAGCTGGGATAATTGCCTATGTTTACGGGTATTGGAACAAACCAAAAATTGAAGAACCAGAAAGAGTAAAATTAAATGAGTTGGCAAAAAACTTTTTAATAAAAAAATCATTGCCAGCATTACTCAGCAAACTAACAAACGACGGGTATGTAGTATCATATGCAGCCGACGTAAACTCACCAAGTGATTTTTTGAACGAAGGTGAATACATCAAACCAGACGGAAGTCTGATAGATGGACAAATAATGAATAGCGAAAAAATGTATATCACAAAAGGTGGAATAAAATTTGTGCTATCCAAATGGGCATTTAATGACAACGATTTCGATATTGAAGCCAAAATTGTTACTGGAGCAATAAAAATCTAATGCCACAGACCAACCGCATAAAAGTCTCCTCGTATTGAGGGGATTTTTTTTATATCAAAATATATTATACTCAGACTATTTCTACTTCAGCATCATATATCTTCTTCATTTTTTCTATCACATCCCCAACTTTATACCTCGGATCTTGCTGATTAGCATAATATCGCTTATGAGGATCGACAAAAATTATCTTTTTTAGGTCATGAAAATCTTGGAATATCTCAGCATAGGTACAAATAATTACAGATTTTACTCACTTTTTGATCTCCCATCGATGGACATCTTTTTGATTCTGGCTTTGGGTTGACGATAAACACGCTACCGCAGCATGATTACGAAACGCTTCAGTACTTATATTGTACATAGTCCACAGATCGGGGAAAACAATCAATGTCTGTCATTGTGAAGCAAGAGAAAAAGAATATTGCAAAGTAGTTTCGGAAGGTAAAGCAGCTTTTACTGCTTTTTTGAGTTTAGCTTCACGTTCTAGCAATTTTTGTATATCATCAGCAAAAAAAAGTCTTACTACAGATTTGTAGGTTGTATAATAGGTTTCGACCATCCAGTGAAAAAGTTTCAAAGCTGGAACAGAAAGAAATTCTTTATAGACAAATTCAGCCTGAGTCGTAGCTAGATGGTGATATTGTTCAGAAAATGATAAAGTTTCTCCCAATGCCAAAAAATACTGATTACCAAATACCAGCAAATCCCCTGCTTTCACTTTTTTTTTGTTTGTATTTTCAGCTAAAATACATACCTTATCAAAGCCGAAAAAACGATCAAAACTGTACAAATACATATCAACTAACAACGAACAACTAAAAACTAATAATAAATGTATGTAAAAAGAACATATATTCAACACAAGCTAAATTACTTCACGTCATTCCGTTCGTTTGTGCCTCATTCCGGCGTCAAGTGTTGCAGCAGGAATCTAGTTTACTATGCATCGATTCCGGCCCCAATTTCATATCGCCAGAATGAGATAATCGCGGGAGGAATTTAACACTCACGAATACTTGCTTTTTATTATAAAATATGTATAATATAAATAACAGTTTCAACTGTATTTCCTTTGAGACTTTAGCCCATTTCAAAACAAAATGTTAAAACACGCAGAAAAACTAGGCAAGATGCTTGCCTGAACATGATGAAAAAAAACACCCAACAAAGCAATGACGACATCGGTACTACCATCACCTATGAATGGTCATTCAGCAGGATATGTCTTTTTTCACATCAAACCTTTTAAAGACAACGATCGCGGAGTCAATCATCGAGATACCGTGAGCAAAAATATCATCAGTCTCAAAAAGAAGAAAATAATTTTCATGATCAGTGGAAATAGTTCTGATATTAAATTATATGTTGGTGTACCAAAAGATTTCAAAAATTATTTTGAAAACACATTTTTTGCCAGTTACCCAACATCAGACCTTGTAGAGCTCAAAGAACCGATAGCTATACCACAAAGCAGAGATTGGCTTCTTTTTTCCAAAGAAGGGACATTACTTACCAAAGACGAATTCACCAGATGAGGAACATATATGGACCCAATGAACGGGATATTTTCACTCTACAATATGGTAGATATAAACTCTAAACTCAACATCTATTTCACGTATACATTTTCACTGAAAAAGAATTTTTTACAATATATGAACAGCGTTTTCAAACGAATCCGAGAACCAAAAAAGAAAAATGAAGATGGAACACCAATAGAAAAGAAACCAGAGATTAAGCCAGAAATATTTGGTTCATTGAGTTATAAAATTATCACCAAAGATCCATATATCAAAGAATCATTGAAAAAAAATATTGTCGCAGCATTCGCGCCATATATTTCCAATGGAAAAATCAAAATAAAGACATCTGAAAAATTTCACGGAATGACTCATTCTCAAGCGGGAAATTTCTTTCACCTTCCGACTTTAGAAAATTTTAACAAAGGATTGGAATATACGCTATATAGAAAATTACCCTATCCTACAAATCTCCCTACAAGCAAAAATACGGATAGTAAAGAATTAACTATTATCGGAAATACCGACTATAGAGGAGATAAAATATTATTTGGAATCAAAGAAGAAGATAAATTCAGACATATGTATATCGTAGGTAAAACAGGTACAGGTAAATCAACGTTTATGGAAAACTTGCTCAAAAGCGATATGGCAGCAGGTAACGGATTAGCATTACTAGATCCACATGGAGAATTTGTAGATAACATTCTAGAACATATTCCAAGCCATAGAATCAATGATATTATCTTATTTGATGTAGGAGACACCGATTATCCTATTGGATTTAATCTGCTTCAATGATGAACTGAAGAAGAAAAAAACCTCATCGCATCATGAGTAGTTTCTACATTCAAAAAACTTTTTGGTGATAGCCGATGACCAAGATTGGAATATATCCTCAGAAATGTAGCACTTTCATTGGTAGATTATCCCAATGCAACACTCATGCATATTTTGAGAATGCTTATAGATGACAGTTTCCGTGCTGAAGTAGTATCTCATATCAAAGATGCTGTCGTAGCAAAATTTCGAACAGGAGAATTTAACAAACGACAACCGAAACAAAGAGAAGAAGCAATAGGACCGATCACGAATAAGGTCGGACAATTTCTTTCGTCCAAATTAGTCAGAAATATTTTTGGTCAACCAAGAACAAAATTGAATCTCAGAAAAGCAATGGATGAAGGAAAAATAATCTTAGTAAATCTGAGTAAAGGTAAAATATGAGAAGATAACGCGAATATGATTTGATCATTACTCGTAACAAAGTTTCAAATAGATGCCATGTCGAGAGCCGATATAGCAGCACATCTGAGAAGACCATTTTATCTCTATATCGATGAGTTCCAAAACTTTGCATCTGAATCATTTGTAACCATTCTTTCTGAAGCCAGAAAATATAAACTCGCACTTATTGTAGCAAACCAATATACTTCTCAGCTTATGCCAGAAATCAAAGACGCAATCTTCGGTAACGTAGGAACAACGATAGCGTTTACGCTTGGAAAAGATGATGCCGATCTCATTGCTGGACAATTCAAAGGCATGATAGGAACCAACGATCTTATTTCATTGCCAAAATATACAGCATATACAAGACTGATGATTGATGGAATTTCATCAGATCCATTTTCCATGAAGACACTTCCTCCAATCAAATTAGGAGACGGATCATTAGAACTCATTGATAAAGTAAGAAAACAATCAAGACAAAGATATGCGATGGAAAGAGGACAATTAGAAAAACTCATGGCTGCACGATCAAACAAAACCTTCTCTGTCCAAGAAAAAATTATGGAAAAAGCGAAGCTCGAATCATTGGGAGTAAGCGAAGAAGAAATGGAAAATCTCCATGACTTATTTATAGAACAACATACCAGTTATTTTACTGAATTTGCAGTAGATGGGGTAGAACCAGATGCAATCATTTTTGATACAGAATACTATGCTCACAAAGCGATTTGGTATACTAAACCAAAATGATTAGAAGATCAAGCAACTATTAAATATGAAACATGAGGGAAAGTAACCTTAGGTGATAAAGATATTTTCGTACATGTAGATATTTACCAGCACCAAACTATTCAAATAGAAAATAATGGTGGTCCACTGATGATGTGGATTGGGAATAAAGATAATGCATTACAACAATTAGACGCTATTTACAAACAAGCAGGAGTCACCACACAAAATTATTTAAAATTTTGTCCAAATATCGCCAAAATAGAAAAAGATCTTCCTATTCAGACACCAGCTCCACAAGTATCAACAACAACAGGAACACCAGTAAAAACACCAATATCAAACGCCGTACAACCATCCCCTACACCACAACAAACGGCACCGAGTGAAGTGGGATTTAGCATCAAAGATATCAAGTTAGGACAAGAATATGATGGATACATCAAACTCAGCTACAATTACGGAATGTTCGTCACCGTCAAATGAGTAGAATGATTATTACACAAAAACTTTATCGTCGCTCCAGAATGAGTTGAACGAAAAAAATATTACAACATCGGCGACAAAATCAAAGTCAGAGCAAAAGAATTTAAAGATGTAAACGGTGAGCAGAAAGTGGTTTGGAGTCAAAAATAAATTTTAATTCGTTTTATATATCATGATAGAAATAGCCCAAGAACCAAGGATAGAAAATGATATACAAAAAACATTACAGACATTGAAAGACGAAGTAATAAAGAGTAAAAACGCATCTTCAGAAGTACATGAAAGCATTGAAAAACCAAGGATCATAGAACGCGCCACCTGGGATGATAAATGGAGTCAAATCAAAGAACAATATCTCAAGCAAAAACTCTGAGAGACATTCACCGTTGAAATAAATGGAAAAACATATACAAAAACGGCCGATATTTTACCATATTTTGATGCAAATCTCACATATGAAAATCTCAAAGATGCCTACAAAAGAATAATAGTCCATCACTCAGATACAGCTGCTCAAGGCACTGCAGAAGAACAAGCAAAAGTTATCCGCGATTTGGAAATATGAGACAGAGGATTTAATGATATCTCCTACCATTTTATTATAGCTTCCGACGGGACAATTCTTGAATGAAGACCACTAGGAAGAGTCTGAGCACATGCAGGAGAAACCAAAGAAGCAAATGATGCTGCCACAAAAGCACTACCAGGAGGTACACCTGATATTGCCAAAGCTACAGGAGACGAATACAAGAAAAAACTATTATCATATGTAGATGCGATGAAAAAAGATCCAGATTATGGTTCTGTGGGAATATGTTTAGTTGGTAATTTTGAAAGTAATAGTTGACCAACAACAGAACAACAAGCCGCATTGACGAAATTATTAAACCGATTGAAATGAAGCTACGATATTCCATCAGATAACATTATCTTTCACAAGGAAGTAAAGACAAAGGTTGTAGAAGCTTCGGGACTTACGCTTATAAGCCCAGTAACCGTTTGTCCATGAAAATCATTTACAGAAGCAGAATTCAAAACAATCAAAACAACACTGGATAAAGACAGTGATCAAGCAAAAAAGAAAAGTATCCTATTAAATTAATTCAATTATCAAAATAAAAAAATCCCGATGTAAAATATACGGGATTTTTTTTATTCAAATTGTAATGTATTTTCTGGTGAATAGATCAATGCATTATATTTTTTCTTGATTTTTCTTTCTGTATGTTTGATAAGTTGATCTATAGTATGAAGATACGTCATAATTTTGGCTTGATCTCTTCTATTTTTACAGACATCCGCATGCTTTTTAGTAAGAACTATAAGTTCTCATTTTTTATTAACCAAAGATTCACCCGTAAGTGGATTAATCTGCTTATGTTTTTTAATTAATTCAGCTTTCTTTTCTTTGAGCTGGTGATCACGCTCTTGGATAAGAGAATAACGTCTCTGAAGTGCTTGCAAATTATGTGGTGAAGTCAACACAGAAAAAATTTCAGGACTGAGATATGGCTTGATAGCATTGATATTTCATTCTACTAAACACTTTCTGATAAAGGTAGCACTAATACTTTCTTCTGATCACTCCATAGGTATATCACCGATATTTATGAAATTATATCATTCGAATGCTTTCACAGCATATGCATCATTGGTAGCTTCTTCATCGTCAGATTTTTTTGTTTTACCATAGAGAAAATCTGAATAGTCACGAACGATATCATCATATGTTCACTCTGTAAATCATTCAGGTAATCTTTCTTTTCCAAGCACTGCTCGACTTTTTTCAGGGACTATTTTTACAATTTTACCTTGTGCATTCTTGATAAATTTTGGAATACCAGAAGTGATAAACTGAAGTTTATTTTGTAAAACTAAATTGATGATTTTGATTCTTTCATGTTGAGTAAGTCCAAGATCATACTTTCATCCAGAATTCTGACTTATAATAGCAAATGAAGCCAATACATTATCTTGGGCTAATGACAATACTTTCTTGAGCTGATGTTCAATATGTACTATTTGAGCTGGAGTCCATTTACCGCTTGCAGCTACAACTCCGCCTTCGATATATTTCTTCTTATCGCTGAGTCTGTGTACACAGATTTCTTTTTTTTCATCTCGATTGTCAGGATTATTGCTTTTATACACAACGATATCAGATTTATCGGCATAATCAGTTTTTAATTTAGAAATAAGAATAGAATCATCAGTAGTCACCTTATGTACACTTCCTGCTTGTCTTCAAAAAGCAGTTTCAGAAATATCTTCTTGGATATCTTCATCTCTCTGTTTTCTTTGTTGTTGTACTCTTTGAGAACTCGTATGTAACAACGTTATATGCGAAGCATTATGAGCTATTTTTTCTTCTACATCACAAGTAACAAATACCATATTGTCGAAATTCATCGTCAAAAGATTGATAATATCATCCTTAGTTTCTATGGCTTTTGCTCACAATTGACGTAAAGCGAACGTAGTCTTACCCGTTCCCGGAAGACCTACGACATATTCTGCTCATTGAGATTTTTGTGCAATAAGCGCATTAATAAGGTCTTTAGGTATTTTATATCAATATTTTTTCAGAAGTTCTTTATTTCTCCAATCAGAAAAAATCTGTTTGAGATTATCTCTATCAAAAAGAAGTGTTGGTGAAATATTTTGCATACAATATATTCATAATAAAACTATATATACATATAATGATTTGTCAATTATTTTCAATGGATAGTAAAAAAATCCCGCAGGATATACCCACGGGTTTTTTTATATTCTTCTTCAAAAATATGTTTTAGTATTTTTGATTGAAGAATATATGCCGATGACTTTTGATCCATAAAGTACAAGCCTAAGCGAAGTAATTTATGATTTCCAAAGCAATCGGGGCATTATCTATATTTTGTAAAGACCACTTACTTTATTGAGTTTTGAATGTTAAAATGTTTTGAACGTTTTGAATGTTTTAACATTTTAACCTGTAACTGTTTCTAAGCATACTCCTCCACCAACATAACCTCTTCGAAGATCTGGTCGATAGTTGCTTGGATTTCCATTACTGGCATTTGAAAGGTAGTATTATTGAAATTGTTTGCGAGTAAAAATGTTTGTAATGTAGCAGAAGTATCTTGAAGTGATCAAATAATCTTTTCGATAGTAGTAGTATCGGTGATTGTCTTGTGATTTAATGCTTTTTTAAGATCACCAAGATGTAATTTGATCTTAGTAATGTTATCTACGACAACATTTACAAATTCTGACTCTACTTTTTCAGCAGTAGTTACACTGTATTGTGCTACTGAATCTCCATTGAGTTCAAGACAATTAGCAAGACCTGCTTCAATATCTTTACATACACCTTCAATCTTTTGGATAAGCGTGTGTACATTACGAACTGATTCAGATGATAATTTTGCGTTAAAGGTTTCCATAATAGTAACAATAAAGGGGTAAATGTTTCATTTGTGTACTATAAGTATACCCCAAAGAACAAAACAAATCAATATAGTGGATCAGATATAAGCATTTTTATAAGTAAAAAACATAAATACCTATTTTAGTATTTACACTTTTTGTTTTTGAGATATATTTGCAAACTATGAGTTATCAAACAATGATATTTTACAATACAGAAGCCATTTTAAAAATTATGTCAAGGTTTAAAAATTTGACAGGAAAATATTTCTGGGTATAATTAAGATATGAATTTTACCTATCATAGTAAATACATTATGCAAAAAACACTACAAATCGGCAAAACTAAATGGACATTTATCCAGACACCTGATAAAAAAACTATCGATAGACTGGCACAAGAATATGGATTTCACGAAATGATCGTGGATGATATTTTAGGGGTTAACGCACAATCAAAGATTGATACAAGTAGTAATCATTTTTTTTTAGCACTTACTTTTACTCACTATATACCAGAAGAATCAAGACATATGTTCAACGAATTGGATGTCATCATTTGAGAAGATCATATTATAACAACAATAGGAATAGAATCACAAAGCTTCAATAAACTTTTTAATGAGATAACAAAAGAAGCAGAAGAAATCGATGAATCATACAAGTCTTCACCATATTATATTCTCTATAGGATTATTGACAAATTTTATGATAAAACGATTCAATCACTTGCTTTCTCTTCACAAAAATTATTGGATATTCAAACCAATATACATGTAAAATGAGACGATGTAATCGATGATTTGATTAATGAAGATTTGAACAAAATATTTATCAAACATAACTTTCTTTCACAAGAAGAAATTATTGATGATCTTATAACTCATGTAAATACTTTTCACGAAAAACACCTTACTATATATTTCAATAATCTAAAAACAAAACTTGCAAAAATTATAAGAACGATAAATGTTTTGACAGAAAAGAACGATTCACTTATGTCAGCCTACAACACATATCTAAGCATAAAAAGCAATAAGAGTGTAACAAGATTGACGTTTGTAAATTCAATTTTTATGCCATTGACCGTAATCGCAGGCATAGGAGGAATGTCCGAACGAAGTATGATGACAGGCCCAGGGAATCGAAAAATCGCATATCCACTTTTCATCGTATTATGTATCATCATAGCATATATAACCTATCTACTCTTACACAAATACTTTATGAAGAAGTAATATAATAATATATTTGTAATTAAGTAATTGATTTTGCGCAAACATAACCACTCGTCCATGCTCGTTGCAGATTGTATCATCAAGTCTTTCCAGTAATATCAAGAGATTCTCCGATAAAATATAATCAGGGAATTTTTTTTGATTGGAAATATTGATCAAGCTCCTTCAAAAGAACTCATCAGACAGAAACTTTGGCTTCGGTTATCGGCCTCAACGCTTTGATACGAATATCACGTAATGTATCTCACGGCACGAGCTTGAAAAACTGAATAACTTTCTTACTGGTATTCACTATATCAAAATCACATTGCAAAGAATATGTGGAAATATCCTGATCGATATATAAGGTGGCATCGAATATAATGGGACCACTAAGTCCTATATGAGTAAATAAGAGTGATCATGTATTTTTATAGACAACGTTATTATCACAATATAAAGTAACGGTAGTTTGCACCGTATTTCATGCTAATAAAGAGAGGTCTTCCTTAGTTTCAATACCACACAACGCTGCATGTGGCGAAGAAAGAGGAAGTCAGAGCTGTTCGGCAATTTCGTACGCAAATGGAGTCGCACCTATCTGCGGATACGTCATTCCTCATGTTGCGATAATAACCTGTTTTGCCGAATATATACCCGCTGACGTAGTAACGACAAAGGTATGATGATCAGCAGTAGTGATAGAGTGTACTTCATGAGAAAGTAAAAAATCTGTCTCATTTTTTTGGGATTCATCAACAAGAAAATCCACAAGCTGTTTAGCTTTTCCACTCTTGAGCAATACTCTGCCATTTTCTTCTATTTTAGTTTCAATAGCATTATCCGTAAGATACTGAATCATATCTTCTGGTCAGAAAACATGAAACAATGAAGGTAATGATTTTAATGATTGTCCGATATAATGAAGTTCAGGATCCAAATTACTATTGGTCAGATTACATCTTTCTCATCAGGAAAGTAAGACTTTAGAACCGAGTTTATCAGTTTTTTCTATAATACATTTTTTGAGTTCTTTCGACAAAAATAAGGAACAAAAAAGTCCCGAAGCTCATCAACCGATAATAATAATATCATAGACCATAAGAGAATTTTCAATTTTAAATTTCTAATTTCTAAACTAACTTCAATACGTTTGAAAATTGAAAATTAGAAATTAGAAATTAAAGTTTGTAAGGTTTCAATACATCCAAATATGATTGTAACACGAAAACATTGTCAAACAAACACGCTACCGTAAGTGGTCAAATCCCACCAGGAACTGGTGTATAGGAAGCGACTTTATCTTGAATAGTCGCGATATGTACATCACCGACAGGCTTCCCATCAATATGCCCGTATCCGACATCAACGATAATCTGAGAGTTATCATCACGCACAAAGGAATCATCGATAAGATGAACTTTCCCGGTACAAGAGATAATATAATCTGATTGTTTGGTCATGACTTTGATCTCTTCGATTGCATTACTTTCATTGAATGAAGCGACAGTAGCTCCTCTCTTGATACAGTCAATGATCAACGGTCTCCCAACGATATTGCTTTGTCCAATGATAGAAACAGTTTTGCCTTTCATATCTCCTAGCTGATAATAATCCAAAAGAGACAACACCGCCTTTGGGGTGGCAGGGACAAAATCAATAAGATCGATAGAAGACAATCAGGTCAATACTCCACCCAATCCATCAATATCTTTGGTAGGCGTGATAGCAGCAAGGATATCTGTTTTATATTGTTTAAAATGCTCAGGCAAAGGCAACTGGACTATGATACCTACACATTCATCATCGTGATTGAGATATCTGACCAATTCCATCACTTTTCAAATACTATCATAATTCTGATTGATATAAATCCCGACATCATCAAATTTCCCGGCCTGATTCCTATCATATTGGGCATCATGATTCTGTCCAAAAACTATTGCCGGCAATCCAATAGATTCTCCATAGATTTTTTTATGTTTAATATACGTAGCAGACGAATAGTTATCACCAAAAAAAAGGATAGCAATATACACCTTCCTCTGACCAAAAACTTTAGCTCTCTTTGCCATAAGCTCTTGCTGAAGTGAATTAGATAGTTCTTTTCATGAAAGTATCATAGAATAACATAAGAAAAAATAAATTATGAATTACAAATGATTTTATAATAAAACAAGAGGAAAGAACAAGTAAGAAAATACCATACCATATAACATTTTTATGATTTTGGTGAGTAAATAGCTATTTTAAGCACAAAATAAAACAACAAAATTGCATTTTTGAGTATATTAGATATAATAATAGAGAAATCAAAAAAGGTGATTTTAACGAAACAAATACCCTATGTCTGACCTACTGATAATCATCATTATAGCACTAGGAATACGACTGATTGGCTCATTGATAGTCAAAGCAGTATTTTCATCTATACAAAAAAAACATAGAAAAGAACAAGCAAACAAGTTGAGATACATTCAAGTAAAGATTCCAAAAAGCGTCACTACCAAGTGAGGAGAAGATGGAGGTGATACCATCAAAGATATGAAGCAAAACATGCAAATCATGAATCAGATATATAAAAATTTTTATTCAATAGTGGATGATAAACGATCTCATAGAAAATTCTGACACAATTATATCAGTATGGAAATGTTTATCGAAAAAGAAGTGATTAAGTTTATTATGGCGATACCAGAAGAACACGTAGACAATATGGAGAAACTTATTTCTTCATTTTATATAGGTGCTGTAGTCGACCCCATCGATCAACCAAAATTACTCGAAGCAGGAAAATATATGGCAGGTGGAGAATTTGTATTAACCAAAGACAACGCATATCCACTCAAAAATTATGAATCATTTGAAGCTGATCCTATGGATAGTATTCTTTCAGCATATTCAAAAGTACTGACGGATGAAAAAATGTGTCTTCAAATACTCATCTCTCCACTTGATGAAAAAGAGCTCAAAAAGCTAAGAAAAGAGTCTAAAAAAATAAAAGACGGAAAAAATAAAGGATTTTTGTGACTCTTACTCAAAGATATTTGGAAAGGAATCGTAAGTGCAAACAGTGAAAGTAAAGACGCACCCAAAGACGACGAAAAGAAAAATGATCTAACCCAACAACAAACCGGTGATCTTGATAAAAAAGCGGAAGACGAAATTTTCTCGGTCAAAATAAGAGCATTAGTTACTTCACCAGATCCAAAAAGACCAGAAAGGATTATAGAAGATCTTGCAAGATGATTTAGTCAATATAGCTATATAGGACTCAACGCATTAAAATTTAAAAAAGCAAAAAAACTCCAAGAGTTTGCAAAAGAATTTATCAACAGAGTATTTCGAAGTGATAATGGTACACTTCGCAATCTCTACAAGCGGAATAAAAAAATGATTGTAAGTATCAAAGAACTTTCTTCTATCATTCATATTCCTAACGCGAAGTTCAATAGAAATCCACGTATCAGTCGACAAAAATACAAGATTGTTCCTGCACCAGACAACATGCCAACAGAAGGAATTCTCCTCGGATATAATACATATGCAGGTATCAAAAAAGAAATAAGAATACTCACCAACAATGATGATAGAATGAGACACACCTACATTATCGGACAAACAGGTTCAGGTAAATCAACACTGATGCTTACAGCCCTCTTAGAAGACATAAGATTAGGAAATGGATTCTGTGTAATAGATCCACATGGAGATTTAGTGGAATTCGTAATGAAACATTATCCCAAAGAAAAGATAGATGATCTCATTTATTTTGATCTCGCCAACACCGAATATCCACTTGCTTTCAATCCATTGGATGGACCAGAAAATGATGATGAAAGAGATGTAGTAACGAATGATCTCGTAGAGATGTTTGTCTCTATGTATGGAGAAGAAATTTTCGGACCACGTATTCAGGATTACTTCCGTAACGCATGTTTCTTACTTATGGAACAACCAGAAGGAGGGACATTAATAGATATTATGAGACTCTTTACCGATGATGCATTTGCAGAAAGTAAAATCAGAAACGTTAAAAATCCTATCATTGCTGCACGATGGAACAAGACGTATAAAAAAATGTGAGATAGAGAAAAAGCAGAAATCATTCCATTTATCCAAGCAAAATTCTGACCTTTCACCACAGGAACATATATCAGAAATGTAATAGGACAACCAAAATCATCGTTCAATTTCTTCGACGCGATGAATCAGAAAAAAGTAATTTTGGTGAATCTATCAAAAGGTTTGACAGGAGAGGAAAATAGTAAACTCGTAGGTAGAATGGTTGCCATGCAACTCAAACTCTCAGCACTCAAAAGAGCAAAACTTGATCCAAAAGAAAGAACACCTTTCTTCCTCTATATTGATGAATTCCAAAACTACGTATCAAAGTCTATTGAAAGTATCTTATCAGAAGCCAGAAAATATAAACTCGGACTAATTATTGCGCATCAATATATTGATCAATTGAAACAAGAATGATTGGGAGGAAATCTTGATCTCTCTAAAACAATATTTGGTAACGTTGGTAATTTCTTCATTCATAAAGTCGGTGCACCCGATGCAGAATTTTTAGAAAAAGAATTTGGACCAGAATTTTCAGCGATAGATATGGTAAATGGAGATACGTTTAGAGCAGTATCAAAAATAGTAGTCAACAACCAACCGACGAGACCATTCAGTTTCACAACAAGAGTACCATATAGTGATCCTATTTTGAATATACCAGAAAAAGTAGAAATCATGAAACAAATTTCTGCACTTAAGTGGTGAACCAAAAGAGAACTCGTCGACAAAGAAATTTACTTTAGAGTCGGAGTATAAGAGAAAAATTGCTACAACCTATATACTGATATGAAATTACTTTCTAGCTGTGTTGCTAGGAAGTTTTTTTCTATATGTAAATATTCAGCTACAAAGTCGTAGATATAGGTAACATTTGCTGGATGATTAGTTGCTCCACGAACAATTTGAGGAGTCAGATACGGCGCATCAGTTTCCAAGAGTAATTGTTGCAAAGGAACAATAGTCAAAGTATCTCTCAATGTTTGAGCATTTTTATAAGTAACATTACCACAGAACCCTATAAACAAATTTCTGAATGCTGAATTCAGCATTCTAAATTCATTAGGTCCGTAGCCTCGACAATGAAAATACACTGTCAGATCAGTATGGTTTTTGAGAATTTCAAAGGTTTCAAAAAAAGCATCTCTAGAGTGGACAACCAATGGTAATTTTAGTTCACGAGCCAGGTTACAATGATGAATAAAAAGTTCTTTTTGAATTTCCAAAGTTTCTAATCCATTAGGATAATGGACATCGATACCGGTTTCACCGATAGCGACTACATACTGCGGATTAGCTAAATAAAGGTCTTTGAGCCATTGCATCTTGGCAGAAATTTCATCAGCAGTAAGATGTCATTCGACACATTCTAAAGGATGTCGACCAAGCGTCGCTTTTACGATAAGAAGTGGAGAATTTTGGCCTTGAGCCTTAAGCTTTAAACTTTGGGCTTGTTTTGCAATTTCAACACCTTGGACATTATACGATTCACTCGCTCCAGAGTTTACCAGTCCCACTCCTCCAGCATCGATAAATTTTTGTATATATCATTGCCAATCTTCCAATAATGGTTCAGTATTCAAATGCGTATGAGTATCAAATAATTTCATTATTATCTCTAGTAAATATAAAAAAATGCGTTGCTTTACTTATACAATTTCGTACATACTAATCAACAAAAAACTTTTGTTTTCACTTTTTAGTTATTAGAAAAATAAAATGGGATTAGTTTTGGGAATTGTTATGTTTATGAGTCTTGTACTTATTCACGAATTATGACACTTCATTAATGCAAAAAGAAGTGGAGTAAAAGTATTGGAGTTTGGTATCGGTATTCCACCCAAAGTATGTAAACTTCGAAAAGACAAATCAGGGACAGAATATACATTAAATCTTCTACCACTTGGTTGATTTGTTAGACTCAAAGGTGAAGATCCAAAAGATGAAGCAGATTTTAACGCCAAAGATAGTTTCATCAAGGCAAAAATGTGAAGAAAAATATTGATTCTGATTTCCGGAGTTGGTATGAATCTTATTCTCGCTCGAGTACTCTTCACCGCAATATTTACCATGGGAACGCAACCTATTTCCGTACTTCCCGACAATGCATTGTCATCACATCAAAATAGTTACCTTATGCCGACAGTAAACTTTTTGAAAGAACAAGGATTTATTAGTGGAAATTTAGTCTCTGCACCAGCAAAGATAGACAGAGTATCATCTGATCTTTTAGGGCAAAAGATGGGATTAGTTCCAGGAGATACGATTATATCTATCAACAATGAAACAGTAGATATTTGGAATATAGGAAGTGTTTTGAAAAAATACATCGACAAAGACATCACATTGTCATTTACAAGAAACAATAAAAAATTATCAGCAAACGCACATTGTCCAGCCGACAATTGTATTCTCTGACTCACCTTTCCTCAATGATCACTCAATCTCAAACCAATCAAATTCCCCTTTACTAAAGCAATATGGATAGGAGTAAAAGAAATAAAGGCACAAACCGTTCTTACCTTTGCAGCATTAGGAACATTAGGAAGTGATTTATTATCACTCAATGGAACGAGAATAAAAACATCACTCAACAGACTTACCGGACCAGCAGGAGCGATTAAATTTGGAGAAACACTACTCAACGCATGAGGACGAAAACTCTACCTCGGATTTGCAGGAATGATCTCACTTGCACTAGCGATATTCAACGTATTACCTATCCCAGCATTGGATGGAGGAAGATTATTGGGAGTGTTAATTCAATGAATCGGAAAACTCAAACCAGAAAAATATTTCAATATAGAATGATATATCAACCTCGTATTCTTTGTAGCACTTATGGCTCTTGGAGTATATATATTACTCAAAGATCTTGTTCACTTCCGAGACATTAAAATTCCTTTTTTATGATAAGATAAAAAAGGTAAACCTTTTCTTGGGTAGAAAAGACAAGCATTTTCTATGATAGAATAAAAAAATTTTAAAAAAAAGATGCTCCCAAAAAGGGAGCATTTATGTATATTACATAAGTTTCTTCAGTTAAAAATTTTGAAGCTTTTGACTTTTTTTATTGAATATAAGAGTGAATACTCCGATAACCAATGATAAAAATACAACAATCGTAAATGATAGAAATATTGATGTAAATTCAGACCAATGGATACACGTATCCGCAAAACACAAATATATTGTATTTTTTATATAGTCCCAAAATACAAAACCTAAGGCAATAATACATCGAGTCACACCCATAAAGAATAACATTATAGGTAATGTAAGTAATGATTTTACCCAAGTTTTCATTTTTTTCCCAATCTTTAACCACTTCCAAATAGAAGTATAAGATATAAGATAACAACCTATTAATAGCCCGATAAAGTATAGGGCAGTCGTTATACAGTTAAAAACCATGAGAGCACTTACGGGAGACACCAAAGCATTAACATCAATAATAGTAATATCTGTTATGCAAAAAGTCTTCAATATCATTGTTATAAAGTTTATAACAACAATAACACACCAGACAATAAAAGAAATAGAAATAATTTTTTTCATATAGGTACTTTTATATTTTTATATTGTTATATTTTATTTTTTATACTATAATTATATTATATAAAATGTCAAGCAATTATTATTTGGTACAATTATCAATCATATTTTTATATTTATTTGCATCACGCATATATTGAGGCAAATTTGCTTCCAAGGTATTTAGTCATTCTTTTTTAAGCTTAAGATAGGTTTCATTGATTTCCGTAAGAATCGCTGGATCTGAACATTTTTTGGTCTCTGCCATATTAATAAGTTCAACATAGGTCTTTTCGTAATCATATTTTTTTGCATATGCCTCAGAATTTGTATTAGTGATCTTGTGGACATACACTACTGCTCTCTGCCAAAGTACTTGAAAACCAGAAAAAATGGAAGCTTTTTCAGCAGGATGATTTTGGATATAAGAAAACGAAAATCCTAACAATATCAGTCCGATAATAAGTTTAACAAGATTTTTTTTCACAAATACTCTTTCTTCTTTATCCATAGTACATTTAAAAAACATAAAATAGCCAACAAAACGATTAGGTAATACGGTTTTCTGAATATTTTTCAAGCAGTTATCAGAGAAAAATATTTTCCTTGCAAAAACAACGCCTAAACGATAAAATGAAGAAACGATAAAATGCTTGTCACAAAAATCGTTTAGTCATTTAAACATTTAATCGTTTTTTATGAGAATTGCTTTCGTACATTGTCGAATTCAACCATGATGAGCACTTGCAGTATTCCAAGACCTCATCGACGAACAGAAAAATATAAATCATGCGACCGTATTTACGCTTTTTTCTGATAGTAAAACGTTACACACCAAACATCACAACCTCGAAGTAATAACTGCATTACCCAAATGGGTAAATAAACTTTTCTTACGATGTGGTAGACATAAGGTACCCGTACTTTCACGACTTTTTGATTATCGTAATTTGATGTTTTTCTATCCAAGTTTAATGAAAATACTTTCTTATAAAATAAAAAAATATTTGTTCGAACGCGACAAAAATCTGAAGAATGCAGATTTTTTCGATGAGAGAACAATCCCGATGAATAAATGAAATCGGGGAAACTGAAATCATATAATTATTTCATCCTTCGCCATAGCCAAAAATATCACCCCAATATCAGGCGTACCGATGATGCTCTATCTTCATTCACCTATGCAATATATCCGGACACATTATGACGAATACAAAGAAAAGTTGACGTGAATAAAAGGGAAATTATTCAATCGAATAGTTCCTAAACTAAGAAAACGAGATCTGAAGTTTACCAAGTTTGATAAAGTCTTTGCCAATAGTAAATATACAGCTAAGGTAGCAGAAGAACTCTATGGTATGAAAAATATCCAAATCAAATATCCACGTATTCCCAACACATTTTTCATCCCAGCAGTGCAAGAAACACCGCAAGCATATTATCTCTACATCGGAAGATTAGTAACCTTCGTCAGAGAAGCAGACAAGATAATAAAATTATGTAATGAATTGAAAGTTCCACTGATCGTGATGGGAAGCGGTCCTGATGAAGTATATCTCAAATCCATCGCAGGTCCGTCAATTATTTTTATAGGATGGATCAAAGATGTCGATGAAAAGATTAAAATCATCAGCCAATCAAAATGACTAATCAATCTCACCAAAGAAAGTTATGGAATCGGAACAGTTGAAGCGATGCTTTTATGAGTTCCTATCTTTGGATACAGTGGATGAGCTACCGCCGAACTCGTAGATGAGGATTGTGGAGTTTTGGTAGAAAATAAGAAACATCATACCCTTGTAGAATGATTCAAAAAATTTATGAACACCCAACGAGATAGAAAAATGATTTCAAAAAGAATCAGAGAAAAATGGAAAAACAAGTAATTTTTACTATATATCTGACAGATATCACATGGCTAAATTTACCGGAATGTTTGAAAAAGCGCTCGAATTCGCTATCAAAAAGCATAAAGGACAAAAAAGAAAAAGTACAAACATGCCCTATTTTCGACATCCTATACGCGTAGCAGAAAATATCGAAGAGATAAAAAAATCAAAAAATATAGAACTTCTTATGACGGCAGCAATTTTACACGACACCGTAGAAGACTGTGCATGAGTCACCATTCAAGAGATTGCAAAAAAATTCGGATTTTATGTCGCTGCATTGGTAGAAGAGTTAACATCTGATCCCAAAGAGATAGCAAAAATAGGTAAAACTACCTATCTCAAAAAGAAAATGGAAAAAATGACATCATATGCCTTAGTAATAAAGTTAGCTGATCGTCGACATAATGTAAAAGATATGAGTGAAACCACAAAAGAATTTCAAAAAAAATATACACAAGAAACCAATGATATTTTGGACTATCTAGAATCCTGAGTCAGAAAATTGACCGAAACACATCAGAAGTTGATAGATAAAATAAGGAAGGTATTAAAAAACCAGAAATTAAAATAATAAAAAAAAAGCCTGCAAAAATACTGCAGGCTTTTGTAATAGCAATAACATCATTACGACTGACGGGCAGCTTGCCAGACATCGTCTTTATGTTCTCTGATGTAAAGACGAACATATTTACCTGATCTCACATAATTGGTAGCACTTGCCAACAATCGTTGTGCTTTTCTCAGTTCAGGAAATTTTTCTTCATTCAATTCCATACCCAGAAACTTAGATAAATTCGGACCAGCCTTAACTTTGATCTTTACCACTAAAAGTTCTTTGAGCAGATCAGCAAGCATCGAAATAGTATCATCTTCTGGCGTTACCTCCTTGGTAGGATTGATTCTGGTAAAGAAAGCATCAATTTCTCGTTTTGCTTCCTCCACTTTCGCAACATCCATGATATTGATACTGTTGGTCATGATCACAACCTTTTTGGTAAAGGTTGAATTTTCAATCATCTTTTGAGTTGCTTTTTCATGAAGATGAGGAAATACATCAGAAGCAAGATACTTATCCATATTTTCTAATGAAGCAACGACACCGTCATTGAGCATAAAGACTTTATCAACCATAGTATCCGTTTGTTCAAGCTGAATCTTGTGCGTATGTAACAATTCAGAAAGAAGTTTTTCTTGTGTACGAATTTCTTCCTCCTTTTTACGCATAGCTTCACGAGCAACATCCCGACGTTGAGTTAATTCTATAGATTCTTGCTTCCAACCTTTCTTAACAAGCCAAAGTTTTTCAACGGTTTTATTAATAACTACCCCATTTTTGTCTTTGTAATCAGTAGTCAAACCATTTTCTTGTCTATGTTGTAATTTTTCATCAGCAATAAGAAATTTATTATTGCCCGATGCCCATAATTTACAAGCCTCAGCTGCCTCTTTTTTAAGAGGTGCAAGTTCATTTTGAATTCTTTTAAGAATTCGCTCATTTGTTTTAATGTCTTCGTTCATACCCTTTTGTTTTTAAATTTATGTATTTATAGTTATGTTTTATATAATATATGTATTTGAAAAGATATGTCAAGAAGTAGTAAAAAAATATAAGGAGAAAATATAATTGACTTTTATAAAAAAATAGTTATAAAAAACTATATATACATAAAAAAACAGATAAAATATTTTCAAAATGATCAGATATAATAAGAAGTTTTAGAAAAATTGAATACTATGAATGAAAAGGGAGAAATAAACGATGAAGATCTCAATAAAAATTCTTCTCTCCTATGAAGAAATGCTTTTCCAAAATTTGAATTAAAAAATATCTTAGACATAAAAGTACCGCGCATCATAGTCAAACAGATCGATGACAATATGGATATAGAAAAGACACATACATTTAATGTATTATTAACATATTTCAATAAAGCACACGGGAAGAAACTATCTACAGAAAATCTTCTACATTCTAGATCAAGTTTTGATGCTTTTATCATGTTTGTAATGAACTGCTTACTCAAGAGATATCTCATAATCAATGAAGAATGCGAGACTAATTTTTTACTAGGATTGAAAAGATTACGTGACAAATACAATCAGAATCTCAGATCTATAGATATATATTATGATCTGATCGTAGAGAAGATATTTTACCCCCAATGATTGACCAAACAAGATCCTGAAGTAAGAGAACAGATGTATTTTTTTGACCAAGCATATTCTCTTATGAAAGTTGCATTCAAAGACAATAAAAGAGAAAATTGAGAAAGGTATTTTGAACACCTCAAAGGAGTAATGGATATTATACTTCGAGAATTACCAAATCCAAACTTAGAAAAAATTCTCATAGCATTATTGCATGATGTACAAGAAGATTTACCAGAATATGCCGACGCAGTAAGATTAATATATGGTGATAAAATAGCAGATGGAGTAAACGCACTCAGCAAAAAACCGCGAGAAAATTATCTTACCGAAGAACATTTTACAAAAGAAGATATCCATATATGTTGAATATTTTTACAAGAAAAAAATAACATATTAGAAGATGCAGCAAAAAAAATAATAGGTAAATATCCAGACAAATCCTTTATGGCAGAGAAAAAAATAAAAGAAAAAGACCTTATACCATACATGGATCCAGAACAACTACATACCTACAAAACACTGGTAAAAAAGATACAACCATTTGCAGATAAAGCAAAAGCATTAAGAAACGAAGATTATTTCGGACATTTAGATGAATTAGAAGAGAATGAACGCGATGTAAAATTCGCAGATAGAATACACAATCTGCGTGATATGGAATGATTGACGAGAGAAAAAGCTATACGCAAAGTTAGAGAAACAGAAAAATACTTTCTTACCGTTGCACAAAAAAGAAATCCTACCGCATATTGACTCATGATCGAAGCAATCCAAAAAAACAAAGAAAAATTTAATTTTTAATGAAAAACTCCGTATAATCGGAGTTTTTTTTATATCTAAGAAAGGTTTTAAGCGAATGATTTTGCAAATCTCAAATCACCATTGGTGAAATATCTGATATCTTTGATACCATAACGAACGGCAGCGAGTCTAGTAATTCCCATACCAAAAGCAAATCATGATCGTTCTGCAGAATCTACACCAGCTTCTTTAAGGACATTTGGATGTACCATACCAGCACCAAGAAGCTCCATCCAATCAGAAAGTTCTTTTTTTCCTGTTTCTTTATTATAAATATAATATCTCACATCAATTTCAAATCATGGCTCTACGAATGGGAAATATCCAGGTCTCATTCTTGTCTCCACATTTTTATGAAGTAATGCAGAAAGCAATTTAGTAATCATTTCTTTGAAATGAGCGATACTGATGTTTTTATCAATTACAATGCCTTCCAATTGATAGAACATTATATCGTGAGTGTTGTCCATATTTTCATATCTATATGCTTTAGCTGGAACGACTGCCTTGAGCGGAAGCCCATATTTTTTGATAAGATAATTTTGCATAGATGAGGTATGGGTTCTGAGGATGAGATTTTCTCCACGAGGATCTTTGTCATTCAAATAGATAGTATCATGCATTTCAGTAGCAGGATGAGTAAGCGGGATATTCACGGATTCGAAGTTTTCAAACTTGGTAACCACTTCTGTCCCATATTCCATAACAAATCCCATAGATTTACAGATTTCTTCGGCATCTCTTCTTACTTCTGCAAGGATTGAATACGAACCATGTTCGGTAGCTACATCTAAACTAATATCTACGAGATCTTTTTCGAGTTGTTCATTGATTTGTCCCATTTTAAAACTCTGTGCTTTGATTTCATACGCTTCCGTCAATTTCGTTTTGATATCAGAAAGCTGAGCACCCCTCTCTTTTTTCGCTTCAGGAGCAAGATCAATCATCACCTTAAATTCTTCATTAAGAAGACCCTTCTTCCCCAAATATATTTGGAAAAAATTATCCAACTGAACCATATCAACGACTTTCTCCAATTCTCATAAGGCATGTTTCAATTCCAACATCTTTTCAAACTAATAAACTAAATAGTGCTTCAAATAGCTACAGATAGACCCAGATCGCTACAGGTTGTAGTAATTAAGATTTCATAAACTTTTATAAAGCAATATAGAATGTAGCGATTGTGAAATGGTTTTCAATTACTTTTCTATTTTCTATATTTTATTCAATCTGTAACGATATGTAGCGGACTCGTCCAAGCGAGGAAATGAGACAATATGCGACAAAAACAATAATTTTCAATGATTTTTAGAGAAAATTCAAGGTTTTGACCCAACGAAGTATTTTTTGTCGATTTTGTCAATCTAAACACCCGGATGCGACTCATTTCTTTTGCAAAATAAACTTTTTGAGGATATACTTATACTGCAGAACAAAAACTTTTACCTCAAAAAAAATCATGGAAAAAAACACTCCACTCATAGAGATTAAAAATCTCAGCCGATGATACCGAGACAATCCAGCTAAATTATTTGAAAAATTAAATTTGTCTTTGGATGTAAACGACTTTTTTGTCCTTACAGGAAAATCAGGAGCAGGAAAGAGTACATTAGTAAAATTCATTACGGGAAAGCTTACACCACCAGAAAAAACAATTTTCTACAACAGACAAGATATGACTACATTTACTTCCGAAGATATTCAGATATTGAGAAAAAGATTGGGAATTATTTTCCAAGATTATCAATTATTAGAGGATTTGAGTGTCAGAGAAAATATTGTATATCCACTTGAATTATACGAACTTGGTGAAACAGTTATAGAATCAAAACTTAAACAAGTATTACAAAAAGTTAACATCAAACATTTTTTGGATACTCCCGTAAAGTTACTAAGTGCTTGAGAAAAACAAAGAGTATCACTTGCAAGAGCACTCATTCACGACCCAGAATTTATTATCGCCGATGAACCGACAGGAAACCTCGACCGAGAAAATACACAAGTCGTGGCAGATATCCTTATCGAAGCAAACAAATCTGGTAATACAATCTTTTTGATTACTCACGATATTCACTTATTAAATTATCTCAAAGCTAAACACCCAATCAAATTATATGTGATTAAATAGGTATTTTTATCTCTTCTAAGATCGATAGTAGTATGGCAGAGAGCAAAAAAGACATTATTAGCAACAATATTGTCGATGAAATAGCAACATTGGACATCGCAGGATATCTCAAGCAAGAGGTGAAAGATTTTTTGAAATATTTGCATTATTACAAGATCAAAAATATCCTTCAAAATATAGATGCACTTAAAGAATATCTTATCTGTCTCGATCATCAAAACAGCAACCAAATTCATGAATTGGAATACGAAAAAAATCCAGACATGGAAATAGGAGAACATGACGTCTTCTATTATGTTTCTACCAAAGGATTAGCAAAAATCGGAGAACACAAAATCCACCAGAAAATATGGGAAAATGATTTTAATCTGAGTTATATCATGCAAGGAATTAAATGATTTCTCGTCTTAACAGCTGACGAATTTTGTAATGCCTCCCCTACCAGAATGTCCATCAATAGAATGCTTTGGCAAAAACAACTACAAAATACAGGTCACGTAAGCACTACCAACGACGCATCAACTATAGACTAAACAAGCTAAACAGCAGAATAACGAACTCCTTTTAGGGAGTTTTTTTTTACTAAAACACAAACGCCAGATACACGACCCGACACTCCCCAAATTCGAAACAACACATATAATCGAACTGAAGTGAGTCCCCGTAGTACTACGGGGCGAACAAAGTGAGATAAATAAATCTTTTTATTATGAAACGACAAGTTGTTGAATTTGTATCTGGCTAGCGTTTTTTACTTCCTTTTTGAGGCAATGTCAAAAAGGAAGTCTAGCGAAGCGTTTTAGAAACAACCTCATAAAGCAAACTAAATTTTCTTACGAAAACTACTTGAAAAATTACTATAAAACCATATAGTGATTGGTAACAAAACTCAAGAATTTTACACAATAGACCGTGCAATTTCAGTATGACAGATTTTGATCAAAAACTCTTAGCTCTACTCGATGTAGTTATCGATAATTATATCAACAAATGAGAGCCTGTCGGTTCCAAATTTTTGCATTCATTAGAAGATGCAGAATATGCTCCTTCTACATTGAGAAAATATCTCAATCAACTTGAAAAAGCTGGAATGGTCTATCAACCATACAACAGTTCAGGAAGAGTTCCTACCGTACAATGATTAACTACATACATACAAAATTATCTTGTCGTTCAAGAAGATGAAAAACAAGACGAAGTCATCAAGGTAAGAAGTGGATTAAAGGAATTAGTAGAAAGTATTGGCGCTTTGGCTGATGGAGTTGTTGTAGGATTTCTGAGAAATGATGAATATTACTATCTCTGAATCAATAATTTATTGAGAGACGATATGGTGGACGAATACCAGACTACGAGAAACATTATCTCATTCATCGAAGAAAAAAGAATCGTAAAATTTATCGATAGTAAAATCTTGAAAAAAAATCAGATATATTATACATTCATAGAAGATCACAAGACAATGATATCATGTTTATATACAAAAATAAATATAGAAGATTATGATTGTATGCTCTGTATTATAGGTCCTACAAGAGTAAATTACAAGAAAAATCTAGCGATTTTTCAGAAGATATTACAATCTTTAGATATATAATTCGAAGATATGGCACACACAATAGAGAAAGAAATAGATGTAGGTACCTGATGATGAGGTGAAAAAACAGATTATTCGAAAATTCTTGAATGAATAAAAAAAGAAACATGATGAGATCAAGAAGCTGAACAATCAAAGGAAAAAGCAGCTGAATTACTTAAACAAATTCAATGAACTGAATGAGAAGAAGCAAAAAAGGACATAATCAAAAAAAACTTTTCTACACTTCCTCCTGAAGTAAAAACAGCCATCAACCAACTTAATCGTCCAGACGCACAAAGGGGTCTAGAAGAATCGTATACAAATATAGATAATACGATAAAAAACAGTAAAAATGAAAAATGAATCGCAGGATTTTTTGGAAAAATAGTGAATAAAATATTGGGTCAATAAATATACATAAGATATTTTCCATATTACAAAAATTTATTTTTTTTATTATACGATGCCAATTATTCAAAGCGCTTGATGAATTGTTTATTATATTGCTTCAGATGGAGAACCAAGATATCTCCTCATCAAAAGACACGCTCTCAGTGGTAAAATAGAACGAGTAGCTCCAAAAGGAAAAATCCAAGGTAGTGAAGAAGTTACCAAAGCAGCACTCAGAGAAGTAAGTGAAGAAACGGGAATTCCCGTAAACCAAATGAGAATAAAACATCAATTGGGGACTACACAACTAAGAAATACAGAAAATCACAGAGGTCAGATGGACAAAGATGTGACTTATTTTTTGATGGAATATGCAGGGAATCCAGATTTTGTAAAAATAGAACATGCAGAAGGATATATCGGTATCCACAAACGATGTACATTGAACGAAGTATTGGCACTTATCTACTATCAGGACATTAGAGAACTGATAAGAAAAAGCTATTCTATGATCAAAGATGGACAAAAAAACCAGAACATCAAAAAAGATTTCATCAATAAATTAGGGTAATTTGCGTATGCAATTGGATTGGCACAAAAACTTGAAATTTTCAATCAATTAGGTATATCTTAGGTAGAAAAGACTAAATAATGGGTTTTTATTTTATATTCATGATCAAATGGCAAAAAAACCAGTAGTTGCATATCAATTTCTAGACATTCCTGCAAACATGCAAGAAATCGTTAAAGAAATTGTAGCAAAAAATCTTGAAGGGAAAATGGATTCATATTTTAAAAAGATTTATGCTAATAAGGATACTGCAGAGATTAGAATAGATTACGTTATTGCCAAAAATAAACAAGGAAAATGGAAAGGAGACTTCAAATTTACCTATGACGGAAAAATATTTACATGGACTACAGGAGATGGTGGATTTAAAATCATAGAAGATATCCCAAATCACGCATTTGAACATTTTAAAACACATCTATCAAACAAATCAGAGAAACCCAACAAACCACAGAAATAATTAGACGAATTAGGCCGAAAAAGATAGAATGGATAAAGTATCTAATCCATATATCTCATCTTCAAATAATATTTTATCATTTTAATTAGTACGTGTTATGAAAAAAAATTATCTTACCAAAGAGTGATATGAACAGTTAATTGCAGAACTTAATGAGCTCAAAAAAGTTAAACTTCCTAGTATATTAGAAAGATTGGGAGAGGCAAAAGCTATGGGAGATCTTTCAGAAAACTTTGAATATAAATCTGCACTCGAAGACAAGGATTTTACTAATTCGAGAATCACTGAGATAGAAACATTGATCGATGACGTAGAAATCATCAAGGAAGAGAAAAAAAGCAAATCAGATAAAGAAGTAGATTACGGTTCCAAAGTAACCATTCAAATGGAAGATGATGATATCTACAATGTAACCATTGTAGGTACATGAGAAACAACTATGGATTTTGATAAAAATCTCAAAACAACAAAAGATTCCATCAAGATATCATTAGAATCTCCAATAGGATTAGCAATAAAATGAAAAAAAGCAGGAGAAACAGTAAAAATGAGACTTAACAACGAAAGAAAAGAAATAAGAATATTAGATGTTAAAAATTAAGAAAAATATATTGTATATTAGTTAAATTGTACATCAGTAACATTTCGATCATTTCGAATATCAAAAGTAATCCTGCACGTAGCGGGATTCTTTTTTTTATCAAGTCATTGAAGTCCAAGCGTAATCGTATAGGGATCATGATACGTAAGAGTTCATTCTGAATCTACGCTACTAAACTGAGAAAAATCGTTTTGACAATTAGATTTGATAAGTTTTAATTTATTCTCTACTACAAAGTTGAGATTAACTATCTTAAACATATTAGAGATATCCAAAATCATATCATCTGATATATCCTTAAAAAGAAAACCAAACTCATTATTATCAAACGTAGTCCAAAATCAGGTTCAATGTTTATAAAAAGTATATGATCGATACGATTCAAAATTATCTTTATTATTCTTGATATAATCAGCAATCAAATAGGTACAATCACGAGATTTAAGAATTTTACTACAAACAAAACGTTCAATACGTACGACAGGATCCTGATTAAACAACACTTGAATATCATTTCATGATCTAGAAGCACTTAACTGAGGCTGTGTAGAAAAATCAAGATACATAAGCTCTTTGACAAAAAAGTATCTATTAGCATTGATAATAAGTCATTGATCAGGAATTTTAAGCGTATCTAATTCAATAATAGGTATCAATTTTACATATTTTTTGACCCTACCTACAAATTCTATTTTTTTATCTACATAAGCATTGAGATTGATAGTAGAACTTTTCAATCCAATCTTTTTTCATTCTTGAGTAATAAGCGAATGGGTATAGTTAGGAAAATTATTATCTACCACAATCTTACCAGAAAAGGTAAGTGAAGCTCACAGAGTATACATGCCTTCTTGAGGAACCGATCCAAATCTTTGGGTAATTGATGTAAACATTTTAATCAGGAAATACACTCACACACCAAGAAGAATACATCGGAAGATCACTTTTGTATTTAGTATTTTTTTTTGCTTCAGTTTTCTTATAACCATTGGTAGTATAGAATAGGTAAAAATAAAGAAATACAGTAACCTACTATAATGATTTTAAGAAAGAAAGCAAGGATATCAGATGTCACGAAAACTTTAGCCATCAAGCTTCTCACCTATGGAAAACATACGAAAAGCGTTAATAGACCAGTTTATATCAATAAACTCACATACCAATCTCTCAGCTATCAGAGACCCAGAGGGTATTCAAGTCAAACACATCCAAGATTCGCTAGAAATCAATAAAGTCCTCATACTCAAGCCAGGTTTAACACTGTGTGATGTAGGTACAGGATGATGATTTCCTCTTTTACCCATAGCAATAAACAATCCCGAACTTCAATGTACGGGAATAGATTCTACAAGGAAAAAAATCGATGCTATCAATGAAATGATTACTAATCTCAAAATACCAAATGCCAAAGCACTACGAACTAGAGCAGAAGATCATAAAGAACAATATGATTATGTAACTGCAAGAGCTGTTGGTTATATAGAAAAACTCCTTCCTCAAGTCCATCATCTCGTCAAAAAATGAGGCCGTCTTATCTTATACAAACAATTCACCCCAGAAGAGAGTCAGGATATTATTCATTTTGGAAAGAAATATCGTTTTGTTGTACAAAAAAAACATAAATACCAGCTTTTTGAAGGAGATATCCAGAGAATTATCTATGTTTTAAAGAAAATATAATATTCATTGTCATATCTCACAGAACCCTTGCTTTATAGCAAAAAAAGGATATATTCATGCTCAAAAAATAAAAACAAAACAACATGAACAGTATAAAAAATTTCTTTTTTTCCAAATTTGCCATAATTTCACTGATTATTGTATATGCAATGACTGCATTTGTATCAGGGATAATAGAATATCTCAATGGTGCAAGTATTGGTGCCGTACTCTTCCTTAGAGGAGGTACAGTCATCATTGATGCTTTGCTTATAGGACTTGGTGTGTACGCGTTTACGCGTAAATGGCTTAATAAAAAATTTTTAGAAAGAGATTTCTTTAGAAAAAGACTATTTTGGTTAGCATATATTGCTGAAACATTGGCAATATTCTTCTTATTTTACCTACCCTATGTAGGGAGATCTTTGTTCTTATTATTGGACGGAGAAAAAATAGGAATGTCTTTGAGCTTACGAGCTTTTATTGTGAATCTTACCTTAGGATTCGTTTTTATGATTGTGCTAGGCGCAAAAATGAAAAAAATCATTGGTAAATTACAACAAAGAACCGAACAAAATGGATTTGACAAAGAATCTAATGCTAGTACCTAACCCTATCTATTCCCTTACGATCTTTATTAAGATAGTGAGTAAGATAGGGTTTTTCTTTAATGGTAAATATATTACTCTAAAAACAATAAGGTCGACATGATTCAGATACCAAAGAGAAAAAATAGAATTTGTGGAATATTGTGGGCTAAACTATTTTCTTTATGGAGTTCAGGAATTAAATCTGAACAAGCGATATAGATGAATGTTCCGGCTGCAAAAGGTATTAATACAGCTACCATATTGTTTGTATAGCGATACAACAAGAAAGCAATTATTACACCAATCACCGCAGTCAGCGCTGTGATGAAGTTAAGCAACAAAGCTTTTCTCCTACTGAAACCACCATGAACAAGCACACCAAAATCTCAGATTTCCTGAGGGATTTCATGTAAAACAACCGCAATGGTAGTCGCGATTCCGACAGGAATACTGACCAAATAACTTGCTCAAATAATAAGTCCATCAATCAAATTATGTACACTATCTCAGATTAAATTCATAAGAGCAACCGGATGAGTATGATGTGGAGTAACGGGCATATGACAGTGATTTCGACGAATAATCTTTTCTGTCACCAATCAAAAAACTATTCATCCAAGTATTCGTAATGAAACAGTAATGTTTCGTCATGAGCCGTGAATAATTCCTGGCAATAAATGAAAAAACACATCACCAAGTAATGCTCCAGCAGAAAAACTAACAAGTCGTAAAACTATCCTTTTAAGTAAAGACAGACGAAGTCATAAAGTCACAATACCTATCAAAGAGATGATACTTACTATAAGTACACTTATCAATGCATACAAAAACGTCATGTAATCATTTATAAAATAAATAATATTTTCTATATTCTAACTACACCATCTTTAGTTATTTTAGTTATCATAATAACCCCATTTTCAACTGTTGTCATCTGAGTTATATTTATAATTTCAAACATTTCATCAGTTTTTGAAACAGCAAGTCATGACTGCATTGCACTGGATACACAAGCATCAGGGACGAATAGCAACACACCTATTTTACCTGTAATGCTTCAATGTTCGAAAATCTGTGATTTTCTTTCCTTAAGAATCGTAAGCAAATGGAAAAGTTCGAGAGAACAAGAGGTAAAGTTTACTCATAAATCATGATAATATTGATTATAAGAAAGACCATCAGCTCTTTTCTTTTTCGTATAGAATCTACGAAGCAAGAATTTTTCACTCATAATATAATCATTATATTTCCCTTTATTTCATTTTCTGTCACACAAAATAGAAACTATCTGACTCAAATGCTCTTTCGTTGCATTCTCTCATCATAATGTATGTTCTAGTTCATTCCTATACACAACAGGAATTGCATCATATCATTTTTTAAGATATTCAACCGAGGGTTCATTCTCTATATATTTATCGTCAGCTGACAATAATAATTGTTTTTCGATAGTGATTTTTGAAAAAAGTGCCAATGAAATTTTCAAAGAGAAAAAAGAAAATCCTGTATCAAATCTTTCATTATCCATTTTTTTACAGGTATCAAGGTTTTCTTGATTGACTACTTGTCCATTACGAAAGAACTCTTCAGGAACACAAGGAATCGGTTCATTTTTCGTATTTACTCACACCAAATAATTTCATCAAAAAACAATCACTCAGGAATATCATCATTCATGTATCACGGAAATAAGACGATCAGTAAGTTCGTCCTGTTTATGTTTATTATTAATTACGTTTTCTATTGTTTCTTTATACTGCTCCATCCTAAAATATAACAAAAGATTTAAACAACTTCTCTTCTGATTCCTCTATCAAGTTTAACTAACGATTCATAGACAATTGTCCCACTCTGTTCAGCTAAATTCATCATGGAATTTTTTCCGCGAGGATTATCTGAAATAATTTCAACTTCATCACCAATATGTACAGAACTATCTATGACATACGTCGAAAGATTCATACAAATGGTTCCTACCTGACGAAAAAACGTTTTACGATGTTTGATAAATAATTTTCCTGAAGCGTTTCTCGCAAGTCATTCAGCATATCAAAACGGAACGGTAGCGATAGTTTCTTTGTCACTTGGCCTATATTCATGATGATAACTTACTCACTCCCCTGGTCGGACCGTTTGTAAACTTATGACTCTAGAACTAATAGAAAGCACAGGCAGTAAATTATTTCCATGTTTATACAATGGATCTTGCGTATTCAACGGATTGTACCCATACAATGCCAATCACGGTCTATATGCGTTGAAAAATTCATCAGTGATTTTAAACATCGCCGCACTATTACCGATATGCCTTCGTGTGGGCGTATATCAGACATCTATAATTTTATAATACATACGTTTGAAACGTTGGATCTGATCATTGATAGTAAAGTCAGACATATTGTCTGCATCAAAAAAATGAGACAGAACTCCTTCGACGATAAGATTTGGATGACTTTGCAATTCCTTGATAAGACCAGGCAACTCATCTTCTTGGATTCCTTCTCTATTCATTCATGTATTGAAGAATAGGTGAATCTTGGTATCTTTTCATAGTCTTCATAAATGTCTGATAGTTCATGCGTTGTACACACAAAACGTAGTCTTTTTATGGTCAAATTTTCTATAGTTTTCGAGCAACGTTTCTCACAATATCAGAATAGGAATGTTGGAATATTTTTTGACGATAACATATTCTGGATAACTATCTACAGCAATATATGGTACATCTTGTCTGGAAAGCATCTTAGTAATTTGTTTCAAACCATGACCATACGCATTTGATTTTAATACAGGGAAAATAGCAGCCTGTGGCTGAATAGATTGTAAATATTCCAAGTTTTGAAGTAAGACTTTCCTACGAAGCCAAATAATATTCATAGGTTTAACGCTAGGGCTGAATAATGATCTCAGAAATCACAACATAGCTTGTATATAAAGTATAAATATATTCATAGAGTAACTATCGGCGTATTATAATCAAGAAAAGCTGGAATAAATAAAAAATCTGACTCCACATAGTTAGTCAGAATTAAGGTGATGATAAAGTAAATAATTACTTACGTTCTTGAGTAGATGATGGTAGACAAAATGCTCGTTTAAATGAGAGCATAAAAGAAGCAAATGTTTCTGGACTCATAGCATCAGGAGCAGGGAAATCCATAGGACCGATAAGAAACGGAATCTGTACAAATCCCTTATCATTAGCTACAAGATCTTCAATTTCTTCAAAGAAAAACACCTTCTTTTTTCTCCCTGTAGGAATAAGATACATTCCATTAGATAATTTTTTAACGATAAGACCTCTTTCAAAGCCTTTTTTATCTAAAAAACTTATCCAAAATTCTACAATAACTTGCCGTTCATTAAACTCAATGTTTTTTTCTTCCATAGTATTTTATTTTTTTATTTGTGAGAGCATCTATATATATCCCAAATACAAAGTCAAATGTAAAAAAATTGGTGGAGTTCTATTGAATTTACTTCTCAAAAAAATACTGTAGTGAAATATTGATTTTACATTGAATTATGAACGCATGTTTTCAGAGATACAGACATTACTTACCAACAACTCTAGCTCATGCATCACGCACGCAAATAAACTAGCATATACCAACAAACAAAAAACAATCCATGGCGAAGATCTCATCCGAGGTATATCATTATTTCTCCAACATCACGATGTAAATACTATTTTTTGGAAATTTTTGGGGGTTTGAGAAGACCTTTTGGAAGAATATTTCCAAAACAAATATAATGTAACCACAATAGTCGGAAGCTTACAAGAAGCTAAAGCATTACCACTCAGCAAAAAGATTGCTCAAGAATTAAATAAACACATAAAAAAAACGACCAAGAAACTAGACCTCGATATACTATTTTCCGTATCATTTCATGATTTGTCAAATCAATTTGCCAAGCACTTAAATACCTACCATATTGATACAGAAAGTATAATTGAGAACTACAAAAAGCTCAACAAAAATCCACTAATAATCAAGATGTGATTATTTGCTTTTTTACAGGTCTTGAGTAAAATCTTTATAACGTTCAATTTAGATGTTAACAAGATTAAACTTATGGAAATTGAAAAAATGCAAAAGATGAATAATATCAATATGCTCTTGGATGCCGTAGAAAGCGAAATCGTTGAAAAAGACAATACAACAGCAACAGGCGACAAGGCCAAAAAAGAAGAAAAAAAACTTACGATAGAATACTTCGGAACCGACTTGACCAAAGAAGTTAAAGATGGGTTGATTGATCCGATCATCGGAAGACAAAACGAAATCAATCAAATCATCTACACGCTCTTGAGAAAAAACAAGAACAATCCGCTCCTTATTGGAGAAGCTGGAGTAGGTAAAACCGCTATCGTAGAATGATTAGCACAAAAAATAGTTCAAAATGATGTACCAGAAAAACTTAGAAATAAGAGAATATTTTTGCTTGATATGGGAACATTACTTGCAGGGACAAAATACAGAGGAGAATTTGAATCGAGAATGAAATCTATCCTTGAAGAAGCGATGGATCCTACAAATAATATCATCCTCTTTATTGATGAAATCCACACCATTATCGGTGCAGGAGGAGCAGAAAATGGTGATGCAGCACAGATGTTGAAACCACTCCTTTCTAGAGGAAAAATCAAACTTATCGGTTCTACGACATTCAACGAATATCAAAAATACATAGAAAAAGATGCAGCACTCAAAAGAAGATTTCAAGAGGTTGTTATCAACGAACCAGATGTAGAGACAAGCAAACAGATTCTCGTAGGATTAAAACAGACCTACGAAGATTTTCACGGAGTACAAATCAATGACGAAGCACTCGATGTAGCAATCAATCTCAGCAAAAGATTTATGATGAATAAATTTTTGCCAGACAAAGCACTCGATATACTAGATGAAGCCTGTGCAAGAAAATCTACTATGAATCAAAAACTTGGTAACGATAAGGAGTACAAAAAATTTGAAGAAACCTTGGCAAAGATCCAAAAGAAAATAGAAGACGCTATCGAAAAACAAGATTATTTCGGTGCTGCAGAACTCAAAGCCAAAGAAGAAGAAGCCAAAGTAGAAATGAATAAAATTAGAACAAATAAAAACATTCCTATCAATCTCAGACAAGTGATCAGCAAAGAGGATATTGGTAACGTCTTAGCAGATAAAACAGGTATCCCGACTAATATCGTCAATGAGTCTGAAATAGAAAAATTGAGAAGATTGAGTGAAGAATTGAAAAAAAATATCGTAGGACAAGACGAAGCCGTAGAAGCTATCGTGAAAACACTCACAAGAAGTAGATTATCAGTGATTAAATATACAAAGCCTATCGGTTCATTCTTATGTCTTGGACCAAGTGGTGTAGGTAAAACATTCCTAGCAAAACTTATCGCAAAAGAATATTTCGGAAATCCTGAAGCAATGATCAGAATAGATATGTCGGAATTTATGGAAAAATATTCAGTATCGAAATTAATCGGTTCTCCTGCAGGATATGTAGGATATGAAGAATGAGGATGACTTACCGAAGCAGTCAGAAGAAAACCATATTCAGTGATATTATTTGATGAAATAGAAAAAGCATCTAGCGATGTATTGAATATATTATTACAGATTTTGGATGAAGGACATCTCAAAGATGCAAAGGGAAGAATCATCGACTTCAAAAATACTATCATCATCATGACCTCAAATATCGGTTCAGAAGAATTCGTAAAAAAACAAAGCACTATCGGATTCGCAACCGGAGAAAAAGGTGATCTCAAAGACAAAGAATTTGAACAGGTGAAACAAAGAGTACTCGAAGAGATGAAAAACTTCCTTACTCCTGAATTACTCAATAGAATTGATTACAAGATTGTTTTCAAACATCTCAGCAAAGAGACATTGGCAATGATTATGAAAAACAAGATCAATGAATTCTTAAACGCACGAAAAGTAAATTCTGAAATACCATTACCAAAATATTCTGACAAACAGATCAAAGAAATTATCGAGAAGATCTATGAACCACAATATGGAGCAAGACCACTCGAGAGATATATTCAAGACGAGATCGAGCCTAAACTTATCGCTGAAATTATGAAAAAAAAGACTAAATAATTTTTTACTCCTCCTACCCCCCTCTAAAATAGAGGGGTTTTTTTTGTAAATAAAGTAAAATCCCGACTCACATAGGCAAGCCGGGATATTTTGAGGATAAACCTCGCTTTTCGTAACAATACATATTGCCAGATGATCTTTCGGCAATAAAACTAATTCTCTATTAGTTGGATAGCATATATCGTGCCAAACACTCCAACTGAAACTAAAACCACTTTTCCGTGATACTGGGTATAGATATCATTCCCAGTTAAAAGAAATCAATCGGCGGGCATTACCCACCATAAATTTGCGGTTAAACCGCTCGAAGAAGGGTTGCTCTAAAGCTTCCCTGAAATGCTCCTACCATGCCTGGTAGAAAGCTAATTATTACAAGCTTGTACCATATGGTGAAAATACTATACATATTTTATTACAAAAAGCAATAGCATTTTAAAGTTTTTTTATACTCAATTACATCTGCCAGATGCACGACCCGACACTCCCCAAATTCGAAACAACACATATAATCGAACTGAAGTGAGTCCCCGTAGTACTACGGGGCGAATAAAGTGAGATAAATAAGTCTTTTCATTGTGAAACAACAAGTTGTTGATTTTGCATCTGGATAGAGTTTTTGCTTACTTTTGGGGCAATGCCAAAAGTAAGCCCAGCGGAGCGTTTATAAGGCCCAGCCGGCGAGGCGATAGAAAAAGTAAAATGAAATATTTGACAAATATTAAAAAGTAGGTATAATAGACATATAATGTTTTTATACTATAATACATGCACATGGATCAAATGCTAGCCTATCAAACAAAACACACAGCAAAAAAATGAGCAGTTCAAGAAGTTTGAACAGAGCTTACTACTTCTATTGAAGCGCCAAAACAACCAAAAAAACGAAACAAGGAAGCGGTCAAAGAAGAACTCATCCACACCTTAGATCGTGTAAATATTTTCAAAAAGTTCTATAAACTCGTCAAAGAAATGAGAGCATTAGAAAAAGAACATAAAAAATTACAACAAGAATTTGATGAAATCAAACACTTCATGCCAGAACTTCCCATAGCAAAATAAATTGACAATCCGATATCAAAAAGTAAGAATATATAGCATATATACCATTTATCGTATAATCATTGTTCATGATCAATACCATCAAACATGCAGTACAAGAAGGAGCTTCGAAATGTATAAAAGCAATACTGGTAGTAGGAACTACCCTCTTTATCACGTTGAATGTATGAGCGAACCCAACCAGCGCTACCGTCAAAAAAGAAATCAAAGACATCTTCAAACAGAATCCCGACAAAGAGATAGTAGTCAAAGTAGAAGATCAACAATCAGAAAAGACAGCAAAGTTTGAAAGTACAAAAGATAGCATCCAAGATCCCTACGATCAGATTAAATCTTATGTAGACGTAGCGGATACAGAATATTTCATGCAACTTAAAAAATACATAGAAATAAAAGATAGCAGCGAACAGATTAAGTGTAAGGCAGTAGTATATGCAATTTTACAAGACACTGCACTCAGTGAAGACCAGAAGAAAGTACTAGCATTAGCATATTTTGAGAGATTAGTAAGGATGCCATGAAGCAACTACAGATTTCGAGTTGCAGGCAATAAAAAATACGAGACAGACGCTAAATATGGAGAGAGAAGAAACTGGTATTCAGGATATAAAAGCTATTTAGAATTAGTAGATTTAAAAGAAGAAAACAAAAAATTAGATGAAGAAAACAAAAAATTAGATGAAGAAATAAAAACATTAGATGAACAATGAAAAAAATTAGACAAAGTAATACAATTACTCCAACAACTACTCAATTGATATACATCAAACAAATAATATTTTATTTATTATAAAGTATGGGAGGTCCAGACATTCAAGAACAAAAAACACCACCACCTATAAATGCTATAGCAGAAAGTAATTTTGATAAACTTAAAAAAACATATCCCGATCAAAAAGATAAAGTTGATTTTCTCAATAACGATACATTCAAAGATATCAAAGAACCATTAGCAGCAACCATACATAGTTTAGCCAAAGAACATATCGTCTCATCAGAAGAGTTTTGGAACAATATCCAGCAAGTAGTAGAAAAGATATTTTCAGATCCTCTCTATGAGATAGACCCTCAACAAAAAGGAATAGACGCAAGAAACATTTTTCTTTTTAGAACAGAGTTTGAAAAAACAAAAGAACAAGAGATTAAGACAGAAAATAAAGATATTAAGAAAGAAGAAGAAAAAAACATAGATAATAAATCAAAAAACATAGATAATAAATCAAAAATCATAGAAACAGGATTTAAAAATTTAGAAATAAAATATACATGACTAGACAATAAGTACAAAGCAAAAACAAATACAGATATTGAAAATACAAGAAAAAACAATTCAAATGCAGAAAATATACTCAATAGTGCAAATGTTTCTCAAGATCAGCAAACACTCTACTTCAGCTATCTTTACGCTGTAGATCAGATAGTCAAAGAAGCATGAAAACCAAAAGAAGATGGGAAAATCCAAGTATCAAAAACCAATTACGAATTCATAGAAAATTTCATCAGCTTAAATGATGAGTTATGAATAGAAAATACTATTCAAATGAAGGATTTTGGTATTATAGAAGCAGAAAAAATACCTGATAAAAATCCAGATAATATTACCGAACATTCGATGAAAGATATCGTCTACAATAAGAATCTATGAGCAGATCTCGTAAAAAACAATGCAGATGTAGAAGATTTTGTATTGGATACGGAGACAGATACACTCGATAACAAAGAGATAACAGACAATACCGATATCAAAGAAAAAATTGAGGATAATCTAGGAACATGGTATAAAGAAGAAATACAATCAGGAATCAGTACATTATTAAAGAAAAACAAATTAGATGCATACACAGCAAATTTTGACGAATCAGGAAAATTGATCGATACGGATAAGATACCAGACAAAGACAAAGAAAAATTACAGAAGATCAGCGATAAAATTATCGATACCTACACCGCAAAAGCACAAGAAAAGATACTCAAAGATACCAATGAAGTGATAAAAAGCAAAGCCGTAGGCGCGTTGTTGCAGAACATTGGCCAATATTTCAAGATAGATAATTTTGGAGAAGAATTTACGATAGATCTAAAATCAGGAATAAATTTTGATGGGAAAGAGTTACAACTATCGGGAAGTATGGAAGGGAAAAACATAAGTTTCTATTACGATATGAATACAGGAGAAGTATCTGCTAATGATTTTGTCCATTACAACAAAGAAGATGAGACATTTTATATAGATAGAGGGAATAAAGACAGTAAGGGTCGTGAAAAATTACCAATTAAAATGCCGACACTTACAAATACACTGAAAGCAAGTGAATCTGTATATAGCAAAGCGATACCAGATGCATTAGAAGGTACAGACACACCAGATGAATACAAAACACAGCTTAATGATATACCATTTTCTGTGCATCAAGAAAGCCCGGTAGCTGATACTATAATAGAACATACTATGGCAAAAAATATAGCGATTCAGGAGACTCAAGATTTTTTGAAAGACTATATTCCTACAAAAAATGCATATAGCAAAGACAAAGAAATGCGAGAATATTCACTCTACACCATGATAGATACAAGTTTCGACCGATATACAACAAACGAAATCAAACAACGAAGAAATTTATTAGAAAGATTTACTAGCAAAATGAGTGAAAAGAATCCGACCTTCAAAGATGAAATGATCCAAGGAATATTTAGTGAAGACACGATAGAAAAAGATACCAATGGAAAATATGATACCAGTAAATGACCAAGTATATACAATTTTCTTCGTGCACTCACCTACGAACAACCAGGAACTACTAAAAATGAAGTGATGGATATACCTTTTTTTGAACAAATAGTAATGGAGTTAGAAAGTAACGATGGAGACACAAAAAAACTAAAAGACAAATCATCCAAATATAAATGATTACGAACTGACCGAGAAAACGGACAAGAACAGTTATCAGCAGATACTATAGATTTTGATAAAGCCTACGAAACTCCTAACACATAAAAAAACGATAGAATCGCTTCCATCGCTCACGTATGTACGTCATTCCGGCATCAAGTGTTGCAGCCGGAATCTAGTTTGCTTTGTATGGATGCCGGCTCCAATCCGGAGCGCCGGCATGACGCCGAGACAGTAGGATTATTTCCCCAATCGATCTACAAACACTTCATAATCATGGGCCAAATCTTGGTCTTTTTTTATTTTCTTCTCGGTATTGTTGATTGCATAAATAACGGCAGCATGACCTTTTCCGCCAAAGTGATCACCTATCCTTTCAAGCGTTCGACTAAAGTATTTCTTTGCCAACAACATCAATATCTGACGTGCATTGGTGATTTCTTTTTTTCTTGATTCAGATTTCAATTCTTGGACAGAAAGTCAGTAATATTGCGCTACCATATCTACGAGCAGATCAAAATTTTTGGTTCACTTGGTATTGGACGCAACGGCTGTTTCTGTAGCTTCAGCGGTATGTTCCACTTTATAGCCTAATGTTTTCAGACATTCATATACATCTTTTTCGTCTACTTCTTTGTGCAAGATTGCTTTTCTACTCAGAAGAATATTCAATGCTCATTCAAGTTCTCTGACATTTTCTTTGATATATTTAGCGAGAATTTCAAGATAATTAAAATCCAAATCTTCTCATTTGGTCATAAGTTTAGATTGTAATATTGCAATTCTTGTTTCAAAATCCGGAGATTTTATATCAGCGACCAATCCTAGAGCAAAACGTGATTTGAGTCTTGGTTCGATATGAACAAGCTCCTTGGGAGGACGGTCAGAAGAAAGAATTATTTGTTTTTGTTTGAGTTGAAAATCATTGAAGATATTGTGAAATATTTCTTGTGTTTTATCTTTGTCTGCGAGAAATTGAACGTCATCAATAAGAAGGACATCTACATCATCAAACTTTTTCAAGACATTCGTCAATTTGTTACTCTTGATAGCAGTTACGATTTCATCAATCAATTTCGTCACCGGCAAATAGACGACGACTTTATTGGGATGTTTTGCCATAATATCATTTCCTATTGCTTGCATCAAATGCGTTTTTCCAAGTCCTACACTTCCGTACAAAAACAAGGGATTATATGCTTGTCACGGCTTATCAGCGACAGCTTTAGCAGCGGAAAATGCTATATTATTAGTTGCTCAGACGACAAAGGTATCAAAGGTAAATTTAGAATCAAAGAGAATACCAAAAAATTCAGATAACTCACGTTTAAGAGTATTTTTTTCTAAAGTAAGTTCGGTTTTAGGGATTTCTTTAATGTGTAAAAGTTTTTTGATATCAAGAAGTAAGTCATTGCTACTAGAAAATTTTGCATAGATAAGAAACTTGACGGTAAATTGTTCGTTATAGACTTCATTGATAGATTCTTTGAGTGGTTTTGCAAAAAATTTCTTGGCTTGCGTGAGGACAAACTCATTTGGTACACCAAAAACTACAACCTTATCGTGTTCATCAATATCTATGATTCCTACTCTACACAAAAAAGAGAGAATCTTTTTATGATCCTGTTGTTGTGCGAGATGGACGAGTGTTCTTTCTCGAACCCCACGAAACAATGCTATTTTTTCCGCATCATATTGTTCTATCATATCGATGAGCATAGACCAAATATACAATATAAAATTTCTGTCATTACAAACCGAACCTGCCTGCCGCAGGCTGGTGAAATGAGGTGTGGCAATCTAATATTGGATTGCTTCGTTCCTCGCAATGACTATTTTTTATTTTGGTTACTATTTATCGTAAAGATTTTATCATTTTATCGCGAAGCTTTTATCTATTTTCATTTCCAAATGTTTAGACAGTTTTCCATCAGCATATAAGATATGTTCACACGCCTGAATATCGTCAGGAGTGAATCATTGCAGCGACAAAAGTTCTGATATATTTGCGTAGGGCTTGGTTGTAACAAATTTTTCTAGATATTCAATGAATAATATAAGCTTGGTAGCATCTGATGATTGCTTAATCTTATGACGAAGCATATCTTTGCCTAGATCTTGTGTTTGTTGATCAACATCGTGCATGTGATGGATCAATTGTTGCTTCCTACGATAGAGTAACCGAAAATAGATGACAAAAAACAGACAGACCCCAAAAAGAGCAACAATACCAAATAGCTGAATATACCATCACAGACGCATACCTTCAATATTGGGAATTGCTAAGAACGAAAAATCTCACATACAAAACAAACAAAGGATAAAACGCTCAAACAATTAAACAATTAAACGATAATATTTTGTCGTTTGGTCGTTTAGTCGCTTCATCGTTTAGTCATTAAAGCAATACTACTAAAATAACTAAGATTCACAATATTACATAAAGAAATATACGTTGAGATAGGGGTAAAGTAAAACCATGGTAAAGAAGCTGTTGAGCAGAAAAAGTTTCGACATTGGTCAAGGTAGTATAGGGAAGATGTAATGATTGTGCAAAAGTATCATTACGCGCACTAAAGACAGATGTACCATTTTCGTAATAGAGAATATTATTGGCCTGTCTGACTTTATCACCAGCAAGTGATCCTAGTCACCATAAAGAAGTTGATTTAGGAATATTGATAGCACCTTGTTGAGCTTTCACATCAAAGTCAGAAAGAATGATATAAGACGTAGAGTCATCACGAAGAAGTCAGCTCAGCTGAGCAAAATTCTTTGCTCACGTTGATAACAAGTTGGTCGTTATTCAGTTCAGATACAAAAGAAACGTTCACGTATCAAAGGTAGGAGGAATGATATAGTCAGTACCAGCATTGAAAAGTAGGAGTCCATATGAAAATTGAGGATCAGAGGAAATGGTTTTTTGAATAATAAATTTAGCTGCCTGGATTCTAGAAATTTTTTTTGTTCACGAAAAAACGTCGAGCGTATTCATTGTTCTATTGATATCCAAGACAAAGACTACTTTATGGTCAAGAGCAACGTTTTTTTCGCTTTCACCAAACGCTAAAAAACTCGCCAAACCAAGAGCGACGACAAGTAATATAAGTTTTATAAACATAAAAAATCTATAGTTCATGCAAAAAAATATACAGAATCCTTTATTGTATACAAGAAAATAAAATATTTTTTTAAAGTAGGCAGACTAATAACAAAATATTCGTGTTGAATTTTCCTGCTGGAAAGTCCGCTCTAACAAAAAGCGAACGAAGTGAAGTCACGCAAAGCGGGATAATCCAAGCGGAGCGTTAAATAAGTTATTTTATAAGTTTTTTATATACACTATGTTTTTCTGTATCACTAATATCTGTAAAATGACCTAAAACATACTCTATATATCAGTTTACCAATAAGGTTTGCGACTGCTGTTTCGTCAATCCCCTACTCATCATATAAAAGAGCTTTTGTTGATCTAAACTATCGATATTTGCTCCATGCGCAGCAGTAACATTATGCGAAGCAACCGTAAGTTTGGGTAAGGTTTTGAGAGAGATATTTTTGCCTAAAACAATATTTTGTTCAAGTAAACGACCATGAACCTGATCAAGATGAGGAGCAATATCTATAGAACCATCTATAGAGACTTTGGATCCATCATGAAGAAAAGAGATAAGATCGACATTAGCTGAAGTATGAGAATGATTAAGAGAAACCTTAAGTGATCAGGTAACGGGATGCTTTGCATCGGAAGTAAATAACCCGAATATCGTACAAGAACAATGAGATCATGTAGTGATAAGCTGAATATCTATATGCACATCTGACCCAACAACCAGATAAACGAGCGAACTATGAGAGTCTAAGGTTATAGTTTTTGTTCCTTGAATATCAAAAATATCAATACGTTGCAAAGATTGACCTTTGACAACAGAAATAGGGGTAGATACATTGGTTTGAAGTAAATTCATAGTACTAAGATTATTTAGTTAATTCACGTTGTTTGATAAGATTGAGAAGTTGAGTTTTTGGTTCGGGAGTAGCTGCATTATGATCTACATCAGAAGCAGTTTGTTCAGCAGGGAGTTGTCCACTCGTAGTAAATCAATAATCTTCAGTAGTCCCAGAAGTATCACTAAAGCTATTAAGATCTTCTTCAAATGTAGGATCATAGACATCTAAACCAGAAGTTTGAGCATCTACGATATCACCAGAAAGTATATCAGCAATATCACCAGAATTTTGGGTATGTTGCCAAAAGGGATCACTCCATGTAGCTGGTTGAGACCGTTGAAATATAGACCAATCATTACCATCAAGAAAACTAATATAAGCAGATACATTTCGATTCGTCTTTGCCAATCATACAAGCAAAAGGAAGAGAATAATAGAAGAAATGGACCGTAAAAGATATCTTACTACTCTACCAAAAAAACGCATGAGTACATACATAGAAGATAAAACAAAACTATAAGCAAAATATATAAATTATCAGGCTACTATCAATACTATCTTACTATCTTTTGGAAATATCTATTCATAAGGGAATATTCCATTTTTTTGTCTTATAAAATTATCTCTCCAAGAAGAAAATAATCTCATCTTTGGATGAAATGTATTAAACATTTGAATTTGATGTATCAAATCAATTAGATTTGACAAAATCTATAAAAAGATTACATTATACCAAACTAAATAAACATTTTTACCTATTTATTATACCATGATGAAAAAGATTTTACTCAGTCTGAGTCTTATCGGAATGTTCGGATGACTTATCTCGACAGCTTCTGCCCACACTACAAATTGCAAAGATGTAGAATTTTCTAACGGTGTGACTGCATGTGTAAACATCGTAGATGCATGAACAGATAGACGAAGCCTAACTACAGATCTAAACTGATGATCAACTGCTAATCTCAGATGTGATATTATGACACCTGACTCACAACTTAGAAGTATTTCTTCATGTAATGGAGAATTTAGCTATAACGTACAAAAAGCAGGAAGAATAAAACTTTGGATAAGATATAGTGAAGCAGCACCTACGAGTTGGGAAGGAAAACCAAGCAGTAATAGCGAATGGACATTCCCTCAATGGGTATATGATTTTGATAACACTGAACGAGTAGATGATAATTTGAATGATTCCTCTAACAATAATTCCAACGGTGATTTAGATAACTTCTATGTTACTACTGATGATACTACTCCTGCTACGTCTCAATATGTAGATCTTACTGTTCAAGCAAGAGATAGTAATAACGATACTATCACTGATTACACAGATAGCATTAATTTCAAAGTATATTATAGATCTTCTAGTTCATCTACATGGACGCAAACTACTTCTTCTACCTATTATACTATGAGTTCTTCTTATACTAACGGTTATGATTTCTCATCATCTAATAACGGTAGCAAAACATTTACCAATCTTATCAAGTTCAATAGAAACAATTATGATTACAAAGTAAGAGTGTATGATGAAAACGATACCTCTATCTATAAAGAGATTACGTATTATGTTGGTTCTTCTAATAACAATAATAATTCCAACGGTGATTTAGATAACTTCTATGTTACTACTGATGATACTACTCCTGCTACGTCTCAATATGTAGATCTTACTGTTCAAGCAAGAGATAGTAATAACGATACTATCACTGATTACACAGATAGCATTAATTTCAAAGTATATTATAGATCTTCTAGTTCATCTACATGGACGCAAACTACTTCTTCTACCTATTATACTATGAGTTCTTCTTATACTAACGGTTATGATTTCTCATCATCTAATAACGGTAG
>Ga0194052_1000060_pt1 | contig 82239 bp, 42 predicted proteins | sample SepL226m_MetaG_FD_160117 | JGI IMG/M metagenome (GOLD analysis project Ga0194052, IMG submission 160117) | Anoxic zone freshwater microbial communities from boreal shield lake in IISD Experimental Lakes Area, Ontario, Canada - Sep2016-L227-6m | ecosystem: Environmental > Aquatic > Freshwater >...
TAACAATCCATAAAGATATACACACCGCGGAACTCTGCAATATATTCTTTCAGAATATAATCCCCAAAGTTGATATTCTATACAGAAAACTTGTTTATTTTCAATTCGGTTCATCTGTGGTCAGTGGTTTTTCTACATCTTCTTTAGTTGGGTCGGTTTGTGCCAAATATTCCTGCAGATTTGTTTTTCCATCTTCGTCGGGGTCATCATCAGGTTTAGCAACGGTTGCTGTTGACATGTCGCCAAACTTCCCAAACCATAACATTTCAAACCAGTTTGGCAAACCATCACCATCAGTGTCACCGTATTCGCTATATACAAACATTGGTATCTTTTCGCCAAAATCTAATTTCCAATACCTTTCTTCTTCAGTAGACCAGCATGTTTTACCGGTATCCTGGCGATATGGACGATCACTTACCGGTTCCGGGTGTTCTAATTTCTGTATAACCTTATCATCCCGCAACAATTCAACCACTATAGTCCCCGGTGTTAATTTAAGTTGTTTATAAGAATACCCGACTGGTGCTGTCCATTCGGCTTTTCCCCCATCAACAAATTCTCTGTCCAGCACCCGTAACTGTGCGGATTTTGGCAAAATTGTAATAATCTCAATAAGATTATCCGCCCGGTTTTTTGCCTTAAACGGATACATTTTTGTATTGTGAGCATATTTATGCGAGAAGATATATATCTGGTCGTGGTCCGGTTCCGGTGGCGTTCCTGTTTTCCACCATTTTATATTCCACCCGGTCAGGTCATAATAGCTATATCGCGTGTTCCAACCCGGTGAAAGGTTAGTTGTTTCATGATAATCATTCCAGGTAATGAACTGAATCAATGTTGACGGTGTTTCACGTGCTGCCTTCCAGTCACCGCGCACCCAATCAGTACCTGGACTGGCTATCTGCATCCAACCGTAATTTTCATACTGTATTTTCATGGGGTGGCACCATTCCGCGCCTTCCGCAATGACAGCTTTGGATATTTCCGGTACCGGTCCTTCCCACATAAACATGCCGACTGCGGGGAAATCTTTTGCCAGTGTGCGTGCCGCAGCAACCCATACATCAGGCTTTGGATGCACGCCTTTTATATTGACGGTATAGAAGAAAGCAGACATACAGAACTCCCAGTAGATAGGGGTACCAATATCCTGTGCCATTTGCCGGTAAGCATCACCATAAAGTTTCCAACCTTCTTCACACAGAACCAGACGGCATACTTCCTGATCAATATCTTTCTGCTCTGCGTCAACACCTACATTTTTTTTGGCACGCGCCTGAAAGGTTTCCCATGCCGGCCAAAGAGACTGATAACCCATAATCAGTGGTTTACCATCTCGTCGTGCCAGGTTAGGACTTTTCCCGTGTTTATCCAACAACCATTTTACACATTTAACCCATTTATTGCCGGTATAATCTTTAAGTTCTGGCATATCATCACTGATACAGCTTGAATCAAGAGAGATAGTCAATTCAAATGGATACTTTTTTACTTCACAAACGGCAAACATCGCGTCAAAAAGTTTAATCGCGTTGCTTCCCCCTGCCCATGCGTCAAAAGTAAAACCATCTAAACCAATGCGCATGGCACGTTGAATTTCCAAATCCGCGGATTCCTCTAATGTCATGGTTTTCTCGTATGGTGCCAAACCGAAATTACGATACGTGCCACCGAAAGATTTACCGGCAAATGCCGCGATATCGCGTTTTAACGGATTTGTGGCTAAAACTTTTGAGGGCGCGTCCATAACAGATAATCCGGAACGCGCGTGATACTGGATAGCACCGGTACCCGCGGAAAAACAACCCATAAAGTGACCATATATTTTTTTCGGTGGTGCACCAGCAGAATATACAGCATTACAACAGAAAAGAACCACTAATACTACAACTAAAATCAACTTATACATACTTCAATTCCTTCATCATTTTTTCACTTTTACACTCACCGGGATATCCGTATAGAACAGGTTAACTGGTGGTTCACCGGACTGACCATCGCTCATAGTGCCGGTATTCATGGCTTGCGTTATTATTCTTACAACTGCTTTATATTCACCCGGTGTATCACTACCTTTAAACTTAATAACAATTTCTTCTGATTCTGGTTTTAATCCTCCGCAAAGACCGCTTTTGCCATCCACACCTATAAAACGCAGTGATTGTGGTGATGCCCCAACATGATCACCGGAAAATTCAAATAATTTGGCATCATTACCCATTATTATCGCGCCAATATCATCAGATACATCATTTATTTTTTGCATTTTCGGGTTTTCAGATATTTTAAAACCGGCGGCACCGTATAATACCGTAGCAACCTGTTGCGTTTCTTCATTATTCAGTTTCCGCGGCAGTGTTTTTTTCTGTGCATTGCTGACAATCCGTTTATCCGATAATGCTGTTTCACCAGCGTTAACCGCAGGCAAAATAATCGGCGCGTTTCCGCTGATATTCAACAACGGTCGCAACAAGGTTACTTCAGATAAATTATCCATATATAACGCGCCGTCAACCTTGCTTTGGTTAACAAATATTGCGCCGGCAGTATCAACAGAATTGCCCCCCAGGTCAAAATCAAACTTCGTACTGAAAATATTTGCAATCTCTTTTTTCTCAAACCTGGTACTGGCGGTTAAAATTAGCGGAATACCACCCCAGAATTGGTATCCTTCCGCCTGCGGGTTTTTACATAAACGCATATAAATTGTCTTTTGATTTTCATCAGCAGACGCGATATCAACAGAATATCCGGATACACAACCTGGCCTTACTACCATTTTCAGCAACGGATTACTATTCCAATAATTGCCTAACTGTGAAGTCATATTTGACTGTGAAATTGACGCGTCCTTAACCGGAAGTTTAAGCGACCATTGCCCATCACTGGCCTTTTCATTCGACCGCACCGCGCCTTTGGCTAATACCCAGTCCGTGGCATTTTCAGCATTATTTTCTGACGCGTTTTCAAAACTGGCATTTTTAATATTGAAAGACGCAGATTCCGCTACTTTTATTTTATCACGTGCCATATAGCGAAATGGTGTTGCAGGCAGTTTTTCTGAATTATACAAACTGCATATGGGGTAACCACCCCACGCGTAATGCAACACCACCAGATTTTCGACTTCATTACACCATACAACTACTTTGTCTTTTCCATCTATCTTCGCTTGGGCGGTATGTAATACCATATCCTGACCTGCAATATCAAATCCTTTCACATCACCATCAACGGTATTCAAACCATTACCAACATTTTTAAAGGTGACAACAAAATTATTTTTGTCAGTCTTCACATCAACAGGTATCGGACTGGTTCCCTCAATTTTCTCGCCATATACCATTTGCCGCGCACATAACAATAATCTGTTTGCCACCGGTTCTTTCTGTTTTGGGTGAATATTATACGGGTCGCCAATATCTATGGTAACTGCCATTCCTGTTTTTGGCACAGTTTGATAAACATTCAATTGCGCTTCGCGAAAATCTGCCCACGAACCGACAAAAGCAGGTTTATGCAAAGCCGCCAGTGTGCCGGCGTCCATATCAAGACGCGAATCTTTTTCCCCACGATGTTCAATAAAACCAGGCAATTGAACAAACAAAAACGGAAGTTCTTTTTGTTTAAATGAACTTCTCCAACTATTAATTAAAGCCGGGAACAGCACTTCAAATTCGGGTCCACGGCCAGAGTTATATTCTCCCTGATAATATAAAACACCACGGATGGTATACGGACTTAGTGGAGAAATAGTTCCGTTATACCATTTTGTTGTCATCTTCAACGCGCTATTCATCAGGTTCTTCAATACCGGTGATGATGTTATGGATGCTTCATCCACCCATGCCTCCGCGGGGACAATAGCAACCGCAGTAATCATCCCCACCGGCACTTTGCCATCAAAGTGACTATACAATTTCTCCGCGAAAAATCCACTGACCGCAGAGTATCCACCACCAGGTTTCTGCCATTGCGCGTCTCTTGTCAGGTCTTTTGCCGGTGCTACAGATTGCATTTCCTGACCCGGCAGATTAACAACTCGAATATTTGCGCAGGCATCAAGACGTTTAAAACCATCCGCGCCACCATCGGCACTGCTTAACCCCATCATCATATTTGACTGACCGGCGGTAAACCATACTTCACCAACCAATACATCGTGTATCGTCAATGGCTTATCCGGTTGCTTGTCTGTTTTTACAGTAATATCCTGCCCGACCAGGTTTGCCTTCATGGCCGGCAATACCGCCATCCATTTACCATCCGCGTCAGCAACCGCGCGCACAGTCTGTCCAGAGAAAATAACTTCAACATTATCACCAGCATCTGCCCACCCCCAAATATTCACCGGCAATTCGCGTTGAATAACCATGTGGTCGGCAAAAATTCGCGCCAAACGTAAAGGTTCCGCACCAGTTGTAATGCATAAAAGCAATATTATTAATAACCCGGATAGATATCTGCTCATTTTTGTCTCCTTAAAAACATTTTCATAATTATATCACGGAATTAACGCCATAACCTATTATATCTGCCATTCGCATATATCCTAAATCTCCGGGATGGATACCATCTATTGACGCCTCGTTATCAGTACCCAGCAATTCAGTACCAAACAGATAGGACAACCCGGTAATACCTTCACTGATAAGCTTTTCATATATTTGCCGGTATCGTCTACATTTTACAGCAATTTCTTCTTCTGATCCCGAAATAATCCAACTATTGGTGCGTGGGAAATCTTCCACCATAATAATTTTTGCGTCTGGACGTAATTCACGCAATCTTCTGACAAACTTTTCTGACCGTTCATTCACCAATGTTAAATCCATATTTGGTAAGGGATCAAGTATATATATTCCCGCGTCAATTTCCGCCATTAATTCAGCAAGTTCTATCTCCATCCTTGCATTGCCGGAAAACCCAAGATTTATGACCGGCAAATTACAACGCCGTCCGATAATAGAAGGATAAACCAACCCGGCATGTGACGCGTATGCACCATGCACAATTGATGTCCCATAACAAACAATGGGCTTTACACACCGTGGCGGAATGGAATTGAAAATATTTTGTTCCGGCACACCTATCTCTATTTTAACAACCGGATTCCGCAACGGAAAATACAATCTATACGCACGTTCCGCGCCATCCAAACCGGTAATCATACAATATTCCTGCTCTTTATTTTCTAACCGATGTGTGGATGCGACCCAACGCCAGGTACCGCGGTCATCACCATACAAATCAAAACCGCTGTAACCTGCCACAGGGAAATTAGTCTCACCCAGCATATCATCACGCAACACCCAGTGAAGGTGAATCTGCCTGGCGTCAGAAGAGAAATTAACGCACATCCCCGTTGCTGACCTACTGAGATTCCATACTGATTCCGGCACTATCCCCTGTGCTTTAACCGGCAACCGGTCATACGGCGATACAGTATCAGACCATCCCTGCCCTTCCACACCGATATCAAGTGCATCAAACCATTTTAATTTAATTTCATTTTCAGACATAATTTTTCACCTTTAACAGGATTTTCGTTTTATTTCTTACTTATTAAATCTCGTGTCTTCCCTGATATATTAGCGGATGGATTATGCCGATTGCGTTTATTGCCGCCTGTAAATCCGCCGGCAAAAAACCTTTTTCTGCAGAAGTAACATTCTGTTGAATATCAGATATCTGATTAAAGCCTAAAACCACTGAATGCTGGCGTTTTTCACTAAGTTGCCAACGCAATGTAAGTTCCGCCAAGGGCAAACCGCTTTCTTTCTGTATATCAAGATATGCGAAATACGCGTTATAAAACTTATCATCCATCCATGTCGGTCTTGTGTTTTGCCATTGCGTCTGCGGTGTCGCCAACCATCCTTTCATGAATGACGCACCATTTACAATACCAATATTTTGCTGTTCGGTAACCGGTAATAAATATTCCGCCGCATTATGATATATCGGATTATACTGATGTGCCATCATCATTGTATCAATATTTATAATGTTAACTATGCGCGCCAACCGCCGCGCGTCTTTGCCGGTTATGCCGATATATCGCGCTTTTCCTGACGCCTTTGCCTGACGCAAAAACTCAACACACGGCGCATCTAAAAAAATATATTCTTCGTCATCACGAATAAGTGGTCCGCAATGGTCTGCCGCTATTTCAACAGAAACATCATCATCCGACCACCATTTCCGCTGATCGGCTTCATGCAGTTGAATTAAATCAACATGGTCAACCTGTAGCCTTGCCAACCCATCTTCAAACTGTCGCATCAGGCAGGCGACTGATCTATGGCCACCTGGTTCATCAACACAGCCCACTTTAGTAGCGATAAACACCTGATTTCGCCGTCCTTTTAATGCTTCACCAAGCATTTTTTCATCATTGCCCTTACCATAATCCGCGGCGGTATCAAAATAATTGATATCATGGTCTATCGCCCATGCAGTACAGCTATTTACATTGTCCTGTCCCTGTCCGGACATGAAACATGTTCCAAGCCCGATTTCGCTGACCTGAAAATTTGTTTTTCCCAATCTGCGTTTATTCATACTTGTCCTTATATATAAAACTTATTTACCAATTAATTTACGTTTCTTTTCAAGGTATTCACAGTAATTTCCAAACGAAATATCCGGTGGTACCAGATGGTCAAGATGTGGTATATAACCACCCTGGTCGAGTAAAGGTTTAATTCGTTCTAACTCAGCGTCAATAGCCTTGCCGCCATGAACAATCGGCACTTTGCCAATACCGCCGCGCAAACGCAAATCCATGCCAAACTCTTTTCTCCATTCATATGGATTAACGCCTGCATTAACTTCCAGGGGAAACATAATGTTAACACCTTCCTCCATCCAGTTGCCAACAATATCATGAGGGTTACCATCACAGTCAACGGTGCTGATAACACAACCACGACGTCTGGCTTCAGTCATTACTGTGTGGTATGCAGGTTGTAGGAATTCACGGAATAACACGGGACCAGCAAGAGGACCATTGTTAGATGCCATATCTTCCCACCAGGCAACATGGTCAATGCGCACATTCGCCGGTAACACTTGCAGTTGCCGCACACAAAGTTCTGCCCAATGATCGGCCATGTCATGTACCATCTCTGGTTCTTCATAAAAGGCATATGACAGGTTTTCCATCCCCAACCAGTTACGCAACTGCCCATAAAAGCCGGTAAAAAATATAGAAACGGTGGTATCACCACGGTCAGATACTTCCTGTGCCGCGGCAACTTCATCTGGCCGAAGCATCCTTTCCGGATCATCAAAGCTGTACCGTTCTTTCAGTTTATACCAGTCTTCCGGTGTTTCAACCGGAAATTTAAGGTAATGCGGAATAGAACTTTCATCAACATCGTTCTGATACCTTACAGCTATTACGCCATCTTTGTCCCGCATCACCACAGAGGTGCCGCGTCGTTCAATAATTTCTTCGTCGAAACCGGGATTGATATATGTCCGAACAGGAATATTATGCTGTTTCAATTCATCAAAACCAAAGAAACTATCCAGTTTACTGCTAAACATCTGGTTCTTTTCACTCGCGTATTCTGCAGGTAAACCCTCGCCCAACCATCGGCGGATAGTTTGTGGCCAATAACCGAACTCAATGTCCGGCACACGGTCCACATTCTGATATGTTAACACCCGATAAAATCGGTCTTCAATTTCAGTATGCATTAGTTATATTCCTCTTCAAACATTGCATCTTTTGTTATATTTAAGCTTGTCCCTGTCCTTTGTATGACGCGGGATTGCCAATTATCCAACCAATGCCAAACGGTTCTCCAAATGGCCGGAACGGGACCATCGCGGCAATTTCTGCCAATTTATTAAGCATATCTGCGGGTAACGCGCCGGCATTTGCCGCCGCGGCGTTCTGCTCAACTTCCCCGGCAGATTTGGCACCCATTAATACACAATGAATATCAGGATTGCTTAATACAAACCGTATTCCCATTTCCGGCAAAGACATACCGCATTCATCACAAAAAGCATAAAGAGCCTGATATTGTTCTCGTCTCGGTTTTGATATCCAGTATGCCTCAGAAGATTTTAATTGTTCGTCATAACGTCGTGACAGCGCGCCTTGTTGCAGAGGTGATCCGACAATTATCCCCATTCCTGCTTTTTTCGCTTCAGGAATTACTTCCAACGCGGATTCGCGATACAACAATGAATAATTATAGGCCGTCAGTACCACATCAAATTTTCCGGTTCGGCAAAGATGCGCCAGTTCACTGGTGGTAGTACCGCCCAGACCAGTGTGTTTAATCTTACCTTCCGCTTTTAGTTCATCCAGCAATTCCAATACCGGGCCTTCCACATTAACCATATCTGTCCACCAGTCATATTGACCGGGACGATCCGGTTCGTGAATCATCAGAATATCAATATAATCACGGCCCAGTAAACGCAGACTTTCCTCTACACTTGAACGCAGACATGCTTTGTCCTGTGGTAAAAATGGTTGTGGACGACCACCCAATTTAGTTGATAGAATTATTGGGCTTTTCACACCTTCCAACGCTTTTCCCAGCACCTCTTCACTGTTGCCATATCCGGGGGCGGTATCAAAATAATTAATACCTAATTCTATTCCACGCTTTACAGCATTACGCGCTTCGTCATATTGCGCGGAAAAAGACGCCACAAACAATCCGCCAAAACCAAGACGGCTGACCGATAACCCGGTTTTGCCTAATTCTACCATTTTCATAAATGTCACCTCTTTCACATTTTATTGTTATTTGATAATAAAATACATGGATTTTTATTCAAAAATATGGATATTTATTCATCTTCATTGTTTTATGGTTGCCTCCGGAATTGTGATGGTGACGATCCTGTCATTTTGTGAAATACCCGGCAGAAATGGAATGAATCGCTGAAGCCAACTGATTCCGCGATTACGCGGATTGGCAAAGATGATTTTTTCAATAATGTCGCGGCCTGTTGTATCTGCCGTTCACGTATATACTGGTGTGGGGAACGTCCGGTTACCACCTTAAATATCTGATAGAAAGTGGTCGTTTTCATCCCTATTTGTTTAGCTAATTCATCAATATTGCACATTGCGGTAGCAGCCAGTTCCGCAGGATTTTGCAATCGTTGTAAAAACGAGACCACCCGCGGGTCATCAACATTTTTATTGGTATATATTGATTGCGAGGCAAGCGAATCAAGAGCCCGGATGAGTGTGTGGCATACTGATATCTCCGCTGATAATGAATCCAGTGATTCTGTCTGCCAAAGGTAAACAAGAGAACTAAGACGTTCCTGCCATACCGCGGTATCTTTTAATCTTGTCACCATGGGGATTTGCCAGCCATCATTTTCGGACTGACCCGGAAAAAACAGATTGAATACCGGCATAACAGAAACCGGGTTATAATGTCCGGTTTCTTCTAAAAAATTTATCATCTCAAACGACTGCTCATAATTTCGCGGTGTTATTGATATATCATGCTGCAAGTCAAAATGTATCGCCAGGTGAGTTTCGCCGGTGTATGCCCATGCATGTATAAAACCAGGTGGAAAAAACAACAAATCTCCGGGATTTACATCAATACTGCCATTTAAATCTTTACACCATACCCAACTTTTTCCCTCAATCTGCAAGTGCAGGCAATAATCTTTCAAAACGCGTACCTGCGCCATAGTTTCTTTCTGTCCAGGCAAAAAACTATCGATAATGCCAAAGCGGAACCATGGTGATAATGGAGGTGGTCCCGACAACTTTACTGGTATTGATATTGTTGATAATGTTGCCATATAATTATTTATACTTCTCTAAGAAACATTGCCATGCCGCGTCCGCGTAAAATTGATGGCCACCATGACAAACTACATGGTGACAATCATTTGCGGCATCCGCGGATTCATAAATATTCTTTACCCTTGCGAACTCTGTCCGGGCTTCATTAATGGGGAAAATTCCATCTTCATCACCGCTGACAATTATTAATGGTTTTGGCGCGATTAACCCGGCTATATCACCCATGTCAGCATATTGCAACAAACCCGGTACATAATTGCAGACACAATGCAACATTGACTGAATTGATGCCTGAAAGGTGCTGAAACAGCATGAAGGCATGGCAAATCGCACTCGTGGCAACAAAGCAGCAGAAAATAATGTGGTGGTGCCACCGCCGGAATTCCCCATTACACCAATCCTTGCCATATCAATATCACCACGTTCAGACAAATAATCTATCGCACGGTCAATATCAAAAATACGTTCTCCCAACAGGGTTCGCCCGATTAATAACGCGTTCATTGCCGCCTGATGACACAGATAATCAAGATGCTGAGGCTGATGTTTTTCCTGTCTTTCGCCGAATGATCTTTGTTCTATACACAATGCCATTATCCCGCGGCGCATACAACCAATGCCGAAATCACGGTCGCCATCAGTATCTATCGGAGTTGACTCATCAGTAAAATCAACGCCTATAGAATTATGCATACCCGAAGTATGTCCCTGCAGACAAATGAAACAGGTATATGGAGCAACTGCTTCAGAAGGAATACAGAGATACGCTGGAACATCCACCATATCCTCACTGGTAAAGACGATATTTTCAATAATGCCATATTCATGATTACGGCGCCATAATATATGCGCGTTTAATGGCACACGATTACCATGCTGAAAATCAAAACCAAGCAGTTCAGATACTTTATTACGCAAATTATTTTGCCATGCGGTTACATCACCATCATGATAAGATAACGATGGAACTATTCCCTGCATCAATTGCTGATGATAAAGCGATGGAGAAAAATTAAAATTTAACTGAGTATTCATATATCCTCATCTAATATTATGAATCCTTCTGCATGTAAAGGTGGCAAAGTGATATGCCATGTTCCTTGCGAAATAACCATTTCTAAATTAGTACCTTCATTTTCTATATTATAAAAAGTTAAATCAGGTACGGCTCCTTTTCCCACAAGTCTCACACCGTTAATCGCGTTTTTATCGTAATTCAATAATCCAAGCATGTATCTGCCATCTGTTAATATACGCCACGTCACACCCAGAGACGGCAACGGAGATATCACTCTCGGCATATCCAAGGCATCACGAACAGCACAGACAATTCGGTCGCCGGTAATCAGGCAATTCGCCGATAATCCCCATTCTCCAGGGATAAACACAGAACCGTTATAAGGGTTTACAACAATTGAGTTTCCATATTCTGATTCAAATTGCTGACTGAATGAAAGACCGAATACCGGTGATAACGCGTAATCGCGCCGTTGCCGCATATATTCGTCATACATTGACGTTCTGCCTGTTGCCATCACACGGCCGCCATTTGCAGTAAATTTGCTTATAACCGCGCTTTGCTCATCGCTCATCGGCAATACATGCGGAAGGATTAATAATGAAACACCATCAAGTTGTTCTAACCGGTCACTTAGAATATAGCGAAATGGAATCTGCTGTTGTGTTAATAATTGAACCATGGCATCAAAAACAATTCTGCTATTCTTTTCATCTGTGCTCATTGCTTCTTTGCTGTATAACAATGCCACCGGTGCCGCGTTTACACTGTCGCGGAATAGTTCAGCATGTTTCCCGTACCAATCAACCAGTAGACGATACGCCTTACGGTATTCTGTATCCCGCAATAATATCGGTTCTGCTCCGCCATCCTCACCACGTAAACCCCAAGGACCACCAAAGGCGTGACCACCATTAATTGCACTTTCCGCAAAAACCTGCCGAAGTTGAAGTTTGTCTGGCACACGACCACCCGGGTTACCGGCACCCGGTACAATATTTATACCAATCGATTCCGCAATTCCCATCGGCCAACTTTGTGTAATAACTTTCCCGTCTTTCCAATTTGGGAAAAATCCATTTTCCGCGTAGGTATAATCCACAAAGTCAAGATTGCCGAACCAGTTGCCGTTCTCTATCAATGCCCGTTGATGATTGCCGATGCCGACATTAACCGCCACCAGAACATCCGGTTTAAGTTGTCGTGCCCGTTCTGCCAGCATACGCAAACTGGTTTTCGTTTCTGCAGCACGGAAAGCCATCCACGCCTGGTAAACCAGGTCGCGCGGGCGTTCTGCCCGGGGAATCGATACCTTTGTTAAATCACGCACACCCAACTGGCGCCAGGGGTCGGCAATATTTTTCCGCAGATATTCCTGAAAAGCATGCTGGCAACACGGACAATAACATCCGTCTGCCTGCAGATTGTCAATCCAGATGCCGTCCGCGCCAATTTCGATGGCTTTATCGACACATTTCAACATGTATTCACAAAATCCGGGCTGATTGGCGCATGGTTTGGCACGCCAATACTGATCGCCGTATTCATAAGGGTGGCCATCATGTTGACCATTCCAATCTGTCCTGCCCCAACTTTTCGACTCTTCGCTTTCTGCCTGAATCGTCTCCGGCATCACAGTACCATATTGAATGTAGGTAAAAACTTTTACCCCATGACGGTGGTAATTAGCTATCATTTTTGCTGTTGCGGTGATTTCCTCATTTTCCGATTCCAAACCAAATCCCTTGTAAAAATGCGTGGTGACCCAGTTAATCCCGGCTTCCACCAATTTACCAGCGCACTCTTCAGAATCAAGCAGTGCCCGCCAGTCATCCGCCCACAAGGCATTCCCTTCCTGCGCCTCATGAAAACCACCCAATCGACGATAAAACTGCAATGGTTCCCAACCACACCATGTCCAAACCATATTTTCAGTTTTTCTTTCCACAACAGTAAACCTCTATTTCTTTGTTTTTTTCCATCCAGCATCGGAAATTGCCAGTCTGAATCCGTAATACGCATGTCCGGGATAATTGGGGCTGTTGAACTCGCGGTCAGACGATCGCTGGCTGTAACCATACCAACTCCAAGACCCACCACGAATAACACGATAATTGCCGGCGGTTTGCTGGCAAGGGTCATTTTTTGCATCAATGGTGTAATAATCATACCAGTCCGTGCACCATTCGCCTACATTGCCCGCCATATCCATCACCCCATCACGACTTGCACCGGCAGGGAAAGAGCCTCTCACCACCACACCGGCTTCTTCGGTTGCCGGTCGCGGCAAACGCGCGCCTTGGGCGGCGGCGCCTTTAAACTGGCCGTGAACGCCAGGTACAGGTGCTGTATTTCCCCATGGGTATAATCTTCCTTCACCCCGTCCGGTGGCAACATATTCCCACTCCGCCTCAGTTGGCAGACGGTACCCGTCCGCTTTCATATCCGCTGCCCATGTTTTTTCATCGTAAACCGGGGTCAAGTTATTCTGTTTTGACAACCAGTTGCAATATTTCGCAGCATCACCCCAGGATAAATGCAACACAGGTTCTTTATCGCGCCACGAATTGCCATTACGAAACGCGCGATGTGTTGGGTCAAAACGTTCAAACTCTTCATTTGTAACTTCATATTTGCCAATTGCAAAGGCTGATAATGTCACATTACTCAACGGCAATTCATCCGGTTCGCCGTTATTTGACCCCATTACAAAGGTCCCGGCGGGGATACTGACCATCTGCAGCAGGGTAATATCTTCTTTTTGCGGCATTGCCACCGGTTCTACCTTAATTAAATCAATGGCGTCTATCATGACATCGCCATAATCGTTATCATTGGGATCTTCCTTGCCCCACATCGCGCCTGGTTGCCATTGGATTTTTATATTCTTCGTCGCGTCATATAACGACCAGAAGAATGAAACCGTCTGGAACTTGCCTTCTTCAGTTGGCGGCAGATATGCCGGAATAAAATATGGGTATTCATTTGCCGCGCGCACCGGACCATCAGCATACATGGTAAGACGTGCCTCTTCTTTTGACGGATTTGAATAGGTTATGCGAACGTTATATGTACCGGTAGCCAGACCATCAACCGACAGTGAAAAACCACTGCCCTTTTTCTGCTCTATTTTTACAGCTTTAACACCTTTTTGTTCAATAACCGATGCGTCATTTTCCACTTTTCCGCTTTCGGCTTCCAGATGTTTAACCATTGGTCCTACCGCGGTACCGCTAATCCATGTGCGGTTGACATGATGATAACCTAACAGACTGTTTTTTTCTGTTGGGGTATCAATAATCAGTTTTCGTCCCAGCACGTCAGCCAGAACTTTTTTATTGCGTTCAAGCACTACACGGGGGACACCAGGTGTCATAGGAACTTCAGCATGCCCAACACCGGCATTCATCTTAATGCTGTTTTTTTGTTTACCGATATATACGGTGACATCCGCCGGTGCGGTTAAAAATGTATCAATATAAACTAAATCCTGCACATCATCATGAATCTGGTCATAGGGCCAAGTTTTGCTGAGACAGATATCAACCCACTTTTTGCCGTCCCATCCTTTACGCTGCCATTTTGACCGGGTGCGGTAGGTGACAAAAATCTTATCCTGGGTAATTGCTGGTTTTACGCCGCTTTTAAACCACGCACTGGAATAAGCTGTGGCATGCAGAAAACTTTCATCGCGGTCATATAGATATCGTTCAGTACCGTTAGGCCATCTATTCGGCATTAAACCAGAATCTTCGTTATAGTCGTTCCAGATTACGATGCTTATCCAATCCGCGCCGTCATTTATCGCACCTTCCCACATGGACAAATAACCGCTCATGCCGCGGTAATCTTGCAGATTCGCGCTATTATAAGCCGGTATCACACCGGCACCCAGTAATTTCCCCTGCTTTAAAGTGGCGCGGCGTGCGATTGAGTTTTTCCAGATATTACTACCCAACTGTTCAGCGCAAAACATCATCACGCCATCAAGATAAGGGTTATTTGCAAACTCGGTGTAATATGTTTCCACACTGGGGTTATATACATAACGCGGCAGATGAATATCGGGAATTAAGAATACATTAACACCATCCGCCTTTAGTTTTTCCACCACCGGCGCGAACATTGACGCATTGCAATATCCCGATAGGACAACTTTTCCATCATGTTTTAACTGATTGGGATGGTCGCGGTATTTCATCACCATATCGCATACTTTCGGCGCAAATGGCTGTACGCTGTATTCCGGGGCCATTGCCAATTTAAAACCGGTATTCAACTGTTTTGCTGCTTCATACATGCGTTCAGCCGAAACAATATAATTGCCGTCCCAAGCGCCGACATCCAGCAGAAAACCATCAATACCATTACGCTGCGCCAACTCCATTTCCTGCTTATAACCCTCAACAGAATTGCCAAAACAGACCATGTACCAGCAAAGCACCAGCTTTTTATTATCCGCGTCCGCAGCAAAAGAACGGGCGGCAATAAATAAAAATAATGCCGCGATAGTGATTATTCTGCTTGCTTGTTTCATTTGATTCCCCTTATCAAAATATGATTTTAAAGTTTTCAGTTTTCAGTTTAGTATTATATTGTTACTGAATAGATTCAACCGTAATTTATTCCGGGTCTTCTTTCGGCGGTGCCGTTGTCGGGTCTGTCTGTGCTTTATACTCTTCCAAATTGGTTTTTTCATCTTCATCCGGGTCGTCATCCGGGTTCATTTTTGTCATTGCTTTAAAATTAAACCAACTGTTGCTCCAATACATCTCAAACCAATTGGGCAATCCATCTTTATCCGCGTCTCCGTATTCACTGTACCAGAAAGGTTCTAAATCTTTAAAGTCCGCTTTCCAGTGACGTGCGTCTTCGGTAGAGAAACAAACCAGGCTGTTATCCTCCCGGAATGGTTTATCAGTAATTGGCTCCGGGCTTTCCAGGCGTGTTTCAACCTTGCCATCACGCAATAATTCAGCAATTACTGCACCTTTCACCAGTGGGAATTGTTTGCGGGTAAAACCTGCCGGCGCGTCGTATTCAATATCGCGTCCGGGCAGTTTAATCTTTGCCGGTTTCGGCAGAATAGTAATAACCTCAAGAACATAATCACGGGGACCGAACGTTGATTTAAATGGATAAATGGGGCTATTTTTTGGATATTTGTGATAATTAAGATATATCTTGTCGTGGTCAGGTTCCGGAGCTTTGCCGGTCTTCCACCAGCTAATATAATATCCGGTCAAATCATACAGGTCGTATCTGGTATTCAATGCCGGTGCGATATTCGTATTCTCACCATAATCATTCCAGGTGATTAACTGCAGCAGTGTCGCGTCAGATTTTATGGCGCCGTCCCAGCATCCCATCCACTCTGTTCCAGGAGGGGTATAGCATTCGTATGGGATATTTTCTTTCTGGTAATGACCTACTGGCTGACTCCATTCCGCACCATTTTCTTTAACTATTTTTGCAATGGCATCCTGTTCGCCACCCAGGTATGTAAAACCACCGATTGCCTGCACATATTTTGAAAGCACCCCGGCGGCCTCGGTCAACATTCCCTTTTTAACCAGTGATTTATCAACCTGAAAGAAGAAATATGTCATGCAATAATGGTAGGCCACTGGCTGCCCGACCTTTTCTGCGGCGTCTTTAAAATACTGCCCCATGATATTCCACCCTTCCGGGGTTACAAACAGTTTTTCCGCCGCTTTTTTTCGCTCTTCTTTGCTTAATTTATCATCTGTTTTATCAATTAATGGACCCATACCGTAACAACATGACAGATAACCAAATATTAATGGTTTTCCGTCGCGGCGGGCAAATTTGGGGCTTTTTCCATGTTTTTCCAATAACTCTTTCACCGTACCCACCGGATCACCGCCGCAACTGGGGTCGAGACAAACCGTTAATTCAAACGGATAATCTTTCTCTTCCGCCACTTTAAACATCGCGTCCAGCGAGCGCTTCGCGTCATTGCCACCTGCCCAGGCGTCAACAGCAAAACCGTCGATGCCGATACGCATAGCGCGTTTTATTTCCAAATCAGCGCTTTCCTCAGCAGTTAATTCCATACCCGGAGGCACTAAATCATAATTGCGCACATGTCCGCCAAGTTTGGTTGCTTTATCAGTACTGGTATGTTTCAGATTCTTTGAAATCTCTCTTTTTTCATAAGCCAATGCACCAGACGCAACAGGCCAGCACCCCATATAATGGGCAAAAACTTTCTTAGGGCGTAAAGGGGTCGTATCTGCTGCCTGCAAACAGACAGACCACACCAGACAAAACAACGTTAAAATCCAATAACTACGACTTGATATAATCCTGGTCTGATCAAGTTTATTCATATAACCCCCTTTACTGCCGTCTTTAAAAAAACATGGCAGTTACCGCCTAAACCATTAAACCGCTTTACACCACCACATCATACAAAAGTGATGACCTTCCATCAACTCTTTTAGATATAAACTCACCATCAAAAGTTTCAATTTCTCCGGTCCAGAAGTTTTGCGCCTTCACCGAACCGGTATGTCCCAGACTTTCACGACGCACCGATATAATTTTTGGTTCGTCATCCCAATTAAATATCGCTATTGACTGCTTAATTCCTACACGCGCAGTTTGACTGTCATCCGGAAAATCAACATACAATAATTCCGGCAACGGCATCCCGGTAAATGCTTTATCATCCGGACATTTACACCTGTGACCACGATCACAACGGTCAGTTAATTTCCGCATAGCTTTTACCCATTTTTCTGGCCATGTTTCCATGCGACCACCAGTTTCAATCATACCCATATTGATATAACTCCAGGCAAGACGGAAATAATTCTCGTTATCTGGATATTCAGCCATAATGCCGGCACTGTCATTATTCAGTAGGAATGTCTTTCGCCCTTCTATAGACAACGTTGGTAATGCCCAGATACAGTTTCCTATCTGCTCGTGCCATTTGCCAATGCCAATATCAATAGTATTGCGATAAGTATCCGCCCATTGCCCAATGAAAGGATTTCCCATCCCGGTGGCAACACAAGTCATGAAAATTCCATCATCAGGAAGGTTTTTACGAATAATATTAAAAAAATCAGTACGCATCTGCACCGCGGTTTTTGTCGGATCATAAAGGCGCGCGTTGCGATCTTCAAAATTCTGACTCCAGAAATCCATCTTGCAGGCATCTACACCCCATTCACCCAGAATAACTGCAAGGGTTTTATCCAGAAATTCCAACGCACCGGGATGACTGTAATCCAGGAATCCATTGGCTTCGCCGATTATATACAGCGAACCATCATTTTTGCGTAAAAACCAATCCGGATGGTCTTTATATAACTGAGACGTTATGGTCACTGTAGGCGACCACCAGATGCCTGGACGCATACCAAGATTGCGAATTTTATCCATATAACCACGTATGCCATCCGGCCATTTATCAGAACCAACGTATTGGTTTGGGTCAGGATAAAATTTATCCAAGAATGTTGATGAAATATCATTTACCAGATATCCGGCATCCATCAGGAAGTACTTAATATTTGGCAGATTTTCTGCAATAAATTTTGCTGTCGGCATTAATGACTTTTCTGTCTGATCTGCAAAAATCCCATAATTCCAAGTACAATGAAATGCTTGACTTAATAGCGGCGTTTTCGGTCCTCGAAAGTTGAATCTTTTCGCTATATAATTAATATAATCAACATAAGCGTCTTCAGCGGCAACATCACCAGTCAGTTGAATGAATATACCATCCAGAGAGACTTCACTGCCTGCCGGTATTTGGAAACCGCCGGTTTGTCCCGGGTCATGTAAAATGGCAAATACATCAAAAACACTTTCATTCACCATTGCCTGTTTGCGCATTTCAAAAGCTGTGTAATTTAATTCTTGCGATGCCGCGGCAAATACTATACCATTTTTACCACATTCATCTTTTATGTATAACGCAGGAAATGACTGATCCTGTCCCATACCTAATTGCACCGTTTCCACCGGCAACATGCGCACAAGCGGATATTCCATCTGACAGTGTGGATAACGTTCTGTCCGCACATTATCAGTATGACAATAGCGCAAATCCATTCCCAACCATCCACCTTTACCATGCAAAATTGACGCGTCTGCGGCAAACTGACCTGTTGCAGCACTATTAATCCATATCGGACGAGGTGATAAATTGCAAATTTTATGTGTGACTATAATAGCATCCAGATTATTAACGGGCATAATTACTGTATGGACAGTCAACCCACTACTAATAACTCCGGTTGCAACGAGACCACCATCTTTTTCAATAGCGTCTTGAAATTGAACATCATGAATTACATTATCTACATTAAGACGTAATCCCATGTTTTTAACACCAATATTCAATTTCTGATTCATAAAAGAAATGCCATGAACAGTAATATTGAATGATGCTTTTGAATCATTAATCATATTCTTTTCCTTTAATTTATAGGCTTATTCTGAAATATTCATTGCTTTTATTAAGTTTTTTTTCCATTAGAGTAAACGTTAATAAAGTGACATACTTACCCGGAACTATTTCCCACCCAGTGCGCTCGTTATTATAATCATCTTCTTTTTTCAATAATAACCATCAGGCCTTCCAACCAAATCGGCGCAATAAGGCACGGGCTTCGGTTTCGGTATTGGCGGTCGTCGTTATGCATACTCCATCCGCCCCGACCGCCTTGATAAGCGGTTCAATTTCATCGGAAGCGACACCGAAGGCATGGACACTTTTACCAGCGGCTTTAATGCGACGGTAGAGGTCGTACCACTCAGGTGCCCCACCCTGCGGCAGACCAGCTTGCGGAGTCCATTCAATTGCATCAATAGCCTCAATAGCCAATAGGCTATCGAGATGTTGCAACGCCGTGGTGCCGTCGAGGTGATAGTAAACATAGTCCAGTCTCTGGCACTGTTGCCGCAAACTGGGAACAACAAATTCATCAAACATGGCTGGACTGAGCATACAGGACATGTCGCACTGCATTTTAACAGTACGTCCCGGCGCCCAGACTCCAAAGATGCCAATACTACTGCCACCCCAGGAATCACGAAGCATCGGCCACCAGTCCTCATACATTTCTTGGAAAGCGACATTGGCTTCGTGTAATTTCTCATGGACCCAATCCGGCCGCTCGATAAAGTCAGTCAAGAAATCCTGGCCGCGCAGACCACTGAGGGCATCCGCGGCGCCTTCAATATCTGGATAGCATGCCACCCCACGTCCTTCAACACAACGCACCGCCTCAGTGATAGTCGCCCAATGCCGTCGCCACCATACTCCATCGCGATCTATGCGTAACGGTGGATGCGTGTCAGGGTCATGAATGACCGGATGCAGCCAGACCGTGCCGTTTTCGATGCGCGCTTCACCACCAAGCATGACGCCAAGACAGACCGGTCCGGAAATCCAAGTCGGCATTATCGGAAATGCAGCACCGCCATAAAATCCATTGGCTATATGATGCAACCCGCTTTGCGTCCAGAAGCCCGGATCCCACCACATAAATTCCATGCTCTTACCAGTCGAATCAGGTTTATGGCAAACCTCCCAAGGTTTGTCTTTCGGGGCAGTCACACAAAGAGCGAGTCCCTTGTGCTCCCACCAATCCTGCCAAGCCGCGCGTGCCGCTGACCAATCTGGCTTGTAGCCAAGTTCCGTTGGCATCATAGCATCACCACCTCTGCGTGCTGCTGGCCTGATCGAATTATGAGTTGCGCGTCACCATTGAGTTCACACCGGGTGCGCCCACGCCCCGTGGTCGCGTCCCACTCTACCGGGAGCAGTTGTCCATCCAGCGTGACCACCGGCGTCTCCGGCGCGAAGAAGGACAAGGGCGTATAGCCCTGACCCTTAAGTGCGACGCGTAACGTCTGCCCCTCTACCACGGCGGTCTGCACTGTGGCGTCCACCGCCAGGGTCAGTACCGGGTGCGCCGGTACGCCCGGGCCGTATTCTACCTCAATACGATGCGCACCTGGCGTGAAGACCGGGAACTTGGTGGTGCCGATAAGTGACTGACCGTCCACGAGCAGTCGCCGCGGCCAGCGACCTTGACCAACGGCACTGAACTGGATTGTAGCGTCCCGGAAACGGAATCCTTTCAGCATAATCGGTTCACCGAGACCACCGGGAATTAAACCCAGACCGCCAAGGTCAGCCCATAAACCGGCGGCACATTCTACCAGATTACGATACCAGGCACCCGCCCCAAAAACATGCCATGAACCAGATGTGTTCAGTGGTTTATGGAACGGCTTTCCTTCGAATGCCGCCGGTTGATATCCATAGTTCATCTCATATAAATAAAAGAGTTTTTCCAGGGCTGAGACGTTGCCGGTCGCGCGGAACAGTCGCGCCAGTTGCGTGTCGTTAGCGGAAAACCAGTTGTGCGGTTGTCGTGTCCATTCCTTCCATCCACGTTTCTCATTGCGGGTGATGATATGGATACCATCCTCGCGCAGAAATTCACGTTCACAAAATTCGGCACTCGCTGTCAGTTTATCACCATAAAGGTCTTCACCATAGGGGCTGTCCATGCCCGCCATCGCGGTTGACAGCGGGATGTCGCATATCAAATCGGGATCCATAGGATGCACGCCTTCGTTCCAGAAGCCGATCTGCTTGTTCCAGAAAACGTGTTGAAAATTGCTCCGGAGCCGCTGCGCCAGGTTGCGAACGCGCCTGGCTAACTCAGTGTCGCCCCAGGCCAATAGCAGCTTCTCGGCCGAACAATACGCGCCGTAGTCCCAGGCTGTGGGGTAGGCCAACCAGCCTTTCCATGTCCGACCGAACTCCTCCGGAAAATCTGTCGAGGCGGCAGCCACTTGCAACATACCAGTTGAATCCACCCTTTCGAGGATTGCCATGATTCCTTTTACGAAGACATTCCTCCAGGCGCGGGTGGCATCTATATTACCTGTCCATGCCAAATAATCATGAGCAAGCATATATTCCAGCCGGGTCGGCATACCGGCTGGCAGTTGATTATGACTGCGACAGTCGCGCATTAGTGAGTTGTCGTATTCATCGCAGTAACCGGTGCGAGCATAGAAATCAAGCAGCTCCTTCACGAATTCATGCCGACCCGATGCAAGAATAGCAAACGCCGGCCGGGCCATGTCCCATTCCCAGACCCAATGGTATTCGTTGTTGCCACGGAAAGCACCTGGATTATCAGCAATCCGCATGGCTTCGAGCATCAATGGCTGGACTCTGAAGAACTTCTTTAAGGCCATGTGCCGACCAAAGTCCAAGTGCGGAGTCTCCGCCGCCGCAGTGGCGAAGCGCCCCTGCTGCCGACATGCCAGTGCTTGCGGGACAGTCGTCAAATCCACCACCATTTGACGTGCTTCAGTCTCGCTACTGCCCAGTCCTATCACTAATGCAACATCTGACGCCGCAACCGCGGTAAACCTAAATTCAACCCCATCATCGGTCACAATGAATGGTGTGTTTGCCCCGACGCAGAAATGCAACTCTGATCTCCGTGGCGGCTCCGGGGCAACTTCCTTGCCAGCAATGCCAGCAAAGGTAGAATTATCGCGGAACGTCCATGATTCACGTCGAACCGCATGCCAGACCATCTCCTCACCCGGCACGCGAGATGAGGCTAATGCTTCGGGAAACTCCCACGTGGTGTGATCGAGTTGCCGACCGTCTTTGCAGACGTCGTGATCAACAAACATCGCACGCGGAATCGTCAGCGTGACTGACTCGCGCGCGTTTTGCACGACCCATTGCAACCCACCCTGGACAATACCGAAGCGGCTGTTAATCGTACCGGTCGGGCGTTCTTCACGATTGGTATAACTAAACGGCCAAACCTCGATCCAATCGATCCGATGCGGTGAGCCATCTACCTCCAGTGTAGCCGGTCTCGGTTCAACGGGTTGGCCCAGTCCGGCCTGACTGTTGCTGACAACACCCGGCATGCGGAGCACATGGTTGAGTCCTTTCCATGAATCCGGCGAGTAATGTACCAACAGCGAAAATCCTTCCGGTTCGTGTTGGAGCCGGAAACTGGTGCGACCGTCGCAAAAAACAAGTTGCCGGGCGGTCAGACCGCGGCTGGCAGTGAGATGGGGTAAGGGTTCTAAATTGTTCATGACAGAATCTCCTGCGGGGCGAAGGCCGGCATGGGCATGTCGGCGTCGTCTACCGCATTGCAGTTGGGGTTCGAGCCCAATCCGTAACCGATGCGAACAGTCGCGTCGGGCGGTTGATTGAGCAGAATATGGATATTGCTCGGGTCGATGGGATTCGGGGCGGCGTTAATAATGAACACAGTCGGATGAGGTGAACCGTCTGGTAAGTGGACGGTAAAACCGCTGATGTGTTGCCGGACCGGCCAATGGCTGGTGACGCCGCGACACACCACGCGCACACAACCCAAACCTCGGTCAACAGGAACTTGCTCAAGCCGATTCAGGTCTGGCGCTGGCAACCCGCACGCCAATCGCGCGAGGCGTTGTCCCACGCGCACAAGACTCGGGGTGTCAAGATGTATAATGTCGGCCAACCCCAGATCGACGGCGCTGGTTACGGCGGTATGTGGTATGCGGGTCGGTAGCACGCGCAACGTTTCGCGCACAATGTTCCAACCGCACGCTTCCTCCTCGCTGACGGGCAGCGCGTATCGGCCAAGCTGCACTAACAACACCGGCAAGTCGGGGCACTGCAAGTCGGCGCGCAGTCCGGCAATCCAGTGCTCCAAGCGAATGCCGTAGGACGCTGCGCTATCGCGCGACCGGGAGTCGCTTTCACCCTGATACCAAAGCACACCGGCCAATACGCTACCAGCGAGGTGGCTGTTGCTTAGGAGGCGATCATACAGCGTACCGGGGTCACGATCCGACCATTGTGCCAGTGACGTTCCGCCCATGGCGCATGGAATCAGTCCAATCTGGTCACCCGTGGCTTCGGCCAGTGCCACACCAAACGCAAGCCCCGGTCCCACACCCGTACCGTGCAGAGGTTCCGCGGCCTGCACCCATCCCTCGCCCGTTAAGCACATGACCCGCTCATCCGGTGCCGGCGCGCCGGTCAACGCGCCGCAACCGGCCATGTTCGACTGACCGGCTAACACCCAGATCTTCGGCTGATTACACATGGTCTTTTGCTTCATGGCAAAGCTCCTTACAATGCCGTGGGCGACGCTGGTAACGATGATGAGTTAAGATTGATACATCTGCACTCGATCACCAGTTCTGATGTCTTTTCCAACATACACCGGGTGCGCCCACGCCCAGTGGCAGCGTCCCATTCGACCAGAAGCAGTTGTCCATCCAGAGTAACCACCGGCGTATCCGGTGCAAAGAAGGAGATTGGCGTATAACCTGTGCCATATAGCGTTGCGTGCAACACCGATCCAACTACTGTAGCCCGAACTTCCGCGTTGACGGCTTGCGTCAGCACCGGATGAATCGGCGTACCGATTCCATACGTCACTTCAATATGATGTACACCGACCGATAACGGAGGTAACTTGGTTGAGCCGACAAGAGGCTGACCATCCACCAGCAGTTGACGCGGCCAGAGACCGTGTCCATGACTCGTAAAGTTGATAGTTCCGCCTCGATAGCTTAATCCCTTGATACATATAGGTTCACTTAGACCACCTGGTGTCAGCACCAATCCTCCCAAATCAGCCGATAAACCTGCTGCACATTCAATTAAATTGCGATACCAGGCACCACATCCCATTGCATACCATGAACAGGATCCATTTAATGGCCGCAACAATGGTTTACCTTCAAAAACAAAAGGAGAATGTCCAAAATTAAGTTCATACATATAGAACAGGCGTTCTAACGAACGTATATCACCTGTGGCTCTTAACAATTTTGCTACCTGAGTATCATTGCCGGCATACCAATTTTGTCCTTGTCGTGTCCACTCCTTCCAACCTCGCTTTTCTCCTCGTGCTGTAATCCATATACCATCTTCGCGAAGGAAATTTTCCGATGTAAACTTGGCACTTACGCTTAATCGCTCACCATATAGATCCTCACCATAAGGACTATCCATGCCTGCAATTGCAGTAGATAATGGTATATCACAAATAAGATCAGGATCCTTCGGGTTCACACCTTCATTCCAAAATCCGACTGATTCATTCCAAAAGATACGTGCAAAATTCACTCTTATTCGTTCTGCAACAGCACCAATACCATTAGCCAATTCAAACTCATCAATTAACTGCAACAGTTTTTCTGCGGCTCTTAATCCACCATAATGCCATGAAGTTGAATAAGCCAACCAGCCGGGCCAGGTTCGACCAAATTCTTCTGGAAAATCTGTGCTTGCTGCCGGTGCAGAAAACATACCAGTAATAGGGTCAGCAGTATCAATGATTCTTTTTGCAGATTCAATCAGCCAATCACGCAAACCGGAAAGTATAGAGTCATCACCAGACCAGGCTATATAATCATGAGCAAGCATATATTCAAGTCCATCAACCCCACCTTCACTTCCACTTACCCGTAAATCTCGTGTTAATGAATTATCATATTGATTAATTAGTGAACCATCCGAATTGAGTGGTGAAACGCGGAAATTTAATAAATTTCTTATACAGTCATGGCGTCCTGATAACAATACTCCGAAAGCAGGTCGCGTCATATCCCAACCCCATACACCGCCGTATTCATTCTTTGCCCGAGACGCACCGGGAGTATCTGTAATACGCATACTCTCGATATATAATGGTTGCTGCTGGGCAAAGCGTTTCAGCGAGTTATGACGTCCAAAATTAATATCCGGCAAATCTTCTGCTATTGCCTTATAACGCGCTACCTGTCGCTGCCAAATTTCTTCTGGTTCATTCATGGCTTGTGTTGCTTTTTTATCAGCAGTTTCCATATCACTGGCAATCCCAATAGCTAACGTAACTTGTCCTTTTTCATCTGGTATCAGCTGAAAACGAAATAAATCTTCGCTACTATCAACTGACATTTCGTTGTTGGCTCGAATTACTAAATATAATTTGGAAGAACGCTGTTCCGGACTTATTGAACGGCCAGCAATTCCAGAATAAGTAGAACTGTCGCGAAATAGCCATTTCTCGTCACGAATGGCCGACCATGATTCAATATCACCCGTAAAATTCCAATTCGAAACTTCAAGCGCGTCACCCAATTTATCACGTTTGTCCATTTCAATAAACATAGCTCGAGGAATTGTAAAGATAGCTTTTTTTTGTACACCTGCGAATAGCCATTGTATTACACCCTCTTCAACAACTACACGACTTTTTAATACATCGGCAGGACGATTTTCACAATTCACACATCCAAATGGATAAGATTCTACCCATTCAAACAAATGAGGCAAGCCATCTATATCCCATGTCATCACTAATCCATTTTCACTCCGCAATACATTAATCGACAATTCATATTGCGAATCAGGTGCGTTATGCGATATCATGTTAAATCCGGCAGGTTCATTACATGCACGCAATATAGTTCGGCTATCTGCAAAAATAACTTCACGCGCTGTCAACCCATGTCCGCTGCGCAGTCCCATCAAGTTTTTTGAATTATTAAGCATAATGTTCCTTTCTTTTAATTATTAAAACTTATAATATTATTCATTCTTTATTGAAATTATTGCCACATCATCGATATCAAGTGAAGTAAAGTGACCACCATGAACTGTTGATATCCTTAATTGTGGAGTTACAACAGCATCACTTTCCGCATCAAGATAAACCTTGTCATCAATAGACAAGATATGATGAGAACCAATAACTTTAAATGTAAATTTATGCCATTCTATATCAGGAGTTCCAAGAAGCTGGTTTCCAAAAATAGCATCATTTCCCGTTCTTCCGCCAGTAATATATCTGGTGTTATATTTCCAAAATCCACCTGATTCTATCCCTTTTTCCTCTATTGGATTAAAAGGCAGAAGATTCATAGCCCAGGTAGATTCACCTTGAAGTGTATTAACATCAATTGATATTGCATAATTTACTTTTTTCGCAGGTTTTCGCGGTACAGTTATCATATCTGGATCATCTTCTGGTTCATCCGCTATTTTTTTACCTGAATCATCAGCACCAATGGTACCATTAGCATAACTAATAAAAATCATCCCACGCTCATTTGCTGTTACTGGCAGTTTTGATAAACGCATTCGAAATGACAATTCAAAAGAGTTCGCTTTAGCCAACATGTCAGATCGAATACCTCCAACCGGACATGGACCGCCAGGTTCTCGTGAAGGCAGGATCGTCATAACATGATTTTCATTATTAACTGTATCTTTTGTCAGAGTAAAATATTTTGGAAGTCCTCCCCACATTGCATTCAAACCCATTTCAAAATCATCCGAGAATATAGTACCAACCTGACTTGCCACCGGAAGTTCATCTCTTGAATTGCCAGCCAGCATCACACGGGTGCCAAAATCTTCCGGTATAGTTAACTCGCCATTGCCATCTACATCCAGTTCTACTATTTCACGGGTATCAATATCTACAAGATATCGAACACCAGGGAATTTAATTTTTGTCTTTACTGATTCTTCAGAATAACTTTGCAACACTATGGCACCTATCGGTTTTTTATCACGTTGCATCGCCAACCATTTAACACGAGAATCATTTACAGTAACCGGTACTTTTTCTTCCCAATAATTCATTATCCTTACATCTGATTTCCCATATCCAAAATCACGCAAAATTTGTTCCTGACGACAAGGATTATCAGGATTGTCACGACGTATTTCATGCACCATCCTCATTCCCCATTCACGCCGTGCCAATGCTGGCGTAATAGGTGTTTTTTTCAAAACCGGACCTGTAGCGTGATAATCGAACGCCCCTATAGGATGAAAAGCGTTTCCCTGCGTGCCAGTCTGTCTTCCTGTCATTTCAGTAAGCAGAACTTCCGGTGGAAATACAGCAGGATTACGTCCTGTCGCATTATCAAGCCATGCCCATTCATTATCCATTGTTGAAGTCGCCCAGGTGCTGGTTGGTAAAATCAGAGCATTAGTCATGTGTTGAATATATTTCAATTTAAACTCCGGGTTTTTCTCGTTTAAATCATTTAGAATATTCCAAATTCGTCGATAATACGCCCTTTGTTCCCATATTGTGCAAGCAGGTTGAACTTTACCATCATCAGTAGTATATGCGTCATTCACTAACATATTGAATGAAGTCTTCAGATATGTATTGTCAAAATAAAGGCTAAAGCCGCGTTTCATGAACTCATTTGCATAATAAGCACAAAAATCAAGATAACTACGACTGAAAGTCATCGAATTACTGCACCATTCATCTTTAAAATAGTTATATTCTTCATGAATTGGATTAGTCCAGTGTTCTTCAAAATAAAGCGACATACCTGTACGCGAACCCATTAAGTTCCATCTTTTCATCCAATCATCTTGGGTATATGGTGCCGGCCAAACATCTTTGGCTAACAAATCATCCGCTTTCTTCTTAAATAAACTGTAGTCTGGCTCTTTCTTTTTCTTTTCAGCAAGCCATTTATCTACCAAAGAAAAATCATTATCAATAGGATATTTATCAGAACAATAACGAGCACCTAATGGAGACATCGGTCCCCATGGAGCATCACCCTGATAGTCAACGGTACGCCAGTTTTTCAACATCGGACGGGTAGGACTGGCCTGCATACCAAATACAATGTGACTTGGAGATGTAACAGTAGTAGGTTTATTTATTAAATAAATCCGAAGCACAACTTTATTACCGTCACGGATTATTTCCTGAGCTGGTTTGGCATAGTTCTGAATCCATCCTTTATCATTAGCGGCAAACCAGGCCAGACCGCGTTCCTGAGCACCAAGCCATATATATGGTACAAAGTAATTCACTGTTGGATTCCTCCATGGACGCGTATCAGCAGCATTCCAGATAACCACATTATCCTTACCTTCTGTACCTTTTTCTACTGACCATGCCGGTGGTACCCAGGCATTCTGAAACGGACCCCAGACAATCTTACCGCCACGCGGAGTAGCTCCTGAATAATCGCGCCGCATTCCTTCAAAATCAGAATTATGAAATAGAGGCACCTCACTATCTTTCAGAGATATCTCCAGCCAAAGATTTTTTACTTCTTCCGTCTTCTCCCCAGGTAGCAGATCCATCTCAATCTTCGAACACCCATCAAACTCTGTTGTATTTCGCGTAAAAACTTTCAATACTTCAGTACTTGCTTCTGCCTGATAAACAGCCACCTGCGGTTTACTTTCGATAAACTTATGCTCACCGAATTTCCATGCCTGTATACCCTTTGATGTCTCAAGTTTTAAAGTTATCGGTTCAGCCAGGATATTGCGATTAATTGTCTGTATTTCATCAAAAAGTCCGAAACTGTTCATCTTATATAATCGTTGAGACAGATACAGATCATTTTCTTTCGTTGATAATGGTTCAAAAGGTGGATATATCTTATCTGTAATACCCAAGGTATTTCCTTCCCATGGAAATCGCTTTCGTGAAAATTTCAGTGGTGCAGTCACTAATTTTTCGTTAAGTCGAATCTGCACATTATAATCACCGTCTTCCAGTACCGGCAATTTACAATCAAGTGCACCAATGCCTTTTTCATTAAAAACGATCTTACTATCCGACAATAGAATATTCTGTCTTCCCGAAACAGTTACAACAGCGGATGAAATCCCTTTAATATCAACTTGACGAGGATATTTAGATAGTATACCGGAAACTAATAATCTGTTATAAGAAGGATAATATGCTATAGTGAAACAATTTGCCAGCATTTCCTCGCTTAGCAATGATGCTTTTCCACATGCGATAACTTCAATTCTTCGCGCATTTTTTTCGTCTGGCAATTTGATATCATCAAATATCTCTTTTCCTTTGACTGCAACTTCAGGATAATTAAAATTATCATTAAAAATAACTGCACCATCATTTCTAATGATATCCAAATTATCAGTTTCAACTTTATTTTGTTGGTTAATACATAATACACCCTGATTTCGTATTACAATTTTATTAAATTTAAATAAACCTTCGTCAATATCTGAAATAGCTGTATTTGCCTCTAATATTGAACGCGGTTGTCTACCTGCATTATCAACAATCAGCGTCCCTTTTCCATCATGATGCAAATATACTGTTCCAGCGCCAGCAGGTGAACTGAACCTTCCTGTCCCTCCATACGCCTGGAGCAAAACACCACCTGTATCTGCCGTCTTTGTCAGTATTACTGCAACTCGACCGCCGCCGCCTGGTCCGCGTCCCCACCCATATCCAGGGCCATTACTGCCATTAGCACGAATAATGCCAATGCCTTCAAGGGTTCCGCTTGTTATAAATATTGAACCACCACTGGCTCCGGTATCACCGGATTTGCCATTAGCAGTAATTGTTCCTTTCAAAATTATTTTTCCTGCAACGGTCAATGTTATAGCTCCACCTCCTGCTGATATATCGCCACACCAGTTTTCAATGGGTGAATTTCCCCGCACATCAGGGACATTAATTTGTCTTAAATTAACACGCGGTGATCCGCTGCCAAGACTTATTGGCACAGTAATTGACCCGTATGTCTTACCACCTTTCATAACTTTATCATCATCACCGATATACCCACCACGACCACCATAACCACCTCCGGCTGATGATATCGGTTGATTAATATTAAATACTTCCGGCTGTTTTGGCGTCCCTGGTCCAATTTGAAATCCTTGTCCATCCGCAGATATAATTCCATTTATAACCATATCCTTACCAACAATAATCATACGTCCTCGTCCATCATCATCCGTAGCGGAACGGGGACATAGCAACACTCGCTCACTGGCGATACTCAATGTACCTTTTACTATTAGTTTTGCCGGTGTATCCTCTGCCATTATTTCTACATCTTCATCGTTGTCAGTGGGAAGCGTGTTGCTGATATCACGTAATAAACGCTCATCTTTTATTTCTGATTCAATAGTAGCTTTCAGAAAAGTCCACGCTGGAGTTCCACCGCCATCTATCGTCAAATCGCCATTTACAACTAAATCCCGTTCCTGAGTAATAGTGCCGGTATAGCTTGATTTAATAACTATCCCGGCAATAACACCTGCAAAATCAGCATCTACAAATGAATCACCACCTTCAGTTATAATTACATTATCTTCTGCACCAGGTATTTTTCCTGCTTTCCAATTTGCATGGTCTGACCATTTGCCAGATTTTTCAGCTAACCATATACAGTCGGCTGACCATACTGCAATCGTGCCGAATATAACTATAATTATCATATAAAGATGTTTCATATTCATATAAATCCCTTACTGATTTTAAAATTATATTATTCCGGGGTTGCTAAAATCTCCGGAATAATATATTTACATCATCAATATTTATCTATGCTGATAAGTCGAGATTGACCAGCATTTAATTGACCGACTACTTTTCCTTTATATCCATCATAAAAAAGTGTGCTGGTATTATTATCAGTAATTGATGGTACATTTCTTACTAAACCACCATCTAACCCACTAATACTGGTAAAATCATTCCAGAGTTTATCCGAGTTCACTTTCAATTTTAGTGAATCAATATTGATATCAATATCAGCTATTTTTGCGGTAGCATTTGTATTTGAAATCAACAACATTAAACTGCCTTCTTTGTACCAACTTCGCAAAGTTATCCCTGCCGAAGTGGTCTTTACTGAATTATCTGTAGTAATCTCTTTTGCAGTATTAACACCCCAATTCAAAGCAGCAGTGCGATATTTTGCAAGATCAGTCTGCCAGGTTTTATCAATAATTTGCTGTTCATCCCAATAAATTACTATATAATATTGATCATGATAATTAATATTAAAACCAGTTATCGCACCAGTGTTTAAGTCCAGCTTAGCTTCTACAGCTGGTCGATACTTCTGTGTTTTTGTTTTATCCCACTGATATGGTACACCAGGCATATCCTGGAACCATTTTAAATGATCAACATACCTGCCAAACTCAATATATTCTGCTTTTGAGTCAAACATGCTTACACGCACCTGATCTGGACTATAATTTTGTGGAATACCAATACTCTTCAAATCAACAATCATTTCTAAAGGCCGTGACTTCTCAAAACCTTTTTTATCCAGTCCGTAGTTCATAACACCAAGAATAGCAGACCCGGGACGTTTCCATATGGAGCAAATTAGACCATCACCTATTTTACGAACCTGCTGACGGTTTCTCCAATATGGAATAAATGTAATATCGTTGCGTTCAATACCCCAATGCCGCCACTCGTCACGGTCGAAGATGCTGCCATGGCCTCCACCCATACCGGCATCATGCATACCAGCCCAATCGGGATTCATAAAACCGAGGTGGTTGATGTTGCATCCGAATGTTTCAGGGTTTGAAAGTGCAATCATACGCGCCGACGGATAAACGTCGATTGGGTCTTCCATGGGAAACTCGCTATCGAGGATTGCATCGCTGAAAGGCAGTGCAATAAGCGGAATCGTCTGAGTAGCATGACCAGATATTCCAGCCGGGTACAAACCATTTTCCTGCATCATGGCATTAGCACGCATATACCACTTTCGCAGCGTCCAGTCAGTACCGCTTGGTTGAATACGTCCATCCGGCAAGATGTATCCCATACCAGCAACAATCTCGTGGCTGACACGACCGCACATTGAAATATCATAATAGAAGTGCCGGCAACCACCTTCTTTCACCTGCCGGTCCTGCAGCCACATCATATAATCAGTATAACTATCATTTAAAGTTTCACCAGAATCAGCAGTTTCCCAATCTGCGGAGAAGTAATTATAGATGTCGTTTTCAACTGTTTTGCGCATATAACCACGCAGGGCAATTTGATTAGTCAAATAAGTAGACATACGTGGTGAAGGATCATAAATACCACTCTTAGCACGATTTTCAGCTTCTGTTTTACAATAAGCATAATATTCTGCCCATCTATCACGTTTAACAAATGGCGGACTTAAAATTGAAAAGAAGTCTTCACCTGTGTCCCAGTTGACTTTATACTTGCCACCGCTGAAACCATTCGCGGCACTGCGCTGATTAACGCGCCACCCCTTGGTCAACGTTTTGAAAGGGGAGGCGTTGTAGCTGAATTTGATGGTGCGTGCGGTTGTCAGTTCAAATGGCGCTTCACCTGGTACTGTGCCAATTATCTGATTTCGTACAATTGTGGTTGAACCATCGCGAACAATAGTATGAGCACCTATACGATCATTTGGCACCCATCCTTCGTCGCTGGTTCCATACCACAAGAATCCACGTTTTTCTGTACCAATCCAAAGATTCTGATAAAAATTACCCAATGTCATGCCGCTGCCAGCCTGCCCGATGTGTTTCAGGCTTGACCATACTTCACCTTGTCCAGCTGGTACTGCATCAATAAAGCGTGCAGAATAATTCCCACCCACTCCCATTACTGCCATGTGGTTATTCCATGAATCATCAACAGGCCATTCAATTCGCATATCCTGAATTTTAACAGGCTTGGCATTTGGTGCAAAAGTTAATTCAAGGCTTACTAAACCATCCTGTTCCATCATACCTTTTGTGGTAAATTTCACACCTGCAATCTCCGAAGGTGAACCTTCAAAAGAGTAACGCCAATCTTTTATATCAGTAAAAGTAAGACTCGGTTTTGTTGGTACCACATATTCGTGGTTATCTACAACCAAAACAATCCGTGCTGGCGCGGTCAATACCGGACCATCATTTGCAATAATTTGTTTCGGCATACCGAGAGAATCAAATTCAAAAGTTCTCCGCACACAGGAAACAGCGGTTTTGCTATCTTTACCTTTTACAGCTTTTAATGCTTCAAAAGGTTTAAGCACCTTTTCAGGATTACCAATATTCTTTCCCCACCATTCCGGATATTCTTTAGCTTCATCCTTTTTCGAAATATCTGCAGTTCTGGTTACCAGTGCCTTGCCATCTTTATCGACAAGAGATACTTCAACAACATACTTGCCTGCTTTCAATATAGGCAACTGAATCAGATCCTGATATTTCCAGTAGATAAACTTATTAATATTACCTTTTGCTATAACAGTATCACCCTGTTTCACACTCCATGCAGCACCAGAGGCTGTAGTTCCTGCTGGCAACTGTGCATCCAACGTATCAGCCTCTATCCATATTTTATGGGAAACAGGATTATATTTGGTCGCCATATTGAATATCGACGGTTTATTCGTGTATTGCAGTATTTTTTTCTCGGTATCTTTATTAAATGTCAGGTTATATTTATATACCGGTGCGGAATCAGGCTGTCCGACAAGTGTAACCAGCCAATGAAAAGCACCTTGCATGACATTTCCTTTTTTATCCGGAACTTCACCATAAATAAAACCCGGAAATGCCTGGTCTGCCATGAATATAACAAATCCCTTTGCCGGAATTTCAAAATCCTGATCAATTGCGACTCCCACTTTTGGTGTAATATCTGCGTTGCCACGCAATTTCTCATTAGCAACTGTTAACACAGATTTTACTTTAACAGGTTTATTACCTGGATTAAATATTGTCGATACCAACTGTATTTTTTCATCATATAATCCATCCAGTTTCTCCACCTGTACATATGGTTGGTCATAAGTAAATAGGCCACGCGGGTAACCATCATGCACTAAATAACCAGTAGCACTTGGAACATGCAGCCATTGCCATCCAGGATTTTTACCATCATGCGCCAAAAGAATTTTTATCAAATCCCCTGCCTTATTTTGCACAGGCATCTCCAAATCGGCTTGATCAAGGGATAATTCAATATCAAACCATTTACAAGGAACACCTTCATATTCTCCATCAGATATACGGGTTTCCATATCTATCTCTGGGCGCCAGTTATACAAGTATTGACCAATAGATGGATACATCTTCAAATACTCACCGCTTTTAACCGCGTTGATGATAAACTTAAAGAAACTCGGTGCTTCACCCGACGCTTGGTTTCGGCCTTCCATTGACAAACCAAATTCAAATGCATCATCAAATACCGTTCCAGTTGTGAACTTTTCACGTTTACTTTTTTGTAGAATATGATCTTTCAATACATGTGCACGACCAGCTATATAAATATGGGTATCATCCCAGCTAACCCAGAATCTGTGTGGGCGTCCGCCGTAATTATTAGTATGGGCGTAACTCATTCCCATAATACTCACGGCATCTTTCCATTCAGCAGCATCTATCGTACCGTCAATTTTAGGCGGTGTCTGCATTTTAGGAATATTAAAACATGGTACCTGATTTTCAGGAAACATATAACCCGAAGCAGCAAATGATGACTGAGCCATCATCAAAAAAATTACCATCATCGCCATTAATAAGGCGCGTGGATTTTGCAACATTAACATTAACGTTATCTCCTCTATTAAAAATAGATTCTGGCGGTCTCGATGAGTCACTATTCTTCCGCTCCCACCGCAATAGCGCGGAACTCGTGTTTCTTGGATTTTAACATGGCGAAACTTTCTATCGACAAACCACAGCGTGGTCAGGGCCACCCCGTCCCAACCCCAGGATATCGTGCCGCAACCTTAAATAGGTCAAGTAGTTTTCGAAGCTGACATCGCTTGGGCAGCAATGGTCCAAGGTTGGGATGTAGCCGCCGCGCTCCATTGCCGGTCGCACACGCGCGAGTTCGGCCGCGATCGCCCCATCTCCGCCGGTCAGCCGGTGCTTATGAATGCCACCTAACCAACAAGTCTGACCGTAGTAGCGCTCCTGCAGGCTGTTTATGTCCATGCCGGCCTGCACTTCGAGTGGCCAGAATAGATTCACCCCAGCTTCGAGCCAAAGTGGCAGTAGTGCCTCAATGTTGCCGTCAGAGTCGACGGAGACCTGGGTGTAGCTATAACTCCGTGCGAGCTCGACGATCCGGCGGTAGCGCGGCAAGGCGAATTCGCGGAAGATGGTCGGACTGACAATCGGACCGTTCTTAAAACAGATATCCTCCCAGAAGTGGACACAGTCCAGCTGCACGCCTTGCTCACCGAAGTAGCGAATCTGGGCCTCGGCGAACCGGCATTGGGTCTCGAGCATCTCCTCGAACCACGCGGGATCGTCGTATGGCAGCATGGCGAAAGCCTCAAACCCCAGCCAATTACGCGGCGTGCCCAGGATCGAGCCCGCACTCAGGCGCACCGGCACCTCAGCTGTGCGTGCGCGTTCAAGCACCGAGACAACTGCCGGATCGTCCGACGACGGCAATGGCCCATCTACGTCCAGCCAATCCCGCAGCCGCTCCCATTCGGCGCGGCAGGTCACGGCAGGGCGGAGCTCTTGCGGTATGCTCTTATGCCAACCCTTGTTGTCCCGGATTACCGAGCCGTCGGTCTGACGCTTGGTGACGATGGTCTCGGTCTCCTCCAGAATCTCCTCCAGGAAAAGCGGCGGCTTGCTGACCCCAACGTTCACACAGCAATAATACCGGTCGAGGCCGAAAACGTCGCACCACTCGTCGAAACGCCGTGGGTCGAGTGTCGGGTTCAATCCTTCACTCAGCCAGCGTTCGTAGGCGGACATCAGCGGTCCATTGTCCATGTTTGGCGGGCAAACGCCGGGTTCGCGCCGGCAAAAGGCGCGGTACTGTTCACGTTGTGTCACGGCTTATTCCTCCGCACCGATGGCGATCGCCCGGAACTCGTGCTTCTTGATCACCAACGGCTCGCTCAGGATGAAGGCCTTGATTTTGTTCAACTCGCTCGCGGCGGCGAATGGCACCGGCGCGCCGGTCTCGGCGTCGAAGGCCACCCGGCAATTGTTGTTGCGACCGATCAGGTCCGAAGAGAACGTGACGCCGGTCAGCGTCTTGTCTTCCTTACCTGCATTCACGAACCAGAGCACGGCAGTCTTGCGCCGGGAATTGTAATAGACCGAGCACTTTACGTCCGGATCCTTGGTGTCTACCAGGGTCGCCGGCGTGTCCCAGTAGCCGCGGAACAGACAGGCCTTGCCGTCCTCGAAGTTGACGTGGAAATTCAGCCAGCGCCCGAGTTGGGTGTCGTGCAGGGTCTGATTGTCCGGCAAGGGGAAGTTCTGGACATCGTGCGCCATCAGCATGGTGGTGATGCTACGCAACACGTGGGCGTAAGCAGGGTGGTCCTTGGGCGTAGGATTGTTAATCCAGGGCTTGGCCACCAGTTGCATAGTCTTTGTGCAAGCCATGGCGCGGAAGGTGTCGAGTGACATGTGCTCGAACATGTCCCTACCCTCGCCGTTTATATACCAGTCATTCTCCACCAACCAGATGACGTCAGAGAACGAAAAATCCTCGTGCATGTTGGTGATCCAACAGGGACGACGCATAAGTTGCCAATTGACCGTGGTCAGCCGCTTCATCTGTTCCCGACGGGAAAGCTGGTTGAAGACGCTGTCCATCTTACCGGTCTCCGGGTCGTATTGCTTGATCAGGCCGATGGAACTGTTGTCGAACCAGGTACCGTTTACCCCTTTTTCGATGAGCTTTTTATGATACCAAACGAAGCAGTCGATATAACTCGGGGTGAACTGGGTACCTACCACGGTACACTTACGGTCGGTGTCGAAGAGCACCGAACCCGAGTAGTTTGGCTTACCCACATCACCACGCTCAACATTTCCCTTCCAATTGGTACGACCAAGCCATTCGCCGCCGAAGGTGTCGAACTCGGCCATTCCGGCACCGGTGAGCTGAGTGGATCCATAGAGCACAATCGGACGATTATTGAAAGCGGCTCCACGTCCCATAGCAACTCCCCAGCCACGCTTACTGAACCATTCGCGCGCGAAATCGGTCTGTGGGCCATAGAGCAGGCGTTTGCGTTCCATCTCGTAGGCCTCATCGTTGGGCAGGGCATAGCCGTCCACAGAGTCGCCGTAGTAGCGGTAACCGCAGGTGTCGTGACTCATTTTCCAGTTGCGATAGTCTTCAGGAAGCGGCTTAACCGGAGCTGCGAGCAAGGCGAAGCGAATCTTACGCGGCGTGTCAATGGTAGCGTCCCCGGCGATTATCCGCACCCTCAGCGTCGGGGCGCCAGTTTTGGCGTCGCGCTCGATACGTAAGGCGGCGTCGCCGTCGGCCAGTTGCCAGCCTTTATCACTCCAGGCATAGAACCACAGACCGCGTGATCCAGTTCCGACGAACATCACCGGGGCAAAACTTTTCCAGTCCTTGGTCGGGATCAGGCTATCCTTGAAGGACGCCAGCGAGGTGGACGCCCATACCGTGCCAGTACCCGCCGGGATACTGCCATAGTAACTGCCGACTGAAGAATCATCGTTGCGGTGCACGTATAACGTATCGAACTCGGCGGGCAGGTCGAGGACGAGGTCGAGATTGTGAATGGTGGCAGACATGTTACCTGCACCCTGAGCTTTAGCTCCTGATACATCCATGGTGACGTCATACCAGCCATCATACTCCATCGTGGCGGTGGTGTTGATGACAACGTCGCCGAATTTTTGGCTGCCCTTGACGATGCTCTCATAGCCGGCGGCCTTGACCACCAGAACCGGCTTGGCAGTTGAATCAGTGGGAGCTGCAGCCCCGTTCACTTCGAACCGGACTGGGGTGCGAAGCAAGTTGACTTGCCAGGCGTGCTTAATATTTGCAGGCAACCCATTGCCACCAATAGTGTACTGGCGGTTCCAGACGTTCAATGTCGGCGCACCGCTCGCTTTGTTCGTAACGACCGTGATCGGCTCATAGGGCGGCACGACTTCGTCGCTGATGCCAAGGCGCTCCTTCTCCCAGGGGAATACTTTACGCACGAAAGCAATTTCTTTCTTCTCGATCTTCTTCTTACCTGCGAACAGAGTAAAGCGCGCCGTGTAGTCACCTTCCGGGAGTGCCGGAGTTTTTAGCAGAGCAAAGCCGGTCTTGGCGGTAATTGCGAAGTAGTCTTTAGCAATGGTCTTGCCTTTGGCGTTCAGGATTTCCACCTCGCAGCGATCAGCACTCAATACCTTCTCACTGACCCCAAAAAAATCAAGGTCGGCACTGCACTCCGCCACGCCATCCCCTGGACGATAGGCAAAACCGTAATCCCAGTCGCCGGATTGCGGGCGACCCTTGAGCCAGGCGTCGAGGATGTTCTTGCGATAGGCCTCGGTCAACCGCGCCAACGGCATCTTGTTGTAGTAAAGAACAGTTTCTCCCTCTTTGACTTCCAGAAGGACAGTATTGCCGGTTTCATCAATCGGCACGCCGGTCTTGGCCAGGCGCAAGATGGCTTTCCCATTAGCGGCCAGTTCGGCGCTTGCCTTCTCATCACAAATTGTCTGACCGGCTTTATTCTCTATCTTCAGCGAGGCGGTGATTGCGTGCGCCTTGCCGGTGCTGTCGGCCAGATTGAACACGATGTCAGGATTACCATCCATGATATTGCCAATATTTGCGAGTTGCACTGCCGGCGCAGCAGGATCGAAAGTGACTTCCGGCATGGTGTCCCAACCCATCCAGTATCCCGGACCCCAGGTCAGGAAATACACACCATTGCACCAGTCGGCACGGCATAGCCACATCACCAGCGACCGGCCGTCAAGTTTGTCGAGTTTCATCTGCGCCAGTTCAACGGATATTTCCATATCCCAATAGGTGGGGGTAACTGTGCACTTAGTTTGGCCACCAGTGCTCCACAGTTCTTCAGAGCCGACCGTACCGTTGTTCAGCCACTGATCGGTCATCGCTCCGCGCGGATTCACCAGCATCTTATAGAAACCAAAGCCGGGCGTATTGGCCTGGGCGCGCGTATTCTTGTTTATCTGGAACTCAATGTGGTCTTCACTCAACACACCCCAAAGGTAATCATTGGTTTTGCAACGCGCCTGCGGGTAGGTACCCTCCTTGTGCGGAGAATGCATGGCCAGGTACAGGTACTTGTCGTCATACGCCATGTAGAAGGTGACCTGCTGGATCGGCGGCGCGATGGTCGGCGTGGCGCCGCCGGCGGGGCAGGCGCTCACCATAGCGGAGATACCGGCCGCACCTTGCCATTCACCGGGAGATAGCTTGCCGTCGATGGTCGGCGCCGTTCGTAACTTCGGGCAGCGCAACAACGGGATATCCGTTGGATTCGCCGGTGCGGCCATAACCGTCACGGCACCGATCAATACCAGGAGCAATGCCCCCATGAAACGCATTCTGTGAAGTAACATCAACATGAATGTAATCCCCTTTTTATATTAGACTTGTCCGGTAATCATGAATGAGTAGATTTTGAGACTATTTTTTCGTCAGACAAGACGTTTATTTTACACTTTATCTGAATTGATAAACGTAAAATGAACAACGATGTATGGCGGAAAAAGAGTCCAATAGATGCCATTATTTATTTCCGGACATGTCTATTGTTTACTCAACATTTACTTGCCCTTGAAAACGCAAATCATCAATTTCTACATATGGAATAGGCAAGTCCCATCCCCAACCTGGACCGACAGAAAATCCGCCTTTTATACTTGCGTCGCTGACACCTTCAAAAATTACTGTATTATCCATTCGAATAGTATGACATTTACCACGTGTGTCAATTACTAAGCGATGCCAGTTATTATCCACATTAATTGTTGGAATAGGCTTACCAACAAGATTAGCTCCTATTTCAGTAAACTTTTCTTCCTTACCTTCACGCAAAGCACGAATAGTATTAATTATCCATGTCATTGTTCCGTCTGTATTACGTTGAACCTGTAGTCGCAAATCATAGCCACAATCTGTAGGATAATATTTGGAATATCGATAGTTAACATCTAATAAACCTGATGTACCGGGTTTATCCGGCAAAACAGGCAGACGGAAACGGAATGAAAGAACTCCATCGCCCGGTATCGTATCGGGATTTTGCATCAGTAGTCTTTCGTGTCCCGGATGCCCGGGTTTTATGCGTAATACATGGTTATAATTTTCTTTTTCATCAATCACATTTTCAATATTTGAACGATTCTGCCTGAAATCACCGGATACTCCGCATTCAAAATCATCAAATATTATGTCGTTCGATATCAGGAACAAACGCGTACCATATACACCTGGCATTTGAATTGCTATCTCACCCTTTGCATCACACACCAAAACTTCATGGGTAAACATGTCCCGCATCATAGTTCCACCCGGAAAACGTACTTTAATGGTAGCAGGTTCTTCTTTATAACTCTGTAAAAGCAACATGCCAATAGGAGCATTATTTCGCGATAGTGCCAGCCATTTTATATCATTATCATTTACTGATACAAACGGCTTATCTTCCCAATAATTATGTATTATAACTTCAGGTTTACCATTGGTGGTGAACTTAGTTGAACCATATCCAAACCACGCGAGATAATCAAGCAGACGTCGTCCTTGCCCACCATCACCCCAGGTTGGTGATTGTCCTGGTCGTTTAATCTCATGTACCAGTTGCATACCGATATCTGTATTCCAATTAGCATCCGATAACATTTTCATTAAGGCCTGATCACGATAATCACCCCAATTTGGCAGTGGAAACATAATATGTGGTATAACACCAACAGTACGACCCATTGTCATTGCCCGTGTATAATCCGGCGGAAACGGCAATCTGTATCCTTCGCCTTTACTCATCCACGACGCATCGCCTGGTACTGCTATGCGAGGTGGTCGTGTTTTATCCATTCGATAAGCCTGTTCTAAATCAAGAGTTGAGGTAAACCAGGTGTTGCATGGTATAGTTTGAGTATTCGTTATATGTCCGGTAAAATCGAGTTCGTATGGTGACTCACCGGTGATATTAAGTGCTGTCAATCTTTTCCAGATTCGTTTATAGTAGTCGCGCTGCTCCCAAATAGTTGTAGTTCGTCCAATAAAATCCTGATTATAGGGATTGGTTACGACCCGGTGGTAGGTGTTATCGAAATACATACTTACTCCGCGTTTCATCCATTCATTTGCAAAATATAATACGAAGTCACGATAACTGCGTGCCGCCTGGCTCCAACTCCCATCATCCTGCTGAAATCTATTAAACTCAAATACAGACCATTCATCCTGAAATACCTGCCATTCAGGATAACGGGTATCCTGTACATGTTCTTCAAAATAGGTAGCTGAGGACATGCCAGGATTTTTTAGTTGAAAATCGGCTGCACCTCTGCCGGCAAATCGCACCACATCAGGTAGCCAGGGCCCATCAAACTGTATCTTCATATCCGACCAGGCGCGGTTTTTATCTTTTTCTTTAAACCAGGCTTCATCGACTTTTCCTGTTTTACGTGCTTCCTGTACTTTATCGACAATAGTAAAGTCAGCGCCATCAGGATATTTATCAGAACAAAGGTAACCACCCCAGACATTCACTGCAACACCGCTGCCTCCCGGCACCTGATGCGAACGCCAATCAGTACGTAACGGCTTGGTAGGACTGGCTTGCAAGCCAAATGTGTATTGTCGAGTCTTGTCAAACAATGTTGGCTGCTGTATGAAATAGATGCGTAACACTACTTTGTCACCTTCGCGGGAAAGCACCTGTACTGGTTCCAAACCATCATTTACATAATCGTAATCAGTACCTGCAAACCAAGCCAAACCACGGTCCTCTGCACCAAGCCAGATATATGGGCAAAAATTATCACGATTACCCGGTGTCCAATGCTTAACCTGAGTTGAATCCCAAATTATACCGTCGTTTGGACCTGGTTCAGCCTTCCAGATACATGGCACCCATCCCTGGTCCAACAACCAGGATATTTTCCCGCCCCGGGGAGTTTTGCCAGCATAATTGTGACGCATAGAGTCATTGCCTGTATAATGGAACAACGGTACATCTTCATCACGGAACGTCACTTCCAAATAAAGTTTCTGAACAACAGCAGCTTCTTTTCCGGGTTCTATCTTTAATGTTACTTTCGCACAACCATCTTCTTCTACGCGTGTGGTAGATTTTATAGTACCTACCGATGAAACAGCATTACCGGTAAACTCAGCTAAATCCGGATATAACACATTACCAGTAACCTGACCATGCTGCCATGTTATGCGCTTTCCATCAGTATCTTCTGCAACTAATACCATAGGAACAGCCAACATCTCTTTTCCCTTAGATATTACACTATCAAAAATACCCAGAGAATTAATTGTATAATTGCGATCTACGACGGCAACATTTTTCTCTTTAACTTCAACAGGCTTAAATGGCGGGTATATTTTATGTTCTAACCCAATTTCATTCTTTTCAAATAAAAAATGACGACGAATGAAAGTTATAGGTGAACGAACTAACTTACCACCCACCATCCAATCCACCGCATACTCGCCATCAGCCAATTCCGGTAATTTAAAACGTGCTTGACCGCGACCACCAGCATCCAATGGTAAGGTAAAACTTTTTATTTCTACGCCGTCTTTCAACCCTACAATACGAACATCAACTTGTTTTACTTGTTCAAGATTTGCTGGCATCAGCATGTCTTTGTCAACAATTGAGGTCGGTAATTTCCATTCTTTTATCACAACATGACTTAACAGGTTAGCAGGAATAGCGGCGGGAGATTTTCCTGCAATTGACCATGTAACTATTTCTTTCGGCAATTCTGAAATGTTACCGAATATTTTAGCTGCCAAAACTATTGTGTGCTTACCTGCGGAAAGCGCAATTGCACCACCACGCTTTTTCCACAATGGTCCATAGTGTCCGGAAAGCTGATCAATAACAAGACGATCACTAATAAATAATTGCGCTACTCCATATTGCCGTAAATAAAATGTATAAACTCCTGTTTGTGGTACATCAAGATAACCTTTAAACAAAATTATTGCAGGTTTCTTATGGTCACTATCAAAAGTGGTGCCATCTGTAGTTGTTACTTGTGATAATTCAGCAGTAACTCCAGTTTTTTTGGGAGTTAATTTACTAAAATCTGGTAATTGTTTGGAATCTGGCAAATCGGTGAAATATGCATATCCTACTCCTGACTCTGCGGCAGCAGGTTTATCGGATTGGCGGGGAACAGTACTAAAATATTCGCGCAATAAAGGACTTTCTTTATCAAAAGCCACTTCTATTTCATTTGATGACGGATAATATGCATATGGAAGACTGGCAGCTAACGGGGTGATATGCTTACCTACAGCAAGTCCATATTTTTTTTGCAGGTATTGCGTTAATGCCGTTCTGGTTGCAGTATTGCATGGTGTATTAAAAACCATCATTTCTGCAATGTCACCCAGCATACCTCCTATGGTGACAGGACCAGTTGCTGGCAACTCCCGCGTGTGGTTGACAATACCGATGATATTACCGTTTTCATATAAAGTGTACCGTTGAGAAATTGTGTCATAATCGGCTTGTAGTATTAAAAATCCTCTTCCTGATACTGGTTCAGAGCGTTCTGCCACATCATTGCCCAACATTAATTTCCCGGATGAGCCAAATTGTCCAAATCGAAACGGTGGAGCATAATTCTTATCATTAAAACCATAATTTAATATTGAGCCATAAAAGCTGGAAGAAGCTACTCGCGCTACTGTAATTACAGAAAAGCTCTTGCCACCCGGAGTAAATTCATTATTACTTAAAGTCCAATCTGGACGTGCTGAAAATCGTATCGCCGGCAGACCGTTTTGTGTTGTTTTTGCAAGCAATGGTTTTTTTGAATCTTCTTTTTGAGTAACGGATATTCCATGAACAGGATCTCCCCAGGCTGCAACCCGACCCTGAGTATCCAGTGTAACACCAGTATCTGCCTTTAGCCACATTGCCAATCCTGGCAATTTTCCTGGATCAAGCTGTCCCTGAGTAAAGGCTCGTGGATCAAGGCCAACACGCTTTATCATCTCTTCGTCAGTTTCCGCCCAAAGTCGGCTGACAAAACATAATATTAACATAACTCCAAATAGAGTTCGACTCATAAAAAACCCCTATTTAAAAATGGTGCCACAGATTACTACTTTTTTAAAATAAAGCTAAAAAAATCCTCGTTACCGCAATTACCATGAATTTTCTACATTATTCAATTACAGTTATTACGATAACGAGGTGATAAGTTTATCTTGTAATATTCACATAATCGAGTTTATTACTGCGTTTGTACTAAAGATACTACTGTATAAGGCTTATTGCCAGCAGTTACTTTATTATAATTCGAAATTTCACAGGCGGTGTTATTTGTTTGGATAAAATAAACATTATTTACTCCACCTGTCGGTGCTGGCAATGGTTTGAATACCAGATAAGATCCAGCTTTAATGGTTGATGCCGGATAACCTATAGAACTTGATACTAAGCCTATTTGCGCCCACCACCATTTACCTACAGTATCTCCACGTGCCATCACCATTATCACGGTACGTAATGAAGTCGGACAATCATTCACCATACGAAAAACAATGCGATCAGTGGATCTTATAGTTCCGCTTTGCACTCTGGTTGTTGTATAAATATTTGTGCCTGATACAGTGAGATTGAACAACTTATCCTTCGTTCTATCTATACCATCACCCAGTAATGGAGCGTTGCCAGTCTGAACAAATTGAAGTTGTGAAGGATGGTTATAATCAGAGAAATTCCAGGCCGATGGACAAGTATTTGATGAACTCCCACTGTCTGCATCAGTAGAATTCAATTGGTAAATTGGCCAACTTTGCGGTGATCCTTTATATAATCCTACATGACCATCTACAGCACTGGCAATGTATCCGCTACTGTGACGGGTATCAATATCCGCACCACTGCTTAATATATTGGGCAATGCAGCGCTGGAAGATACATCTGCAGTTAACAGTGTATCAGATGGCGATTTTATGTATCCAATTGAAAGGTTACTGATTGCAGAATTATAACCATATCCATTAGGAACGGTAGTTCCCAGGGTTGGACAGCGTAAAATACCACGGTCAAGATTAATGTCATTCCATACACTGGTTGATGCTGGCATCAATTCTCCATGATCCTGAGAATACATGGTCATGCCAACAGCGATTTGCCGTTGGTTATTAGTACAGGTAGTCTGACGGGCTTTTTCACGGGCACGTGCAAAGACCGGGAATAGAATTGCGGCCAAAATGGCAATAATGGCAATCACAACCAGCAATTCGATTAAGGTAAACCCTTTGCGATTAATAAGCATCGTATTATCTCCTTTTTTATAATTATGGATTTTGAGTAAGTGTGACCATATATGCAGATACCTGTTGTGGGTCACAATTGGTATTATTATTCTGAATAATATATTTATTTGTCGTTCCAACCGGCGGTGCTGTTTGCATTGGTTTATACACTATGTATGAACCTGCGGCTAAAGGAAACCCCAGATTAGTTGAATTACCTTCTGAGGAGTTGGATACAAAACCAAACGTCCCCCATTTCCAGGTAGTTGCAGTAACGCCCATTCCGGAAACTAATAAGTTTATCCGCTGGGTAATTACTGTTTTAGTTAGAAAGACTATCCTGTCATTAGCGGTAATAGCACCATTAGCCACGCTGGTTGTGGTATTAACATTACTCCCGGATTGACTTAATTCAAATAACTTATCTGTGCTTTTAAGAAAACCATCGGTATTTAATATCGGTCCCGAGCCTGAAGCCATGGGTGGTTGAGTTATGTGATTATAACCAATTAGGTACCATACCCCTGGTGTTGCAGTATCAACATTTGATCCCATACTATAATCAGAACTGGTGATTTGCATTACTGGCCAGATAGCAGGCTGTAAATTAGTATAAGTGACATGACCGTCTATAAAACTTGTTATATATCCTTCGCTATGTGCATTAATATCAATATCACCGTAAGTAGTTAATAGATTTTTAACATCTGGCATACAGTCTGCTGTGAGCATATAATCTGTTGGTGATGCTATTTCTCCAATTGACATCCCGGATAACTGTGCATTGTAACCATATCCATTAGGCTGTATTGATCCGCCTTTACTGGGACATTCCAATACTTTTGCATCAAGATTCAATTTACTCCAGGCATCTGTAGAGTTAGGAAATGATTCATCATGATCCTGGGCAAACATCTGCACTGTAGCCGCAATTTGCCTTTGATTACTGGTACAGGTAGTCTGCCGTGCTTTTTCACGTGCACGTGCGAATACCGGGAATAGTATAGCCGCCAATATCGCAATTATCGATATTACGACTAATAGTTCAATGAGAGTAAACCCTCGTGTGCGATAACGCTTCATAATATATCTCCTTTTTAGATATATAAATCAAACGGAAAACCGTTTTTGATACTTCCCCGATACGTTATTGTTACTACACGTAAAAAATACGATGATTCTAAAAAATATTAAATTATATTGCTGGTGGTGCTGTTGAACCGCGTAGAATAAGATTAGTAGGAACAATTTCGACCGGGTCATAAGCTATTTGCTGGGTAATGCGCTGCAATAACAGTTGTGCACCCCGGCGTCCAACTTCTTCAAGAGGACTATGAACAGTCGTGAGCATATTATGCCCTTGTGCGTCCGGCAATGAATGTGTATCATCAAAACCAATTATGCTGATATCATCAGGTATGCTGTATTCCGCCCGTTGCAAATATGCAGCTAAATTGCAAGCGGCAAGGTCATTACAAGCTAATATTGCAGTACATCCCGATTCTGAAATAATCTTTACCCAATTATTCTCCTGAAAACTTTCTCCTGTTTCCCATGGAATTTTGATAAACTCAACGTTTTCTTGCGGGCAAAAATCGCCACAAGCCTGACGCATACCATCCAGTCTTTGTTCTAATATATAGTCACCTGTCTGAAAATACCCGACTCTGCGATGTCCTAAAGCTAATAAATGCGCCATACCAGCGTAACTTCCAGCCCGGTAGTCAACTAAAACAGAAATACAACCAGGATTTGGATCTAACAACGATAAAATCGGACGTTCACCGAATTGTGGTTCACTGCGTAACCTTGCTATCATATCCGGTAAATGGGCAGTACCACTCATCAATACAGCACCGTCAATGTCACCACGAGTAAGCGGAACAGGGAATTGTAAACTTCTCAAATGATCTGTGTTTTCACCATTAGGAGAATAAAGCATTAAAGCAAAGCGTTCACGCTCAAGTTCTTCTGCCATTCCTACTAATATGCGCGAGAAAAATGGGTCAATAGTATACGATAACGGGAAACAAACCAAAATTGCATGATTGAGTACAAATTGATCACTTTGACTTAGACGCAATCGGCGTGCAGAATGAAAACGTGTAGCATCGTAACCAAGTTCATCAGCCGCCTGCATTATTTTCTGAATAACTGCTTCACTAACATTTGCACGGTCACCCCTAAGCGCGCAAGAAACAGTGGAAACACTTACTCCACAATAGCGGGCAATATCTTTAATTGTAACGTTTGCCTGTTGAATTGACATTAATCCTCTTCCCGATACGTTATGGTAACACCTGAATTCTTAACTGTCAATAGTTTTCTAAAACTTTTTTATTTCCCTCTTCACTATCGTTTCTGATTATAGTGAATAGGGATATTTTCTCCTTCATAGTATGAAAGGCAATTATAATCAATATACAGCAAACTCAGTCATTTTTTCAACATTAATATCAGGTTCTCGCAAAACCTAATTTTTATTGTTTCAAATTGAAGTTTTGAATATAAATCAGGGTGTCGCAAGGTCTTGCAATTGCCTGAATATATTTATTTTCTAATTCTTGGTATTTTCTATATTTTTCAATAAAAATAATCTGTAATCATGTCGTCTTATTGGACAAGATAACTGAGTTCCATCCCATTCATATTTTCCATCAGGATCAACTTTACGTCGTTTTTCTATTGGTAATTTTTTCCAGGCATCCTTTTCATTATCCTCATCTTCATTATCAACTTTTTCAGCTTCTGGATCGTCTGTCAAAACTTTAGTAGTCGGGTCATTATCAAAATATGTCAAATAACCATTATCTAACTCACTAATGGTTATCTGACCATTAAATCCCATCTCCTTCAAATTTAGTGGTGTTTTAATTTCTACACGTTCATTCCCAACATTTGCTAATATTAACAATGCCTGCTCAGGCCGTATCCATGCGACAGCATATATATTTTCAGGCAATGATAATGCAATTTTATTACCATTCCAGACTGATAGGGATTTTGTATTTGATTCAGCCATTTTGAAATAAGGCCAAACATTTTTTAAGATAGGTTGGGTTCCCTGATCAGTAATACCCAGAAGCACGGTAAACGCGCGAATCTGACGAAAAGCCCATGCCGGATATTTATCCGCAGGTTCAGAATTCCCCCATGGACCTAACCAAGTTGTGGTTATCCCCCATTTTGCTGGTTGATGAAACAACACCCTGTCAATCGACCAATGATCAATAAAATCAGTTTGACTATTGTGAGATGAGTATTTATCTTCTCCATCAATAATTAAATCAAAAAAACTTTGATACGTAATAAAAACTGTGTGCGTTGAATGGGCCGATAATTTAGGAGTTATTCCATGATCAATCAGAATCTGTCTTATACGTTTTATGCGTTGTCGACATTGCAGGAAATGGTATCCTAACTGTAAATGACCATCAGGCAATTTATACGAACATGGCCCCGGCTCCGGAACACCCCACATATCATCCATGTATACGCCTTGTACTACACCTTTTGTCTCAATAACCCACTGTTCATAAGCCCATGAAGCATAATCAACAAATTCTGGTCTTAACCACCAATCATCAGGATATGCTTCCAAAAATTCACGATTATCCGGTGGATCTCCACCTCCCCAATGCAAATCCCAATAAAGTGAAGCAGCAAACTTTTCTTCATCATTGGGTTCTCTACCCCACATTTTTTTAAACGCTTCATTTCTGCTGTTAACAAGACCCAACAACTGCGAATCTGCGGGGACCAACAATTTACGCACCTTTTCCCAATTTTCATTTTCTGGCAACAAATTAAATGTTGTACCATCGCCGCCTTTAAGATTACATCCTGAAAAAGAATCTATAATCATGGGACCACAGTATCCGGCATCAGCAACTGTTCTCCAATTTGTAGAAAGTGGTTTAACAGGAATGGGTTGTAATCCAAATTGAAATGATCGTGGCACGTTAAGAGACAATGGTTCAGCAATTATTGTTATGACTAAATCTACACCATCATTTTTTCTTATAACCTGTACTGCAGGAATATCATTTTGTAACGTCCATCCTTTATCATTTTCTGCAAACCAGGCCATTCCCTGTTTCATTCCTGTCAGCATAATATATGGAATCATACTTCCACGTTGCCGCGTATCGCGTAAAACATTAGGATCAGTAGATGACAATACTAAACCAGGTGTATCCGAAACCCGTTTGACACCAGTCACTTTTGGATTACGAAAATCCTGTTTTCCAGACCACCAATGCAGCAATTCGGCAGATCTTGAGTTATAAGGAATAGTTAATGTTAATCTATCAAAATTAACGGGGGTATTCTCTGTGGTATTCATGGTAACAGTAAAATAAATCATCCCGTCATATTCGGTATAAGCATCAGTAACAATAGAAATACCATCGCCTTTCATCCGGCCTTTTGTATCAATACGAATATCAGAAGCTTTAACAATTTCAATATCCTTATTATCCGATTTTAAAGGTAAAACTTTGTCACCATTTTTAAGTTCTAATTTAATTGGAGCACGTAATATTTTCTCCTGTGCTGAAATTATTTGCTCAGGGAAACCACATCCATCAAAAGTTATATCTCGTCCTATAACACTTACCACATTTTTATTAAATGTCATAGGTTTCCATCCTGGCATCACTTTGTCTGATATACCGGCTTTTGATTGCCACCATCTCGGTTTATTACGCACGAATATATTTTCTGTTTTAGCAACTTCGTTTCCATCAGTATCCAAAGCTCGTGTGATAACCTTATACTTACCAAAATCAAATGGACCTGTCTGAATCTCATAATTTGTTGAATAATCTACTAAAGCAGGCGTGCGTACCATACCAAGTGTTACATTTTTTTCATTAATTACAGACGATTCAATTACCGCTACCTTTTTATAATCTGATATTAATGGCGTTGATTCTACCTTAACGCGTCCAATAACACCATTACCTGATACAGATACCGATAATTCAGGAAGCTTAACAAGTTTTTGTCGCGGATCTGCTATAGCAATAATATTTGCGATTTCTGATGTTGTTAATGGTCGTCGGTATATTCTAAAATCATCTATCAGGGTTCCGTCAGTATTAGAGTTCTTGCCGAATTGCCCATCAAAAAACAACTTTGTTGGTTGCGAACCGACAAAAACATCCATCTGTTTATCCCGGTCATACCAGGCATTAGTGGCTACCTGAAAAGCAGCATCAGCAGAAACCTGAATACCATTTATGTAATAACGCCATTTATCCTGTTGCCAGCATAATGTAATATGCGACCACTCACCCGGATGAAACTCCACCTGAGACGCGCTATTACTGTCAGGCATGCAAAACAAATTAAATGCCAACAGTGACGGATCATTCCCGCGCATTGGGTGTCGTGGTTTTGCTGTATCAGATAATTCTCCATATATTTTAAACAATGGAATTCTGGTTATATCATTATAATTTCGTCGAAAGTCCATGCTTTGAAAAGTATCCCATCCCATTGGGCGTACCCAGAAAGCAATAGTTCCGGAATTTGAAGAAATCCACCCATTTCCGGAATATGTCAGTTTTGCCCCTTTTACTCCAAAACGTAAAGCGTTTCCCAGTACTCCATCAAGAAAACCATACATTTCCGGCACCGCGTCTTTTCCTATTCGTTTTGTTAATTCAGTTTCAACGACGTTTATTGTTTTTCCGTCAACAGAACAATTAAATGAATTGTCAAAAGGCAAATGTAATAACAAATCTTCTGAATCACGGAAATATGGTTGAGTATATTGCTGTAATGGTTGTTTAGGGCGAACCCAATCTAAGTTATATGAATAATAAGAAACTGCAGTAGATGAATGACGAATCTCATCTATTTTTCCGATAATTCCATTGTCAAGCGCGTCATTATTGCCAATCATTAATGAAGTGCAATATGATGCTTTATCTGTTTCCAATTTTCGATATTCATTTACCATTTTTCCATTAATATACAATCTGGCACTTTCAGCATTATCAGTAAATCTCCAATTCCAATTAAATGCCACATGTGTCCATTTTCTCAATGGTAAATTACTGACTGCCGTAAATGGTTTTTTATCCCATTCCAGAATTAAACCGCCGTCTTTGTTTATTAATATATCAAATGAACCACTTGGTTGATGCAATAGATTCGCTGAAATTGTTGGATATTGAGATAAATATACCCAAAACTCGATGGTACGCTGTTTTGACATTGTCAAACCATCTAATACAAGTGCTCCTTTACCTGAAAGCTCTGCTGCATCATAAAATCGACCTTCAGTAGTAGAAGTCACATTACCTTTTACTTGTATTGGAATACTATCCATCGTATTTGCGTCATTATAAAAATAATCTATATCTTCTTCATCATCGTTATCCAGATTATTCAATTCTATAATGTTTGTATCATGACGCATATGGTCAAGATGATACAGGCGCGAGTTAACTTGAGCCGTATAGGGTTCCCAAAAAACTGATGAAGAAGGTGAGTAACTTGCAGCATTTGATACTGTAACAAATAAAAATAACCACATAACTAATGAATTAATTTTAGGGACAATAATTTTAAATACACCCCAAAAATCAGACATTATTATTAATTGAATTTCTTGTTTCATTCTATATAGTCCTTATTACCGGACAATCTATTGAATGTTTTACTGACAGGAAATTTCCAGTATCGTTTTGCCATTCAACAAACATCGAGTTCTACCACGTCCATTTGTATTATTCCATTCAAATGCTATTTATTACCGTTTAATTTCAATACTGGATTATCTGGTGAAAAGAATGATATCGGTGTATAGCCATTGCCAAGCAATTCAATCCGCAATGCTTCACCTTTAATTTCAGTATTCAAAACTTCTGCATCAACAGCTAACTGTAATACCGAGTGCGAAGATACTGATGGGTCGTATTCAACTATAATGTCATGTCTGCCATCTGGTAATCGCGAGAATTTTATTGATCCAACAATAGTTTTTCCATCAATTAAACTTTTTTCTGTCATGTTTTAATTGATTAATTATTTCTCAGTTTTATTCTCTACATTAAATAATTCCCCATTAGTTACCCATTTCACTAAAGGGTCAGCACTGAGACGTGCTATTTTGTCTTCAATATCTCGCCAGTCGTCGTCGCTACTTATTTCATAACTGTGACCCCAGAAATAAAATACGCCGCCATCAACTTTCACACGTTCTGCTTCCTTCCAGAATGAAGGATCACTGTACTTCAGAGATACCTTCAATGCATATGGGTCATCTGTAGGGGAAATTGTTGAGGCTGATTCGACAGTACGCGCATATTTATATCCGGCTTTTTTTACCGCAGCCTTAACGTCATCATTATATGCCCCCCCAGGATATGCCATCCCAGAGACAGTTGTTTTAAACCATTCTTCAAGTACCTTCTTAGATTCAGTAAGTTGGTATTCCAGTTCTTCAGGTTTTAATTTTCGCATATCAGGATGCTGGAAGCCATGTGCACCAATTTCCAATCCTTTATAAGTCTTAATAAATTCTTCATGCGGTATGATAAGGAACGGGTCTTTTTTTAATCCAGCATCAGGATCTTTTGTGTATAACACATAATTCTCAGGATAGATAAAAAATGTTCCTTTAGCATCATATTTTCGCAATAATGCGGCTAATTTCACATCGTTTTTATGCCCGTCATCCCAACTGCTGGTAACTGTCAATTGTTTATCTTCAGTTGTTTTTTGAATCCAAACTTTATCAATATCAACGGAAGTTACCGGAGAATTAGAACTCAATCCCCACCCGGGTGCTAATTCAAGGCTGCCAGTCAGGCAAGTATCATCTTCACCCTCAAAACAAATATTCCCATCTATAGCTAATTGATGACGTTTGCCAATTACACGAATTAACATTACATGCCAATCAGTAGCTTCCAGGTTTTGATTGCCTAATATTTTGTCATCTGGTTTATCATGTGATACTTGCATTGGCTGAGATTTACCACCGTCATAACATAATCTCGGTGCATCTGAAAAGAATGATATCTTCCCGTCAGGACTTATATTAGCGCAGATTTCAAAACCATATCGCATATTATTTAAATGACGATAACCAACCCTGATTAATCCTTGTTTTCCAGCTTTTTTGGGTTTTTCTGTTAAACGAAATTTGAATGATGCGGTGTAATCACCATCTTTATCAGATACCGGAGTAAGAGTAGAAAATATATTTTGTGCTGGATGCGCAGGAAGCAAATGTAAAACATGATTCCCCGGAGCCAGAGTATCATCAATAGTCGTTACAGCACCACCTTTAATAGTTGCCTGTGGGCCAAGACCTAATTCAAAATCATCAACAAATAACGTCTGCGGTGTCATTGGCATTAAAGTAATATCCTGTTGCCGTTTAGCTATTAGTAAAATTCTGGTGCCATAATCTGCCAAAAATGATATTTCGGCTTCACCCTTATTATTTACAGTGAATTGTTCACGGGTAAGCGCATCAACAAAAAATGTACCGTCAGGAAATTTAATTGAAGTTTTTGCTGCTTCCTGACTATAACTCTGCAACAGCAACAAGCCAAACATTTTGGCTTCACGTGTCATTGCCAACCATTTTACCTGTGGATTACTTACTGAAACATAAGGTTTTTCATCCCAATAATTATATACTTTAACATCTGTCTTGCCATATCCAAAACTACTGAAAGTTCTTCTAAGTGCACCCACCTGTGGATGATCATATCCGGATGCACCACCACGAATTTCATGAATTAACCCCATTGCTGTATCAGAAAGATATCGATGCTCTCGAACTTCTTTATCCTTTCCCTGGTCCGTCGCTCCAAATCCAATACCTATTCCACCAAAAGCATCTTCACTACGCAGCAAATGACGGTAATGTGGTATCAAACCACCCATTCTCCCCATTTCCATTGCACGCAAATAATCCGGCGGATATGGTAATGCTGTACCGGGAGTATCTTTATTAGGCGTAGGCAGCATTACAAATGACCATTCTTTTAATGATTTTTCTTTCTGTTCATCAGTAAGCATTTTATCCGGAATCCACTGACCCGGTGACTCAACACCAAGAGTAGCGTCAAACCATGTAGTATAAGGGAGCACCTGACAATTTGTTATATGGCCAACGATATTTAGCCGCATACGCCTGGTAGGGTCAGTTTTACTGTAAAGCGGGTCAAGTGGTGTTAACCCCTTTTCCATTAACTCGCGGCTTCTTTTCCATACACGTTTATAATATGCGCGATGTCCCCATAAGCTGCCAGACCAATTAATACCTTTATCACCAAAATGTATCCGATTGTAATCTACCATCGGATAAGTATTGTCATAATATATGCCAACACCTCGTTCCATCCACTGGCTGGCAGTATAAACAGCAAAATCCTGATAACTCAATGCATTAGCACTGCGGACTTCAGGTCCCCAGGTGCCTTTTTGCAATTTTCCTTCCTGAAAACCACTGTATTCAAAATATCGGAATCTTGACCATGTGGTATCAGCCCATTCGTCCATGTATTCAACCATTTCAGGATGATTGCCATTAGTTTGATGTTCTTCAAAATAAACTGTTGTTCCATTAGGGTGAGGGTTAGTAGCTTCTTTGCCGGCAAATTGCAATACTGATTTTATCCATGGTTCACCATTGGCGGTTGCATCTTTAAGTTTATATTTTTCTTCTATTCCTTTGAAATATGCATCATCCACCTTTCCGCTTCCCCTGCCTGCAACAATTTTGTCTACTAATCCCCATTCCTTTTCTACCGGATACTTACTGGAACAGTTAAAACCACCCCATACTACAACTGGCATACCCCCGCCACCAGGAACATCATAACTGCGCCAATCAGATGGCATTGGCTTGGTAGGACTTGCTTGAAGACCAAACTCTATATGCCGTGGTTTATCTGCAAGTATCGAAACCTGAATTATTTCAACTTTCAGTACTACTTTTCCTGATTCTATAAATAATCTCTGTAAAGATGTTTTTCCATCAGTATTATACCCCTGGGTATTATCACCACACCAGGCTAAACCACGTTCTTCAGCACCCAGCCAAATGTATGGCGCAAAATTCCATCGTTGGCTGCCCCAATGCATTTGATTATTAGATTCCCATACCTGGTAACTGGGCGGTAATGCACCAGGAACAGCTGCTGCTTCCCATCGTGCCGGACGCCATGATTGGTTATACCAGGTAATATTCCCACCACGGGGAACTTTGCCTGCGTAATTATGCCGCATAGAGTTCATACCAACTAAATGGCATAATGGTGCTTCTGAATCCTTTAAAGATATTTCAACTTTCATAGTTTGTATAGTAACGGGGATTTCATTCGGAATAAGATTCCATACAATATCTGTAAAACCATCTTCTTCTATAGAAACTGTGGATTTCAATGTACCTGCAATAGATGTCGCTTCACAGTAAAATACTGCTAAATCAGGATATAAAACTTTGCCTGAAACATTTACTGGCTTCCATTCTATATTCTTTCCATCTACATTGCAGACAATCTTCATCGGTTCAGCTAATAATTCTTTACCATTAGCAACAACACTGTCAAAAAGCCCCAGGCTGTTAATTGTATAAGTACGACCAACAACTGATACTTTCTGTCCCTTAACCTCAACCGGGGTAAAAGGAGCATATACCTTATGTTCTAATCCATAATTATTTTTTTCAAATCCGAAATGAGTTCGCCTGAATGTTCGGCTGGATAATAACTTTGTGCCATCAAACTCATATTCAACTTGATAGACGCCATCAGGTAATTCCGGTAATTTTACAAATCCATGCCCGCGTCCTTTTAAATCTAAAGCGATTGAACCATCGGCTACTTTCTTACTATCATTTTGTGTTAGTATTGAAACATTCAGCCTTGTTGGATTAGCTTTATTGCGCATATCATCAGAAGGCAATAATTTCTTTGCTGAATCATAATCAAATCCAACTTCAATCTCGTTTGTATATGGGTAATACGCATAAGGAACGCGAGCGAAAACATCCGCATCACCAGAGTTTGATACGGTGCCATGCACTTGAGGATTATATCCAGTATTTTGACGCCATTTAATATCATCTTCAGAAAGAACTTCCTGTGATTTTATAACAGAAAACGTAACAGAAAGAATTACTGATATCACAAAAAATTTAAAATACATTTGATAATAGTTCATTTTCTTCACCTTTTATTTAAAATCCTATTCCTTGAGCAGGTATTGAATTAAGCAGAATAAATCCACGCCAATCATGTCCTGCCACATCCATTCTTACTTTTGCCGGATGAATGGTACCACCAGCACGCGGTCCACCTGGATCAATAATTCCAAAAGTATCTGTCATACCCTCAATATCATATAAATCGCGGCCACGGATTAACTCATTGGAAACTGGCAGTAATTTCGGGAAATCAAATGATACTTGTAAATTCTGGACATTATTTTTCCCATAGTTTGTCACTAAAATTAACAGTGCGTCATTTTTACGATAAACTGCGACATCTATATTTGGATTTTCACATTTAATCAAATCTTTAGTCTTCCATGATGGCAAGAACTCCATCTCGCCAGGCAAGGCTTTAAATGTTTTAAACGCTGGCATGGCATACGCCTGATATTCAATCCCGGAGAAAAATTCTACTCCATGATTAATCATCGTTGCCATTGCTGTTCGATGTCCTTTCCAGGCGGCCTTTTTATCATATTCGCCTAAATCATCTTTAAATGCATCCCATCCGTAATGATAAAGATGACTGAGAGAATATCCCCATAAATATTGATTATACATAACGTCCATCCATTCACGCGGCCACATGTCCATGAAATCCGGACCACCTGGTATCGGGGTTGGATTTTCGCCACCCATCACCAGGTCTGCATACGCGCATATAGGAGCAAATTGAAAATCGGTATTATGAATTACCATGGCAGTTGGATTTCGATATTTTTCAAATACAACACGCATTCTGCGGAAATAATCACGTGCTGTCCATAAATCATATCCAGGTTGTACCCGGCCATCAGGCAATAGATAAGCACTTGTTACTGCCGGATCAGTATATAAACGCGTAAACACATTATCAAAATAATACCCGTCTATCTCGCAATCACGGATAAATTTCTCGGTCCAATATAATTTATTATCTGCTGCTGTCCGTGTGAAAGGGCTACTCCATTCAGGCGCAAAATATTCATATTCATGGCTCCAATAATCTGCGCTGGTATTTTCAACATAACACTTCTCTAAATTGCCATTTGCATGAAGATCATCAACCCATTTACGCATTTTTGACGGATCGTCAGGATATACGCGTGCATATACCGCACCGGGTGTCTTTTTAGGATCCCAGCGTCCGCTTTCCTGTATATATCCAAAACCAATAGTATGTGCTGTTGTTCGATAAGGGGTCACAGCCCGTACAGGTACGGTACATAGACCGAATACTATTTTTCTTGGTGAAGAAAACTCTACAGCTTCACTTGCCAGATTACAAACCAGTTCTACATTGCTATCTTTAGTTCTGATAATTTCTATTGCTGGCTTTTTATCTGACGGCCACCATCCCTGGTCGCTATCAGCAAACCATGTTACACCGCTATTCAGGTTTCCTACATGTACTATTGGAACAAATGAACCTGTTGTCATGCTTTGTCCCGGTACATCAGTTGATTTCCATACAGTGCCAATTGTACCGGCACCGGGCAGTTTGCCGGCACGATTGGATTGCCGCATGTTATTCCCTACGGACATGTAGTAAGTCGCTGATTCACCTTTAAATGGGATTACTAATTGTAAATCATCAATTTTTGCTGTTTTACCTTTGACTGTTGGCGCAAGAGTTAATTCTATCCGCGCTGTTCCATCGTAGTCCAAACGATAATTCACATTTGCTGACACCGGACCGCCAACAGATGACCCGCTAAAATTAACATTCGTCTTTGATATTTGTCCTTTACGTGGTTCTTTATCAGTTGGTTTCATGATAAAAGCTGAACCGCCTGACAACCCGCGAAGATAAATAGGCGCAGATAACAATTCCATACCTGCAGCATCAATATATGCAGGTAACGCTGAACCATTTAATCTGATGGATTTTTTATATGCTTTTATAGTACCTTTATCATAAGATAATGGTTGAAAAATACGGGGAACAACATCATCACACCCTACTTTATTATCTAACCATGGAAATTCTTTAGTGTGGTCTTTTCTGATAAATGAACTTTTATTATTTGCCAATTCTTTATTATCAACATCAAGAATTTGTGCTGTAATACTATATTTTCCGGGTGCTAAATTTGCAGGAACTTTCATACTTGCAGTACCAAGTCCATAAGGGAAACTATCTATTTTTTCTTCTGTAATGACTTTATTCTCTGCATCTTTTACAGATACCTGAACAAATTTTATTTTATCTTTATCCAGTAAATCATAAATATCAACGCTTGTATTAACAATATTTGATAATGGATAATAATTACATGATAAAGGAAATGCCTCTTTTTTCGTCTCTACTTTAAGCCCTTCAATATTCATCGGATCATTGAATGCGAAACTACGTTTAAAAGTGAAAAGTGAAATATCACCCGAGATTACTTTGACAAGATAAACATAACCGGAGTTATCTTTTGCTATTGCGGCATCCTCATCAAAACGTTGCGTAAATGTTTCACCAGGTGCTAATGATAAAGAATATTCCTTTTTCACTGGAATATCTTTTTCCTGACTAATTTGAACTATCGCAGTAGCTTCAATACGCTTTGATGTTGTATTTAATATGGTAAGATTTCCTGTAACACGTTTCGTGGTGAGTCCCTGTTCAATACCATCTAAACGAATAGATGGTGCTTCGTCACGAAATGTTGCAGTAATTGGCCAACCATATAGTCCACACCACTGCCATGGATGCATAAGGCTGGCGGCGATACCCAATTTCCACCGGGTGCCATCTTTTATTGGCTGTGGGAAATAAACCGTTTTACGCGGCACTGCGAATTCGCCCATCCAGATTTTTCCGTCAGCAGAAAGTTTTTGTTTAAAATCCCACTTTCCATCCCAGGAAATCATATTCTGCCCAATGGTGTATTGTTCCTCGCGATCCCACTGATTACCGGTAGCAGTACCAATAAATTGATACTTACATGGTAATCCTATGGAACCATTTCCGCCATGATCAATATAAAACTCACCCAGCGTTTCCCAACAAGCCATCGAATCCCATTGCGGCTTACGATTTAATCGTGAAGGCATCTCGCCATCGCGCATTGGAATCCTCACCGCCATGTATATATTCTCAGGGTCCCAGCCCAAATTAAAAATTGCACTTGGACGCGCTTTAAGCAATTGACCAATATTTGACGCACCAGTGCCAGGCGTTAAACAAACTGAGTTCTTCCATTCATCAGGATCAATATTTCCATCAATAACTGGTGCTTTCAATAATCGCGGTATTACCATTTGCAAATCATCTACTGGCAATGGGGCATTAGCTTTCAATGCCAATTCTGCCTTGCGAGCTGTTACAAGAGCTAATCTTGCTTGCGACATTTCAGTTTCAAGTGCTTTTATTTTTGCGGTTGCATCTGTTACATCACTTGCAAAAGCAATGACAGAAATAGCCGTAAAAATTATAATATATAACAATCGAATAACTTCATTTTTCATTTTTTTGCTCCTGATTAAGTGGATTATTCTGCAAAAGTATCGATAAATACAATTTTTGATTCACCGGCTTTGAGATCTTTTATAGTTATCTCACCTGATATCGCGTCTAAATCTCCGCCTATGCATTGTGTGTATGCTTGCCACAGTTTTGGCACTTTTACACCAAGTTTATCAAGATCTGCTTTGATTTTCACTGTGGATAATTTATCACCGTTATTTTTTACCAGCAGCATTGCGGTTCCGGGAAGTGTCCATGATTGTATGGTTACTTGTTTATTTGGAACCGCAACCGCGTTATCTAATAACTTTGCTCTTCCAATACCCCAGCCAAGAACAGAATCAAGCTGATTTTCAGTAAATAAACTTTTTGTATCAGAGGATACCGGCTTATTATCCCAGCTAATTAATATAAATCTGGCGTCATGATAATAGATATCAAAACCAGAAACTTCTCCACTTTTCAGATTAAGTTTTGGTATTGCTAACGAACGCAGTTTAACTTTCATATTCCATCCTAAAGGATGCGGAGAATCAGGAATTTCCTTGTACCAGTTAAATTGACTTAAATACTTCTCTGATATCACACCTTTATCAATATCCATCTCAGATATGCGAATCTGACTGGCTTTAATCCCTGCAGGAACACCCAATTTACGCAAATCAAGGGTCAACTCGCATTTACGAGTCTTTTCTTTTCCTGCTTCATCAAGACCATAATTCATTATCTCAATAACCGCACTGTTTGATCGTTTCCATATAGATGCCTTTAAACCATTACCTATCTTTTTTACGACATTTCCATTGCGCCAGTATGGGATAAAATTAACATCACTGGCGGCAATGCCGAAATGTCTGAAAGGAGTCGAATTAAATGGATATCCACTGCCACCAGCACCGGTATCGTGCATTGATGCCCAATGAGGATTCATAAAACCAAGATGGCTGATATTTACACCAAATGTCTGTGGATGCGACATGGCAATCATGCGGTCGGGAGGATATGTGGTAATTGGATCCGGCATGGGGTATTCAGAGTCAAGAATTGCATCTGTCCACGGCAATGCCCGCAAGCAAATCGAGTTTGTAGCATGACCGGATACACCACCCGGATACAAATCATTCTCCTGCATAAGGGCCCATGTACGCTTATACCATTCACGCAAAGTATTATCCATACTCGTAGGCTGAATCTGACCATCAGGTAAACGATAACCGAAACCAGCAATTAAATCGCGTGCATCACGCGAAAAAGATATATCAAAGTAGTAATGTGTCACTCCGCCCTCGCGAATATGACGATTCATAAGATACATCATATAATCCTGATAACTTTTATTCAATGATTCATCGCCAGGTAGCCAGTCCGCGCCAAAATATCCATACAAACCGGGTTCTGTAGTTTTATCCATATAGCCACGCAATGCAATTTGATTAGTTAGGAACAATTTAAGACGTGGAGCAATATTCGTGTATCCTTCTTTAGCCATACCTTCAGCAATAGTTTTATACTTTGCGTAATATTCCGGCCATTCTTTAACATCAGTTGACGGCATACTTAGAATAGAAAAATATTCCTGCTTTGTCTTTTCATTAGTTTTATAATTTGGCGCGGAAAAACCATTAGCCGCTGATACCTGGGTTAGACGCCAACCTTTCGCTAAATGGCGGAATGGTGTGGCGTTGTATTGCAACTGAATAGTTCTGGGCGTATTCAAAATAAATGGTTTTTCGCCGGTGGTCGTTTTGATGATATTATTACATATAACGATTGTTTTACCTTGACGAATTAAACTATGTGCAGGAACTTTATCATTTGGAACCCATCCCTGATCACTGTCCGCTGTCCACAGGAAACCGCGATATTCATTCCCGACCCATAGATTTGATTCAAAATTCCCAACAATCATTGTTGAGCCAGCTTTTCCGATATTGTCGAGGGTATTCCATATTGGTCCTTTTCCATCAGGCACTTTACCGATATATCGCGCGGAATAGTTGCCGCCAGTACCGCCAATGCAGGACATCCAATTGCCTTTACTGTCATCTACAAACCATTCAACCCGCAGCGCATCAATTGCCACTGACTTTGCTTTAGATGCATACGTCAGGTCAATATTAACCAATCCATCCTGTTCAGCCCATCCTTTTACAGTAAAAATTACACCTGCAACTTCTGATTTTCCATTAAACTCAATCCGCCAATCTTTAAGACTTGTAAATGTCGGTTTTCCACTGGCAGGAACTTTATATTCTTTACCACCAATGGTAATAATAATATTTGCTGATTTAGTAAATACATTGCCACCGTTAGCTATTATCTGTTTTGGCATACCAAGGCCATTCATCTGATATTCGCGGCGTGTGCAGTACAATGAATTATTCTTCACTTTCAATGCTTCAAAAGGTTTCAATAACTTTTTATCATCACCAATTTTATTATTCCACCATGCTGAAAACTCTCTGGCCTCATCTTTTTTGTCAAATGTTGCATCATTGCGTGTTACCAGTACTTTGCCTGCCGCATCCACTAATGACATCGTTACACGATATTTACCAGCTTCAAGGGTTGGCAGTTGCACAATATCTTCATATTTGTAGTTAACATATTGGGTTATTTTACCATCTTTAATTACTTTGCCATCTTTATCAATTATATAACTTAATGCCGCAGGCTTAGATCCTACCGGAATTACTGCATCAAGCGTATCACCGGCAAGGGCGATTTTATTGCTTACCGGATTATAACGCATATCATATTCAAATACTAAAGTGCGGGGATCAGCTTTCAGGTAGCTTTTATCAGTGCCGGCAAATTTACAGGTAAAAGTATAAATTGCTGGTGAATCATTACCTTCTACTGGTGTGACAATTAATTTGTAAGTTGAGCTATTATTAGGAGATCCCCATTTGGTAAAACTATATTCCAAACCGGGGAAATCCTTATCAATATCAAATCGAACATTTCCTTTTGCTGGAATTGTTAATAACTGCTTTTCATTTACAATTGTTTTGGGCGGTTCTTTCTTTTCTGGAATGTTGTCATAAATGATACTGAGTGATACATTCACTTTTACTGGTTTATCATCCGGATTATAAATTGCTGATTTCAAATGCAGCTTTTCATCATGCAATCCTGAAAACTCCTCTATTTGCATGTATGGCTGAACATCCGTTAGTGTTGCCTTAGGAAAACCATAGTGAACAAGATGACCGGTAGCAGAGGGATAATCCAACCATTGCCACCCTGGATTTTTTAATGGCGCAGTTAATAGCATACCAATTTTATCGCCAGCTTTATTATCAACCGGCATTTGCAAATCATTTAAATCCGCTGATAATTCCAAATCCCACCATTTTTTACCATTGTCATCATATATTCTGTTTGCAATCTTCATGTTTGGCTGCCAGTTATACATGTTTTGTCCGATAGAAGGATATAGCTTCATATATTCACCGCTACCCAGTGTGTTAATTATGAACTTTAAAAAACTACTGACTTCATTTGGCAGCTTGTTTCTATCATGCAAATATAAGCCATATTCATAACAATCATCACTTACAACTCCGGTGGTATATTGTTCTCGGTGATTGCGGTAAAGCCGGTGACCAGGGAGAATGTCAGAGCGTGTCGCTATATACAGATGTTTTGCGTCCCATGCCACCCAAAATGAAACCGGACGATCACGATAATTCAGGCTGCTTGTCCAGGCTACACCCATCAATTTGACAGATTCTTTCCATTCATCAGCATTGATATTACCATCAATAACCGGGGGTTTGCTCATTATTGGAGTATTAAATTGAGGAATATCCTCAACAGGAAATGCATATTTCGCTTCCTGAGCAAAAATAGTTCCCGTTGCTAAACATAACATTAAAATGTTTAGCCAAAAGCTACGACGATTCATTTTTCTCTCCCTTGTCATTATTTATCAAGATACGTCTTCAACAGGTTTTTCTGTATTTTTATTAAACGAAGCTACAGGATGTTCAATAGCAGGTGCTGGTTCAGACCAGTCTACTAACCATGGTTTACGACGACGAAACTTTTCTTTGAAGGTATTTTTAATTACTCCGCGCGCTTCCAAACTCATCATACAAGCGCGAACACAACCTTTGCCGCCACAGATAGCCTGGCCTGTCCAATATACCGGTGTGGGTTTATGATAAAATGGGCCGTGTGATCCGTTTACGGATTTTAACCCAAGCCAGTTGCTGTAAACATCTTCAGGTTTTACATTTTCAGGATCTTCTGCAATTTCACCTCCACTGAAACAGTTACAGCATCTTATTGCATCAAATTCCCCCCACTCAACTACTGATTCATCTGCAAATGTAATTGATTCTTTGCGATTAATATCTTTACTGATAGCATTTGCGGGACATTCAGACGCACATGCCATACAGTTATTACATAACTTTGGTCCGTTATAAATTGGATCTGGTTCAAGTTCCAACTCAGTAAGCACTAATCCATACCTTACTCTGGGACCATATGTTGGATTCAGAAATACTTTACTCCACCCGAACTCGCCTAAACCAGCCAGATATGCTGCCACCCGGGTGTGGGGTGAAACATCAGGTGCTGCCTTCCCCTCAGCAACCGGTCTGCTGAACTTATCCCATACTTTTCCAGCATCATCATAAGAACGCCAGCAGTCTATTTGCCCAAGAGGCATCGCCTCATAACCGGTATCCTCGATAGCGCCAGCTAAACCCCACATTACCGCAGGCATTCGAATATAAGTTACCCCACCATAACCCATAGCTGCATAATTACTGAACATAGTGCCTTCTTCAATACCACGCAGACTTCCGCGCATTACACGAAAACCACATACAATTATTGATTTACATTCAGGCATAATTTGCAGGGGATCCATTTGCCTTGGACTACCTTTCCACCGTTCAATATTGCCTATTCCTACCAGTTCAGCCCCAAGAGATTTTGCAAGTCGTTTGATTTTTGATGAAGTAATCATTAATCTTCCTTTACGAAGGCACATAAATTTCAGGAACCTTATATTTTAAATATCACCATTGAAATACATCTAAATATAGCTGTTATAAAATAATAACGCCATCATCTATAAAATACGGTTATGTATAGGCGATGGCGTTACTAATTTAAGGTTATTTTTCTGCTGCTATCCATATTGAAGGACCAGACCATGAAGTACTGATGGTAATGGTAATAGGCTTAGTTGGATTACATGGTACTACTGTAAGAATTGCATGCAATTTTGTATTAATATCAGTGAATGTGGAGGTTGGCATTGTCCTGCCATCACAAACTACATTTACAACACAAGGATTGTTAGAATTGCTTGAACCGCAAATAAATGACAATTTCTTTGGTGAACTACGCTCTTTGGGTATTATGACAACTCGGGCGGTATCAGGATTTCCAGAGTTTCCTATGAGAGATGGAACATCATCAAGCCACCCGGGTCTAAAAGAATAATTAACACCCCAATGTAATAAACGTCCTGACCAGTTACGTCCTCCGGCAATAATCTGATATGTACTACCACCAGAACCTAATTTCCACCAGGATGGTGCATTAGCAGCAGCAGATATTTCATAAGTTGTTGCAGATATAGAAACTTCGTTTGCAGTGACACCATTAGCAAAAATAGCATTTGTATCCATAGCGCCAAATAATATTGGGGTTCCGCTTGATTTGACAGCATCATACACAGTATTATTTGTATTAGCATTTCCACTATATCCTGTCCATCCGGTACTGGGACTTGTAGTTGATACCAGAGTAGGAGGAAATGGGTCATCCGGGCTGACAGCTTTAAGTACTGTCCAAATAACATTATTGCTATCTACCTGACCTACATGTCCATCAGCATAACTGGTAATGGCAAACCCGCTATGACGAGTTTCAACTTTATCAACAATGTCAGTTTTTAATGCAATTGAAGCGCCATGAGTTATAACACTCGAACTTGCATTGCCATCAATTGTAACAGGAATAATCGTTGGGTCCGATATATCTCCAAGTGCACGCCCACCCAACAATGACCCCGCCAAATAAACGTAATTATTCGGAATTGACCGATTTGCAGATGGGCATTTTACAACACCTGCATCCAATTTTAAATCAGCCCATGCAGTTGAACTAACCGGAAATGTTTCTTCATGATCCTGCGTATACATTTGAATAGTTGTATTAATCTGTTTTTGATTACTTGTGCAAGTTGTTTGCCGTGCCTTCTCTCTTGCACGGGCAAATACCGGGAACAGGATGGCAGCGAGGATGGCAATAATGGCAATTACCACCAGTAACTCGATAAGGGTAAACCCTTGCTTTTTCGTGATTTTCATCTTATTTCTCCCCTTTTTATAATTACCGTTTAATAACGGCATAATCCCCTGAGTTAATACATCACCAGAATATAAACATAAAATATGCCTGATATTTATATGCTATTTCGGCAATATAGAATATATGCTATTTCTTCTTGTACCAGATAATTTATTAATTGCGGTATTACTAACTGGTCCAGTAGATTCACGAATAATAATCTCCACATCATTAAGAACTGTTAATGACTGACGTTCTGAATTGCTGATTTTATCAAATAACAGGTTTGCCGCAAATCGTCCGACAGCTACCGGCAATGTACATACCGTCGTAAGTGTTGGAATGCTGAATTCGCCAGAAATTGAATTATCAAAACCTGCAACGCTGATATCTTCAGGTACATGAATATTATTATACAAAGCTGCTTTTAAAAATCCAAGAGCGTATACATCGTTCAAACAAACTACTGCCGTCGGTGGTGTCTGTAAAGCACTCCATTTTAACAGAGCCTCTTTAGCAAAATCAGTCACCTCATCCAAATCGCCTTTAATTCTCATCGGCAGTGATATATATTCATCTGGGGTCTCCAAATTAAATTGAGACATTATAAAATTGTAAGCTTCTACGCGCGGATGTATATATTGACTATCTATTGGTGAAAGACCGAATAACGCAATGCGGCGATGGCCTAAATTAAACAAGTGTCGTATTATCTTATAAACTCCGGAAGTATAATCGGACTGGATAAAATCAGCTTTTGTTCCAAATAATTTTATCCCGTTAAGCATAACAACCGGTACATGAGCACTGACACGATTTATCCAATCAGCATCAACGTCAGCATCAACCAGTAAACCTTCAACTTTACGTTGTTGAACAAACTCCGGTAATGATGCATCTGGATTATGAGGAGCTATCAGCAGGTGATAACCACGTTTTTCAATTTCTCTCATAATACCACTGCGCGTGTCTGCCAGATGCGCTTCAGCCACTGCGTCTTTTGTTTCACGCGGAGTAATGTAACCAATATTTTTCATCTGCACAATATTGGATGCTGTATTAGGAATTATATATCCAAGTTCAGCCGCTATAGTCATCACGCGTTCTCGGGTGTCCTGAGAAATATTCTGATCATTATTCCCAGACATTATTAAAGATACGGTAGTCTTTGAAACCCCGGCAGCTTTTGCAATATTAATTTGTGTTATTCGTCGATTATTCATATTTACTAAATAAGTTTAGTACATGACATTTATATTGTCAATAGCATTTTAAAAAAATAAAGTTTATTTCTTTCATTTCGTTCGTAATACTTATAATGATATATAAGTATTGTAATGGGTATCAATGCGAATTATTAATTTACTAAAAAATTAAAAAGTGGAATAATTTAGTAAACATTTGCAGGAATATTTTGTTAAAAAAGGAAAATTTATAGTTAAAGGAACTTTTATTTATGATTTTCGAGAAAAACAGTAATATGTCAGTAACCATTCAACGACAAGGACATGGGGCTGTTATTAATGTTAATAAAGAGTTAATGATTTTACTTGCCGGAGAATTGCATAACTCAAGTGCTTCCAGCTTATCTTATATTGAACCTATTTTAGATAAGATGGCTGCATTGCATTTGAATACTGTGCTGATACCAATTTCCTGGGAATTAATAGAACCTGAAGAAAATATCTATAATTTTTCGTTAATTGATGATATAGTTGATGCTTGTAGAAACAGAAATCTTCATATCGTATTCTTATGGTTCGGAACATTAAAAAATGCTATCTCATGCTATATTCCATCCTGGGTGAAAATGAATAACCAACGTTTTTTTCGTGCACAATCAGAACCCGGGAAAAATAGTTGGGCAGTTTCTGTGTTTTGTGAAGAGATTATGAAATGTGATGCTAAAGCATTCACTGAAATAATGAACCACATCAAGAAAATTGATGCGGACACAGGCACCGTTCTAATGATGCAAGTTGAAAATGAACCGGGTATTCTGGGCGCGGCGCGTGACCATTGCCCGGCGGCGGAAATTAAATTCAATGACCCGGTGCCGGATTCGTTAATTCAGTACCTGTCCCGTAATCATGAAACTTTAATTGAAGAAATTAAAAGTATTAAAATGAAGCCGGGTACATGGACAGATGTTTTCGGTGATGGTGCTGATGAAATATTCATGGCTTGGCATGTTGCGCAATTTATTGAAAATGTAGCCGCTGCCGGACGTAAAATCTATGACATCCCTATGTTTGTGAATGCGTGGCTTATTGCCGGTCCCGGATATGCCCCCGGTCAATATCCAAGCGGCGGACCGGTTTCCAAACTTATTGATATCTGGCGTGCAGCTGCACCTGCTATTGACTTTATTGCCCCGGATATTTACCTGCAGGATTTTCGGGCAGAATGCGCATCATATACAAGGGGAGGAAATATACTGTTTATTCCGGAAGCGCAGAATAGTATAAAAGCCGCAGCAAATGTGTTATACGCGATTGGCAAACATAAGGCGCTTGGATTTTCTCCATTTGCCATTGACGATTTATCCGAAGACCATCCTCTGTCTGAAACCTATAAACATCTTAACGAAATGATGCCGGTAATTATAGAGTCATACCGTAATGGAAATATCACCGGATTTCTGCAACAGGAAGATGAAGAGACATGGAATGCCGAGTTGGGTGATTTTATTTTTATGGCACGAACTTGCGGCAAAATGGAAGATGGTAAAGTTCCTGGCTCTGCAATTTTGTTGTCATTATCGGAAAATGAATTTATTATTATGGGACGTCAGCTTATTTTTACATTTATGAACAAAAATAAGAATATGAACTACACCGAAATTATCCGTCTTGATATCGGGAGATATCAAGACGGTAAATGGGTGGCGGAACGCCGTTTAAATGGTGATGAAACTGCCCATGGTACCGGTATATTGCTTGGTTCCGAACTACAAGTAGTACATTTTATCCTTAACTCTATTAATTAGGAGAACATATCATATGAAGAACGAAGCATTATATAATATAGAAGACATACCTTTCAGCCGTTTTGGGTCATATCTTGCTATTTCTAAATTGAAAGAAAAAAATGGAATTCCAGCGGGGATTTGGATTCGCAATATCCATGGCGATGCAGCCCGTGAAGTTTTTAGAATTGAAATTATGGAAGATAATATACCTGTAAACGCAGAAATTATCACTTCACCTGCTGAATTGGTGATTAAATCATCAAAAGGTTATATAAGAATCTGCTTATCTGGCCTTAACAGAATACGCGTAAAGTCAGAAAATATCGGTTTTCGCTTGACTGCGCGACCCGGTAATTATAATAGTGCCATACCACAGGAAAACAGACGATGGTTGTTAAATATTGCGACAGCTTTTCAAAATTATATCTTAACTCCACTAAATGGGAATATTGCAGTTGAATGTCCATGGGAAGTCGCGCGGTGCAAACATATTTTTATTAACGCGCAACCGGATAGCGAAATAATAATTGATCAGGGAGTAGGCTGCTGGCATCCGGATCCTATAACAACAACATATGATGATGATGTCGATATTATAGCAAATGAGTTTAATCGATTCGCGTCAGGATATCAGTCATGTAAGGACAAATACACTGATACAACATCACTTGCTGTTTACCTGAATTGGTCGACAGTGGTTGAGCCATGCGGGTTATTCACACGACCAGCTATGTTAATGAGTAAAAATCATATGACAAATGTCTGGAGTTGGGACCACGCTTTTAATGCATTAGCTCTTAGTCCTTGTCATCCGGAGTTATCATGGGATCAATTGATGCTTATGTTTGATCACCAACACAATTCAGGACAACTTCCGGATTTCTTAAATGATATTTTAAAGCTGTATAATTTCGTAAAACCTCCCATTCATGGCTGGATATTCCAGCAAATGCAACAGTATAACACATGGTTTCAACAAAAAAGCATTATTACTGAATTATATGAACCTTTGTGCAAATGGACTGAATGGTGGTTCACATACCGTAATCCAGATGGAGATGGTATGCCGCAATATCACCACGGCAATGATTCCGGTTGGGATAACGGTACAGTATTTGATATGGTATTGCCAACAAAAGGATCCGATTTAACTGCATTGCTTATTATTCAAATGGAAACCATCAGCAAGATGGCTATCGCACTGGAATACCATGATGAAGCAATTAAATGGCAGAAACGCGCGGATGAATTATTGCAGCAAATGATTATCCATTTTTGGGATGGAACAAAATTTATTAACCCATCAGCAATTGACGGAAAGATTTCTGAAATGTCAGATAGTATATTCAGCTGCCTCCCAATTATATTAGGTAATCGTCTTCCTGATGATATAAAAAAATCCCTGATAAAAGAGATTAAACGACATCTGACTCCTTGGGGATTAGCTACTGAAAATATTAACTCTCCTCTTTATGAATCTGATGGTTACTGGCGTGGTCCAATATGGGCACCACCAACATTTATGATTGTGAATGGATTATTTCAGATTGGAGAAAATAATCTGGCAATCGACATCGCGCAACGATTTTGCAGATTATGTGAAAAAGAAGGGTTCGCAGAAAACTTTGATGCTATAACCGGTACCGCATTACGTGACAAAGCTTACACATGGACCTCAAGCATTTTTCTTTTACTTAATCGGATGCAGCAAGAATAAACTAACTTTTCAATAACTATGGATAATCCATGTCATTGATACACATCGCCGGTAGAGACATTGCTTATAGTCTTCCAATAAAGTCTACTAATAAGGTTTTAGACATTTTTCCTCCTACCACCCGTAATTAAAAAACACCATTCAAAATTTCTGGGTTTCGTAGTATACACCTTACCATTTTTAACCGCCAGAGTTTACTCCGGCGGTTTTTGTTTAGATGCTGTAGGTTAAGTAATTTCTTTTATACATATTGTTAAAATACACAAGCATATACTGGTTAATAGATAAACCCGTCCCTATATATAACATCAAAATTTCATTTATCCCCTACTATAAAATAACTGAACCACCTAATTTTATAGTGCAATCATGGCCGCGGAAAACTGACTGACAACATCGCCTCGATATCCAGTGGATCGATGCCAAAATGTTTCTGCTGGCGGTCACGTTCGATGGTGACGGCGCAGGCCGTCTTCGGATAGATTCGTCCTCATGAAAAAGGCATAATGTGGCGGCAAAGACGCCCATCCACGGGTGGGTGTGCCAGTCAGACATCGAACGTTCCTTTCCCACGGAGAATACACGAACCTAACTCCTCCTCGAGCGTCACTCGCCGATGCCAACCTAGTGAGCTATCGCACGCCGGTTGCGCTGAAGTGGTACCTGCGTGCGATAACTCGCTGATTCTCTGGTTGTTACAAGCCGTATTTTTTCACGAGGTATTTTTGGATAGCGGTAATGTCACTGGATGGAAGGACCGAATTATAAATGATCAATTCCGCGATATCGCCAGCCAGTCTATACGAGTTCTTGTCATACCGCGCACCGAGAACAAAGGGTGTCCCGCTGGCAGTGGCATTTGCGGTGATAGTGCCAGTGACGGCTGTACCCCCGCGGATGCCCAGAGTCGAGTTGGCTCCATTCTGGACATGGGTGACAACGGCAAATCCCCCGGCGGTATACGACGAAGATGGAATACTGATGGAGCCTACTCCGCCATCGCGCCCTCCAAAAAGACCATTAGCAGAGCTCATGTGAATGAAATATCGACTAGCGCTACTGTCAGTGGCCGTGTCAAATACAAAGCCCAATGACGCGGGTTGCGATAATTTCCAGACGCCGATGATGGTTGCAGCACCACCAGCGAAGATTGATTGATCCACAGCGAAGTAATTACTGGTGCCATTTAACCGCATAACGGGATATCCATTCAGGGTGTTGGTGACGAGTGTGCCCGTGCCTGTCAACGCATATGCACGACTACTACTGTCCGTCCAGGTTGTGACCGGGCCCGTGATGGTCAACGCGTCCGCGCGCAGCCAGAGAGCGAGCTTGTTCGTGCTCACGGGAAGGTCGGGCTTGCCCTTCACGCTGGTCACATGCCCATCGGCATACGCGACGATCGTTCCCTGGCTATGACGCGCCTCACAATCCGTTGAATAATATGCAGTATTGGGGGATGACGCGCCGGTTCCCACGCCGTCAGCTGTCAGCATCTGGGTCGTGGGGTCAATGATATCGCCGATAGCCGCCCCTTCCATCCACGCATTGAAGACATACCCATTGACGACTTTGCTCCCCGCGGTGGGGCAGATTAATACACCCGGATCAACCTTGATATCTGACCATACTGACGTAACCGGCGGCATAACTTCTTCATGATCCTGCGCATACATCTGAATCGACGCCGCAATCTGACGCTGATTATTAATACAGGTAGTTTGCCGTGCTTTCTCACGTGCTCTGGCAAAAACCGGGAACAGAATGGCGGCGAGGATAGCAATTATGGCTATCACGACCAGCAATTCAATGAGAGTGAAACCTTTTTGCCTTGTTTTCATAGCTTTATCTCCTTTACATATTACAAGAATATCTTGTATATATCATCTAATCCACACAGCAAACCTGTCAAGTGTAAATTGATGAAATAAGATGAAATACCACTTTTTTTCGGTATGTTTATTTCGTAATGTAGAAAATATACAGGCTACGGTTACGGCCGCGGAAAACTCACCGACAGCATGGCGTCCACATCGAGCGGATCGACACCGAACTGTTTCCATTGGGCCTCGCGCGTCAGAGCATCGCTTTCCAGATCACCTTCAATAGGCAGTTTAATACGCCGCCCTTCCTGCAGGTTGCTTTCATGCGCGCCAATTTCCATCATGTCGCTCATCAGCGCGTCTTCGCCGGTGAACTCGCTGGCGCGCAGATCGCGGACAGCAAGTGCAAAGTCCACTACATGCTCCATAACCGCCACGCCATACCAGTCGCGACTGTTGACTTTACCGCACTTGGCGTGGGTCATGAGCGGACTGACATACTCGATACGGCCGCCGGGGGTGTCGGCATGCATACCTGTCCAGACTTCGCCGGTGGTATCATGCGCAACAGGTGTAACCACATCGGCATAGCCGCCGCCCCAAAGATTTCCTGCCGCTTCCTGAGCCGGAGCCAGTTTATCATCTGATACGTAGCGCAGTTCGGTCTGTTCATTACCCCAGTGAACGCCTGGCGCGCGGTGTACCAATGTGCCGCGTTCTCCCTGGAACTCGGTGTAACCCGGCCGCGGATGGCGTCCCAAATGTCCCTTGACGTGCCCGCTGCCCACATCCATCACCATCATATCATTCGAAAAATGGAAGAAACGGGCTTTTAGCGTTTCAACATCATGGCGGCGTTGCGGCATTGAGTAGAACGCCGGATGCGTCATGTCGTGGTCAATGCTTTGTACCCATTCCGGATGACATTGAGCAAAGGCAATCCAGCGTGAATTATTATGGTAACCAGTGTGGTCAGCGTAACTTACTATCCTTCCAATACGTCCCAGATAATTGCAGTCTCGCACTGTCTGGGCAAATCGGTCGATGGGCATGCGGAAGAAATTCTCCGCCACGCGCACAATTACATTGTTATCCTTGGCGACAGAAATCATCTCTTTTGCCTGACAAACCATACTCGCCCATGTAGTCTCGGTGTGGTTGGGAATACCGTTAGATGAAAGAAAAACAGAGATTGAGTGATGCGAAGGTATAGGTGTAACTACCAGGGCCGCCTCCATAGGTCGGTCTACAACCAGTTTGCGAATGTCGGAGTAATAGGGCACGCCAAGGGTTTCCGCCAGTTTCTGACCATTTTCGGCTACCGGGTCGCAGACCGCCACCGGCACACACCAGGGCTTAAGTGACTCCCAAATTGGCTGATAAATGGTCTGGGACCGGGTACCGGCGCCAATTATTGCAATGCGCAAAGGCTCATCAGGTATAGGTAATGTTGACATAATTTCTCCTTCTATCTTACCGGTTGCATGCCAATAGCACGCAAACCATCGCGAAGATTTTGTATATCATTTTCAGACAATGGACGAACCGGCCGCCGGAAAACAGGTGATGAAAATTTTCCCAATAGCCATCGCGCAACCTTCATACGCTGATGAGCACTGCCGGACGGTTCACCAAAATTATAAATTAGCCGCGCAAGCGGATCTTCTGTCTGTTGTGCTTTGCGCGCCTGCGCCAAATCACCTTCCAACGCCGCATGGGTCAACTCAATTATTAATTCCGGCGCGAAACCGGCAAAGCCAACCAATGCGCCGTCTGCCCCTTCCAGCAAAGTCGGCAACAAAAACTCGTCATGACAGGTTATTATTGAAACGTGAGGGGCGGCTTCTTTAAGTTTTTCATAATCATATCGCCAGCGAGACATATCACGGGTACCCATTTTTATGGTAACAACTTGCGGAATTTTCACCATTTCCAACATCTCAGCCAGAGTATAACCCGCTTTAGTCCAGGACGGATACTGATGAATGATGATATTTATACCCGCGCCAACGGCCACATCCTCAATAAAACCAATAGCACTGGACGATGACCGTCCAAAACGCAGCCATTCATGCGGCGGCATCAACAGAATAGCGTCAGCACCGGCTTCTTTAGCTGCCAACGCGTCGTCAATAGCTTCCAGACTGCCCTCGGCAGCAACACCGGAAACAACTTTGCAGCGACCGCGCACAGATTCGGCAACAATACGTGTAACCTGTGCCCGTTCGCGATGACGTAAAGCCATAATCTCGCCGGTGTGGCCGTTGCAAGTCAGGCCTTTCATGCCCTGTATGGCAGCCAATTCGTCGATATAAACGCGTAAGCCGTCTTCATCAATAGATTCGTCCTTATGAAAAGGACATAATGTGGCGGCAAAAACGCCCATCCACGGGTGGGTGTGCCAGGTCATAATATTTCTCCTTGTTCTTATATAGATTACGATTTCGGAACATTAGCATATAACCGATGAATGATTTTAATTATCTTTCATCGGATCACATCTTTTTCCAGGCGGACAACCGCATGGCATTAAGTTCGCCATCGTAGGCAACTACACGGATGGCTGCAGTCCATTGATCGGTCAGCGCGGGATGCTTAGCGCGGCAGGAGTCCAGCACAGTCTCCAGGTAGAGCCGCGGCTCTTCCTTGACGATGACCGTCGAAATGATGTCCTGAATGTCCGCAAGATCCTGCTTGCGGATGTCCATGTGAAAGGCGGCAAAGGTAATCATCGGTTATGTGCTCCCATTATCTTTAAGCTGTTCATATGCAATATAGCTTTTAGTTGCGCGTCATTCACCGGCAAGTCACTCACCACAGCCAGCGTGGAGCGGATGTTCACCGCGCCTTGCTCGGGACCGAAGGGCATGTCGGAGGCGAAGAGCACGCGCTCATGACCGAAGAACTGCAAGGCGCATTCAACGGCGGCGGTCGATCCGAAGGTGGCGGTGTCGGTGTAAAACCGCCTGAAAGCAGCGAGTGACTCGCCGTGCAGGGGGGTGTTCTCCCGCTCGCGCAGTTCCGGCGGCGTGCGCGAGCCATAAGCCACCAGACCGGCACCGAGGCGTCCCTCGACCATGGGAATCAGCCCACCACCATGGTGGGTGATGATTTTCAGGTCCGGCCAGCGGTCGAAAACCCCGGCGAAGACCAGCCGGTACATGGCCTTACTCGTCTCGTAAGGCCACCCGAGCGTCCACCATAGTTCGTACTTCGAGTAGGTCTCACCGGCGTAATCCGGCGTGTCCATACCGAGTGTCGGGTGCAGCAGGATCGGCCGGTCGAGTTCCGCCATGAGGGCGAACAGGTCCATAAACGGCGGAGTGTCGATTGCCGCGCCGTTCATATTGGTGAAGATCTGCACGCCACAGGCGCCGAGTTCGGTGACGGCCCGGTGCGCTTCCTCAAGCATCGCCTTCGGATGATTCAGCGCTAGCGCGGCGAAGAAGCCGGGGAAGCGGTCTGAATGCCGTGCCGCCATCGCCGCCATGCCGTCGTTAGCGCGGCGGACCAGTTCCGCGGTCTGCTCCGGGCCAACCAGCACTTCCAGCGGCGGCGAGACCAGGCACGGCACCTGGGAGTAACCGGGGAAGCGGTCCATCAGCCGCAGACGCGCGTCGAGGTCGGTCATCACCGGCATGGCCAGAGCGCGCTCGAGCATGCGCAGCGGCCGCCTGGAAGCCTTTAATACCGCCGCGCCATAGTCCGGCGGCGCCCAGTGGCAGAATATGTCGATGGTAGTGTTCATATCCCCATAGTCTCCGCGGCAACAGTTTTCAGGAACGCCTCCGCATAGCGGCGGCCGAGTTCCCGTTGCGCGGGTGTATCGAAGTGCTTGCAGTCGCCCTTGTCCCCCAGCCCGGCGCTGCTGACACAGGCGCTATACGGGATCCGGGACGCGAGATTGTGCAGGGCGGCGTTTACGCTCGCCGCGCCGGGAAAGTCCGTTGGGGAGAGAAACCGGCCCAACTCACCGCAGACGAAAACCGCCTGCGCGGCACCGGGCAGTGCGCGCCAGGCGCGGACCGCCTTTTCCAAGCGAGTTTCGTAGGTGGCGGCATCGGCCTCGGTCCGGGCGTCGGTCTCCCCCTGGTGCCAGAGTATACCGGCCAGGGACTCACCCTCCGCCAGAGCCAGGCACAGGCGGTTGGCCGCGTTCTTGAACAGGTCGCCGTCCGGCTCCCAGCGAGCCAACGGCGTCGCCCCCACAGCGCAGGGGATCAATCGGATCTCGTGCCCAGGCAGAGCCTCGGCCACGGTCCAGGCAAAACTCATGCCAGGCCCGGTTCCGGCGAAGCCGAACTGCGGAACGTGCAACGGGTCCGTCGCCGGAATCCAAACGTCATCGGCATTAAACTGCAGAATCCGTGGATCGGTCCGGCCGGCCTCATCGTCAAGCGCCGCCCGGCCGGCCATGTTCGACTGGCCGGCCAGCAAGAAGACCAGGCGCTTGGAGGTGTCGCCAACACCGATAATGCCAACCGAGTCACTCACTGTTGCCCCTCCACGCCGCCACTTCCTCGGCCAGCGGCACCTTTCTCACCGCTCAAGCGAAGAACCGTCACGACCGGGTCGGCGGTGATCCCGCTGATTACAATGCTGTCTTGCTCTTCCGACACCTCACAGGCCTTCCCGGAGTTGAGCACGGTGGCCTTGGGCATCCGGCCAAGGCCCAGGGTGGCAGTCGGAATCCGAACCTTGCCGTCCGCCGGCAGGCCGGACTTGCCGCGTGGATTCTTTACGATGTAGAGATAGACGCGGTCGCCGGACTTGACCGCATATCCCCACGGGGCGTTGGCCAACGGCAGTGGCTGCGAGCCGACAAAGGCTTCCTTGAGGTCGACGCCGGGCCGCGGGCGCATCCAGTTGGCGATGCTTTCCTGGAATGGAACCGTGTCCTTTGTCGCGCCAACGCCCGAATGCGCGACGGTGCCGTCCAGGTTGGCGACGTGGCCCTCGCCCACCAGGCTGAACACAATGCGCACCCACTTCTGCCAGTCACGGTCCGTGCTGTTGGGAAAACGCCAGCTCTCGATGACCAAGGTCTTCGGGTTCCCCAGCAGCTTTCGCGGATCGGGCCATCGGCCCCAGTCGGTAGCCCAGCCCTCCGCCTCGAGGATGTCCACGTCGCCCCGGCCGTACGTAGAGCAGTCACCGTTGTTGTTCAGGATCAGGGTGCCGGAGTCATAGGTGCGGATCATGCTGAACAGGGCATCGAATTCGAATCGTCCCCGGCATCGCTGTGCGACCTGGGGAAAACCGTACTCGTCGAACCAGAACATGACGGGCTTGAACTCCCGCATGTAGCGTTCAGCCTGTTCGAAAAAATAGTCATTATGAAAGGGACGCCCCTCATACTCGCCGAAGCGGCTCATGTACAGCCCCACCCGGCGAATCCCGGCCTCGCGGAGGCCTGGCACCCAGTGCTCGGCATTGTGGAGCGACTTCGCGCAGACATACTGAAATCCCATGCGCTGGAATCGCTTGCCCGTCTCCAGAATGAACTGCTTGTCCTGGTTGACGGGATGTGTCGATTCGGTGCCGTGCATCAGACAGCCGAATCGGGCATCCTCGATCCATCGATTGGGTCGTTCCTTGACCTCGATCCTCAGCTCCTTTTCGGCCTTTGCGCCACTTGCATCCTGCACCATCACGGTGAATTCCCCAAGGCCAATCTGCTGACAGATGCCGTCCAGCGTCCCGTCGTCATTCAGCGTGACGCCGGCGGGCAACCGCCCTTTGACAAGTGACCATCGGTAGGGCGGTTCGCCGCCCCCGGCCAGGAACTGAAAGCGCGAGGCATTCGCGTTGTTCACGTCGGTCGATCCACTCATCCGCAGCCAAACGTAGGGCCATTCCCGATAACCTGCGGGCAGATTCCAGGTGTCGATCTCCAACGGTTTGCCCGGGCCGGTCAAAGAAGTCACGAGGCCGCTGAGAGGCTGGCCGCTGGCGTCGCACAAGCGAGCGTAGAAACCCCACGTCAGTTCCGAACCTTGTCCCTCGGGCAGCGTTTCCAGGAACTTCACCGTGTCGTGTTCCCCGGGCTCTTTCTTGATCGACCCTCCGTTACAGATCTTCAGAAGCAGTCTGTTCCAACCTTTGTCCAATTCCGTCTCCAGGATCTCGGCATCCCGCGCCGCGTACTGCGGCCCGGCGCTGGACCGTACGAGCTTGCCGTTGACGTAGGCCTTGAAGACGTCGTTTGCTCCGATGCGGAGCTGCGCCTTCCGAGGTTCCGGACTCCACACATAGAGGTGGGCATAGGCTGCGCAGTTCGCGACCGGTTGCTTCTTCACGATCCGATAGTAGCTGTAGAGATCCTGGTAGTCGTCGTAGTTGCGGCAGTACAAGCGATCGTCCCATGGCACCCAGGACTTGCCCGCCAACTTCTGGTCGGCGCGGGGCATGGCTTTTTCCTCGCCGATGAAGTCCGTTTCCAGAACCGGATCTTTGCCGCCTTGGAACGGCCCCAACAGGAGCCAAGCGTCGAAGAAAGCGGCTGCGCCCGCCGGCACCGGATCGGCGGCAAGCACGGTGCTGCCGACCATGAGTACGGCCACCATCCACATTCCCAGCATTCGAGTTGTTTTCATGGTCATCTTCTTTATGTTTCCTTTCGTTATGTTCGTCACAGTTTCCACGCCGCCACTTCCTCGGCCAGCGGCACCAGGGTTTCCACGCCGCGATTGGGCACGTCCTCTAACACGCCGACCATGAAGCGACGTCCGTTCCCGACTCCCTCTTCGAGCAAGCGGCGTGCGTGCGCCCGGATGGCCGCGGGCCCTTGAAGATGCAGGGAGGACGGGAAGTTGATCATCAGCGTTTTCTCGGGCCAGGCGCGGCGCGCCTCGGTCAGCGGCAGATCGCAGTCGGGCGGTGGGGTGAAGGACTCGATGTAGTCCAGCGCCGTACCGGCCACCTCATTGACGATGAGGCGGTTGTTGCCGTCGAGGTGTGCGCCGGCATATTTGCCGGCGGCGTGCAGGGTCTGGCAGGCGCGTTCAATATGGGGCAGGTAGAACTGGCGGTACAGGTCCATGCCGACGACGCTGATCTCGGTATTACCGTCGATAACGCAAAGCTGTGCCGGAGATTCGGCCATGATTTGCACGCGCCGGTCCACGTCATCGGTCATCAGTTCAACCAGGCGCAAGACGCGCTCGCGGTTATCGGCCCATTCCAGGCAGAAGTTCTCGATGCCGAAGATCTCATAGATCAGCTCGTGCAGCGGGTTATGCACCGTCCCCGGCCGCGCCAGGCAGGCACCGGGATAGTGGTTGTCAGCGGCGCGGAAAGCGTCGAAGGCCGGGGTATAGCGTCGCGCCAGCAGCAAAGCCTCTATGGCGTCGTAATCCGTTGGACTCTCAAAGATGTGCTTCTCGAGCCAGGACGTACCGGGCATGTTGCTGTGCACTTCGTTCACCTCGCCCGCCGTCGTCCGGTAGACCGTGCGGGTGCGCACATGGCCATCGGCGTTCGGGGACAGCAGCTCGCGGCGGACCTCGACTTCGTCGAACCGCATGTGCCAGACCGTGCTCTTGACGATGATGCAGGCATCCAGTTCGAGCAGGCGCGCCTCAATCTCGGGCGAGGGCAACTTGTTGTTCCAGATGATGAACGGCACGCGGTCCGGCTTATCACCGGCCAGAACTGATAATACTCTGTCACGCGATGTTGTCATTGCTTCAGTCCTTTCTATCAGGCACTTCGACCGCCCAAGTGTGCGCGGTCTTGCTGCCGAAATCACTGTGAAATATCACGTAACGGCCGTCCGGCGTCCACACCGGATTGGGGTGCAGCCACTCGCACTTGACCGCCTGGCCCGCCTCATCGGCCAGACCCCAACTACTGTCGATCCGGCAAAGCAGGCGGATCGTGTCCGTCGCCGGATCCTGCATGTAGAGCCCATTGACGCTGCCGGGGCCGCGATCATGGACGATGATCTTGCCGTCGGGCGAGGCGTTCTGATGCCACTGCCCGCCCGGGAGGATGAGGCTGGAGAGATGCGTCACACTGCCGGTGTCCATGTCCAGACGCGCCACATGGGTGCGCCACTGATCGTGCGGGTCGCTGACAAGTGTGACCACGGCGCGGTTGGCCGGGTCCCAGTTGAAGTGCCCCGCATGGGCGCGCGGATCGTCGATGAACCAGCTCCGCAGGCCGGTGCCGTCGCGGCGCATGGCATAGAGACATGCGTGCTTGTAGTTGGCCCAGAAGAGGATTTCGGGATCCCACGGACAGGCCAACAGATGCGACTGTTCGCCGTTGGAGACGAAGATTTCACCCTCCATCCGGCGATCCTCGTAGTCGTAGCGAAACAGCCGCCCCTCGAAGGTGGATTCATCCTTGAGAGAAGCGTCCTTCGGCAGGTACGGTGCGTCCAAATGCCGACCGCGTACGGCAGTCGAGAAGATCAAGTGCTTCCCGTCGGCAGTGAATTGCTGGTACACGGCAAAGAACCCCTGCTCGCAGACTGTGGGATCGAACGCGAAGAGCTTCTCGCACCGGCCGGTCTCCACGTTCAGTTCGAACACCTCACCATGGAGAGGGAACACGATCACAGGTTGCGTCGGATGAATCGCGGGCCACAGCCAGGAGAAGCGCTCGCACTCCTCGGCCAGCTTCTTGCGGTGCATCCACTGAGCATACTTCGGCATGCCCGGCGTCGCCGGGAAATTCGTGAGCTGGCGCTCGCGGCCGTCGGGATCCACGCACCAGTAGTTTATCGCCCGGTCCGGTGTCTTGCGCAGGAACAGGAAGTGCCGGCCGCCAGCAGTCCACGTCGGCTGCGTGAAGTAGAGCGAGACGGCGGGCAGGTC
>Ga0194052_1000062_pt1 | contig 81498 bp, 74 predicted proteins | sample SepL226m_MetaG_FD_160117 | JGI IMG/M metagenome (GOLD analysis project Ga0194052, IMG submission 160117) | Anoxic zone freshwater microbial communities from boreal shield lake in IISD Experimental Lakes Area, Ontario, Canada - Sep2016-L227-6m | ecosystem: Environmental > Aquatic > Freshwater >...
CCCAAGCTACCTTCGCCTGTGAAAAGATACAGGAACCATGCCCATTTATCAAAGTTATCAACAAGAAAACATTTGATCAATTAGATCAACAGAAAAAGACATATATTGACCAACAAGAGCACATAGAAATGATAATAAAAAAATTACAGACAGAAGTTAAATGATTGAATATTTTGGAGGTAAAAAAAGATGATAAAATAATCCAGACATTAGAAAACCAACAAAAAGATATAGAAAAAACCATTGAAACTATCAAAAATTTTTTAAATGATATCAAATATAAAGATATAGAATTATTATATAGTACCTATACCAACCAAGATAGACAGACAAAAGAATTGGACAAAAAAATCAGTGAATTGGAACAAGAAATCAAACAAGTAGAAGAACGAAAAAATCAGTTACAAAAAGTTATTATACAAAAAGAAACTATAGAAAAGCAATTAAACGATTTCGTTATATCCATAGCAGAAAAACAGGAAGAACGAAAAAAATTAGAAAAAGAAAAAGAAAAAATAGATATCAACACAACAGCACGTCTAGAAAAAAATCATGAAGCCATGAAACAATATCATCACGATATAGATTTGCTCGTAAATGAATTCAAAGAGCATCAATTAGAAAGACAAAAACTAGAAGAACAGGAAATAATATTGGGAAATTTATATACTATTTTTTCCAAAGAACTTTTATTGTTGGTTCTTCAAGATCATTTGCCAGTTATCAATGATATTGTAAACAGTTATCTTTCACAAATAGTAGAGTATCAAATCAATTTACAACTAAAAAATGATGCAGACAAACTTGAGCTTGAAGCAAAAATTATCGATCAAAAATGAGAAAGGGATACAAAAAGCCTGAGCTGAGGACAAAGAATTATTTTGAAACTAGTACGAATGTTGGCTATTTCATCATATATCAACTCCCCTATTCTTTTCTTAGACGAGACAATCAATAATCTTGACGCTGATACGGTAGGCAAAGTAGCAGATATGTTAGAAGATTTTGTAAAACAAAAAGAGATTAAATTATATACCATAACACATAGCCAACAAATTCAACAGATGGATATTCGAGACCAGACGATAGAAATCGATACTATATAGATGAATTTTTAATAAGAAAAATAGAAATGAATCTCAGTTTGCAATCAAAAGATAATTTTTTAATATAAGTCCTGCTCGATTTTTTATATAAAAACTCACGATGAGGTATATAACCGTTGTAAAAAAGTTAGAAAAAACACACATATGTCCTTTTTGTCATGAAAAACCAGAACATATGTTACAGATGGGAAAACATTTTTTTGTAATACCTGCTCGTGCACCATATACCAAACATCACCTATTAATTATCCCTAGAAGACATGTAAATCTCTTAACGACACTTACCCATGCGGAACTTCTTGAAATGAACAAACTCGTTGATATATGGACAAGAAAACTCCACACAAAACATAAAGATGTAAGCTTACTGCTAAGAGATTGACTAGTAAAAGACCCACTAATAAATAAATCAATCAATCACCTCCACTTTCATCTGCTTCCTGACATAGCAGTCAAGATCGAAAGCCAAATAAAAGCAGAAAATCGCACGTGGATAGAAGATGAACAATACACAAAAATCGCACAAACATACAAAAAAACATTTTGAAGCATTTAATCATTTAGGTGGGAAATCTATGAAACATAAAGATCTGATTCTTTTTATAGTAATAACCTTTCTTCGAAGTATATTTATTTCTATGCTCAAATTTTTTCTTCGATCATATCTCAAAGAAGTACATATAACATTAGAAGCCATAACATGATATCTGAGTCTATGAGGGATGATTGCATATCTCATTTGATCAGCACTTGCTTATTCATTCCGTAAGAAAAATATCATTATTTTATGATGACTTATTGCAATAGCGTGTATAGCTATAGGACATATGGTCTGATATTATCCTTTTGGGGTATTCATAGTATTGATGAGTAGTATTGGTTTTGCCTATAGTTTACGATTGATTATTAAATCGATTATTTTGAGTATAGAAATCCAAAAATCAGATCGTGGAGAAGCTAGAATCAATGGTATAATAAATATCGCTATTTTGGCAGGAATACTTTTATGAAGTTTTTTGGGATTTGTTATTTTTGCAAAACGAGGGACCAATTGATTTCGAATAATCATTGCATTATTGGTTTTTTCGAGCATTTTGACGACAATGATGAATTACGACAAACAATTTGAAACAAAACCATTTATGCAGACACTCAAACATTCACTGCCACATATAGGAGGAATTATAAAAAAATACGTTCGGTTACTCTTACCTATAGGTGCATTACGAGCCATTTCTACAGCTATTGTACAAAAGATGTTGGAAATATGAGTTGATATTTTCGAAAGAACACCTAAAGGGTCTATTACCATCATCATCATATCATTTATAGGTGCTATTTTGGGACATATTATTTCAATATTTTTCTTGAAAAAAAGAAAAACAGTAGCCATGATTTTTACTATCATTTTTTGACTCACTACCATCTATTTTCCCCATATTATAAACAAATATGAATACTATATTACATTAAAATTCTGCTGATTTTTTATAGGAATTTTCTTTGGAATCGCGGTCAATCTTTTGGAGGGAAGATATTTTTTCCATATTGGAGACGATCATAGAAAAGAATATGGATCTGTAGCTTACGGTATCATGACAAGTATCATTATTTTTATTATTATGATTTCATCAGACTATCTCAGCAGAACACTAGGTACAAAAATAACGTTCTTTTTCTTTGGTATTGTATTATTGCTCATGCCATTCTTTATCAAAAAATTTGATGCCTCTGATATTTCTCAAAAGCATTTGGAAGCGAAAGATAAATTCAATCAATAAAAAACATACAAAAGAATAAAAGTCCGCTAGCAAGAGAATATATTTCAGTAAATTTGTCAAGTATAAAAGCGTGTCTCAGATACGTTTTTTTGGTTATTTTATAGTTTTGGCATATAATTATAGAGATTTATATGTTTGATTCTTCACATGGAAAAGAAACTTTGACTGACACTACTTGTTCTTCTTATAGGAGGAATAGGATTTTGTACGGCACAAACAACAGATGCTACCACAGTTGATGTGAGTAATTTTGATGTACAAAGTGCAACAAACAATATGCAAGATCTCAAAGCAAATCTTGATCAAGTAGTGCAAGAATTATATTCACTTGATGCAAAAGAGAGATGAAGTGGTAATGTAATTTCTGATACATATAGAGCGACAAGAAATGAAATTGTAAACGTTATACAAACCATAAATCAAACAACAGATACCATCAGTGGACAACTCCAAAAAATAACAACCTATAAGAAACTTATGTTACTTACCTATAAAGATATTCAGTCATCAAGATCAGGGATGGTAGATACCAAACAATATATGGAAGATTTTTCCAATTTTATTTATAAACTAGATAATAAGTTATACGACAATACCACAAACAATATCGATGAAATAAAATTATTAATAAATTCTGACAATATTCCCGTCACGCTTGCTAACAATTATATGGTCCAATGAGTGATGGTCCAACTCAACGATTTGATGGATAATTTTCAAACAAACGAACAAACACAGCTTGAAACAATAAAAAAACTTAATGATCTTAAAACAAAAACTACAGACGCTATACAACAATATGAGATAGAAATAGAAAAACTACAACAGAAGAAAAACTATCTCCTTCAATTTATGAAACTCTATCAAGATGACGCAAGTCAAAGACAATTGAGTATTAATAACTTTTTTGAAAGTACAAAAGGAGTCTATGATAAAACAGTAGAATTAGTTGCAAACATAAAAAAAGGTGTCTATAACGTAGATTTCGATATGGATAAAAAACTACCATTACTCAACAAACTAGAAGACGATAATCAATCATATCCATTGGCATGGCCACTCTATCCTATTGAAGAAATTCAAACATATTTTGGTGATATAAATTTTCAAAAAGAATATGGGGTTCCTCATGTAGGAATACAAATAAAAGCGACACAATGAACGCCAGTATATGCAGCTCGCAATGGTATTGTGTATTTTGTAGCAGACAATGATGAAATTGGAATCAATCGAGCTATGATTGTACATACGGATGGGTATGTAACTGTTTATCAATATCTTAATAAAACAATCGTCAAACCAGGTGATGTTGTAAGAAGAGGTCAGCTTATTGGATATAGTTGATGAGAACCAGGAACAAGAGGCGCATGATTTATTTCTAAATGATCGAATCTGACGTTTGAGATTTTCAAAGATGGTATTGCAATGGATCCATTTGATATTTTAGATGCAAGTATTGTAAAAGACCAAAGCGTCTTACCTGACGGATATCAAATAAAATATCTTAGAGACAAATATGCAAGACCTATCGATATAACAAATCTTCAATTAATGACAGGAGATACCTTAGTCGAAAGAGAAGATCAATTTCTTGCAAGATATGGTGTAGGTGTATACAGACAGGTAGCATTTCGAGATGATGTCGTCAAAGATACCAATATCGATAAAGATATGGTAATTTGTATAGCATTCGCAGAAAGCACACTTGGTAAATATCTTAGCACAAATGCAAATATTGGTAACGTAGGAAACAACGATCGTGGTGATAGGGTTCCATTCTACTCTGCATATGCATGAGCAAGAGCCATTCCTGTGACACTAAACAATGCATATTTATGAAATTATGATACCATCAACCAACTTTCTAGATATGGAAACAAGGATGGACAAATTTATGCATCAAGCCCAATCAATTGGCAAACAAATGTATTGAAATGTTTGAGTCAAATTAAATGATATTATATACCAGAAGATTTTCCATTTAGAACCTGACCAAATCCAAACATCAATAATCCGATACCAGAAACAATTACGTTTGGTGACAGTCTCAGCCAATAAGAGTATATAAAGTAAAAGAGCTAAATTAAATCAGATCCTTACATATTTTTCATATAATAAAATTAAATGTACGAAAATTTTGGAATAGAGTAATAGTAGATATAACGATGCTATACACGTTGTAATAGATCTTAATCATCATAGAAAAAACAATGATTCATAATTTTTATTTCTATTTGTATTAGATATAATTTTTTCTATATTCTTGATAAAATACCGCTAATAGACTAACTACACATACTTTTATATACTAGAGTAAAAATGATTTTTGAAGATTTTACAAAACGTCGCCGAAAAAGAGCTATAGTAATATTTAGTGGAATCGCAACTGTAGGGATTTTTTTAATAATTCAGCTGGTTCTAAGCCTTTTTATAAATTCTCCCCTGACTGATTCTAGGCATATCTTAAAATCAAGATGAATTGCTATCCATAATAGACTAGTTAGAAATGATAGTTGAGTCCAAAATCAAAGATCAGGAATGATGGTACAAGCAAAATATAAAAACTATAAAAATATTCTCCACAAATTTGCTTCAGATAAAAACTTTTCTGGTGGCATAGGAAAAATTTTCCCTAACGAGTTTGTTGAAAGTGTCTTCTTAATAAAGAACGACCAACAATGAATAGATGATCTTAAAAAAAATATTTCCAATATAGATCTTGTTTTTACTGATTGATATCAATTATGATCTTGATGTACACTCAATAATACTGTAGATGAAGATTCTGCAGGATATCTTTTCGATCAAAAAATAATATTTTTTCCAAGATTTGCAAATAATGATGAAAGTGGAAACCGATTGGGGAACGAATTTTCAAATATGTTAAATAATCAAGCAGAATCAGATTGTATTATTAATAATTTAGTTAATGAATATCAAAATCATGGATTTGACGGTATAAATCTAGATATAGAAGATCTTAGTAGTCAAGACACTATTCCTTTTGTAAATCGGGTTGAAGCATTAACTACAGCATTTCATAATCAAAAAATGTATGTAACCATTGATTTGCCACTGAATGATGATGTATACGATTATGAAGCCTTGAGTACAATTACCGATGGTGTAGTAATCATGGCATATGATGAACATTATACTCATGGAGAACCATGATCTATAGCATCTAATCAACGATTCCAAGAGTGAGTTAAAGATGTTTTGAAAAGAGTTATTCCTAGTAAAACATTGATTGCGCTTGGAGCGTATTCTTATGATTGGAATATTTCTCAGAAATCTGCAGCTGAAAGTCTTAGTTTCGATGATGCAGTGGCTCTTGCTAAAGATGTATGAGCTGATATAGAGACAGAAACAGGTTCAGTAAATTCTCTTTTTTCGTATGTTGATGATCAAAACAATACGCATCAAGTATGGATGCTCGATGCAATTTCAGCATGGAATCAATATTATTTCGCTAGAGAAAATAAAGCTTTGGGGACATCACTTTGGCGTATTGGTATAGAAGATCCTTCACTACGGAAGTTTTTCTGAACAGGAAATATACAAAATTTTGATCCCAAAATCCTTTCGGAAACCAATACATTAAATTCAATTAATTTCAATGGTAATGGAGAAATTCTAAAGGTTAGAGCAGCTCCTGAAACATGATATAGAGATATGACATTAGATGGTAAATATATCGATTATGCAAATTATCAAATACTACCCACAAGCTACGATATAGAAAGGTACGGGCATATGAACGATAAATTCGTGGCCCTTACTTTCGATGACTGACCAGATCCTATATATACACGTCAGATTTTAGATGTTTTGAAAAAAAATAAAGCTTATGGAACATTTTTTCTTGTATGAGATCAAGTACAAAGATATCCTGAGGTTGTACAAGAAACCGTTCGTGCATGAAACACAGTAGGAAACCACACATTTCTACACCCCAACATACAGAAAATAACAGAACGTAGATTATCTCTAGAAGTAAATATAAATGAAAGATTGATTGAATCGGTAATAGGGAAAAAAACATATTTATTTCGTGCTCCTTATGATACGGATAGTTCTCCATCTACCGCAGAGGAAATTAAACCACTCTACCACGTATCCCAAATGTGATATATCATAGTTGATGCAGATATTGATTCTAAAGATTATGATAAACCATGAGTAGATATGATTGTCCAAAATGTAGTAGATGGATTGGATCAGACACATTGAAATATAATCGTAATGCACGATGCATGATGAGATAGAAAACAGACTGTAGCCGCATTAAATAAGCTCATTCCACTACTAAGATCAAAATGATATACTATAGGAACATTAGCAGATATACTTAAAACGTCTCCAACAGTATTTATGCAAAATATTTCTTTGAGAGAACATTTGGTTATTTGGTCAGATTGATTTTTGATATTTTTACATACTCGATGACGAAATATTATAGTTATTCTATTTTTATTGACGACTATTTTTTCTATTTTTCGTATTTTATTTTTATGATGATTTGTTCTTTTTTCTGGAAGGAAACAAAGTGACTATCTTGGGAAAGATAGTTTTACCCCATCAGTTTCGGTTCTAATACCCTCTTATAATGAAGGAAAAGTCATAGAAAAAACATTGAAGACATTACAGAAAAGTAATTACTCAGATTTTGAAATGGTAGTAATTGATGATTGAAGCACAGATGACACTTCAGAAAAAACGCTCGCCATGGCAAAAAAAGATCCGAGAATAAAACTAATTAGAAAAGAAAATTGATGAAAATTTTCAGCATTAAATTTGTGATTTAAACAGGTAAAAAATGAATATATCGTTACTATAGATGCTGATACTGTGGTTACACCAGATACGATAAGACATCTTGTAAGTCCTTTTGAAAATAAGGAAGTTGACGCAGTATGTGGTAATGTAGAAGTAGGAAACGTGAAAAATCTTTTAACATGATTTCAATCTGTAGAATATATAACTAGCCAAAATTACGATAGGCGTGCATTTAATATTTTAGGCTGTATAAGTGTTGTCCCTTGAGCAACGGGAGCATGGAAAAAAAATAAAGTTTTGGAAGTGTGAGGATACTCATGAGCTACACTTACAGAAGATGCTGATCTTACGCTCACTATGCTTGAGCATGGAGCAAAGATAGTATATAATCCGTTTGCTATAGGTATCACCGAAGCCCCAGAAACAGTAAACTGACTATTCAAACAACGTTTTAGATGGACCTATGGAACATATCAATGTTTATGGAAACATAGAAGAAACTTTTTCAAATGAAGCCTAGGATGGGTAGCACTACCAAATATTTTTATCTTTCAAGTTATATTTCCTATACTCTCACCTATATGAGATTTGGTACTTATACTCTCTCTATTTAGGGGCGATTTTAGAGCTATAGCATTTGGATATATATTATTTTTACTTATGGATACAGCTTGATCACTTATAGCATTTGTATTAGATAATAAACCCAAATGATTGCTTCTACTAGTATTGATACAACGTTTTTTCTATAGGCAATTTATGTATGTGATAGCATTTAAAGCGATGAAAAATATACTTAAAGGAAGTCACCATGGATGGAATAAATTAGAAAGAACGAATTCAATTACCCTGAAGTAATGTAGTGAAAAAAAATTAAATAAAAAAAATCTCCTTTAATAGGGAGGTTTTTTTTAATGGAGCGGGTGACGGGACTCGAACCCGCAACAGTCTGCTTGGAAGGCAGGCACTCTAGCCAATTGAGTTACACCCGCAAATTTAATGGCTAATTTTATTAGTAATGTTTAATTTGGGCCTAGCTGGACTCGAACCAGCGACCAATCGGTTATGAGCCGATTGCTCTAACCAACTGAGCTATAGACCCAGTACTGGATGAATACAATAGTAGTGTATGGTGGGTGATATAGGACTCGAACCTATGACCCCCTGCTTGTAAGGCAGATGCTCTAGCCAACTGAGCTAATCACCCATAACAAATTTTGGCTTGTAAATAATAAATGTTTAATCGGTCCCACGGGGAATCGAACCCCGATTGGAGGATTGAAAGTCCTCTGTCCTAACCGTTAGACGATGAGACCAGATTACCAATCTGACGGATAGAATTGGTGTGGTAAATGGCGGAATGGAAGGGACTCGAACCCTCGACCTCCTGCGTGACAGGCAGGCGTTCTAACCAGCTGAACTACCACTCCAAAATAAATTAATAGAGCGCCTTTATTTTAAATCTTTTAATGGAGCCGACTATCGGAATCGAACCGATAACCTATTGCTTACAAGGCAATTGCTCTGCCAATTGAGCTAAGTCGGCATAGTAAGCGTTTGCTAGACAGCTTGTTTAGCAAATGCTTTTGCAACTCTCGATTTTTTTCTAGCCGCAGTATTTTTTTTAATAACACCTACTTTGTGGCATTTATCGATAAATTTGTACACTTTATCAAGTTCTTCTTGTCAAACTTTTTCAGCTTTATTTATGCTTTTCAAAAACTTTTTGATAGCCATTTTCATTCTAAGCTTAAATTCGTTATTCCTTTTCTGGAATACAAGAGATCTCTTAGCTGCTTTTTTTGCTGATTTTGTAATTGGCATCCTAATGTGTGTATAAGGGTATAAAGCATAATATATAATCTCCGAGGGAGGGACTCGAACCCACGACCCAATGGTTAACAGCCATTTGCTCTACCAACTGAGCTACCTCGGAATGTCTGTTTTTTTCAATGCACTAAGCTATAAGAATTCAGATAGTGTTTTCAACTTAAAATGACGTTTTTATTAGTGGTTTTATTTACCGGGGACAGGGATCGAACCTGCACACCTCACGGCACTTGGTTCTAAGCCAAGCATGTCTACCATTCCATCACCCCGGCATGGGTGTATTCTCGGGAGCTAGGATTCGAACCTAGGACCTCCTGATTCAGAGTCAGACGCTCTACCAACTAAGCTACTCCCGATCAGTACTATACTTTCGAATCTACATATTTTTTGGTTGCGGGAGATGGAGTCGAACCACCTATCTTCGGGTTATGAGCCCAACGAGATACCGTTTCTCTATCCCGCAATAACAATTCAGAATGTAGAGTGTAGAGTGTAGAATTCAGAATTTTTTCTGCATTCTTAATTTTGAATTCTGCATTTATTTTGGGGCTTATCCTAAGCGTTTCAGTCTTTGGTTTATCCAAAGTGTAATCTTTGGGGAACTAGGATTCGAACCTAGACTGACGGAGTCAAAGTCCGCTGTCCTACCGTTAGACGATTCCCCAATATATTTTAACAGTATAAAGACAAAATATCCTGCTTTCACAGGCGTGTGATGTATATACACATTTACTAACACAATTCAAGCGAAAATTTACAATTATGCATTGAATTAACTCACCAAAACGGTACAGTCAAAAAAGACCTAATTTTACTTATATAGAGAACAATACATGAGGATTTTAACCTGACTTCAAGCAACAAGCGATCAATTACATATTGGAAATTACTTTGGTGCAATAAAACCGATGCTAGAATTAGCTGAAAAATTTAAAGATGCAGAAATTTTTTTATTTTTGGCAATCATGCATTCTTTTACTATGTTACATGATTGAGATAAACTAAGACAAAATAGTATTAATGTATTAAAACTTTATGCAGCTTGTGGTGCCGATCTCAATAGATTTATGATTTACAATCCTGCTGATATACCAGGTCACGTACAACTATGACGGGTATTGACCTGTATAACACATATGTGATTTATGGAAAGAATGCACACATACAAAGAAGCGTTGGATAAATGAATCGCAAAAGATATGTGAGTATGATCATTTTGTTATCCTATCTTGATGGCTGCAGATATATTAATCTATGACGCAGATGTAGTTCCTGTAGGAAAAGATCAAAAACAACATTTAGAGTACGCAAGAGATATTGCAGTAAAATTCAATGCTATGTTCGGTGAAACATTTAAAATTCCTGAAGTATATATTAAACCAGAGGTCGGAACAATTCTTGGTATTGATGGACGTAAAATGAGTAAATCATACAATAATTATATCTGACTCCTCGATGACGAAAAAACTATTCTCAAAAGGGTAAAACAGATCCCGACGAGCACCCAGACTGTCGAGGAACCCAAAAATCCTGATGAATGCAATGTCTACAATATCTGTAAATTGTTTTTGACAGCAGAAGAAGATGAACTATTGAGAAAGAGATATCAGGCAGGAGGATTGAGTTATAAAGAAGCAAAAGATTATTTGTATGAAAAAATTATCAATTTTGTGAAACCTATCCAAGAAAAATATGCAAAAATATCAGACAAAGAGATAACAGATCTTTTGAAAAAAAATGCTAAAAAAGTAAACGAGTTAGCACAAAAAAAGATCGAAGAAGTATATAAGAAAGTGGGATTTGTTTTGTAATACTTTATTCTCCATCTTCTCATGGCTACACTCGTACTCTTATGAGGAAACAACATACATAATAAATTATGGATTCAAGAAGTAGAAAAAGAACTTCTTCCTTTCTATAATACAATACATATTCACAATTATCGTCATTGGGATAAATGATGAAATATGGATATAGAGTATGAATGCGAACAATTATATACTTATCTAAAAATATTAACATGAAACATTATTTTATTCTGTAAATCATTATGATGCCTGCTTGCAGTCAAAACAATGATAGAAAAAGAAATACCCATCAAACAATGTATCTTTGTATGATTTCCTCTTTGATTTACAGAACACCATTCGTTTCCCATAGAAGAATATCTTAAAAAAATTGTTTGTCCTATTTTACGAATACAACATACAAATGATCCTGCATGATGATATACTACGATAGCAGAAGGAGTATGAAGACTCTCAGCAACATTCAGCTGTAAAGAAATTCCTGGCGATACACACGATTATTCAGAAGTAAAAACACTTAAACAAATTATTTTAGATACTAATGCAAGATAAATGACCAAAGAAGAACCGATAGATTTGACTGTAATAGATGGTGAAATGATAAAAAAACTCCAAAAAAAGCAAGAAAGATTAGATCGAGTATTAGAAGAAATTCAGAAAAATGGACTCGATAAAGACAAAGAATTTATGGAAGAAATAGATAAACTCATTGAAGCACTCATAGAAGAAAAAGAGTAATTCTAGGGACAATCAAATAAATAAAAAAAAGCTGAATCATAGTGGTTCAGTTTTTTTTATAGAAAAAATAATTATTTAGTTGGTTGAATAACAGGTGGTTGAGAAACAGCAGCAGTAGGTATTGGATCAACAGTTGGAGCTGGTGAAGCAGTTTGTGGTGGAGGAATAATTTGTTGTACTTGTTGGGCAGCTTGAGTTGCTACATTAGTTGCAGTATCTACAGCCTTACCAGCGACATCGCTAGCTTTCGATACAACTTGATTTGCTGCACCCCATACCTTTCCTACAATATTTTCTGATTTTTGAAAGGCTTGTGAAGCAACATTTGGAGCTCCCGTAATAGGATCTGGTTGTCCCATGATTTTAGCAAAAAACTTTGCAAGTCACTTAAAAATTCTATCCAAAGGTCACTCTTGCGCTGGCACAGGAGACACTTGTGCTTGTGCAGGTATTTGTGTCTGATTCGATTGTGCTGTAGGTGTTTGATTATTTGGAACAAATACTCCTGTAGGAATACCCTGAGGAATTTCTGATGTTTGCGGAGTAACATTTGTTTGATTTGGTTCCATTAAAATAGCTTATAATATAAAAGCATAACAAATTATATGCTTTTTTTATGATTTTGCAAATTTTAAGCTCCATTTTCACCAGTAAAAAGGGGAAATACCCTTGTTTTTTCAAAAAAAAATTATACAGTAGTGATGTTTAGCAATGAATAAGCCAATATATGAACATATATGAAGGAGGAGGAGAAAGAATAGATACTCGATTGAGTAAGGAATTTTCGTATTCTAGAAACTTTTTTCATCATATCATCACAAGAGGTGGCGTCAAAGTAAACCATAAAGTTATAAAAAAATCATATCAATTAAAAAATAATGATCAGATAGAAATCGATGATGTAAAAAGATACCTCTCCCCTGTTATATTGGATGAAGCACCAAACATACAGATTCCTGTAGTGTGTGAAAAAGAAGACTATCTAGTAATCAATAAACCCAAGGACGTACTTTCCCATCCCAAAACAGTTCGAGAAATCCATGAACCATCAGTTGTTGGATTTCTGTATCATACCTACAAAAATCTACCAACTATCTGAAATTTTATCAGAGCAGGACTCCTTCATAGACTTGATAAAAACACAAATGGACTCATGATTATCGCGAAAACAGAAAAATGATTGGAACATTTTAAAAAACTTTTTCAAGCTAAATCAGAAAGCAAAACTATAGATAAAAAAGAACAGACTGAGCTCAAAAAATTTTATAGAGCAACAGCGTATCTTACCGAAGAATGAAAGCAATTTATAGCATGAATACAAGGATTCCCCTATACTCTCCAAGAGCTGGTTATTGCAAAACTACCACATACGATAAGCAAAATAGGAATCACTAAAATTATGGAAATAGTAAAAAAGACAGACACAACAATCACACTCAATCTTGAAATACTCACAGGAAGAACACATCAGATTAGATATCATCTAGCTCATCATGGATTACCTATTGTGGGTGATTATCTCTATGGTGATGCTAAAGAAACAGAGCCAATGCAATTGACGGCATATAAACTTATATTTAGAGATCCAGACAATGAAATGATCACGGTTGAAATTTAGTTGAAATACAATTTAAAAAAATCCCCCGGAAACACCGGAGGATCATAATTAATGCCTATGGAATAAGATTAAACACCTTTAATATTAGCCCTGTATCTTTCTATGACTTCAGGATGAATATCGTTAATATTTATTAGTATTCCTGTTTCGTAGGTATCCCCGAATTCTTTATGATTCGCTGTACCAAAGGTTTTCATGGTAGATGACAGACTCATATAGATATCAACAAGTGGTTGTATGTACTCACCATATTGAGACAAATGAGTCTGGAGAATTTTTTTTTCGTCCTTGAAAGACTGTTGATTAAATATCGATTGTAAAAGCATAATATTCCTTTTTACATATCGTAATCGTAATTCTTTCCTAGGCCGAACCAATCTTTCTCTGTCAGGAAATTTGCGTGCAAGATAACTGAGCAACAAATTTCTTGCATCCACATTATAACTAGGATACATGGTAAACTTACCGAAAAGATATTGCATTTCGGGATTTGAACTAACAATATACTCTAACCCTGAGAATAAATTGAATAACGAGAACATGCCGCTTTTGTTATCAACCTTAGGTTGATATTTTGGCTGAACAAAAGATCTGCCTAATTCAATCGTTATTGGTAAATATTCATCTATAAATTGTGTAGAGAAGTTGAATAATTTACCAGTTGGGCTTTGAATATTTTTGCCATCAAATAAGTCTTTCATGAGTGCGTATCGGTAACTACCCACTATTTCCTGACTTTCTGGGTCCCAAAGTACGATGTGTTTGAATAAAAAATCATACTCATCAATATCGACTTCTTTACCCGTTCCCCCTGCTGCTGCACGAAAAGTTATTTCTCTAAGCCTCCCAAGTTCAAGCATGATATAAGGACAAGCTGTCGATGATATGATATAAATCTCGTTAGCTAATCTTTTTGTGACTTTTACTGGGGCTTGTTTTGATAACTCTTCAATAATTAATTTTTTGTCTACAGGTTGAATTATCGGTTGCATATATTTTTTGTTTTAATTTTTTTATTTTGTTTAATTGACATTTTAAGAATATAGTATAAAAAATCAACAACAAAAAATACCGCAGTCATGAAGGCATACGGTATCTTTTCGAATTCAGAATTTAGAGTGAAGAGTTCAGAATTAATTTTCTATGCATAAATTAGACATTCTGATTATTTTTTAGTAGTTTTTTTTACAGCGGGTTTATCTTCTTTAGTTGTTTTCTTTATAATCACTTTCTTTTCTTTTTCTACTACTTTATCTTTTTTATCAGGATTTTTTTCAAGTTTATCAGTAATTCTTTTTGCTTTATCTTCGAGCTTTTCTTCAGAAAGTTTCTTAACTACTCAAGCTAATCCCTTACCTTCAAATTTTTTCTCTGGTGTACTTATAGGAGTTTCTATAGGAAGTTCTGGTGAAGTAATTTTCTCTACAGCCTTTGGGGCAACGACAGCGACAGTCTTTTTGGGAGCATCCTCTGCTTTATCATCACCAATACCCTTCATACTTAATCAAATTTTTCTATTTTTTGGATCAAGCAAGATAAGTTTAGTTTTGACTATTTGACCAAGCTTAACTACTTCATTTGGATTTTGAATAGATTTTTGTGAAAGTTCACTCAAGTGGACCAATCCATTGATATCTTGGAATACTCTGACAAACACCCCATAAGGTACAAATCTAACAACTTCTCATTCAATCATATCGCCAACTTTATATTTCTTTGGTAATGCTGTCCATGGGTCATCTTTCAATGTTTTACTAGAAAGTGATATCTTACCATTTTCCAATCCAATAACCTTTACGCTAATCTTATCACCGATAGCTCCAAGTTTTTCGATATTATTGACATGTCCATAGGTAATCTCTGAAATATGTACCAATCATTCAACAGTTCATCCGATAGTCACAAATAGTCCATAGGAAGAAAGTCCACTCACAACTCCATCGTATATCTTTCCAACTTCAAGATCTTTGAGAATATTTTCTCTTTCTTCTTTGAGCGCTTCTCTTTCTGAAAGAACTATTCTCTTTTCATCTTCATCAATATTGATAATCCTTACTTTAAGTTCTTTTCCGATAAGGTCTAATAATTTTTCAAAAATAATTTCCTGATCACCATCTTCTACTCTTGGATAATGAATAGGCGCCAATTGAGACAATGGCACAAATCATTTGATTCCATGCATATCTACAAGAAGACCTCCAAGATTTGCTTCAGTTGGGATAACAGTAATTACATCATCAGCCTCAAATTTCTTCATAATAGACTTCCATACATCGTATTGAAGCAGTTTAGTTATAGAGACGATATAATGTCCATCTTCATGTCTGATATTTGTATTCACTATTTCAAGTTCGATTTCTCTTCCTGGATCTAATTCATATCCAGATCTTTCAAGTTCTTTTACTTCTTTGGATAAGATAACTCCAGTAAACGCATTATTATCGCAATCTACCAAAATACCATTTTCGATTCTTTTGAGAACAAATCCTTTTATTTTTTGTCATTCTTTGATGATAGGCATAGTTATTTGACCAGAGCGTAATTGCTCTATTATACTTACATTAGTCATTAGAATATAAAACGTTAAAGAATAAAATAAGATGAGGGAAATCTATGAGTATTTTACGAAGTAGATTTTCCCATTGTTTCTATCCAGCGTAGCTAGATAAAATAAACAAGTAAGCAAATTATACTTTCACACTTACAGATTTTGATATCGTATTGTACGTAGACAATTTTTTAGATTTAAGATACTTAAGAAATGCTCTTCTTCTAGCAACTTTTTTGAGTAATGACCTCTTAGCATCAAAATCTTTTTTGTGTAACGCAAGATGTCCTTGCAATTCAGTGATTTCGGCAGTAAGGAGTCAGATTTGAACTTCTACAGATCCAGTATCAGTGTCATGAAGTTTGAATGATTCTGGTGTAGCGGGTTTTATAACTTTCTTTGACATAATAAAAAAGGTTATTAAAAAAATAAAAGAATGGACAAACCAAAGCTAACAGTACTTAACCGTTATACAGCAATGCCTTGCAATATTACCCCCGACAGGAGTCGAACCTGTGTTTACTCCTTAGGAGAGAGTTGTTCTATCCACCTGAACTACGAGAGCAAACAAGTTATTTTCCTACGTTCATGCAAGAAAAAAATAGTCCTTATTCGGGCTTAGGCAAATTTATAGTATTTTAGAGAAGAAAATCAAGCAAAAAAATCTGCAAAATCAATTCTATCCAAATTCATTAAATACCTGATAAACAATCAACAGAAACAAAAAGACTACAAGAGCGATGACAAAAATATTTATAATAATTCATCTAGCTTTTTTAAATGCATCTTCCTTTCACGAAGAAGTAATCATAAGATACCCGGCATAGAATAATGCAAGGACAAAAAGTGCCCCAAGCACCCATCAAAGGACAATAGAAACATTAACAATCATATTCGCAGCCGCAGTTCCAAACGCTGGTGTTTGTGCTATATAGAAAACATAATCAATAACCTTGATCAATACCAAAGCAATCACGACGTTTATTGCTCACTTTCTGGCTATAGTAACCTTATCAGATTTATCCATTGCCGACATCATTCTAAATCCAGAAACAACCAGCATGATAATAGCTGCAAAAAAAGCAAGTACCTTAAAAAACGATAATATTTGAAGAAATAATCAATTCTGAACCCTATCTACGAGCTGACTACTTCATTGGACATTACCAATATTCAACACGGTACCCAATATCCACGTCACTCAAAAAACCAGAAACGCACCATAAAGAATATAGATGAGACTAGAAAAAGCCTTTTTGGATCCATCAGGCTCCTTAGCATTCATAATAAAACTTACTCAGGTAACTACCAAAAAAATAAAGAATATAATAAATCCCAAAGCTCTAATAAGTATCCAAAGTTGTCCTCATTGAGATCCAGTACTACATCACGAAATAGCAGCGATTTGACTTGGATAAAAAAGGTTTCTCACATTGGCCATCAAAGAAATATTTCTATCAATACAAAGACTAAATACAGTCTCTACTCTACCGTATTGATCAGGCGTAGAATCGGTGAGATAATTAGCAAAATTATTGTTGAATGATGGCGCAGCAGCATAGCTAACTCCCCCACCAATTACCAACAATGTAACCACCAATAATGCTTTTTTAATACCGCTCATGATATATATGTAAATACTAAATTTTTTATTTTCTGAATTCTAAATTCTAAATTAAAATCCTGTATTTCAACCATATCATCAGAAGATAGAATTAATAAGCGAAACCGCCAATTTAACGATAAAATAAAATCCCGTCAAGACAATAACACCTATAGCGATATTGATAATATTTTTTTTGACTTTAGCAGTTTCTCATTCTTTATGAATCGCGTTGGTAACCATAAGGAACCCATTATATATCAACAGAATGACTGCCAAAGAAAGTCCTATATATACTGCCCATTGGAGATAGGAATTTATATTGTTTCTCAACCAATCTAGTGTATTTGCGATTTTATATGAACTTGCATACGATCATTGGGTAGCTGTTGCACTATCAAGTGCTGTTTGTTGTATTTTATAATCAGTATTTGCATTACTGACGACATTGTCCAAAATCTGGATAGGATCACCACCATATTTTCCTCGACTATTTGATTGAGCAAAACTTAAAGATGAGAGGGAAAAATACAAAACAAACAGAATCAATATAAGTTTTTTCATATCCAGAAAACTTAAAATTTAAATGCCATACATTCATTTTGTTATCTCAGAGTGTATTCATAGATAAGTATAGTCAAATTCATTTTTTTTTCAAATTTTAATTATGTTTCTTCCCCAAAAGAAAAAGTCTAAAGATAAATAATCAAAGAAGTAAAATAAAAATCAGATAAATAAGGTAATCATTGAGCTCCCAAAGTATATTCTGAATCTTTTGTTGTTGTTGAGCAAGGATATTTTTCGAAAGTTCAGTAAAAAAATCACCAAAAGATTTTTCTCCAAGCACTCTATAAAATTTACCTCACGTTTTGTCAGCAAGCTGTTGAAGTAAGGATAGATTTATATTTGTAGTAATATCGGTATTCCAAGTATCACGACCAATAAGATAATTTTCCTGACCGACACCAAGGACAAATATGGGGACTTGTATTTTTTGATAATAAGAAACAACTTGCATCGGATCAAATCCTATATTCGAATCACCATCAGTAATCAACACGACAATTCACGGTTTATATGTTTCTTGATGAGCAAACTGTTGAAGATTTTCTACACCAAGAAGCAGTGAGTCACCAATAGCCGTTCATAAAAAATCTTTTACTGGAGGAAAATCACCAAGATTCATTGAGTGTAATTTAGTGACAATGGCAGATGATGATGACGAAAATGGTATATAGACAAATGGTTTTCATGAGAAGGTAATCAATGACACATAATATCCATCCAATTGTTGAATAAGCGAAATTAAAGATGTTTTTGCAGCGACAAACCTACTAGGAGTTAAATCGTTTGCAGCCATAGACAAAGAGACATCGAGAACAATCTGGATAGGAAGATTTTTTTGTACAACAACCTGTTTATCTGTTATCAAAGCAATACGGAGAGGAAGAAGAATAACAGAAACAACAAGTAATCAAAGTAAAATGGTATAAACATATCGATTTCTTGTATTGAGATACTGTATCGGAACAATAAATTTTGGTTTTTTGTTGAAAAAGAAAAGCACGCTACAAAGCGTGAGTAATCATAAACTTATTCGTATCCCGTTGGAAGAAAATGACATACAACAAACAAGAATAAAAAAAATGCTATGCGTAGGTAAAGAAAAAAATTAAATCAATCATTTTTTTTCTATATCTGTCAGGTGTTGTTGATCAAATGTATTCTCTTTTTGTTCAATAATTTGCTTCTCTTCATTATCTTTGGATTCTTGTATCATAATATCAAGTGGGTTATTTTTTTCATAATTAACTTGAAATTTTTTCTTTGCATCAAAAAAATTATTTCTAATAAGTTTAGCAAGATACGCCAAAAGTCACAGTTCTGAAACCTTAAAAAACGCTATAACAATGGTTATAATGATAATAATCACAGCCACGAATATTCCTACTACTTTTGATCAAGATTTTCAAAAAGCATTGAAAGCCGCTAAAGCAAGAGCAACTCACAAGGCGAGAACAAACATTTGTATAATAGAGATATTCAATGGTCCGATACTAAATGTCATACCAGCAAGCAGTCCTCTTTTGATATTTTTGGGATATACAACTTTCATTATTTCATATATATAATAAAGGTAATACCAGTATAAGAAAATACTTTTCATTGTCAAAAAAAAATCTATGGGAATACCCATAGAAATTTAGAAAATTATGAGATAGTTTTATTTGATAATAGATCGTGAAGGAATAAGTTGAAAAGCATCATTCAACATCACTTCTTTTGTTAGCTCTGTTTTGGAAAATCCAAAGTGAGCTCCAGCGGCAATACCCTTTTTAATAGAATCATTATGGCCAGAAATCATAATAATCGTGGGTGATTGTGTTTGAAATTCTGCAATATGAGGAATTAGATGATATCCAAATTCCAATCCCATACATCCATCCAAAGTAATGACATGAAATTGTTGTGTTGACAAATGTTTTTTTGCTTCAAAAAGTGAAGAAGCGCAAGCAATCGTTAATGATGTAGCTTTTTCATGTAAATTTCTTTTAAATAGGTTTGCTACCAATTGTTGATCACGATGACAATCATCGACAATCAAAATATTTTTGATAGTACAACCATTGTGAGTTTTGTTTTTCATACATAGTATGTTTTTATTTTTATAGGACGTATATATGGATTTATAAAAAGTTTACAAGTTGAAATTTTATGATATAATATTGATTTTAGAATATTTTTAGAATATCGGTAGGTGTTTTTACTCTGGTGGTATTGAAAAAAACAAAGAAATAAATAAAAGCCAATCTAGTTATCTCAATTTGGCAATATACCACCAAAAATTTATCAGTTTATCAGCTTGTTTATGGAAAATCTAGTTATTATAGGATCAGGTCCTGCAGGACATACAGCAGCAATCTATGCAGCAAGAGCAAATCTGAATCCACGTATGTTTGAATGATTTATGGCAGGAGGAGTAGCAGCAGGTGGACAACTTACCACGACAAGCAAAGTAGAAAATTTTCCTGGTTTCCCCAAAGGAATCGACGGTACAGAATTGATGATGAATATGAGAGAACAAAGTATAGGTATGGGAACAAGAATAGAAAGCAAAACAATAGACAAGGTAGATTTTAGCGGACAACCATTGAAGGTCTTTAGTGAAAATGAAATCATAGAAGCGAAAACAATCATTATAGCAACTGGAGCAATTGCTAAACGTCTGGGTATCCCTGGAGAAACAGAATATCGACAAAAGGGAATCTCTGCGTGTGCTGTATGCGATGGCGGATTACCAATATTTAGAAACAAACCTGTTGTGGTTATCGGATGAGGCGATGTAGCCATGGAAGAAGCACAACATATGAGTCATTTTGCATCCAAAGTTATAGTCTTGGTAAGGACAGATAAACTCAGAGCATCAGAAGTGATGCAAGCTAGAGCAAAAGCAAATAAAAAAATAGAATTTATGCGATTTACCCAAGGAATAGAAGCAATAGGAAATGGAGATTTGCTTACGTGATTGAAAGTAATAAACAATCAAACACAGGAAGAGACAATAATCGAATGTTCTGGATTATTTTATGCGATTGGACACACACCAAATACAGCATTCCTCTGATGACAGATTGAACTCGATCATGATGGATATATAAAAACAAACAATACAACAACCAATGTATCAGGAGTTTTTGCAGCCGGCGACGTAGCAGATAAGAAATATAGACAAGCGATTACTTCAGCGGGTACTGGTTGTATGGCAGCCCTTGAAGCACAAAAATATCTACAAGAACAAAAATAAAAAATATAGAAGTGATTATCAATCGCCTATAAAAAAGAATACCAACATTATCAATTATTCATTTTTAATTATTAATTAGTTTATCATGTCAGTAATTCACATTTCTTCAGTAGAAGAATTCAAAAAAGAAATTTTAGAATATAAGGGAGTATCTGTCGTAGATTTTCGAGCAGAACGATGTGGACCATGTAGAATGCTTGGACCAATCATTGAACAGTTAGCAGAAGATCACAAAAACGTAAAGATAGCCAAAGTAAATGTAGATGAACAACAACAATTAGCTGCAACCTTTCAAATATCATCTATTCCCGTAGTTTTCTTCATCAAAGACGGACAAGTCATAGAAAAAATAGTTGGAGTAAATCCAGCAAGCGTATACAAAGAAAGAATCATCGAACACTCAGATCCAGCAAAAGATGCTGCATAATGATTTATTCAATAGTACTATCATGATAAAAATTCCAAAAGACAAAAGGGACACATTATGGGGAATATTAGAAAAAGAAATTCAATCACATGCATGAAAAAAAGATAAAACATTTATATTGAAAGGAAAACGAAAAAAATTTATAAGAAATGAGTCAGGATATAAGATATTTATGGTGGATTGAAATCGAATAAGAAACAATATATCATGCTATTTTAGCCATGGATGACATAGTTTTGTCCATGAGTTTATTCCATCAAATGAAATATGGATAGCATCACACCATAATAATAAAAACACCTGTAAAGAATTAACCTGTATATGTAAAACCAGGACGAAGTGACAAAAGGTTTCAAAAAACTATTTTGATAGTACAACTATCCATGAAATAACAGAAAATAAAGAGATGAAAAAATGAAAAAGCTACCGAGAAAGTCACAATATTGCATTAGAAAAAGAAAGACAGATAGGATTATTATTAGATCCATATAGTGATAAGTAACATAAAAAAATCCGAGCGAAATGCTCGGATTTTTTAGAAAGAAATATATATTAATTATTGAATCGCAAGATTCGTAGCAAATTCAGATCGGGAAGGATCCATAATTTGGATCAAGAAAGTTATTCCGTTAGCTGATATTTTTTGGATAATACTATTTCATAAATTATTTAATGTCCCCTTGATGGTACAAGTAAATATCTTTATTTTGGGGTTATCATTTAATGTATCTTTATCAGAAAATTTAGTAACATTCATTTGAGAAGAACAACGAACACCAGGAAGATCAAGACTTTCATCGACATTTATAGCTTCGTAAGCAATATTCATAGAAGGGAAAACAATAGAATATCCCTTATTAGAAGTAAATGTCATAGTCTTTTCTAAATTGATAGGAAATTGTGGCCCTGACGTATCTATATTTGATGATGAAGTTGTTGTAGTTGATGTAGATATATCTCCAGATGACGTTATAGTAGGCGTATTAGAAACATAACTAATTTTGGTTCCGCCTGCAGCTTTTGATGGATCGATAAATACCTTACACGTAGCCGAACCATTGATAGTTGGTCATTGAAGCGTGATAATTAAACCATTGAGATCCATACCAAGGACATGGGTCGTCACCTGCATAAGTGAAGTTTTGCCATCAGTACAAAGTGTTTGTATTTTAGATAATAATGTATTTTGTACATAATAATCATTAGGAAAAACCAATGCATTAGCTACATCTATCACTTCTTGTTCGGGAATATCATTGATAAAATATCCATAGAAATTACCATTGGTAAAAAACCAAGAAGTTACTCATTCAAGTTTATATAAGGTATCGCTATGTGATGTAGAAACAGTTTTCTCCGCAGTAGATCAAATGTTTTGTTGGAGTTGTGCACAATTTTTATTAGGATCAGTGGTTTTACACACAAAATAGGAAAGAGAAATAATCTGATTGGTAGCAATATTTTGTACTTTCAACACACCATTTTCTCATTGATTGAGGACAATATATTTCTGTCCAAATTCTGCAGGCAGATAGATACCAGCTTGTGGAATATATATACCACTTCCCGATCATAATATTTGACCAGTACTTCAGGTACTTGCTAAAGCTCATGAAACAGCAGTGATTTCGATGATAAATAGCGAGCTAACTTCCTTCTCAATAGTTCCTTGAACATCTACGATACCAGTATAGAGACCAAGATCTAAAGTTTTACTTTTGAGTCCAACAACACGAGCGTCATCTAGAGTCAAAGTATGCGTATAAGAAACCAAATCACCATTTGCTTGAAGCATACCAGACAAAGATACTACTTGTCATATTTGGAAGCCCGTAGAAGATTCTATAGAAGAAGAGAATCGGTTGCTCATACGGTTGAGATTTTTGAAAAGAAAAAATGCTACAAAAAACGTACAAACAATTACAATAAATAATGTCAAAAAAGAAATAGATTTTTTGGATTTTTTCATCATATAATCGTTTCCATAGCCAGGAAACAAGGGATTTTTGGTAGGAGGAACAAGATTTTTTTTGAAATTCATTGGGGTGCATAAAAAAAATAAAATCATATGCAAAGTGAGGTATATAATACGAAATTACCACTGGTTTTCAATCTATTTGAGACACTATAAAAAAATGAATCTTTTTGAGGATTTTCAAAAGTCGAACATATATTTATCATCCAAATCAGTCCGAAATGTAATGAGGAATTATTGTGATAGTAAATATACATCCTTCAATCAAAAACTAAAAACATTTTTAAAGAAAGATGTATACCGACGACTTTCAATACTTTAACTTCAAACGAAGTGCAGAAGTTGAAGGTTTCTGAAGCAGTTCGGTGAAATAACCTATATTATATAACTTTTTGATTAATTAGGCAATGATTTTAGATAAATTTACTCTATTGATTTGAAAAAACGACAAGGCAGGAGTATACTTTAGATATATTTTATACCCTCATATATCTTGATAATGAACACTCAAGTAGCCCAAGTAGGTCAAGTAGCCCAACCTACAGCAATCCAAACATTTATGAATAGTGCTATCGTATCATATGGACTCAAAATTATAGGAGCAATAGCAGTTATATTGCTACTTTTATTGATTTCCAAATTTATCGCAGGAGTAGTCAGAAGAAATATTGTAAAAAATGCTGATCCTTCCAACAAACACATTGATAAAATCTGAAAACTAATTCACGATATTACTTTTTATATCCTTGTTATCTTTTCCTTCTTCATAGGATTTGAAATGGTTGGATTCAATATAGGACTTATTTTATGATGAATATCATTTTGAGTCTGATTAGCATTCAAAGAAATTCTTGGAAATATGATTGCAGGTATTATGATTCTCTATACCAAAGAATTTAAAATGGGTGATATCGTAGAAATCAATGCTGACCAAGTATATTTTGGAAGAATAGAAGAAATCACGATCAGATATACCATTATCAGAACCCTAGATCTCAGACAAGTAATATTACCAAATATGACATTAATCTCTGTACCTATCAAAACTTTCAGTGCAGAACCAATTATTAAATTGACTACAGTATTTGGTATAGGATACGATTCTGATACTACCAAAGTGATAGAGCTCGTAAAAGAAATAGTAAATAGCTTTGAGTTTGTCAAAGAAAAAAACACAACGAAAGTTTTTGTTTCTAGTTTCGCAGCAAGTTGGATAGAGATAAAAGTACTCTTTTCGTTTGATCCAAATTGTGGATTATTATCAGATTTTGCAATAGGATATATCAATGAAAAGACAGGGAAAGTATTTAATGAAAATAAGATTAGTATGCCATTTAACACCTTTACTATTAATTTTGATAAAACGACAGACACACAAATCCTCACAAACAATATTCCTAAACAATAACATTCTTTATAACACAGTATAAATAATGACTACAACAACGATTACAAATTATATTCTTATACGATTTAGAGATCACGGTCTTGATTTTTTCGAGTCTATGGCATTAGCTACAGGTGTATTTGTTGCTTTTTTAATTATCATAAAAATGATAGTAACAAAAGTCAAAAAAAGAATCCAAGAAAATTCATTACAAGAAGATGTATACAGCAATAAAATAGCAAATTTAGCTGGAAGTATACTCTATGTACTTCTCATGATTTTCAATATTTTAGCAGTATTTCAAGTAATAGGATTTGATGTTGCGCTAATTATGTGAGGTATTTCAATCAGTATCGGTTTTGCAATGGAAACAACCATAGGAAATATGATTGCCGGAGTAATGTTGATGACCAATGAAAAAGTCAGATTAGGTGATTTTGTCCAATTTATGGGCAGTCTTAATATAACAGGAACTATCGAAGAGATTAATATCAGGTATAGTGTCATTAGGACATTCGATAAAAGAAGAACGATAATACCAAATACCATTATGTCTTCGACACCAATCAAAACACTCAAAGCAGAAACGCTTATCAGAGGTGATATAAGCATAAGATTGCCTCGCCATGTAGATATCGATCAAATAAAATCGTTATTGATACAGAATATAAACAGTATAAAAGGGATACTTCATCCAGAATATACCAACATTGTTGTAAGTGGATTTGATAGTGGTGGTATTGTCATGCAAGGATTTTTCTTCGTAAATCCACAAACAAAGAGAGGTAAAATAGTTATTCAAAGAGAATTTATGACCAAGATATTTGAAGAATTTAAAAAATATGGCATAAAAATGCCAAACGACCACATAACACTAACCGTAGAAAACTAAAAAAAATTTATCGAGCATAAACATACATGGATACTCTTGATACAGATTCAATAAAAACCAGAAATATGTGATATAAAAAATTACAATCATTTTTACAACACACAGGAATTGATAATACTAAGCACTCATTAAAAGAAAAAGTACATCGAATAAAACAAATAGATTATACAAAATTTATGGACATACTATATACAATTAATGGGATACTTATATGAAAAGATAAATTTCAAAGATGGAAAGAAGAAATATCAAAAGCAATAGTGGGTATTCCTGGTGATGAGGAATTAGAACCTCCAGAAGATTCAAATAAGGAATTTGAGAAAGTTTTTAACGAAATGAAAAAAAATATTACAGAAGAAAATATAAAAAAATATGCTGCAAAAATATATGCAGGAATAGTCTTTGCCCATATGTTTATTGATGGAAACTGAAGAACAGCTAGAAATATTTATACACTGATGACATCTAACAAAAAAATTGAATGAAAAATATCTACAGAAAGAGGAAAAATATGATATTTTTGTGAAGAATTAAGTGTTTATGCTATGATGGCATGTTATAGAAATCATTGAATAGACATAAATAGTTATGAAAAAGATAGTGATAACAATATGGGGTATGTTGGTAAAATATGGACATGACGTATGACACACTTAAAATATCTTACAGTAAAAGAAGTAATGGGAAAAGAATGAATACAAATTGAAAAGTCTTTTGAATTAGATCAATTAAATATTGAACAAAATATAGCATATCAAAAAGCATATCAAAAAATTAGACAAGAACGATATCGAGAAATACAAAAAATAATAAATCAATACACAGATCGAGCAATCGAAGAATTGGATAAAGCAACAAGCACAAAAGTAGAGATATAATTATTCTCCTGAAATTTCTTTTATTTGATCTCTAATCACTGCAGCATCCTCGAATTTCCAAGCAGTTATGGCTTCATCTAACTGCTTTTTTAAATCTTTAAGAATAATTTCTTTTTCGACCTTGGTCATTCTTTTCAATTTTTTAGTCTTTCCTCTCGTAAGTTTGTCGAATCCCTGAGAAAGCACCTCATCAGTCTTTACAACGTCCAATCCTTTGACATTAGATTCAGCTTTTTCTGGAGTTATATTATGTACTTTATTATATTTGTCTTGAATACCACGACGACGATACGTCTCTCGTAAAGCTTTTACCATAGATTCAGTAAAATTATCTGAATAGAGAATAACTTCACTATGTGGATTTCTCGATGCACGTCAAATAATCTGAATAAGTGATGTCGTCGAGCGAAGAAACCCCTCTTTATCAGCATCTAATATTGCTAACAAGGTGACTTCAGGAAGATCAATCCCCTCTCTCAAAAGATTTACTCAGACAATGATATCGATCACTCCTGTTCTCAACTTTTTGATAATTTCCCAACGATCGATTGTTGCGATTTCACTATGTAAATAGAATGCTTTATATCATTTAGAAATCAGGAAACTTGTAACTTCTTCAGAAGACTTTTTAGTCAAAGTAAGCAAAAGAACTTTTCCTTTTTTAGCTATATGTTCATTGAGTTTATTGAGCAAATGCTCCAAAAAAGCCGGCTTTGTACCAACAAAATCATTTCCTTGCATAAAATCATTGAGATTTTTATATTTAGCGAACATATACTATGAAAATATAAACAAGTACCACTCTATTGTTTTGGGAATTGTTATCAAGAAAACCTTGAATACAAATTTAGTAAGGGAGAAATGAAATCTAAACAGAAAAGCAAAATAACACATAGCAAATTATACGCAAAGAAATTTCCTGCTGAAAAGATTACTCTGATTGTCTATTTGGGAAAAATGAAATGGCGAATCATTTTTCCTAGAGTTTTTTGCTTACTTTTTGGAGCAATGCCAAAAAGTAAGTCTCCGAAGGGAAAATATTTATAGAAAAATCATGAAACATAATTGCAAAAAAAATAATTTTACATATACTATATATATCAGAAATGCTCTTTTTAAATAAAAACAAAATTATGAAGAAATATTTCTGAATACTACTATCACTGATTTGACTGATTTGAACGTCGGTATTTGCAACCTACGAAGATTTTTCTAGTCAACTAAAAAACATGGGATTTGATGTGACAACTATAGAATCTCAAAATAGTGTTTCACGTTATGATCTTGCAAGATTATTAAATATCGTAGAATGTAAAGATTGTATACACCCCGATCAAGATATGATAAAAAAATATGTACAAAATTTTTGGTCAACATTTACTGCGACACCAGGCAAAGACTTTGGTGATATAAGTTTTTTATGATGACTATATAATAATGTATCGTATTATTATTGTGTAGCATATGTAGGAGATAATACCTATATGAGATGATATCCTAAAGCAACAAGTCCTGTATGTGGAGGACAGTTTTGTGGAACCAAAAACACGACAATCGCAGAGTTTATACAAGTAGTTATAAATATCCTTGCCAAATATATCTACAAAGATATCAATCTCAATCGAAAGGAAGTAAATACACGAGTAAATGGATTGAAAACAGATAGTTATGAAGCAAAAAATTTTACTAGTGATGACAAAAAAATAATCACTGAAGAAAGCAAATCATGTGATACTAGTTGTGCATTACAGAATAATAATGAAGTGAATGTATATCTGAAATATTGTATGTTCAATCTAGTCAAATGTAGTATGCAAGAAGTCGGAAAAATAAAACAATGATACTGGCCAGTGGCCGAACTAAATTTACTCTATAGTCAAAGCATTATAAATATCGATCAGAGCCAATGGGTAAATACAGATAAAGATATCAATGGAAAAACAGTACTAGATACATTATTCAAGCTTAACGAAAAAGTTAGTTGTGTATTTAATAACGACTATGATTGTGATGGAATAGATAATACAAAAGATAACTGTCCAAACACATACAATCCCAATCAAACAGACACAAATCATGATGGAATAGGAGATGTTTGTTCTAATGATATAGATGGTGATGGAATCAAAAATCCTATTGGTATCGTTGATGATAATGGTAACGTTGATATTTCCAAACGACCACAAACAGGAGCTATAGACAATTGTTTATTTATAGTAAACACGGGTCAACAAGATACAAATCACAACGGTATAGGAGATGCATGTGAAAATATAAACAGTCAGATATCACTGTATATAGATATCAGCAAATTGGAATGAGGTGCACCATTGACAACGACATTTACAGCTATAAGTACAGGCAATATTAGTGAGATAGATCGAGATTTTGGTGATGGTACACAAGGCAAAGGAACAACAATTACTCATACATTCATTTCACCAAGCATGTACAATATACAGGCAATAGCCAAAGGGAATGGTACAGAAGCTAAAGCACAAGTCATTGTAATGGTAGGAGGATATAGAGGAGATAATAAAGCATTACAAACGAGAGCAAGCGTTATAGGAGGAAAAATAAATACAGAGAGTACGCTTTCTGCATCAGTACTAGGAAATTTTGATGAAATAGAATGGGTATTTCCCAAAGAAAATACAACATCCAAAAAACTTCCTGGAGAAAGTCTCAAAAGAATATTTACTACATCTGGAGAAAATTTTGTATTAGTGAAATGATATAGTAGCTGAGAATTAGCAGGTATAAGCTATTTTACCATTGGGATAGGTGAATGAAGATGAGCAATACTCAGAAGCAACGTAACAAGTTCAGAAATTAACCAAAAAATACTTTTTGATACAAACACATATAATATTACTCAAGACGATATAGTGGCAGTAAATCGAGATTTTGGTGATGGAACAAAAATAGACAATACAACACTTACGATGGAATATGCATATATACAACCATGAAAAAGAGTGGTAACTCAGACAATAACGCTTATTGATGGAAAAACATTAACCAATATGCTGACTATAAAAATAACAGATAAAAGTCTTTTGGGATCATATGCCTTAGTAATGACACCATCAACACTAGTTGCCAATATAGGACAAAAAATAAATTTTTCTACAAAAATCATAGGAACTATGACCGAAACTCCTAGTACCCAAATACTAAAATTTGCAGATGGAATAACACAACAAAAGGCAGGGACAGAAAAGATACCAAATATATTTGTGCATACATATCAAAAAAATGGTTCACTGAGTCCAGAATACAGTATGTATATAAATCAATGTACATATCTTGATGATCAAGCAACTATTGTAATCAACTGAAGTGATCGTTGTTTAGATGCAAAATTACAAGGAACACTCAATAAAATATATAAATGTGATTTAGATGGTGATGGCATACCGGATATATGTGATACAGATATTGATGGCGATGGCATACCAAATCTGCTCTGATTAATTAATTTTGAAAATAGAGATTGTTCATACGAAAGTGATCCCAATAAACCAAATGCAAATCTTAATCAAGATATATTAGCAAAACATTACCAAGGAGTATGTTCAATTGATAATGCACCATTCAATATAAATCCAGATCAATTAGATCTCAATCAAGATGGTATTGGTGATGCACAAAAAATGCTCGCACCAATCTCAGGAAACGAAACAACAACAATAGATACAGATGGCGATGGCATACCTGACACACAAGATCTTTGTCCAACGATTAAAGGAACCGTAAATAATAATGGTTGTCCAGAAATTGGTCAAGATCTCGGATGTAATCAACAAGGCATAAGTCCTTTTATTGGATTAACCAATGATACACTTATTATAAAACCTACAGATACCAACAATCCATTACCGTTATGTGGAGATGGAATGATCAATACAGGAGAAAACTGTAAAAATTGTCCTCAAGACGTAGGAGTATGTATATCGTTTTGTGGAAATGGTATAGCAGAATCTGGAGAAAATTGTATAAACTGTCCAGCTGACGTACCAAGCTGTTGAACATGTGGAAATGGTATAAAAGATCCAAGTGAAGATTGTCGTACCTGTCCTCAAGATTATTGAGCATGTGCATGAAGCTTATGTGGAAACTGAATCATAGACACCTGAGAAACATGTGCAAATTGTCCTCAAGATGTAAGACTATGTATCGATATTCCCGATGTATGAACATGTAATCAATGTCCTTGCCAATTTGTAGACTTTGCAAACGACCTTACAAATAACGATCAGGTAAGAGCAATTTTGCGAGATAAGAAAAAAACAATCCAGTACAAATTTTCTTTACCATGGATTGTCGATTTTCAACAGCAATATAATTAATAATAACTATTATGCAGCCATTTTCATTGGTTCATTAGAAATAGCTTTTACCGGACACATTTGTTCTGCTTGATCACACGCTATTTGTTCTTCTGGAGTATCAGGTTGTTTGATAACTTTTGACACACCATCAACTTTGAAAATGGTTTTAGCAACACTTTCACATACACCACATCAGATACAATCATTATTTACATTTACCATAACACTATACGTAATAAAATAAAATTATTTAAAATGATGTTCTTTATGTTCTTCTTCTTTATCTTCTTCATCAAAAAGTCATTTGAATGATTTTTTATGCTGGATTTCTTTCATCGCGTCTTCATCGACAACATTGACAATTTTTGTCTTATTAGCATTTTCTTTAGCATGTTTAAGTACAGAGATCAAGGTCAACACCAAGCCCAAAAGCAAAAACAATTGAATGAAATAATACGATCACGTAAGTTTAATAGTTTGTGTGCTTGTTCCTACGACACTGATAGCATCTCCGATTCCCAAAAAGGCAGTAGCTATAATCCATAAGAAACCAAAATTGAAAAGTGAATCATTTTCTTTAAAACCAAAATATCAGATGACAAAATTTTTAAATTTAAAACTCATATTTCGACTCAATAAAACAACAACACTCACCATAATAATTAACAAACTCTTAAAGAGATGTCCATTGAATAACCAAATGGAATGTGATATATCATTGACGGGAGAAATTTTAATCAACGGCAAAACAATGAGAAAAAAAGTAAGTGCCCAAAGATAAAGGACAAACACCTTCTGATGTTTGGTAAATCTTCAGAATTTTTGAGCAAACTTTGAAATCTTTTCAGGAAGATTAAATTTTTTATTCATCTCAAAACAAAAAGATTAAAAGCACTTTTCTAGGACGAAAACAATAATACAATAAACGGAATATAACACTTACATAGCAAAAGAATACCACAAAACAAACAGTAATGATTTATAGAACGTTTTCAAATATTTTTTTACTTATCAATGCTAGAGGGTATAGGTGGTAGTTGGTGTAGCCTGAGGAAGTTGTGAACTTGAAGAACTTGGAGTATCAAATATCTGACCATTATATTGACTATTTTGTTGGCTTTTTTGGATTACATTACCTAGATTAAAAACTCCATTTACAAGTTCACCAGCCCTACCAAAAACATTGACAGGAGTATAAACATTATATTCTGGAACTTTCATAACTCTAAGAACCAATGGGACCAAAAACAATAATAAAATGGTTAATATAACACCGATAATCATAAATCTAATACTATTTCGTCATTTTTTTTTATTTTCTTCTTTACTATGAGAAAAAATAAACATAATAATTGCACGAATGAATGTATAGATACATCAGACAATCACCAAAATGACTACCAAAGCCAAAACAGTTAAGATAACATTTTGAAAATCAGCATTATCATAGATAGCATTCATAACAAACAGAAAAAAGAATTAAAAGATTTGATTATTTCTTCTCTTCTTTTTTGGTTACTCCTTTTCTTTCTCTATGTTCGATAAATTTATTGAAAATTGGATTCTTTGTTTCATTAAACAAAAGTTTTGCCACTCTTTCTGATGGTTGTGCTCCTTTTGTAATCCAAGAAAGAATAGATTCTACATTAGCTTTGAAAGCATGTTGTACAGGGTCATATGATCATAAAACTTCTTTGTATCCATATTTTACTGGTTTAGTGTGTTCAGAAAGAACGACTCTATAAACAGCCAAATTTTTTCTTCCATGTCTGGAAAGTCTAATAACTAACATATTGAATGTATAAAAAAACTAAAAAAGTAGAGTGAGACACAATGAAAATCCGATAGTTTTTGTGGATTTTATAATGCCTAAAATGTGCCGATAGATACATCGGTAGAGAATGAAAACGATTATTTTAATTTTTCTCTCGATACATGAGTTGTTTTTTTCTTATCTTGTTTACAATACTTTGTTAATTCCAATTTTTGAGTATTTGTTTTATTTATACTCGTGTGATAATTGGTTTTTCCGCAGTCTTTACATTGCATTGCGACTACGATTCTTCATCACTTTTTTTTGGCCATAGGAATAAGATAATAATAAATAAAGCTATTTTGAATGACGATTGATGATTCTTTACTAGAATTGACTCTCAATTAAATGGGTAAATTTGCCGCGCCCATAATAATCTAATCGAGGTATTGATTTCCTTGGCTCCAGGGAGACTCGAACTCCCGACCTCGTCCTTATGAGAGACGCGCTCTAACCTGCTGAGCTACAGAGCCATTGTACATCGGTGAGGGCGGGATTCGAACCCGCGAGACGTTACCGTCTGACTCGTTAGCAGTGAGCTGACTTCGACCACTCATCCACCTCACCATCAGTATTTTCAGTACAACAAAAAAATCGTGTGGTGATTGTATATACAATTACTGTTGAATTTCAAGAACAAAAGCATACATTTCCAAGCAGATATAAGCAATTTTTACTCATTAGAAGAAAATAATGGCAGATGAAGTATGAGGTAGCGGACTAGATGATATAAATACCTGAGGACAAGTCAGAGAAGATACCAATAAAGTAACCGAAGAAGCAGTCAGAAGGATACAGGATAATCAAAAAAAGGCCCAACAAATAGGACAAGATATCAAAAACGATAAAGCAACCAATGGGAAATACGCTAAATTTCTTACATTTTTACTCAAAGACATAAAAAACGATCATCTCATAAAACAGATATATCATGTTTTTTTCAAAACCAGACACGAAGAAACAGATCTCGTACATCTGAGGAAAAATATGAACACTATACTTGTCGTATGAATGTTTATACCTTTTTATCAGGAATATATCAAAGAATTAGATCTGGATGCTATATACCAAGATATTTTTATATTCGATGGAGATATTGATTTGACAAAATATATACATTACATCAAACAATTATTACCAAAACATCACGACAATATTGTTATGGATAAACATGAATTTACAAAATTATTGACACAAATAACAGAATATTATCACCTCACAGAGAAACTTTCTAGCGAAAAGACCATAGAATTTGAAAATACCATCAAAAAAGAACTTGCATTGAATGAATAGAGAATAGAACGAACCGATTTAACAACTTTTAGGGTTTTTGTCAACCCTATTTTTTTATTTAGTGTAAGTTTTTTGGTAATTCTCTTATTTGTGAATATACTTAGGTGTATAAGCTTTTATCTATAGCATGAGGATGTTAACTAAAGAACTCCCTATACAACAAGCAAAAGAATGAGAAGTATATGGCGATACTGTAGTCACAAACAGCCAAGCATTCAAAACAGAATTACACAAACATAGTGTAACAGATCTTTTTGATACAAAGTTAAATATTAAACAAGATAAAGAAAAATATATTTTTGCTATCAATGGAGTGAATACATTTGGCGTGAATGGTAAAGTCGATTTTAAAACATTTATCAAGGATTTTTATAAGGATATAGCGAAAACAGAGACACAAAAGACACTAATAAGTGTTTCTGAAATGGAAAAAAAGACAAAGGTTGAGATAACCACAACGGAAACTGCGAAAGACCTAGCTGAATTGGAAGATGAAATCAAAAAAGACGAAACACTTGCTGAAAAAGCTACTGACATAGAAAATGTAAAATATAAAGTAGGAAGACTGATTGTCTTTTATGAACAAGAAAAAGATCTTGCTAATTCTGAAACTTCAGGATGGATTTTCAATACCAAATATGATAGAAAAGATAAAGGACTTCGAAAAATACATAAAACAGAGATAGAAAGACGCCTCAAAGAACTTAATAAAATAAAACAACAAATAGAGCGATTAGCCAACAATAAAGACAAAAAATATAAAATTGATCGAGATATAGATAGCAAAGACAATACAAAATCCGTAAATGATATAAAAACGGATGACGTAAATGGGATGGATATGAACATAACACTTAAACAATTTAGTGATAGAATTGAAGAACTTGGAAAAGAAGCTCCTGATTTTATTTTGGCAAGAAACGACATCATCTTAGAAAAAGGAGATACGGTTCCCTATTATGAAATCATGATATATGATAAATCAGATGCTAGAAAAATAAATAAATCACTCAAAAAAATAAATAATGAATATGCGATTTTGGATAAATTGGAGCTTACTGCAGCAAAAAGACAAGAACTCAGTCAGGATCTCCAAGATTTAGAAACATATCTCAACAAAGTAATTGATAATCCAGATACATTTAAACCATCAGAACATCCATTTGTTCCAAAACACGCACAAGAATTTTATGAATTGACAAAAGTAGATCCGACATTAAAAGCATTTATGCAACTCAATAAAGAAGCAGGCAAAACACCAAACGAAACGACAGAAGCAGTTTGAGCAGTAGCAGGAGTAACACAAGAAACAGCAAATCAGAATAAAAAAGGAAATGAATATGTCGGAAGTCAATACAGTAATACTAAAGAGGCATTTGAAAAGTGATGAATAAATGGAGTCAGTAAATATCGAATAGACCAAACCAAGATGAAACCAAAACAAAAACAATTCTGGTGAGGAGTTGGTAATCTCGCCGTTACCGGTGGAGTAATTTTCTTATGATGGAAAATGATTAGTAGTGCATATAAAATGATATTCAAAAGTGATAAAAAAGAAGGGAAGGGAATATATGATTGAACAAATCGAGCTCGATTGGGCATACCTACTGCGCTTATGTTTTGAGCAAACGCTCGAAAAGGAGAATGATTGGGAACCTTATTAACGTGAGGAGGTATGACAAAAGCTTTTGCTAATATGTTTTCTTGAGGAAATACATCAGAAACCGCCAATCAAACAGCTCAAGATAAAGAAACAAAAATGAAATATGCTGAATGATTTCCATGAGCTACAGCAGTATTTAATAAATTGAACTATGGAGAAATGAAACAATTTTTGATCCAAGATGGTAATCAAATGAAAATAGATCCAAATAAATATGATACACTGCTAGAAATTTTCAAAAATTGATCTAAGAGAAATGAAGCCGCAGCTAAATTTCTTGAATCTATAGGAAGAAACGATGAGAAACACGTACTGAATCTTGGATTGACAGGTATGGGAATAAAACGAGAAGACATAGAAAATGATAATAATAAAAACAAACCATTCGATAAAGCAGCAAGCGAAGCAATAGTAAGACTCCAGTCAGTAATTGAATTTATGAATAAAGAAGGAAAATGATATAATAAAATAAACTCTGAAACACAATATCTCGTAGACAACTATATTGCAAACGGCAAAGATATAAGTGATTTGGACGATCTCGAAGCAAGAGGTGATGTGTTTTATAAAGAAACAAATGTAGTAGACAAGACAGGGTTGGCAGCAAAAATAAAAGAGTTGGCAAATGGTAACAAACAAAAAGAGGAAGATTTGCTCTTGGCAATCAATACCTTTTATGAAAAATGGCCGACATCAAACAAGAATATTGAGATAACAGGAAATAGACCAAAGATTACTTTCAAGACATATAATCAAACAACAACCATTGATCTTGATCATAAAACACTTGATGGGTTTACAGCAAAAAATGAATTTAGTAGTTATAACGAAATATTCAAAGCAGCAAACCTCACCAATCGTATCAAATTTCTTTGTAAAGATAAACAAGCAGTATCAGATAAGCCATTCTATTTATCAACAATAGGAAGAGATATTACCTTTGATAACGCAAAATTATTTTCTACAGATTTTGATACAGAGATTATGACTGCATGATGGGGAGGTGCATTGAAAAAAGTATCTCCGACACTTGAAGATAACAAACAAGCATATTGTGATTATCTCAATGCTATAACTCCCAAATTCCGGAAATAAAAAACAACTGTATAAATATTTCTATTGAATAAATACCAAGGACTGCTATACAAAGAGTAGTCCTTTTTATGTAATTGAAAGACATGAAAATAACAAATAGATTAGATATTTCAGAAAAACATATACTGATTATCGGCAATCGATCATACAAAAATCTAGGAGATGAACTAATTTTGTTGTGAACAGTGAAATTATTAATTGAAGAATGAAAAAAAATAACGATAGCTGCCTACGACACAGAATGGTTGAAAAAATTTTTTAGTCAATTTTTAGATATAAATAAAATTACCTTCGTTACAGAGATACCCAAAGGATTTCGTTCATGGATAAAATATATCCGACAAGGAAAACTAAAAGAACGAAAAATCTATAGAAAAATTGATGCAGTAATCATCGGATGAGGCGAAATAATCACAGAAGAAAACAGAAATTCCTATCGATATCGATTGGTTTCATTACTCCCCTGTCTAAGAAAACCTCGCTATCTTATGGGAGGAATACAAGTACCAAAAAAATTATTCAACAGATTCCTTTTCACGCGTATCCTCAAAAAGACAAAACACATCTTCGCAAGAGATCATGAGACCGTGGACGAACTCCAAGCATATGGATACACCAAGGTAGAATTTTTTATGGATACAAGTTTTTTTGCCTACAATCGAAAATCACTAAAAAACATCAAAGCAACGACATATCAACAGAAATATATTATAATCAATATAAATAAAAATGCAGAAAAATTTCTTTCTGAACTCATTCAAGACGTTAAAAACTATTACAACAAATGATATGAAATCTTTTATGTACCAGTTGCCAAATGAAAAAATAGCCGATATAATGATATACAATACGCTCACAAAATAAAAGCATGAGCAGAAATCAAGGATCAGCAGTTTAGTATATTGGATCGAGAAGATGATTTCACTCACTTTGCCAAAACAGTAGCACAAGCAAGTATGGTAATCAGTAGTAGATTACATCTATTTTTGATAGCAAGTTTCCTGGAAGTACCGACAAAAGTATATCCTTATCAGAAAAAAATCATCAAAATGCAGAATACACTAAAAACAATTTAAGAAAAATAATAAGTTTTCAAAAATGTATTGCTAAAAAAGCCAAAAAAGAAATATATCATTAAAATGAATTGACAAATATATTTATATTAGTATGATATTTTTCAAAAAACAAAAACATACACTAAAACAATAAACTATATGAAAGCAAAAAAAAACAGGGCCATTTTGGTATATAAACCAATGACTACTATGGTTGTAGGAGAAAAAGGGTTCTTTGATGGTGATGGCATATATATCATCCATGGAAAATGCTATGTAAATACTAATTTTAGTGTCTCCAGCAAAAAAAGCGACATACACACAGTACCAATCGAAAGAATCGGACCAGAAAAGGGAGACTTTGAATTAGATTTTTTCACCATAGAAATTTTCTATCCAATGTTCACGACGAAGCAAATACAGGATATCTTAAATGATGACGCTGTGATGCTGATAGAAGATGCAGAGATTGAGGTACATGATCCATTAAATTACCGAGTAAAAATGTTCCCAAGAATGGATTGGGAAGAATTAATGGAAAATTTCATTACTAACAATGAAGTATTAGAAATTAAACCAGATGATCAAACCGCAATTGATGATCAAAAAGCACTGAAAGAATCTATCAAAAAAAAACTATCTGAATTTGATGTATCAGAGCTAAAAATCCACGAAAAAAAATTTACCGCACCCACACAAGAAGAAAAAGAAAATGGAAGAGTAAATTTTATAGCTGACGAAAGCATTTTAAGATTCATTACCAAAAGAATTACAATCCTCCAAGGAAAAAATCAAGAAGCAAAAGAGGAGACAGAAGTAGTGATTAAAGGTAAGGCACTTAAAAATATGTCGATGGACGAACTGGATACAGCATTACGAGAATCAGTAGAAAGCGAAGATTTTGGACGTTCAGGTTTAATCAGAGATGAAATTAATAGCAGACCAAAAGTAAGGAAAGAATAACTTACACAGTAAAAGACAAAGGGTAGCGTATTAGCTATCCTTTTTTTTATATAATCAATAGAAAGTTCATTTCCAAATAGCTTGAAGTATTTTTCGTTTTTGTGTTCATTTTGCATAAAGAAGAACTTTAATCATAAGTCGTAAGGGTTGTCCTCGAAATCCAAGCAAATAAAATTTGATTTTATCTGTAAATTTTCCATATTTTTTGACAAACAACATTCTATGTTTTGCTTTTCTATACGCAGCATGTTGATTACCCACTCGCGCCTCTTCAAGCTTACTCTTATTTCTTTCCATATGACAAATATGAAAATCACGAAGAACAATAATCGGATATCCAGCACGATAAATTCTATAAGAAAAATCTAAGTCTTCATAAACGAAATCTAAATCTTCATCAAAAAGTACTTCCTTGAAGATATACGCTGGAGCAAAAAGTGAATTTCATGAATACATTTGGACATATTTTCGTGGAGCATTTCATACTATTTGGGGAGTTGGTCTTGATAATCGATAATTAAAATGAGAAAATCCCTGATTTTGAATCTGTCAGGTTTTCCTATACATCAAGGTAGGAGTCAGGATAAAATCCTTTTTAATAATGGGTTTATATTTTGTTCGTAAGGAAATATTTTTTTCTAAATAATCATCTTCGAACCATTCATCATCATCCATCAATAACATAAATTCACCTTGTGCATGTTTGATTCCATAATTTCTTAGCGTACTAGCATTTCAGCCAATCATAGGTTCTTTATCATCACGTTGAGTACGAAACGATGAATTTAAATTGGTAATATAACGAATATTATCATGATCCACAAAGCCTCCTGGTTCAGCTAAATGTCTATCTACAACAAAAATAACCTCAAAATCTTTGAAAATCTGCTGGTGTAAACATTCAATGCTATTTTTCATATTCTGATCTCATCTGGTTGGTATCACCACACTAAGTTTCATATACTCCAGTATATAGAGTAAAATATATAACAAAATGTATCTTTTAATCTTTAAGTTTCAACTTGTTTTTATTTTACGAACACATATAGTATACGACATATTTATCATTAGCCCTATCTATGATAAGATTTTTGAAAATATTTTTGATATTCGTAGTGTTGTACCACCTTTTTGTCACCATTGTTTGATATGGAATACTAGGATGATCATATCCAGAATTACCAGCACTAGGAAGAGACGCTGTTTGGGTACTTTTTTTTGCGATACTTGTACTATATAATTTCAAAACCATAAAAGCATACCTCAATACACGAAAACGACCACGAATCACACTTATTATTATTTTAGCTTTCGGTGTAGGAATATCGCTTCTCAAAGGGAAATCAATGTATGATATTTTTGTAGGAATCAAATACGGACTCCTCTATCTTTTTATTTTTCTTTCTGCTACGTTTATCTGACGAATATTCACAGAAGATACCACCAATAAATATCTAAAATATCTAAAATATCTTCTGATTACAACACTCATTGTTTGATTTCTTCGACAAGGATTGAAATTTATTTGGCCGAATCTATTTTTCAATATAGGCTATGGACCATTAAATGATTTTAAGTTTGGAGTTAAACCACCAATATACTATCTAACCTGATATCAAGGGACAGCAAGACGACAAGGAGTATTCTCTTGACCAAATAACTATGGATATTTTTTGATTGCATTTTTGCCAGCAGTGATATTATTTTGCAAAGAAAAATTGAAAAACATCAAAGAGTTGGTTATCATGAACAAGAAAGTAATCATCAATAGCGCTATAGTTGTATTACGAATAATAGCTATAATACTAACACTTTCTAGAACAGCATTTATCGGATGAATAGTTGGCTTAGCAATAATGAATGTACAACGAATTAAAAAACACAAACAAATTTCATGGGGCATAGGGATAGTATTTTTGGCAGGATTGATTGGACTCAGTATACTCAAATGAGCATCAACCATGGGACACATAAAAGCTAAGTTTTGAAGTATAAAATATGTTATTCAAGAGCCAAGCGGTTATGGATTAGGAACTTCGTGACCAGCAATCAATCATAATGGAACTATATTACCAGAAAACTACTACATCCAACTTATGCTCGATATAGGTACTTTAGGATTTATTTTATGGACAGTTTTGATTCTTCAAATCACATGGTTAGCAAGGAAAATACAGCAAAAATATAAAAAATCGTCCATACATACAAGCACAGAAACGATATATCTTATACGAAGATGACTCAATATATGACGAGTATGTTTACTTGTTATGGGCATGTTCCTACATATTTTTGAAGACAGCATGATCAATTATCTCTTCTTCGTTTCACGAGGAATTCTTACTGGATATTTATCTGCATGAAATAATAGGAAATAAAAATGTATACAACACTATTTTATAGATCTAATATAAAAAAAATATCAATCGTACAAAAATTAGGGGCATCAATAATTAATATTATCATCGTTTTTATTTTCTTCCTACCTTTTTATTTTACTATTTCCAATAATTTTGTAAGAAAAATAATTCTTATAGGAATATTTTTGCTATATAATATACTAGTAGTAATATGTAATAACAATAGATGTATAGGTATGATACTCATGAATACAAAACGAGATAGAAAATATTCTAAATGGAATCAAATAATATATTTGATTTTATATACATTCAGCTTTTCAACAATATTATTTCGATTTATTTTCCCTTTCGATCTGTTATTGTGTAATATAGTACTAGTACAATTACCAATGGTAGTATTCAAGTGAACAACATTACACGGATATCTATCAGGAAATATGACTAGTATTCCTGCCACAACGAATAAATAATTAACAAAAAATAGCCGTATCTACAGCTACTTTTAGTCAATTTTTATCTATTTTTGTCAGTCCGAGAAATCGGACCTTTTATTTATCATATTCTACTTCGAGAGAAATTTTTTCTGGTATCAATGCCTTTGGCACAATAATTTGTAAGGTATTATCAGGAGTCAATTTACTATGAATCTTATCAAAATACACCTGAGGAGGAAGATCAATAATTTGGTCTATCGGTCATCGGTAGCATTCTTCTTTGAGAGGAATCAGATGATCCTTTATCTTGGGTTTAATTCTTTCTCCAGAAATCACGAGTCTATAATCTTTTATTGTCAATTTAAGTGTTTCTTTTTTAACTCATCCCAAAGGGAGCAAAATCACAATCTCTTGAGGAGATTCATAAATATCGTAAGGAATACGTGGCGTTTCTTGTTCTTGTCCCATGTGAATAAAATAGGATATAAATAAGTTCGATTATATATTATCTTGTATTTGGTTCTTGATTAGCATCAACATCAATACCTACAATTTTGAGTATCTGATTTTTCCTTTTTTCTGGTTTGGGGATTCGACGAAATTTTATTTCACCATAATTTTCCACATCTCATTGATCATCATCGTCAATCGGTTCCATATCACCTTCTGTTAAAACAATAATATCGCCATTATCAAAGATACTATACAATAATCACGATTTTCTTATAGAAATACTTTTAATACTGTCTGCACTTATAGTACGGATATTCCTTTTAAGTATCCCTCACTGATCATACATCATAATGGAATTGGGTATGACAATGATAAAATCCATAGTATAATCAACATACTTTCCGATTATAGGAAACAAGAAAACAACATCTATAACAATAATAGCAGTGACTATATACCCAAAATATGTTCCATCCAACCACTGATAAAAAAATACAAACACCAAAAGAGTAAATAAAATTAAACCAACAAATGGTATTATGACTTTATAATACTTATACAACTGACTTCTTCAAAAACAAATAACATTATCAACACCATGATGTTGTTGATATTCTTCAAATGTTTTTTGTCTCAACTTAGTGTCAAAGTTTGAAAATATTCTCATATGGATACACTAAGAATTAAATAAGACGCAGGAAATCATTTTTCTAAAGTTTCACGTCGCCTATATCTCTATATATTTTATTGAGAAAATATAGTGTTAGAATGTAGAAAAATGGGGGAAGAATCTAAGATATACTTTACCGATAATATGGTCAAATGGTACTTCATAACTAGATCATTCATAACAATCCAATCCAAAACAACAACGAGAATCAGTAGAAAATCATCTATTATCTCCCATCACAAAAAATCCTCAAGTATCTATTTTAAATTCACTGATACCACATCTTGCTTCTGTTTTTACTCAGCTCAAATAGGGTTCTGCAAGTGTATTACATTGTTCTATAGCGTTTTCTGTTTTACAAATTTGGACACCGTTACTTACAATTTTCACCGTTTCTCAAGGAAGACCAATAATTCTTTTGATATACGGAATAGTTTTTCCAGGAGGCACAAAAACTATGACATTACCTCTTTCAAGTTGACTAAATCTTGGAGTGATCTTATCTACGATAATAAAATCATTTTCTGCAAACGTAGGTGCCATACTTGCTCATACAACCGTATAAGGATTGGCTATAAAAAATCTGATAAACAATACAATACCTCCGACAAATATCAAAAACGATATCATATCAAAGAGATCTAAGAGGAAATATCTTAATTTCATTTTTAATGCCATGATGTACAAAATCTAATGTATAAAATACAACGAAAAAGTCATAAATATTTTGCAATGAATTGCTCACGTCGTGATTATCCAGCATAGCTGGAATAAAATAGTGGACTCAAAAACTCTGATACTTTTTTATATGCACACATAAGTACCGACTGGTATATTTTTGTTCAAGTCGTTATAATATTCTGATAAGAATTAACGTTTCAATTTAGAATGGTACATCTTCATCTTCTGGAACTACAGGATCAGCAATATCCAAGACATGATCATCGTCTCCTCCTTGTCCTTTTGGATCCAAGAAGATAAAATTATCAACGATAATTTCCGTAGAGAATTTGTCTTTTCATTCACTGTCTTGCCATTTTCTTGTTCTAAGTCTTCATTCAATGTAAATTCTTTTTCCTTTATTCAAATACTTTGCCAATACTTCAGCTCATTTTCCATAAGCTACACATCTGTGGTATTCTGCATCTTCAAGGACATTTCCTTCTTTGTTTTTAAATTTTCTGTTGGTTGCAACAGTAAAATTTACTACAGAAGTTCAACTACTTTCGATGGTTTTTACCTGTAAATTGTTGGTAGCTCTTCAGATAATCATTACTTTGTTCAAATCCATGATTCGATCAAATTATCGTATAAAATAACGATGAAAAAGATTCATCACATGATATGTAAATAATCAAAGCACAAAATCAATTGATTTTTACTTGGATTTTCGTAAATACTCACAACCAAATACACAAAAAAACCATTATGCCTGGATGATGGAATTGGTAGACATGCTAGACTCAAAATCTGGTGTCTGTAAGGACGTGAGGGTTCGAGTCCCTCTCCAGGTATAAACAGGAATAATTTTGTTTCAAATCATATAAAACATTGTATAGAACTGGACTATCATCGGTTTGAAGTCATTGAGACTTAGAATAAGACAAAGTATCTCAAAATCGAACTTCAATAAGTTGTTTTCTTAAACTTCTATCTCATTGTTCTCGGAAAATTAAGGGACTTTTAATAAGCTCTCTTATTTTTTTTAATGTATTATTTTTTTCTATTTTCATCATATCTTCGTCACTTAGTTGTTCCACAATAAGTTTCTCTTCAACATCCAATTCAGCCCGATTCTCATCCATTTTAGTTTGAAGAGCAACACTACCTTTCCCACTCAATAGATATTGTTCTATTTTTTCTTTTTCCATTTTTATGGTTTTAAGCCTATTTTCTTTGGCTTTTATCTCTCTGCTCCGATCCTTTTCTTTTCCTCACCAAACACCCAACAAAGTTTCATCAAATAATTTCATCATTTCAGACGGAAGCTGAATAGCTTGGATCATATCAATAATTTTTTGTTCTAATAATGGCTTTGGAACATTGTCTCTTTCTGGACATCCTTCAAGCTGACATCCATAGTAGGGATACTGCTTAGTCGTTCCATCTGCCATTTTTTTAGGAGTATTCCATCCTGTAAGTTTTCTTCCACAACCTTTACAAGTGATAAGCTGTTTCAATATAAATTCATCATCTTCCTTCTGGGTTTTTACTCATTTATTACCCTTTATTACCTTTTTTCTAATCTTTTCTGCGGTCTCTAATGAAATAAATCATTCATGCCTACCATCAACCAATTCCGTAATATCTCGTGGAGGATATATACAATATCAAGCATAGAAATAGAGTCTGTGAATCTGAAACATTTTTTCAATATAACTCTTCCATACTTTTTTACCTTTTCATTGTCACTTAAGTCATTTTTCAATCAGATAGTTATATAATTGCATTTGACCCATAGTCGGATCATTAGCAAATAGTTCCAATCATTGTTTGAGAATATTAGCGACATCCCAATCTATTTCATCTACATATCATTTTTTGTCTAACATTGTTCTTTTATATCACATAGGAACAAATGAAAATGGTCGGTATCCATCCAACAACCTTCCTCTTTTCCCATTTATACATTTTTTATTCGTATTTTTTCTTTCATATCCAGCAAAAGCATAGGTCATTACCTTCATGAGTTTCCCCTCATCCGTATCATCATTCATTCATCATGTAATATCAACAATCTCAACTCAATACTGTTTTATTCTTCATTCCATATCAAAAGCAGCCTGAACATTATCCAAATCTGGTCTAGAAATCCTACTCAACTCTCTACAAACAAAATGAGTAATTTTGGTATATTTGCTATTTTCCTCTTTGAGAAAATTTACTACCTTCTCAAATGCTGGACGAACTTTTAGGTTCCCAGACTCCCCCTCTTCTCTAAAAACTCTAACTACTTCAATTGGTGGAGTGTGTTTTTTACATCGTTCAATACCCTGCGTTTCCTGTCCTTCTAATCCAAAACCTTCTTTTACTTGTTTATCTCCAGAAACTCTACAATACACAACAGCTCTAAGTTGAGTTGGTTTTACATCTTCTCTTTTGAGAATCTTCTGCCCATCAAATTCAAAATTTTTAAGTGAATTTTTAGCAAGTCTGCTTTGTTTTTTCATAGCTCAAACTAGTAGTATATAAATGATTATGGTTATAAACTAGTATTTATGTTATTTTATATAGTTTGAGCTATGTAATATCTATTTTATGGATAAAATCAACTTAACTTGTTGGAATGTGAACATTAAGAGAAAATTGGTGAAGTTGTACATATATAAATTTATGTTAGGTTAGAATAATAAATGTTTTTGTTTTTTACAAAAAAAGTATTGAAAAATTAGAGATTACTAATAGACTAGAGACAATCTATTTACTTAATTTCCCATAGAAAAATGCCTGAACAATTTAATGAAATGCTTGATGACGATAGTATAAGTACAGAAGAAGACACGCCATATCAATCAGAAGGGATCAAAACGGTTTTCCCTCTAAAAAAAGATGAATTTGCTGTATATTTCTTGTCTATGAGTGTGTCAGACGTAATGAGACGTATAAAAAAAGAAATTATTAAATTACGTCCCTCTTATCAGAGATTTTATGTTTGGGATGATGAGAGAGCTAGTCTTTTAATTGATTCTATATGGAATTGAGTACCTATTCCTCAAGTCTTCTTTTTGGAAACAAAAGAATGAGTTTTACAGGTTATTGATTGACAACAAAGACTAACAACATTAGCGAGATTTATGACAAGTGATAGTGATTATGATTCTAGTGAACTTCTAGAAAAATTGCTTCAGTATCGCACTTTGGAATCTTGATTTTCTCCCATACTTAAGGTTAAAAATAGTATTTTTGTGGAATGAGAAGAACAGGTCATTTTATATAACGATCTTCCGGCTAATATCAAAAATAAATTCGAAAATGAACCATTATCTTGTTGTATTATTAGACCGAATTACCAAGTAATACAGGACGAAGAGAAAATATCTCAAATAGAAATAGAAATATTTAAGAGATTAAATACTGGCTGAATTAAATTATCATTTCAAGAAATACGTCAAAGTGTTTATGCATCTGATTTAATGGATTTCATAAAAGACGAAAGTATAAAAACTTCTCGACAAAAATATTTACCAATAAGTACACATATAAAGTATAAGGAACCTTCTTATCCTACACAATTATTATTTCGTGTAATATCATTTTTTGATGCTTTTTCAGCCCCCGATATAACAGTAGATACTATATGATGATTACAATATGCTACTAGCGATTGAGACTTTGAATATAAGCCTCCTCTTACTAAATTTTATGATTTATACGCAAAAATATTGGTATCATTTGTGCCTTCACAGATAAGCGAAAGAAAAAATCTAATAAATAAAACTCTAGATGCTATTCATAAGATATGAGATCAAATAGGTAACGATGTAAATGGTCGCCCTCTAATATTTCGTTATAGTACAACGTGATGAAGACTAACATTTAATGAAAATCTAATTGACATTATATCCATATGATTATTGTCCTTTTTTAGAAAATGAGGAGTTCTTACTACAGAAAAACAAAATGCTTTTGTAATACATATTAGTAACCTAAAATCAGAAAATATAACTTTCTGAGAAACCTGATCTCAAAATATCATTATTTCTAAACTAACCGATGTAGCTACTACTAGGAATAAATTTCAATTTGCAGTAGATTATTTTAGTGATATATTAGACTAGATGGTAAGTGTCCAAGAAGTTGACGACATAGTAAAAGATTATGGCATAGATGTTGATAAAAGTTTCGCTGAAATATCACAAATAGTGGAAACTTTAATGCCTGAATCATTAGATACAGGTTGACTACAATATAGACAAAGTCAATGATATTTTCTAATACTATTAAATGCTCTTAGTGAGCATTTTTTATAACTTATTCATATTAAATTTGTTGATCTTTTGGAATTAGAAATAGATGGTAGTTCTATAGTTCATTATAAAAACTTTTTAATAGAACAACAAAAAATGAAAATAATAAAAAACAATACAGCTTCTGTAAATGAATTTCAAAAAATTGCTGGTGATTTACATAAAGATGGTAATTGGAAATTTAGAAAACAAAATGATAAAATACGGAAGTTATTAGATTGATGGGATGTCAACCAAGTACAAATTCGTTGATTATATCAAACAAGATGTGATATTGTTCATAATAACGATATCCTTACTCAAAACAGCGTGTCTCAATTTCTTAGTAATATACAAAGAAATATTTATGTAAATACTCCTTTAGGAAAAAACCTTATTTTAGTACTAGTTAACGATATTAGGGACGAAATTAAATCTCTATGTAGTGATTATTTTAATGAATGTAAAAGAGTCTATAATATATTAACTTAGACAACTGTTTTATCTATATATTACAAAAAGCAGGTCAGTATTATAGGAAAGTTAATTATGTTCAAAGAGCTAAAATTTTTGAAGTTCTTTTTTTGAACATTATTATACATAACAAAAAAGCCTTACCTTAAGGGTAAAATCTTGATTGGAGTCTTTATTTTCTAAAAAAATCTCGTCTGGTGGAAATAATCAAAAAGATCATATCCGTTTAGGACATGATCTTATAAGCATTAGCCTAATACTTAGTGGTTTCCCTCTCTATAAGCATAAGACTAATTGATTCAAAGAGCTTAATAATTTTGATAATTTGTACATCATCAAGAACATCATAAGCACTTCACAAGATTTCTCTTGCTCTTTCTACTGTCATTTGATCCAATAGTTATCCTAAGTTTCCACATTATGTGTGAATACTCTCAGGAAAGTCTCGGAATCCCATAGTTCTTTATGGGTTTAGAAAAATTATATATTTTTATTACTTCTTTTTCAAGCCAATCTTTTTCTTAGGAACGTACCCCATCCTATGTCAACTCTCTCCTTCAACTCACCAATTTTTATCTGTATATCTATATATTTTCTCTCCATATAATTTCTTACTGATTCAATATTTTTTGTGGGTCAAAAAACCAAAATTTCATACCATAATCTTTAGTTTTTCATAATCTCACTCATCATTTACTGATTCAAATTGAGAGGTCATAAATTCTGGTCTTCCATTTCTAAAATTTATCTTTATTTCTCCATTATATCATTCTCATAGTGTTTTTAACAACAATCTTATATCATTTTGAAGTGCTTTGATAAGAATATCATCATCTAATTTTCAAAACGAATAGCCATTACACTCTCACCCATTAAGAGTCATTTTACTTCAATACGGAAGAAAATTCTCCATATATCAATGTTGAACTCTTTTTTCTCGTTCTATAAAATCCTTTTTATCTTTATCTAACAGCTCAAAAAATTCTTCATATTCAGCGTTATTCTCATCTTCAGGATCTATAATCCTATTATCTTTTGATGTAAGTTCTTTTAGTTCTTCTTGACTAAGATTTCCTCTCATTTTAGAAATTAGAACATAAAAAATGAGTCATTCAACAGTATAAAATATTATTTCGTAAGACTTTTTTCTACAACAGTAATATCCTCATTACTCAATCCATAGATCTTATACACCATTTGATCTATCTTTCCTTGCAAATCATCTATTTTAGCATCAGAGTTTTTTTTCTTTCTCTCTATTATTTCATCTACAACATCAATTATTGGCTTATATTGAGATAATTCAATATTTTTAATAGGTATATTAAGTAGGTGAGATTTATCTACCTGTAACAGATCTCATAATAATTTACCCTTATTTTTTAACCAAAAATACGAAAGAGTTGAATTTAATATGGCAGTTAAATACTTAAGGTCTATCCTATCTGTTTTTATAAAATTTAATGCTCTACTTCAATAATATTCATCATCTGTATAATAGAAACTAGGAGAAACAACCCTAGTTCAACAAACTATTTTTTCTCATTTTACAAAGAATTTTTCATCTCTTGGTCGGTGTAAATGAAAGTAATCTATTTGTCATGACTTACATTCTCTTCTGTTTAGAAGTTCTTCTTTATACGCTACAAAGTTTTTATTGAAAGTAGACATATCGTCATGAATATTATTTATATTATTCTTTGTTAAATATGATACTAACCTAGATGTATCTTCTTTAGTGTATTTACCCACATTAGTATAATATTTATGTAAATATTGCTTTTCAGTATCAGAAAATTTTTCTTGAAAGTCATATATAAAAGCCTTATCAGGTCATCATATCATTCATTGAGCAACTTCCTTTTCTGTTAACCTAAAGTCTCATTCATTAAAAATTTTCTCCAATATTTTATCCTTTTCATCATCTGCGAAATCCAAAGTCTTATCGGTATACTTCTTCTTTTCTATTTTAGAGTAATGCTTTATGTATTCGGTAGTACTCCCCTTATCTAACAAAAATCTATTTATATCTTTTCTATCAAAATCTTTATTATTTAATCTTGAATATTTTGTTTCATAACTCTCATTGTTCTTTGTTTTTTCTAATATATATATCATAGTTTGTATACCAACGTCCTCAAATACTTTATAATCTCAAAAATCTACAAATTCTCTTATTTTGGCATCTTTCAAAATTTTATTTCTCATGATTTTTGCTCCAAAGCTAGTAATCCAATTGTTCTGAGCTATAAAACTTTCTACTCATCAATCTTTCAAAAGATCAAGAGCATAACAAGCAAAATAATACCATATATCCATTTTCCCAATATAATATTCTCTTTTTTTTAATCCATCAAAGGCATCTTTATTATCATATTCTTTGATATATGGTGGATTACCAATTACTATATCAAACCCTTTCCATTCACTCATCATTAAACTTGGGTCAAAGAACGAATGAGAGTGCTTTGAATTATCAAAATTAGAGCCAAATTCTTCTATTTGTCTAGCTCTTGGCGTTGGATCTGAAAACAGATTTATATCAGACTTTGTATAATTTCTTATTTGTTCTTTCTTTTCTTTCTTTTCTCTATTACTACTCGCATTATAATATTCTCTTTTATATTTTTTTAATGTTTCTAATTTTGGTTCGTCTCATTGAGCAAAAAGATCCTTCTCTTTAGATTCTTCCTCTAATGGTATTAAAGTATTGGCACATATAAATTTGAATTCAAAATTTGGCAATGGTTCGGGAACTTCTTCATCAACCACCAAAGACAACCAGAATCTTAACCTCGCAATATCTATTGCTCCAGAGTCTATATCTACTCAATAAATATTATTTTGAATAATTTCTCTTTTTATTTTATACATAGATATTTTTCATTCTTTATTTTTATATATATCAATATTTGCTCAGAAAACCTTATAAAAGACTCAATATATATAATATCTAATACTACCAATTTCATATAAAAGACCCATAGGAAAAGCCCCAGATCATACGGCAGGATCAAGAATCTTTACCTTTTTGAGTACATCATCTATATTCACAACTATTCATCATAATTTATCCAATACATCATGGGAAAATCATGTTTTTGCTAGATCATCTTTATTTAACAGAAATTGTTCTTTGAGATCAAATAGATTTCTAATCAATTTCTCATTATCTTCTTTGTTTCACTTTATATTATTTATTATATATAAAATAAGGCTCTCCCTAGTCATATAGTGAACAATTTCTTTAGGGGTATAAAACGCCCCCAATTTTTTATTCAATTCTTTTCCAAAATCTATTTTAGTTTTCTTTCATTTTGTATCAAAGATTTTAATTATTTCATCTATATTTTCACTACTTATAGAGATCATTTTTTCAAATATTCTACCAAGCATTTCTGGATCTACAGCAACATCACTATCGTAAAGACTATCTTCATCTATAGTAAAATTATATCTATCAAATATATCTAATATTCCATCAGACTCATCTCATTTTTGATCTACATTAGAAAAAATATCATTACCAATTTTCACTACATATCCCTCTCGTCACTGATAATCTTCTTTGAATAATCATCCATTAAGATATGGTACCTTCATTTGAAGATTTGGAAACCAGTCATCATTATCTCTCCTATCTTGATTTAATCACGCAAAAAATAATCGTTCCAAATAATCATTATAAAAATAACCAGTCTTCTCTGAACTCATTGATTCATTGCTCTTCTTGAAGTTATTTCGCATAACTCTCATAAAATCCCTATTTCATTTCCCATATTCATTTTCCTTTTTACCTAATCATAACCGACCTTTTTGTTGAATAAAATACAAAAAAACTATTTTACCCAATAAATTTTTAGTAAAACTAACAATATCTACCTTTTGGATGCTAAGCATATCTACAAACTTATCATCCTTTTTTATTTCTTTATATAGTCTGACATATAACTCCAAATATTTCTCAAAAAATTCCTTTCTAACAACTTCTACATCAAATCTAGAGATCAAATCATCATAATTCGTGATTTGATTCAAAAGATATTTTTCAGCTGTTTTTGTCTTTTCTCCAGGTCACAAAAGATATGAATACCTCTTAGGACTTGATAGTTCTTTCTTAAAATCTTCTGTAAAATTTGTAGTCAATAATGAAAATCTCCAAGAGCTATGTTCATCTACATAAAAGACTATTATAGCATTTCTAATACCATAATCTTGCATCAGCTTAAATGTGTCTTTTGTAAGCGTTATCCTGGGATCTTTTTTACTCCTTTGTCTAATCTCCAATATAGACATCTCTTTATGTAATCATTTTATTTCTCATATTTTATATATCCCATTATCAGCAAAAAATTGCGTCTTTCTTATTGGAGTAAGCTGTTCTGAAATTTCTTCAAACTTATCTCATAGAAATCTTGTTCTCAGAAAATTCTTAAATTCAGACTTATTATATCATTTTTTGAAATCCATAAAGATATACCATTAAAGATTAAAATTCTTCTGTGATAATTAGCTCTTCTTTATGTTCATCAAAGCTTTGAGAACAAGTAATCATTGATTGTAAATATTCTTTATGGATTTCTCTTTTCAGAAAATCTACTACAGATGTATAACTTTTTGGGGTAATCTTCCTGATCTCTTTCATATAGTATTTAGGCAAATTGCCTAGATTTATTGCTGTCTGTATATCTCTATAAAAGTTATCTTTTGTGGCTTCATAGAGAAATTCTAGATTATCTAGAGCTTTTTTTTCTTGTGTGTTTCTTGCGGTTGCTTTTTTGGCTTGTTTGAAAGATTCTTTGATTTTTTCATAACACGTATAGAAGTTATCAGATACGTTTTGAGGATCTTCGGATTTTTCTGCCTCAAATAATTTGAAAGCATCTTTTGGAGAAATATTTATAACTTCTTGGTCTTTTTTATCATAAAATCTAAACAAGTTATTGCTTCATTTTTTCGCAAATAGAAGCACTCAGTTTTGATCTTTCTTTTCCGTCCTTTGTAATCTAGATCTATCGGCAATCTCGTATACTTTATTCCCTATTTCTGGATCTTCTTGGATAGTTGTGGTAAGAAAATTACGATAAACTGTATCCCAAGACTCTTGTTCTTGGGTAAAATTTTCTTCTTGAAGAGTCTCTTTATATACATCACTTACATCTTCTCATTCCTGGAGTATCCTTTTGTTAAATGATTGTAGTTCCTCATCTTCAGTCAAAATCTTTGTATCATTTCAAAGTATGGCATTTATCATCATTATTTTAAGTGTTGAGATTTGTTTTCACCTAATTATTTCTTCTCCTATCAAAGAAGGGAAGTAATTATAGATATATAATTCATCAAAAACCTTTTTATTGATACGATTTATCCTTCATATCCTCTGTATAATTCTAGTTGGATTATAAGGAATATCATAATTATAGATAGTTCATGCCCTATGTAAATTATATCACTCAGAAATAGCATCGGTACCAAGCAATACATCATAATCATCTATCTGATCGTCATTTTTAATTCATGCGTCAAAATTATATTTTATCATATCTTTCAATAATTGTGTCTTACTATGCCCTGTAACAGATAGCACTCTCAATCATTTTTCTTTCATTTTTTCTTCCAATTCCTTTATAGTATCAGCATATTGAGAAAACACAACAATTTTTCTTGATTTATCTTGTTTTATATTTTCTTGGATTTCTTGTATAAAAGATTCCATTTTAGGATCATTTTTTTCTTCATCTCGTCTATCTATAAGACCATCTAGGAATTTTTTATCACTTTCCAAATCATCAAAAAACTTCTGATCAATATCTTCTATTGGTATCATAAATCCATTTTTTTCTGTCACTATTTTATCCATTTCACTTTGTAACTCTTCAAATTCAGTATAATCATCAAGCAAATCTTCTATATCAGGTAATTTTCCTTTCTTTACGACTGGAATAGCTTTTAACTCATTTAGATATTTTTCATATCTGGTTATAGATCCTCTAATAGATTGAAGCGTATTCTTGAAAGCAAATAATGAGCTTTCAAATCTAGAAACCAGTAATCTTCTAATAAAGAATGGCATATTTTTTTGTCTTCATTCTAACAACGAGTATTCATATCAAAGGACTTGCTCTAGCTTTTTTTCATATTTACTTGCGTCAACGTAAGTTAAAACCTTATATCTTGCCCCTTGAAAGTTACTCCGATTATCATTTTTATCTTTTTCTATTAGATCATCCAATGTCGCAATATATTTCTTTTCTAAAGTTCAAAGTTTGTAAGTTTTAGTTTGTGGATCATTAACTTTAGAAAACTTATATCATTGTTTTTCAAGATCCTCTCTATATACTTTCATGTTCTTCAAATCCAATCTTGACCTCCTAACAACTATCGGTCAGATCAAATCTCTTATCTTATTCGCAACTATTTTTAATTTTTGTTTCGCTTCGTGATTTTCTATTTTTCATTTTCTTTGTTCACTTCTAATGTTCAAATATTCTGTCTGTAATTGAGAAAACTCATACATAAGATTATTCGCAGTATGTATCGTTGACTTTTCGGGTATTTGAAAGAATTTTACCAGGTTGAATATGTCTTGCGGAGCATTATTAAAAGGAGTTGCTGTTAATAATATAACATGCTTTCATTGACATATTTGATGTAAATTTCAGTAATCATTAGTCTCTGAGTTCCTATATTTGTGTGCCTCATCAATCAAAACAACACCAGCTTTATGCTTATATTTCATATTATATTCTAACGCATCTTCAATTTTTCATGACGAAAATATTTTAGCATTTATATCAAACATTTCTTTATAATCATTCCATTGATCTACTAGATGAGGTGGCGCAATTATTATAGCTTTTTTGTGTAAATTATACAATAATGTTGATCATACAATACTTTTACCAAGTCACACAACATCAGCAACAATAACTCAATTATGCTCTTTTATCATTTTCATACCATCTTTGATGGCATCTACCTGATACTGTAGATCCTGAAACTCTCAATGAGTTATATGATATGGAGTAATTATATCTTCTTTATTTTCAAAAAACTCAAATAACAACCTCAAATAACAATAATATGGTTTAGGTACTTTTAACCATGTTTCTTCTTTTAACATTTTTACTACATCGTCTTCTTCTCCACCAGTTGTTATTGGTAATGAAGACTCTCGCAATTCATTGAATAAATCTTTAGCTATTACAAAGTCTTCTTTGTCCCTAAAAATAGAATTAAATTCATACCTTCACGTAAGTCATGAATAGGTTAAATTACTAGATCATGTAATAATGGCTCATGGATATTCTCATCATTCATTATGGTCTGATTTATTTTCAAATAAATATAATTTAGAATGATTAGGATCTAATGTTTTTCTTATCTCTAATGTTTTATTCTCTATCTTTGTTATAAACAATTCCAACGCTTCTTTATTGACCTTAGTATCAAATAAGTTTGTCTTATTTACTAATTCTTTCAATGAATCAATAAATCATTGTTTTTTAACATTACTTTGATCTTCATCTATACTAAACACTTCTTTTACTGTTTTCTGTATTCAAACTTCTATATCCATCCCAACAAGAACCTTCATGTTTTTATCTTCCAATTTTCTATATAGCTCTTGGAATCCTGAAAAATAAAAAAATCCCACTAAAAAGTAAAGATTTTCTGAAGTAGGCAGTATATTATTGATTACATCAGACAATAACTTATCTGTATTAGTAATAAACTTTCCTGATGACATGTGTTATTTATAATAAATTAAATGTTATTTTCTTCATTTTTTCTTATTTTTCTTTTCTTTTTTTCTTTGTTCTTTTGCTTTTTTATGTTGTCCACTATGTTCTTGTTGTACCAGATCGTTTACTTTCTTAACAAAATCAATTGTTTTCATAGATGGTAAGACAAAAGACATAACTGTTTTATTCTCTTCTTTCGTAATAGCTAAATCTCAGAGTCATATAATATCCATACCAATCAAAGCATCAAATCATCATACCAGTTTATCACATCAACAAACCATGATATTTGGAACAATAACATTATTTGGTAAAATTATAGAAACAAAATAGGTATATTCCTCTTTTTGTCATCAGACTCCATTAACAATCGTCTTACCAGTAGGAATCAATCACAATGATTTAGCTATTGGGCTAGTAATAGTTGATGATGTTGCTCCAGTATCTCGTATTGCGTCAAGCAAATGACATTGAGCAGGAGGCTTTCATATTTCTGTAGGTAAACATATATGGATTTGGGTTCAAAGTTGTGTGGCAATTCATCAATATTTTATTGTAAAAGCATGGTTTGGCATTATTTGAGAAATTTATTTATTAAAAAACGACTCTTGAATTAAACATTGCTACTTTGTCTTGTTCTGTACATTTTTGAATAAGAAAAGTTCATAATTTATGGGTCTTTATTGATTCTGTATATGCAATTTCTTCTGTATCATAAAATCATAAGATCTCATCTCATTTTATTACAATAACTTTTCATCCGTACTTCTTTACAAGCTCTTGTTTGTTTTTTTGAAAGAAATCAAACTCTTTGTCTAACATTTTATAAGGGGTCATAATTAAATCTTATTATAAAGATAAATAAACAGCTCACGATTTCCACTTGTTTTATATTTATTCAATTTCTTGATATACCTTATCTACATATTCAAAGCTCTTTTGTCATATAGGGAAGAATGCCTCTGTTTTTGTATTAGCAATATTCATTTTCCTAAATATTCCATAAGTATCATAAAATCTAAGTTTCTTTCTCTGTTGTAATTCAACTATTTCTGCCAATTGATCTACCTCCAAAGAACTAAATTTTACCGCATACTTAAACACTTCCCCAATACCATTCAAATTAAAATGATTCTGGCTAACATCTATTTTTCTGATATTATGTATATAACTATCGCCCGTGATCTTTTTCCATTCTTTAAGAATTTGTTCATTTGTATTGGATCATTTCCCACCAACGCTGGAATATCTATTTTTATCTATTTGTACATCATTGTCAGTACAGACCAAAAGATTAAGATGAGGATGTCGTCAATTCTTGTTCTTTGTGACCTCTATTGATGAAACCATACCATCAAACTGACTAAAAAAACTCTTTTTTTTATGGCTTTGTCTTTTACCATTTCTATAAGCTCTTGCTAGTTTATCCTTTGATTTTGTTAGTTTGGAAAGTAAATCTGATAGATTATCATTATAACCATGCTTTATAGTCAAAACTATATAATACCAGTTTTTAGTGGTCAGATCCTTTTCTTTGATGAAATTCTCAAACCTTTGGATCATCTTTATCGCTCTCCTAGTACTACAAGCAAGACAAAACTTATCATATTTACAAAAAGATCCTGATTTAAGCCTATGTTCTCAACTATCTAATTGTTCAAACAATAATACGTTTCAGCAATCTTTTATTCTCTTCCTCTTCCACACAGATTTGATAAGATTTGGTTTATTTGCTATAAGATACTTTATAAGTTCTCTTTTCTTCTCTTGGCTTCTTCTAAACTTTTCAACAGTTCTTGTAATGAGATCCTTTGAGTGATTGTTATCCATTGTTTTATATTATCATGTAAAAATATGAGGAAATGATTTCTTGTTGTTTCTTTTTATACTAAGAAAGATTTATACAATGTTTTGATGCCTATCTGAGAGGCTCTTTATAGACTAATTGAGATATTTCATGAAATAGATAGACAATAACTGTGAGCTATTTATCCTCTATATATCAATAGTTTGATAACTCTTCTGTAAAGACATTGGCTTTCAGAAACCTTTCTTTCAATATATCAGAATATTTGATATGTAAAAACATAGCTTCCAATAATGGGGCTTTTTGCTTGAAACTGTCTAGCATATTGCTAAATAATAAGTACTGATTAGTTTGAGGTTTAGACTCGTTTAGGTATATATTAATAAATTCTCTTCAATGAGAATTTTTTTTATAAAAAAAACTGTTGAAAATACTCAACAGCCAATATCATTATGCCATTCTTCGGCGAATAACTATCCAAGAACCGATGAAGATAATAAGACATCCAAGCAATCCATTAACAAATGGATATATCAGTTCTACAATAGATTCATACCCATTCAATGTATAAATACAGGTAATGATCCATCCGATAAGGAAAAGAAACCAAGGGAATAAAGGTTCGGGCTTTTTATGGATAACGTTGTCGAAAATGGGAACAAATCCAAGCGCTATTATAATCTGAATGATCATATTAGACCAAACAGCATTTCGAGTGATAGCCCAAATTAACAAACTAATGATAACAAGGAATATACAAATCAAATCGGAAGTTTTTAATATTTCACGATGAAATTTTTTTCTCTTTATAATGCCTATAGTAAGGATAATGGCTGAACCCAAAGACATTATTGCAGGAGCAATCCCAAACTTAGAAAATTTGACATAAGTAAGAAGATTTACAAAATCCGCTACAAACCAAATTCCAAAAGCAATAAGGTGAGGAGTGAATTTGGTAATAAGCAAATGGAGAACATAAAAGATCATTGCTAGAGTAAAAACAATGATAATGATAATTTGTATAGTATTCATATGCATATGTATGTGTTTTTATTTTTATACGTTTAAGTATTTATAAACAAAAGTCAATATCCATATTTTCTTGTTTTTGTCCCTATCTTCACTACCATATATACGACATTTATTATATAAAAATACAGTATGAAAATACTCTTAGTCTGAGCGTGATGAACAGGGATGTCATGAGTAGCAGGGATACTCAATGATTTATGATATACCAACATTGTCTGTATCGACAGTACACAAAGCGAACTTACTGATAAGTTAAAAGCTAAAGGACTGAAAGTCATTATCGGGCACGGAAAATATAAAGTCCAACTTGGAGATGTAATAATTTATTCTGAAGCGGTCGCTGAATGTGAAGAAGTTCGTGAAGCGAGAAAAATTATGAAAACCAATAAAAAAGTGATGGTGATCCTAAATTATTTTCAGTTTCTTGGAGAGGTATCAAAATATTTTACTAGCATAGGGTTTGCAGGTACTAACGGGAAAAGTTCATCCACTGCTCTAGCAATCCATACGGCAAAAAGATTGTTACCAAATTTTGGATTAGGGATTTTATGAGCTCTTGTACCAGGTTTTAATACTCAAAGCTATGTAGTAAATACCAAGGCAAAAAAAGATATTAGAAATATTTTCGACTATATTTTCAGCGGAAAAGCACTTGATTACAAGAACACAAAGAAACGAATGTTTTTCGTAGAAGCATGTGAATATAAAAGACACTTCTTATATTTAGACTTGGACTACGCTATGATTACGAGTCTAGAACTAGACCACACGGACTATTATAAAGATATAAAAGACTATCTTTCAGCGTATGAGACATTACTTACAAAAGTCAGACATAAAGTATTGTTACCAAAATGACTTAAGTTAAAATCCAAAAACATACAAGAAATTTCCATAAAGGAAATCCCGTTCAATCACATCCGAGGGAAACATAACGACGTCAATGGATCACTCATTCTCGAATTGATGACAAAATTATGCAAAGAACCAAAGACAAAAATCCTCAGCACCATGAAAACATTTTGATGACTTCGAAGAAGAATGGAATATCTCAAGACAAACGAAAACGGAGCAAAAATATTTACGGATTATTGACATATGGCATCCTCTCTTGAACTTGGATATATGGCACTCAAACAGAAATTTCCTGGCAAAAAATTATTTGTCATCTTTCAGCCACATCAGATAAACAGAATCGTTACCGGACGACAAGATTTTATAAAAACATTGAAAAAATATGACCATATTCTGATTTATGACATCTATGCGGCGAGAGAAAACATCAAAGATTTTATAGACCATCATGTATTTATTAAAAACATGAAAATCAAAACACTTGAAGATTTAGGTAATCATTTTGCAAAAGAATGTTGAGGTACATACATCACCGATTTTTCACTCATCACCAAGACAATTCAGCAAATACAAAAAGATACGGTTATTGTGGTATACAGTGCTTGAGATATAGACTATAAGCTTAGAAAATTTTTAGAAAAATAATATTATTATAATGCCATTACCAGAGATATTAGATATCGGATTCAAAACTGATGAACCAAAATTACGAAAAATAGACCTTCCTATCGAAGAAATAGCTATTTCTGAAATTGAAAATAATATGGATATCCCTTACTGGGAACAGGAAGGTACAGATGATTGGAATCTAACACCAAGAATGTGTATAGAAAATTTTGAGAAAGAGGTTCGGCACGCAAAAAAAGTATTAGAAGCGGATTTAGAATATCCTATAGAACTATATCTTCATAAAGGGAAACGAATAATTTTAGACGGCGTTCATAGATATACAAAAGCCGTACGTGAAGGCCATACAAAAATAAAAGTAAGAAAAGTACCAGAAGAAATCGCTCAAAAAACAAAAAGAACAGGAAAAAAATATGAGAAATAGAAATGAGAAAATATATAATTTTATTGTCTGGTATACCTACCTAGAATTTGCGCCTGTGCAAGTATTTTTCCTCACATCAACTCTACTAATCTCTCTTTAGAGAATCAGGAAGAAAGTTCAAGCATTTCAGAAAGTGCATATACTTTAAAAATATATCTATGTGTTCCACTTGGTGGACAAGGAGCTCATCGAGATTGTTCTCACCAGCTGTTTTGTCCAAGGATTGAATTATCAAAACTATCTTGTGAAATAATCACATAGGGATCTTCGGTCAACGGAATATTAGCAAGCAACAGATGATCTCGGACACCAGCTGGCGCATCAGGATCATCCACAACAAGCGCTAACGTTTTTGTATTAGGAGGAAGATCTTCTATTTTCAAAGTAGGAAAACGACCTTCCCCGTCGCAGGTATATTGAGAAGGCATCAATCCATTATCGATAAAATCAGTGGAAATGTTCATTGAAGTTTTTGAAATAGGTAAAAGCACTCAAGAATTACACATTATGTCCTGAGGTTTTTTTCCGAAGGAAAAAAATCCAGAGCCGTTAGCACTAGGATTCCCATATTTTACTAAAGTATTACCGTTACATATTCGCGTATCTTCAGGAGAAAAAACTCTTATACCCACAAGAGTAAGAACACTGACGACAATCAACGCGAGCCGTAAACGTTTTTTCATACCACAAGTATAGAATTCTAGCTTTTTTTTGCAATCGAAATTATTATAGTAAATTCACAATCCTTAATCCTTAATTCTTAATTTTTAATGCTCTTAATTTGAGACATTCACATCAATACTCGTTATCAAGATAAGATTCTGGAAGGACTCAAAGATATTTTTTCTACATATCCCGACGAAAAGACTATCGTATTTTTCTGAGATTACGTCTATCATTTCGCTTATGATAGAAATGCACTACTCCAGTTATATAAAATATTTTTGGAACTATTTACTCAAGGAAAAAACGTATATATACTGGCAGGAAATCATGATCGACTAGGAAGTTCTTTCGTCTTTGAGGAAGCTCAAAAAGCATTTAATATAATTCAGAATACAGAGTTTAGAACACAAGGAGGAAAGATACAATTCGTCACTAAACCTACAATAGCAAATATAGAAGGCGAAGATATATTACTATTTCCTTTTTTTCTTCCAGAGGAACACGAAGACAATACTTATAGTCCAAAAAACGAAAGACTGAAAGCTATTAACGATTTCTCTAAATTGTTGGAAAAATCCACGCACAAACATGAAGCATTTTCATGATACATAAATAAATTGCTCGCCGAACAAATAGATAAAAACAATAATCTTACGATTTTTCATCACTACTATATCAACTGAACAGCATTTCCCTGACAGAAATCGAAATTCAATTACAAAGACATAGCATTGAATGAACAGTTTTTAGATATACCAAATATCAAATTTATTTCAGGGCATCTTCATCAACCATTTACACATACGAATTACTTATGTTTAGGAAGTGTACGATCAACGAGTTCGCTGGAAACCAATCAAAATAAATATATATTTCAGTATGATACAACAAGTAAAAAAGTTACTGCCTTGCCGTTGATGATCAACCCACAAGTAACTATCAGAAGCAAATGAGCTGTAAACACAGAAATGCTACTTACAGAGTTGCAAGCAATCAACGAAACAAATAAATGATATTTTAGTTCACCAGCATGGAATATAGAATTCAAAGAAGATCTGAAACCTAACCTTACAAATATTTCACTGACCCTCAACGTAGAACATATCGATTACGACAAGATAGATGAACTTATCGAGCCAGATCTCCGCACAGCGTGCAAAGATATAAGACTCAAAAAAAATATGGAAAATCTAGATAATCTACTCAACACGTTCAAGGTTTCGTCAGACGATCTGAACGGTTTTTCTGATTGGAAGAATATCCTCCAAGAATATACACAAAAAAAATTTGGGAATGATTATCCCAAATATGAAAAGGTTTTGAAAGAACTGAAGTTGCTATAAACAAACCATTCTCATCTTGAACGTAGTCGAAAGATATAAGTATATACTATATCGTTCATTTCATTCAGGATGACATTTTTTATTCGTCACATAAACATTAATAATCTTCGTCTTCTTCACTTTCAGAAGATTTTTTATCCATATATTCTTTTACAACCTCACTCAAAGCTTCGGCAATGATAGACATTTTTTCATCACTTAAAGAAGATATTTTATCAGCAGAAAGTGGTGGTCAAAATTTAGATTTCAATTTCAAAATAATATCTACTTGTTTTTGAGGAGAATTAATATCATCAAAGGGATATTCCACACCATGTTCTAGTTTGATGAGCAAATTACCTCTAGAAAATAATTTATCCCAAAAATTATTTTGATCATGAGAAACTGCTTCTATTTTGTTTCGTTCAAAAAAATCTGTCTTATATTCAAAAAGTCATTCTCGCATAAACATGGTAATACCACCCTCAGAAAGAATCAATCAGTCTAAATAAATATTGAGAAAATCAATAATATATTTTACAAAAAATCATAGACCAAGGATACCAAAAAACCAAGGTAAGTAAGACCAAACAATATATTTATCCAAAACAACAAACAAAACGTACAAAACCAATAAAAAAATAAGTGTCCTCAAGGTCAGCTTGATAAAAACACTCGCATTATGTCCGATTACATGAAAAACAGTATCAACATCTACATATTTTTTCATGATTTGTTTTCTTAGCATAGCAGTATACAAATACTCGGGCTTCAAGCCTCAAGTTTACCAGCCGAGGATGGCTTTAAGCTTCAAGCTAAAAATTTATTTAGTTTTTTTGATAGTATCCATTTTTTTCTGCTTTTCCAAGAATTTTTCCATTCTTCCCTTAATAACTTTTTTAACTACCTTATCTTTGTTGAATGCAGGATGACATTGGTAACATGTTTCCACTTTCATAGGACCAGGGATAGTAGCATTAACAGTAAATTTTGCACCACAGATACAATTTACTTCTACGTCTTTAAAATAATTTCCATGTATTCAGGTTTTCATTGATGTAATTGTAATAAGTTAAAAGATAATTTAGAATTAATTTTTCTGAATTTTGAATTCTGAAGTAATTAACGAGTAAATAATTTATGCAAAGGATCATATTCAAACAATTCTTCTGAAGTAAACCAATGTTTGATTTCTTTTTCAGCTTCTTCTGCATTCCCTGATGCATGCACAAGATTGGGAATGCCTATACCTACTCTATCAGAATATCCATAGGATATATGTGCATAATCACCCCTAATAGTTCCTGGAGCGGCAGTTTTGGGTTCTGTAGATCATACAATTTTACGAACATATTCAACCACTTCTACTCCTTCCAATACGATAGCAACAATAGGAGATCTCATCATGGTAGTAACTGTATCTTCGAAAATCTTTTCACCATGCCTAGTAATCATAGTACCAATAGTTTCATAATGATGAAAAAGAAATTTTTTATCTGGACGAACCATTTTCATACCAACAATATGGAGTCATGCTCTTTCAAAACGAGAGATAATTTCTCAAGTAATACTACGACCTACACTATCAGGTTTCAACACGACCAAAGTTCTTTGTACGTGAGTCATTTTCACAATAACAACAAAAAATAAAAACATTTTTTGAATACTACTGTTTTGTCGTAAATTTTCAAGCTGTTTTGTCGAAAGAGACATCCTATACAATTTATAAGACATAAAAAGAACAAAATAGCATATATAATATACCTCACTTAAGTGATTTAGTATTGAAACGTAGCATATATTTAGTATATTTTACCATGAAATATTCGTCGATAAATATCGCGAAAGATGTGTTATCTTTTATCTAATGTATATCATCATGAACAAAAAATTACTCTGAATATTTTTCATCGTTGCAGCTTTTCTTTTAGCTTTTCCTATTAAGGCACAAACAACAGGAAACACAAATACAACCACAGGAGATTGCATTCCTGTGATTAGTGGATTTAATATTCTAATCGTTTGTACCACAGGCACAACAAACACAGGAGTAATAACCACAGGAACTACTACTATACCCACAATACTATACACAGGTACAGAATTTGAACAAGCATTAGCATGGATGTATGACAATGGACTGACAAAATACAACAACGAAAATGATTATAGAGCAAATGATGGATTGACGAGAGAAGAAGCTGCCAAAATAATCTGACAAGCATTTATTACACTTGGCTACAGTCAGGATACCAAGAATAACAATTGTTCTTTTGGTGATAGTAACAAAATCGATCCAACACTTTCAGGTTTTGTAGTCAATACGTGTAAACGAGGAATATTTAAAGGAACAACAGACAATAAATTTCTTCCTACACAAAAACTCACAAGACCGCAAGCAATGGCAGTATTGGTGAGGATATTTGAAGGAAAGGTTTCCAACGAAAGTAATATTCCTCGATGGTGAGAATATTACACAAAAGCACAAACACTTTGACTCACTACAATCAATAACCAAACAACATTTGATTCTACCATTACTAGAAAGGAAATAGCGATATATATGTATAGATTCAGAAATATAGTAAGTAATGAAACCATGAAAATTATGATGCTCAGTAAATTGGCCGGAATAGGAACCACAGGACAAAGTCTCAGTAGTGGTATACTAGAAAATTTTTCATCACTAGCAGATTCACTGAGTATAAACAATGATCCTGAACTTTTGGAAGCAATCAGATGGATGAATGACAATGGACTCACCAATTTCAAAACCATTGTCGAATACAAACCATTTGAAATCCTCAATAGAGAACAAGCAGCAAAAGTTATCAGTTTATTTGCCAATATTTATAATTTTGGACAGACAACTAGTGGAGCAACAATATCAAGTGATTGTACTTTCCAAGATATTGCTAATGCAGATACATCGCTTGTACCGTATATACAACAGGCATGTACATTAGGAATAATGAAATGATCAAATGGATATTTTTCTCCCAAAGAAACAATCAATAAATCACAATTTATCGCAGCCATCATAAGATTATTTGAAGGAAAAAAACTTGATGAAACAACATCTCCTCGATGGAAAAATTATTTTGAAAAAGCACAAGAAATAGGAATGATCGGACCTGCTGATGCAGTAACGTTTGAAAATCCTATTACAAGATATGAAGTAGCATTATTCCTGTATAGGTTCAAAGTAAAATATCAGATTCTGCAAAATCTAAATAGCAGCACCATAACTAATCAAATTATTAGTACAGTACCATGATCTATCACAACAGGAATCAACAATATGCTAGCATCAAACGTATATGTAGATATGAATTTATTACAAAACGGAAATTTTGATGTGGGATATTTAGAACTTTTTGGACAAAGATACAAAGTAGTAAAATCTAGTATAAAAGAATATTTCAACAATAATTTCCAACGATTCGGTGATATATTTTCATTGGATACAGAAGCAAAAATAGGAACAACAAGCTTTATTGTAAGTAATCTTTCTCTAATAGAATGAACAGTAAGAATAGGCGAGTCTACATTTACCGTAAGTCAAATTCCAAACACCAATGCATATTACAAAATAAATCAAACTAAATAATAAATCGTCATCCTAAATGTATCGAATGGTATAGTAATCACTATATTCTTCATTTCATTTAGAATAACATAGTTAAAACCATTTATCTTCTTATGTAAAATTATGGCAACATCAACACCAGCAACTAAATCTCACGGACGAAGTATTCTTAAAATTTATTTTCTTCTTATGACGCTTGTAGGAGTGATAGGAACATTGGTTTCATTAGGATTTTTGCTCTACGCTGTCGGAAAAAAAATAATCATCACCAATGATGAATATATAGTTGCAGAAAGATCCTACGATTTAGATGTTTGTAGTCAGACAATATCTAAACCAACAGCCACAAACCAAAACAATATGACGTATCCAACTGATGCAGAGATAGCAAAATGTAAAGCAGATAAAAAAGTAACACTCATTCAAGCAAGAAACGCAACATTCAAGACAGATGTTCTTGGTGAATCAATTTGGACAATATTATTCTTCATCTTATTGATGGTACATTATCCAAGATTTATGGGACTCAACAAAAAAGACTAATAAAAATTTTAATGTTTAAGCGTTGAAGTTATGGAAGTAAAGAAGATAAACACGGACAAGATGATGAATATCAATCACACAGGCAGACCGGATAATTTTGACGAATTTATCGGACAAGAACATATCAAAGATGTAGTAAAAACAGCGATTGATAGCTGAAAAAAAAGAAAGTGACATATGGGTCATATTCTATTTTCTGGTCCTAGTGGATTTGGAAAAACAACCATGGCGCATATCATTTCCAAACAAGGACAAGTAAATATCAAAGCCGTAACTGGATATGCAATTACGAAACCATCAGAGATTATCAGTATTTTAAATACACTCGAGACCTGAGATATTCTCTTTATTGATGAAATCCATAGATTGAAACCAAACATCGAAGAAGTATTGTATATTGCAATGGAAGATTTTGTCATCGATATGGTGATGCCAGAAGGTGGTAATGTAAGGATACCCATCAATCCATTTACTTTGATATGAGCAACGACGAAATCAGAGTCTTTAAGCCAACCAATCAAAAATAGATTTGTCTATCATTTTCATTTCATGGAATACACACAGGATGAAAAAGAGACCATCATAAAAAAATATCTCAACAAATATGAGATAAAAACCAGTGATGAAATTATTTGAAAAATTAGTGCAAAAGTAGGATCTGTACCCAGAGAAATACATAATCTTTGCATCAAAATTCGCGATTTCGTCATTACTAAATCACAGGAAAAAACATTAACTGAGACACTTCGAGAAGATTTTCTTGCCCACAGCCAAATCGAAGAAGGCGGTATGACTCCCCTTCACGCAAAATATTTAAAAATATTAGAAAAAGCTGACAGACCACTTGGGGTGAAAGCTATCGCCGTACAACTCTGAATCAATGAAAAAGCAGTTGAAGAAGATGTAGAACCATTATTATTGAAGCTTGGAAAAATTGAAAAATCGGCGGGTTGAAGAATTTTAGTTTCCTAGTCTTTTTACTTATAAATAATAGAATAATGGACGCACAGACAACACTTATAGCAAACAATTCATTTTTTCTAAACGGTATGTTCCCCCTGCTTATGATATTCATGATATGGGACATGGTTTGGAAAGGCATCGCACTTTGGAAAGCAGGTACAAAGAAACAATTAGTTCGATTCGTTTGTCTCTTAGTTTTGAATACGCTTGGAATATTACCAATTATATACCTTATTTTCTTTCAGAAAAAAGAAACAATAGAAAAAGTGAAAATGCCTGTAACAATTATCAAAATCCCTTCAAAAGAAGTAAAAGTCTTGGCAAAAGCAAAAATAACTAAGAAAAAATAGTTTCTCAATAAATATACATAATGACAGCAATAATAGAAAATCGATTAAACAGCAAAAAGATGTTTTTTGAAATCAAGATGTTCTATAATTTTGAGGAAAGTTCAAAGAGTAACATTTGTGGGGTGGAAACCAGGTAGAGTAAATGAAACTTTTGTTGTTTCAAGTTGCTGAGGCAAGAAACTATCATACACTTCAGATTTTTTTCCGAAATAGTGGAATCACAAAAGGGCAAAAGCCATTAAATCTTGATAATTATTGGCATCAGGAGTACCAGCTATGATAGCCTGTTCCTGAAGAAACCAATCATGATTATATTTTTGGGAAGACATAGATTTTTTGAGATATTCTTTGGCAATTTTATGTTCTTTTTGTTTATCATCTTCCATATCATAACTAGTATTGTATATGGCAGTACCTTCTGTTTTCATTTGTTCAGATCAATAATGTTTAGCATCAGTCACAAGAGATCTGATTGTACCGATAAGAGGCTGGAGTCATGCTCTAACAAATCTCAATGTTTTTATATATTGGGTAATCTTGATGGGATCTGTAGAGGGAACATCAGGGATATTGACAGCATACTGAGAAAAGAGTGCTAATTGTGGTTTAGATATAGTAATGTCTTGATTCTTATGCATATATAATCGAAAAATATCATTGATATAAGAAGACTGCCAAGAACCAGTATGACAAAAATTCTCATGCATAGCATTTTTGATTGTTATAAGTTCTGGTATCAAAGATTTATCTTTGCGTTCTGTAGACATAAGAAGTCTTGATAGACGTTGTTTCATAGTGAGTTTGATCTGATCTGCAGAAGGCTCCTGGGATATTTCAGAATCAGGAGATTGCTTAGTATTCAACTTATCCATATCATTGTTCTTACTCATGACAAGAGAAAAAATAGTAAAAACTAAGTCCCAATCTTATTCATTGAAAAACTTTTGTCAAGCACTATGAGAAAAGAAAAAAACTGACGTACTGTCAGTAATCTAAGTTACTAAAAAACAAAAATCCATCAGAACACAATGATATTTAAATTATAAAGACAAGATAAGATATAATATATCTAATAAAAATTTTGGTAATTTAGAGATTTTCATACCAAGAAATTGTATTTATACAAAAAATATTGACATAATAAAAAATATACTTGAAATATGAAAGAATTTCTGTATAATACAAAAAAAAAAATACTAAATTCACAACCACCATGAAAATAAAATCCTTTTTCGTACGTTCAATTGAAGCCATTGAAAATGACTTCAAAATCGTCCTAGACAACGATTGGTCAGCCGTGATTTTTGAAATAGAAGGAGTTGATCTTCTTAAAGAAGATCCGATTGCTATCACAACAGCAATTGAGTCAAGCTTTTTAAAAGAAAAGCTTGGAGAAGACTTCTATTGCTACGAATTTTACGTAGCAAAAGTCATAGAATATCAACAGAAAACATTAGCGATAATACAATTCAGGGGCGATGCCGAAGAATTAGAAAAAAGCTTAATGTAATAGAGTAAATCGCCAGTCATATTGATTGGCGTTTTTTTAATTCAAAAAAAATCCTCTACACTTGGAGGACTTTGAAATAGTGAAAGTCAGAACTCGAATTTACTAGTATAATCAGCTTCATAAATTTAATCTTGGGTGATACAGGACTCGAACCTGTGGCCTCTTGCACGTCAAGCAAACGCTCTAGCCAACTGAGCTAATCACCCATAACACACTTCGTGTGAATTTTAAATGCTAACATCCCTTAGTTATTAGTTTGACCCGACCAGGAGTCCGAAGTCCTCAGCAAAGTCTGAGGAGAATCTGATGTCTACAACTATAAAACAATATAATTGACCCGACCAGGAGTCGAACCTGGGTTACAATCTTCGCAGGATTGTGTCCTATCCACTGAACGACCGGATCATAATTTTATTAACTAATAGTGAAAAACGATTGAATATTTTATATAAAATTCCTTCACTATTCACTATTCACTTTTCATTAAGTTTTCCAAATATTTACCAAAACCAAAAATCTTATCCTCAGACCATTTCTGAGCCATAAGTTGAATCCCTGTTGGCATCATTTCTATCAAACCGTCGGTGTGATCTTCTACCATTCCCATAGGGATAGACATAGCTGGCAATCATCACATATTTGCTGGTATTGTATACATATCTGCCAAATACACCTTCAATGGATCATTAGTTCTTGAACCAATTTTCCATGCTACTTCTGGAACCGTTGGAGTAAGAATAATATCATATGTGGTAAATATAGTATCAAACTCTGCTTGTAATTCTTCTCTCGCTTTCTGTGCTTTGAGATAATATCATTCATAGTTTGCAGAACTTAGAACAAAGGTACCAAGCAATATTCTTCTCTTTGCTTCTTCACCAAATCACTCAGATCTAATAGTTTCATAATATTTTTGGAGCGTTTCTACATCCATACTATCAGACTGAAGACCAAATTTTATCCCATCAAACCTTGCAAGATTGGTACTTACTTCTGCTGGCATCAACGTATAATACATAGGTACGGAATAGGCAAGCATAGGCAAGCTAATATCTTCAACAACAATTCAAGCTGCACGAAGCTTTTCTATCGTAGAAAGAAATAATTTTTTGATTTGAGGGTCTAAACCTTCTCACAAAACCTCTTTTGGTACTCCTATTTTAAACTTCATCAATTCTGAATTCTGAATCCTAAATTCTGAATGTACAAAATCATCTGCCCTCGGATCACTTTGTGAATCCTTAGGATCAAATCATGCAATAGCCTTGAGCAAAATTTCAGCATCATCAACCGTTTGTGTCATGACACCAACCTGATCTAAACTCGATGCCATAGATTGTACCCCATAACGAGATACCATTCCATACGTAGGTTTTATACCTACGATACCACACCAAGCCGCAGGCTGACGAATACTTCCTCAGGTATCAGTTCACAAAGCACCAATAACTGCTCATGAAGCTACTGCAACAGCAGATCACCCAGAACTTCATCAAGGAGTTCTATCAATTCCATATATATTTTTTGTGACACCAAAATAAGAAGTTTCTGTAGTAGATCACATTGCGAATTCATCCATGTTTGTTTTACCTATCATCAATCAACCATTTTTTTCCAAATTAAGAAAACAAGTTGCACTATACGGACTTACATAGTTTTTAAGTATTTTAGATCCACAAGAACTAATATAGTCTTGGGTAAGAATAATATCTTTGATACCAATAGGCGCAGATTTCAATGGTCTCGTAGCAAATTCATCCATATGGATATCAACATAGTCTTCATGGAATCTTATAAAAGAAAAATAGTCAGCATTAAGTTTTTTTGCTGTATCTATATATTGTTTAACCATATCATGAGGATTAAGTCCCTGATTAGTAATATATTCTTTAAGTGTAAGATGCATTCTATCATATAATAATAAATAGATTACTTTCCAAATCATTGAAGGATACTTTCAGTTCTACGTTTTTCTTGAGCAGCTTGAGCAGAAAGTCCATTTGAAGATGATGGTAGTATTTTGCAAGAATAGTACGTTCAACATACAGAAGAGCTATAGACAATATATTTCTCTTGACCAGACGGACAAGAATCGACTGTTGGCATCGCAGGACAACGATCTGAGGATATAGATGATCATGTAGTTCCTGAAGAATATGACACTCATGTTGTAACTATTGCACCAGAAACTTCTGGAGAAAACGATGTATCTTTAAGCAAAAGTTCGTCAGTACCAGTAAGTTCTTGTAAAGCTCAAGTATCTTGTACTATTCAGCTTTCGATAGTACCAGTCAAATCAATCACCACTCAAGAAGTAACAACTACATCACCACTAAGAGGAAAGTGAGTTCATATGGTAGTATTAGAAAATGTTTTAAGATCAAACAAAAGTGATTGCGCTGCCTTTGGATTAATCAAACGATAAACAAAGAATGCTAACAACAAGAGGATAATCACAAAAATAAGTCTTTTGATAAATCTCATGAGCATAGAAACAAAATAAAGACAAAAATACTATACAGATTCATCCAATTTTTGCAATACAAATCTAGAATAAGAGCAAAGTAAAGTCCTCAAAAAAGAGTAAAAAAAGCTAATGATAAAAACAAAACAAATGAAGGGATGATAGGTCTCAAAAAGAGATATTGAATTTTATGATAAGTAGTAAATTTCTATTGCCTACAAATCATTTTTCAGTACATACAATATATGCTCAAATCGATACTCAAAAACTCAATTGATTATATGAAAAATGATCGCAAAATCATAAGATTGACCTTAGTGACATCATTTTTTCATTCATTAATTGCGAGTTTATTGATTATTTTAAATGTAAATACCCTTTTTGCGAGAAATTATGAAAACGGACTGTATGTAGGTAAAGTAGCAGAATTTTTCGTTCAAGAAATCAATACTAACCACGTCATCAGTCGAGTAATCGGTATAGCAATAATGCTATTTATAGCATATTCAGTCATATATCCCATAGGCCAAACAGCGATTATTTATTATCTCAACGAGAAAGACAAAAGCATAAGAAATGCACTGAAAAGATGAAGAGAAAATTTTTTCCCTATGTTTGAATATGGTATTGTCTCATTACTGATGTCACCAACCGTATATTGGATAACCGTACTCAAAATAGCTGTTTCTGGAGGATTACATAGAAGTTTTACTATTTTCCTCTTAATTTTACGATTTGGCGTAATGAATATCGTAAACGCACTAAAAGTATATACGAGATACATTATGACATTGGAAGGAAAAGGAGTCTATGATGCTGTACTCAAAAGTTGTGACATTTCTCTTGGTTGTTTCAAAGAAAGCATGAAATATCTAAGAATACAAACCAATCTGATTATTAATTTTTCATTGAATCTTTTCATTATCTTACTGATACCGATTACACTGATTTATCTTGCTATTGTATGTAATATCATCCAATATCCTGGGGTAAAATGGACAGTATATGGATTGTTTGCTCTAGGCATCTTTTTTGGTTCTTATGCTAGTTCGATGATAAGAGCATTTTGTGCCTATTTATGGTACGAAATATACAAAAATATCCCCAAAAAAGACTAAAACAACCATTATTATATAATTTTTTATAAAAAATGGCTCAAAACAGTATTCAAAAGCCGTTTTTTTTTGTACAAAAAAACATTTTCGAGTATACTATATCTATAGCACTAAATAAATATTTTTAGGCTTCAAGCTCCAAGCTTCAAGCATTAAGCTAAATAGGATATGGAATTATGACTATGTGAACAGCTTATCAAAGATCAATACACCAAAAATCCAACATGATTGGAAAATATTTCCCAATTGACAAGTATAGCACGAACAAAAGATAAATCTACATGTATGCAGATGATGTGAGGAACAATTCAGATAAAAAACTTTTTATTGGGGAATCCATATACACCAGCACCTACATCAACTCAAGGACCATGATTTGGTACAATTCCTAGTCAAAAAGATCAACAAGTTATAAAAACAACCACAACTACTACAACACCACAAACAGGACGACAAGTGACAGCAAAAGTATACGGACAATATGCACTCAATGGACTATTAATTTTTGTTGTTGGTATACTATTTCTGATAATAATCAGAAATATGATGAGATTTTTTTATGATGTATTCAATTCAAGAAGAATCATTTATCTCAAAGTACTCTTACCAAGAGGACAAAGTAAACTAGACCGTGAACAGGAAAAAGAACTTGCCAAAGATATGAAAGAAAAAATAGGACGTATGGGACAGGTGTTTCATAACTTCCACAAAGTAGGTACCTTGAGCACTAAAGAAAGTTTAATGAAAAAACTATTTGATAAACCCAAAACGACACTCATCTATAATTATGAAGATGGGGTACTTAATTTCATTGTAGCTACCTATCCAGAATACCAGGAATTACTCGAAGGAGCAATTGCTGCCCAATTTCCTAATTGTTCGATAGAAAGAACCATTAAACCGAAGTTTTTCAAAAAAAAATATAGCAACATTATGCCAATAAAGCCAAAAAAAGATCCCATATTCAATATCAAAATTTATAAACAGCAGCCTGATGATCCTATCAACAATATCATAGATGCAATAGGAAAGATATCTAGATATGATACAGTAAATATAATTATACCTATCAAGCCATTGGGCGATTCATTCAATAAAAAATCACAAAAAGCGATAGATAGACTATACAAGAATCTCTCTGTATATGAGCATAATACAGCATGGCGGATGTATTTTTTGATGCCACGAAAACTTATTGGATTTCTTATCAATGGACCAAGCAAAGAATTGTTGACGTCAGCAAAAGATGAAGAAAAAGTGACGATGGTACGTATGGTCAAAGCAAAAGAAGATTACTTAAATGCTATGGGAGAAGAAGCTGCACTACCATTCTTCAATTCAGCAATATTGATAACAACAAGTTCTGATGAAAAAACAAATCTAGAATCCAATGTCCACCAAATTGTAAATGCGTTGACGGTATATGGAGATGAATATGGTAATGAATTAGAAGGGTCACAGACACAAGCTGATGTTTTTTGACGGTTTTTTAAACCAATTCGAAAGATTGCAGTAAATAACTTCATTACAAAATTTTTCTTTGCAAGAAATATATTCTGAGTAAATGAACTCACCTCACTCTTCCATTTCCCAGATGCAACCTATAACCGTTCACCAATTATCTCATGGATGCAATATAAAGTACTTCCGGCACCAGAAAATCTTCCTATACCAAAAGATTTCAATGGATATATTATGTGATGAATGTTGGCAGAAAGTTATAAAGGAGGAAAACTCAATATCATACTTGCCGATTATAAAAAACATCGAGCAGTAGCAGAGACAAAATATACAGAGGAAATATTGGAACCAATAGAAAATTTTACTCAAGAACAATTACAAGGAAAAGAAATCATAGAAAAGACAGAATGAAAGGATGCTTTACAAAACGAAACTACTAAAAAATTTGTAAAATCTATTGTACAAAAACAATGATTTGGATATAAACTTTTCAAAGATGCTATTTTGCTGGGTACAAATATTTATAGAAACACACTATCTCCGGTCTATATGAAAAGAGATGACAGGATGAGACATCATTATTGTATAGGAAAATCAGGTACTTGAAAATCAGTTTTTTTACAAACGATAGCAAGACAAGACATTCGAAATGGTGATGGTATATGTTTGATTGATCCGCATGGTGATCTTGCCGAAGATATGCTCGCATATATACCCAAAGAAAGAGCAAAAGATGTTGTATATTTCGATGCGGGAGATGAAGAAAGACCAATGGGATTAAATCTGTATGAAATTAATATTTTGGATGAGGCAGATAGAGTTGTTAACGACGCCACAGAAATATTTATCAAAATGTTTGGTCCAGAAATTTTTGGTCCAAGACTCCAAGAATATTTTAAATACGGAAGCCTAACGCTATTGGAAGACTTCGAAGACAGACCAACTCTTCTTGATATAGTAAGACTCTTCACCGACGAAGGATACAGAGAATATAAAGTAAAGAAAGTTACGAATCCTACGGTAAGAAATCGATGGGAAAAGACATTTAATGCAATGGGCGATAAAGAAAAAGAAGAAATAATACCATATTTCTCAGCGAAGTTCGTATCATTCAACACCAACAGGCTCATTAGAAATATTATCGGGCAAACAAAATCAGCATTTAAGTTTGAAGATATTATGGACAACAAAAAGATTCTGATAATCAATCTCAGTAAAGGTAGAATAGGAGAATCAAATGCTAATCTCTTGGGTATGATTATGGTATCAAAGATTTATACCGCAGCGATGGCCAGAGCAAGACAGAAAGAAGAAGATAGAAAAGATTTTTTCCTCTATGTAGATGAATTCCAAAACTTTGTTTCAGGAACATTTGCAGATATCCTTTCAGAAGCGAGAAAATATAGACTTTCACTCATCATGGCGCATCAATATATTGCACAACTCGAACCACCAAAATGATTGGGAGATGTCGGTGGAGGAAAAAATGATGTAAAAGCAGCCGTATTTGGTAACGTTGGTACCATGCAATCATTTAAAGTCGGTGCACCCGATGCAGAATTTTTGGAAAAAGAATATGCACCAGTATTATCAACAGAAGATATCGTAGGTATAGCAAACTATAAAGCATACGTCAAACTAAATATAGATAACGCAACTACTCGTGCATTTAGTATGAATATGATTTTCACCAAAGATTATCAAAACAAAAAAATAGTACCTATTCTGAAAGAATATTCAGGCAAAAAATATGGAAGAAAAAGAGAGTTCGTAGATGCAGAAATGGAGGCAAGACTAGGTATGAGTACAGACGAAACCAAATTACCAGAAGCAACAGCAGTACCACCAAGTGAAACAACTTCGACACCTCCCTCACCAGCTGAAACTAGTCCGACAGCATAATAATGAATAAAAAAAATTGGTACGCTAGATACCAATTTTTTAATAAACGAAGAATAATTCAATTATTTATACAGCTCAATGACATTTTTTGTATTTCTTGCCAGAGCCACAAGGACATGGATCATTAGGTCTTACTTTATCTCCAGATTGGACATCAAAAACAGTAGGCGTCCCGATAGGTTGATTAGTATCATTTACTTCAAATATTTCTACACCATCACTAGTTTTATAGACCATTTTTTCTGATTCTTTAGCAACAGATTTGGTAGGTTTTATTTCTTGGACTTCAGCACTTACCTTTTGTAACATTTTGAGATATTCGGCTTCACTTTGTGAATTGGCCATAACTACTTGTGATGCTTGGTCTTGTTGTTGAACCATAGAAAAATCAATACCAGCGATATAGGCTGTCACATCAAATTTGAGTCTGTATAATAATATTTGAAATTTTTCAAAAGCTTCTGATTTGTAGACCACCAAAGGATCAAGTTGAGCATATCACATAAGACCAACCTTATCTCTCAAGTATTCCATTTCATCAAGATGTTTCACTCGAAGCGTATCTAAATGATATAAATACACATCTTTGAATATTTGATAGAGTCTATTGATATCCATCATAGCAAATTTGGTCTTAAGTTGATCAAGCATAAAAAGCGAAAGTTCTACTTGAAGATGATCAAAAGACATTTCTTCAAACATCGTAAATTGTTTGTGATCAAGTTTAAGAGAAAACTCTTTGTCCATGACACGAAGAAATTGTGCAATAGATTGTCCCAAGACTTGAGCATTCATTATCTGTTGATGAACGATATCACTCATGTTTTGTTCGATCTCAAGTTTGATTTGTTCCACTAAATATTTTCTAAGTTCCTCATCAGTTTCACTACCAAGGATATCATCTCTTTTTTTATAAATAGCTTGTCTTTGTTTGTTGATAACACTATCATAATCGAAAAGGTGCTTTCTTATACCGAAATGTCGACCTTCCATTTGTTTTTGAGATCTGATTATCGAACTTGTAAATTGTTTTTGATTAAGTTCAAGGTTTTCAAGTTCTGTTTTTCCAAGCAGCATTGCTGCTACTCATTGGATTCTTTCTCATCACATTTTACGCATAATCAAATCATCAAGAGCAACAAAGAATACAGAAACTCATGGATCTCATTGTCTACCGGCACGTCCTCTCAACTGATTATCGATTCTCCTTGATTCATGTTTTTCAGTTCCAAGGATGAAAAGTCCGTAATGAAAATCTTGTTCTAAAGTTTCTTTTGCTTCCATATCAGCAGGTTTGCAAAACAATTCAACGAATGCATCAGTATTTTCTTTTTTGTTACGATTAAATTTTATTTTCATGACAATACCATTATGACTCACTCGATCTTTTTCTGCTTGTCTAATAAGTTCATCACTCATATCAAGTTCACGTCTCATACCATCCATAGTAAGTTCAAACTCTATAGAAGAATAGATATCAATAGATAGTCACTTTTTATCTGTAAGTACCTGTTTCTTTATCCATTTTGCGTAATTGTCAGCAAGTTTATCATTGAGTCATTGTTCAAGTTTAATATCTGTTCATCTACCAGCCATATTGGTTGCAACGACAACACTTTTATATTTTCCTGCCTGAGAAACGATATGTGCTTCTTGTTCATGAAATTTTGCATTCAATACATAATGCGTAATAGCATCTTTTTCCAAGAGTCTAGAAACATATTCAGACGTAGCAATATTGGCAGTACCAATAAGGATAGGTTGTCCAATATCATGAGCAAACTGGATATGTTGTTTGACAAATTTCCATTTGATAGATTCATTATAATATACTTTATCATTTCTATCTACTCTGATTGTCGGCCTATTGGTTGGGATTTCCAACACAGAAAGTTCATAAATCTTTTCAAATTCTTCTCATTCTGTCAATGCAGTACCAGTCATACCAGCAAGCTTGGTGTATTGTTTAAAAAAGTTTTGATAGGTAATTGTTGCAAGTGTTTTAGATTCTTTCTGGATTTTAACTCCTTCTTTAGCCTCTATCGCTTGATGTAAACCTTCGGAAAATCTTCTTCCTGGCATCGTACGACCGGTATGCTCATCCACAATAAGTACTTCATTATCTTTGACAATATATTCTTTATCTTTTTCGTAAACCGCTTGTGCACGAACCGCATTTTCAATATGATGAATCTCTTCGTATCAAAGGTCTTTATAAAGATTTTCTACTTTGAGTATCTGTTCCAATTTGGTAATACCTCTTCCACTCAATGACGCAGATTTAGTTTTTTCATCAATATAATAATCCCCATTTTCTTCTTGATCTTTACCTGCTTTAACATCGGTAAGAAGTTCTTGAAGCAATCACTTAGATACCTTTTTCTTGTCAGTACAAGGGATCAATCACTTTGCTATTTGGGAATAATACAAATATTTTTCTGTTGCTTCAGCATTTGGTTCAGAAATAATCAATGGAGTTCTCGCTTCATCAATCAAAATACTATCAATTTCATCCACGATAGCATAATGAAGTGGTCTTCGAACAAGTGATCTCTCTTTCATAGATTTAACCAAATTATCTCTCAGAAAATCAAATCCAAGTTCTGAATTTTCTATATAGGTGATGTCTTTACCATATTCTTCTCTTCTTTTTTGAAGTGGAACGGTTTTAGTCACACATCAAGCTGACAATCACAATCGAGAATATACATGTCCCATCCACTGAGCATCACGAGAAGCTAAGTAATCATTGACAGTAACTACATGTACTCATTTACCAAGCAAAGCATTTAAGTACACAGGCATAACAGCAACCAATGTTTTTCCTTCTCACGTTTTCATTTCAGCAATAATTCCCTTATGAAGAATAATTCCTCCAAGCAACTGCATATCGTAAGGAACCATATTCCATGTCACTATTTCACCCTTGACCTCAAGCTCTTTACCAACCATCCTTTTACATGCTTGTTTAACAGTAGCAAATGCTTCAGGTAAAATATCATCTAAAGTTTCACCATTAGTAAGTCTATCTTTAAATTCCTGAGTTTTAGCTTTAATTTGATCATCAGAAAGACCATCAAATTGATGTGAATATTCATTTATTTGAGTAATCAATGGGAGAAACTTATTGAGTTGCTTCTGATTATAATCTCCAGCGATAAAGGTAATAATTTTTTCAAACATACTATTTTTTCAAATGTTAAAACATATAAGATACAATGAAAACATGAAGTTTTTTTTGAAAGTTTTCATGACATCGAATCTATAGTTAATATACAAACAATCATCAAACAGATAATTATTATGACAATAACTATAAATATCTGCAAGAGCAGACAGTGTACCGATAATACCAAATTCAAAGAATAAAACAATGGAAAAAACAAAAAAAGTAATCCCCTAATTGGTTGACTTTTATAGCAATATACATATAAGAAAAATGGAAAATAAAAACAAACAATATAAATCGTCAACTATGAAAACAATCAGAATTATCGCGACTAGCGAAGGAAGAGTTTTGGTTATACCATGTCCTAGTGATCTGCCAAGACTCGTAAAAGATGATGAAACAACAAAAGAATGGTTCTACGAAGCACCCAAAGGATTCCATGAATTTATACATGAAAATCCTGACGAATTACAACGATTCATCAAAGCATTTGGCTATTGGATTGAATATCGTGTAAAAGGATTTATTGAAGATCTGAAACGCTTTGAAGAATTTGAAGAAAAAGTTAAAAGATTTAGCGACAATCTTTTAATAAAGCTTCGTGCTTTGGCCTCGAGAATAGCGAAACAAGTAGCCAAAGTTTTGAGACCGAAAAACCACTACGATGAGTATCGTGAAAAAAAATTAAACGATACAACACCAGGGTTAGGAACGAAAAGATTAACCAGAAAGCAGCAAAAAACAATCGCTGCACTACAAAAAACAAGATCAGAATACGAAAAAAATCATCAAGAAAGTAACAACATCATTGATGAATATTTCGAAAATTAAACCAAAGTGAAGGCCCGGGAATTCCCGGGTCTTAGTCATTAAATAAGAATACAGAAATATAAATATAGAATAAGTTTTGTATGATATAAACTGCCAAAAAGATATACACACAAAATATTATAAAATAAAAAAGCAATACGAGCAACAAGAGAAATGATAGAGAATATGTAGTAAAGAAGAAAAAATACACAGAATATTATATACCTTTTTTTGATTTGCTTTTGAAAAAAAGTACTTGCATTTATCTATAAATAGCATATATTTAGTACGTTAATTTCTTTTTATCTTTTATCATTACTCACAAATGGCAAAAAAAGTTGCTAAAAAAGTAGCTAAAAAGGCTGTTAAGAAGGTTGTTAAAAAAGCAGTTAAAAAAGTTACTAAAAAGGCTA
>Ga0194052_1000063_pt1 | contig 80362 bp, 63 predicted proteins | sample SepL226m_MetaG_FD_160117 | JGI IMG/M metagenome (GOLD analysis project Ga0194052, IMG submission 160117) | Anoxic zone freshwater microbial communities from boreal shield lake in IISD Experimental Lakes Area, Ontario, Canada - Sep2016-L227-6m | ecosystem: Environmental > Aquatic > Freshwater >...
CCTTCATGTCGGACGCTCCTTCTCGTTGAAGTGGTTGTTGAGATATCCACTTTGGCACATCTGATGCCGGTTTAGAGTCGGGGCGTCCATCCCATTGAGGCCGTCAGGCCGTGGCGATCCATGGCTTGGGTATCTGTCATTGCGAGCGAAGCGCGGCAATCCATGACTTCCGAATGCATGGATTGCCGCGTCGCTACGCTCCTCGCAATGACGAAACCTGGGTTCATGGTCCATTTGCAGTTTCGGCCCCGAAACTGAGTATTCCTCCTTGCGGGCAGGAGCCAGCAGCGTCGAAAGCGCCTTGCCAGGCCACTGCCCGACAGCCCACTGCCTGACAGCCCACTCGGGCGCGTCCAACTGCCGAATCTAGGATGAATATTCAAGTACGAAATAAGTTGCATGCTTCTTTTTGCGTCCCATCGACAGAGCTGAGAGCCCTCAAAAGGGTCGCGTCTGGTCTGGGTCTGGCGGCGCTCTGGCAGTGAATCGTCGTCCTTGTTTTGAGTCACTACCTCGAGCAGGCCTTGCCAATCGGTGGGTTTGCGCGACAGCACGACATCACCTGTGGCGGGGTCGTGGCGGATGAAGACTTCGGGCAGATCGAAGTGGAACTCCAGTGGCAAGCGCAACGCCTGACCATGGTCTGAGGAAAATATCTTGGCGGTTTGATGCATTTGGGACTCCCTTTGCTCACGGGCAGAACTCGTGATTTGAATCAAAATCGTTGCTGTCAACCGATTTGTACCTTGGCCCCGCCCATGCATCTTCCAGAAACAAAAAAGCCGTTCTTGCGAACGGCTTTTTTGCTTTGCTGACAGCGCACCCGTTACAAACGGCGAACCCAGAGACTGGTTGAGGCTGAGGGTTCGGGCTGTTGTGCCTAAGTGGATTAGGCGGCCAGGGCCAGGGCTTTCACCTTGGTGGCCAGGCGACTCTTGTCGCGTGCGGCCTTGTTCTTGTGGAAGATGCCCTTGTCGGCCACGGTGTCAACCACGGCTTGCATCTTGCCAAACAGTTCTGCGGCTTTGGTCTTGTCGCCTGCCAGAACTGCCTTTTCGACGTTCTTCACCGCTGTGCGGTACTTGGAGCGCAGCGAGGTGTTGGCTGCGTTGATTTTGACGTCCTGACGGACGCGCTTACGGCCCGACGCCAGGCGCGGGTTCTTTTTCTTGGGTTTTCCAGATGCCATAAAAGTAGTTCCTTGTGTCTGAGGATGATGCCAGCAAAGCCCGCGATTGTACCAGCAGTCGCCAGGCGTGCCCGGGCCCACCCCTGCCGCTCTGGCGCGCGGCTACACTCGGCGGGTGAGCCTGCTCAAATCCGCTTCCACCGTTTCGCTGCTGACCCTGGCTTCGCGCATCACCGGTTTGGTGCGCGATTTGCTGATGGCGTCCACCTTTGGCGTGAGCGCCATGACCGATGCGTTCTGGGTGGCATTTCGCATCCCGAACATGCTGCGGCGCATGTTTGCCGAAGGCGCGTTCAGCCAGGCATTTGTGCCCATGCTCGCCGCCACGCGCGAGTCCGAGGGCGAAGCAGCCACGCGCACGCTCATCAACGCGGTGGCTACCTGCCTGACCTGGGCGCTGCTGGCCACCAGCATCGTGGGCGTGGTGGGTGCGCCGGTGCTGGTGTACATGATTGGCAGCGGCTTGCAGCAAAACCCGGCCGGCTTTGAGGCGGCGGTGCTGATGACGCGCTGGATGTTCCCCTACATTGCCTGCATGTCGCTGGTAGCGCTGGGCGCAGGGGTGCTCAATACCTGGAAGAAATTTGCCATTCCGGCGGCCACGCCGGTGCTGCTCAACCTGTCGATGATTACGGCGGCCTGGCTGCTAGCGCCCTGGTTTGGCCGTATCGGGCTGGAGCCGATTTACGCCATGGCCGCTGGCGTGATGGTCGGCGGCGTGCTGCAGCTTGGAGCCATCGTGCTGGCGCTGCGGCGCTTGGGGTTGACGCCTTCCATTGGCCTCCACCTGGCAGCAATACGGGCTGCCTGGGCGCAGCCCGCCACCAGGAAGGTGGTTTCGCTGATGTTGCCCGCGTTGCTGGGGGTGAGCGTGGCGCAGATTTCGCTGATCATCAACACCCAAATCGCCTCGCACCTGGCCACCGGCTCGGTCACCTGGCTCAATAGCGCCAGCCTGCTGATGGAGTTTCCCACTGCCATGCTTGGGGTAGCCCTGGGCGTGGTGCTGATGCCCCAGCTTTCCGCTGCCAAGGCGGCCAATGACACCGAGAAGTTCTCGCAGATGATTGATTGGGGCCTGCGCCTGGTGGTGCTGCTGGCGGTGCCCGCTGCCGTGGCGCTGATGGCGTTTGCCCAGCCGCTGGTGGCAACGCTGTTTCACAACGGGCGCTTCAGCGCGCACGATGTGGCGCAAACCACCACCGCGCTGATGGGCTACGGTGCCGGGCTGCTGGGGCTGGTGGCCATCAAGATACTCACGCCGGGCTACTACGCCAGCCACAACACGCGCACACCGGCGCTGATTGCGGTGGCGGTGCTGCTGGCAACACAGGTGCTCAATCTGCTGCTGGTGCCGCTGCTGGCGCACGCCGGGCTGGCTTTGTCGATTGGCATTGGTGCCTTGATCAATGCGCTGTGGCTGCTGATCGGGCTGATGCGCAGCGGCACCTATGTGGCGCGCCCCGGCTGGGGCCGGTTTGCGCTGCAGGTGATAGCCGCCAGCGCCTTGCTGGCGGTGTTCTTGATGTGGGCCAGTTCGGCGCTGCCCTGGATTGGCCTGCACGACGAAAAGCTCATGCGCCTGGGCCTGCTGCTGGCGGTGGTATGCGCCGCCGTGGTGCTGTACTTTGCGGCCACCTGGGCCGCCGGGATCAAGCTGCGCGAACTGCTGCGGCGTTGAACGAACGGGCCAATCAGACCACCACCGCTGCGCCCTGGCCGATGGGGGCAATCGTACCGATGGTGTAGACGGTTTCTCCGGCCGCGCGCAGGGTCTGGGCACAGGCTTGTGCCTGGGCCGCGTCCACCACCACCACCATGCCGATGCCGTTGTTGAAGGTGCGGTTCATCTCGATGTCATCAATCCCCGCTGTCTTTTGCAGCCAGGCAAACAGTTCGGTTTGCGGCCAACTGCCTTTTTGCAGGTGCGCAGCCAGCCCCTCGGGCAGCACGCGGGGGATGTTCTCCAATAGTCCGCCGCCGGTAATGTGGGCCAGCGCCTTGATCGGGTGGGCCGCCAGCGCGGCGAGCACGTTCTTCACGTACAGGCGGGTCGGCTCCATGATGGCTTGCTTGAACGGTTTGCCGTCGAGCGTGGCGGGCAGGGCGGTGGCAGCGCGCTCAATGCACTTGCGCACCAGACTGAAGCCATTGGAATGCACACCGCTGGAGGCCAACCCCAGCACCACGTCGCCTGCCTGGACGTTCTGACCGGTCAGAATCTTGGACTTCTCGACTGCGCCCACGGCAAACCCGGCCAGGTCGTATTCGCCTGCGGGGTACATGCCCGGCATCTCGGCGGTTTCGCCACCGATCAGGGCGCAGCCCGAGAGCTCGCAGCCCCGGGCAATGCCGCCAACCACCGCCGCAGCGGTATCCACATCGAGCTTGCCGCAGGCAAAGTAGTCCAGAAAGAACAGCGGCTCGGCACCTTGCACCAGCACGTCATTGACGCTCATGGCTACCAGGTCGATACCCACGGTGTCGTGCATATTCCACTCAAACGCCAGCTTGAGCTTGGTGCCCACGCCGTCGGTGCCGCTGACCAGCACCGGCTCCTTGTAGCGCTTGGGCACTTCAAACAGCGCGCCAAAGCCGCCGATGCCGGCCAGCACGCCTTCGCGCATGGTTTTTTTGGCCAGCGGCTTGATGCGTTCGACCAGGGCGTCGCCCGCGTCAATATCGACACCGGCATCTTTGTAGGACAGGGGCGAAGGAGTGTTGGATGGGTTCATTTACGGTGGATGTGGCAGCAAAGGGGCGCTGGCCTATAGAATTTGCCCAGATTTTACGGGTTTACCCCCGACTTGCGTCATGCAACTGAACTCCACTCAAAAAACTATTGCCACCTGGTGTCTGCTGGCCGCGCTGCTAGCGGGCCTGCTGTGGTTGCTCGCGCCGGTGCTGGCACCGTTTGTGGTGGCATCGGTGCTGGCCTATGCGCTCACGCCGCTGGTGGATTGGATCGACGGTTTGGGGCGAGGGCGCATCCCGCGCCTGCTGGCGGTGATTGTGGTCGAGTTGCTGTTTGTCGTGCTGCTGCTGGGCGTGCTGCTGTTGATGGTGCCGATTCTGGCCAAGGAGTTGCCGCAGATGCGCGACCAGTTGCCCGCCGTGATGGACAGTGTGAACCGCGCGCTCGCACCCTGGTTAAGCCAGTGGGGCTTGCATGTTTCGCTTGACGGTGCCAGCGTCAAGGCTTTTGTTGTCAAGTATTTCAGCGCCAATGGTGAGGACGTGTTTGGCTCGGTGATGGCATCGCTCAAACTCGGCGGCAGCGTGGCTCTGGCGGTGGTGGGCAATGCAGTGCTGATTCCGGTGGCGCTGTTTTACCTGCTGATGGACTGGGACCACTTTGTAGCCCAGGTGCACCAGCTCATTCCGCCGCGCCGGCGTGAGGTGGCCATGGGTTTTCTCAACGAGGCCGACTGGGTGCTGGGCCAGTACCTGCGTGGCCAACTGCTGGTGATGCTGGTGCTGGCGGCGTACTACAGCGCCGCTCTGGCATTGTTTGGACTGGACCTGGCGCTGCCGATTGGCGTGTTCACCGGTCTGGCGATCTTTGTGCCCTACGTCGGGTTTGGTGTCGGGCTGGTACTGGCCACGGTGGCCGGGCTGCTGCAGTTTTCGGCCTCGGGTGGGGTGGGGCAGGCTTTTGTGATGGTGGGTGTGGTGTTCGGAGTGGGGCAGATGGTCGAGAGCTTTTTTCTCACCCCGCGCCTGGTGGGCGAGCGCATCGGGCTGCATCCGTTGGCGGTGATCTTTGCCTTGCTGGCCTTTGGCCAGATGTTTGGTTTCATCGGGGTATTGATCGCGTTGCCGGTCAGCGCCGTGCTGCTGGTGGGGATACGTCGGCTCAAGGCGGGTTATCTGGCCAGCCGCCTGTACCAGGCCTGATTGCATGAAGCAAATTGCGTTGGACATTGGACTACCGGCCGGGCCTACGCTGGCCAATTTTTTCGCTGGACCCAACCGTGTAGTGATGGATCACATGAGCCTTTGGGTTGGAGCCAGTGTTGCCACGCGCTCGCCGGTGCCAACCTACCTCTGGGGGCAGGTGGGTAGCGGCAAGAGCCATTTGCTCAAGGCAGCGTGCGAAGCCTTGCGCGCGCAAGGGTCGCACGTGGGCTGGCTCGACGCCAGCGTGCAGCAGGCACCCCCGTTTCAGGAGTCGTGGGCGGCCGTGGTGCTCGACGATGTGCACTTCTTCAATACCGAACAGCAGCACACCGCATTTAGCTGGTTTGTGCACGCGCAGACGTTGCAGCGCCCGGTGCTGGCCGCAGGTGAACTCGCTCCGCTGGAACTGCGCCTGCGCGACGACCTGCGCACGCGCCTGGGCTGGGGCCATGTGTTCCAGTTGCAACTGCTGAGCGAAACCGAGCGCCGCTCCGTGCTGCGCCAGGCGGCCGATGCGCGCGGCGTGTTTCTGGGTGACGAGGTGATGGACTTCATGCTCACGCGCTTTAGCCGCGACCTGGGCAGCCTGATGGAGTTGCTCGAACTACTGGACGCCTACGCCTTGCAGACCAAGCGCGCCATCACCATTCCGCTGATCAAGTCCATGATGGAGAACGCATGACACAGCCCCAGGCCAAGGCCAAGGCGCAGCCGCGCATTGCACTGTTTGACCTCGACCACACCTTGCTGCCAATTGATTCGGACCACGCCTGGGGCAACTTCAGCGTCCAGCGCGGCTGGGTCGACGCCAGCAGCTTCGTGCAAAAGAACGACGACTTCTATGCCCAGTACCAGGCCGGTGTGCTCGACGTGCACGCCTACGTGCGCTTTGCCACCGAGGCAATCGTGCGCCAGGGGTCGGCCAAGGCACTGGCGGCGCACGCCGACTTCATGCGTGAGGTGGTCCAGCCCGCGATCCGGCGCGAGGCGCTGGCGCTGCTGGCACAGCACCGCGACGCGGGCGACATGTTGGCCATTGTGACCGCCACCAACGCTTTTGTGACGCGCCCGATTGCCCAGGCACTGGGGGTGACGGAGCTGATTGCCACCGAACTGGCGCGCGACACCACGCCCGGGGGCACCGGCTGGTACACCGGCTCGATTGCGGGCGAGCCGTCGTTTCGCCAGGGCAAGGTCACACGCGTGGAGCAGTGGTTGCAGGCGCGCGGCTGGGACTGGGAGACGGCGCACACCACCTTCTACTCGGATTCGTTCAATGACCTGCCACTGCTGGAGCGCGTCACCGTGCCGGTGGCCACCAATCCCGACGCACGCCTGCGCGTCCTGGCCCAGCAGCGCGGATGGCGCATACTTGAGTTGTTTACATAGCGGCCTAGCGGGCTGCACGCAAATATGATCAAAAAGTTTATTGACAAGTTGCTGGGCAAGGCTTCCGGCAAAGCGCCCAAGTTTGGCAAGCGCATGGAAGTGCCGGTGCAAACGCACGGCATTGATGTGTCGCTGGTGGACGAGCGTGCCGTCACGGTAGTGCGCACCCTGCAGGACGCCGGGTTTGAGGCCTATGTGGTGGGTGGCGCGGTGCGCGACCTGCTGGTGGGCTTGCGGCCCAAGGATTTTGATGTGGCCACCAACGCCACGCCCGAGCAGGTCAAAGGGCTGTTTCGCCGCGCCTTCATCATCGGGCGGCGCTTTCGCATCGTGCACGTGGTGTTTGGGCGCGGGCGCGAGCACGAGGTGATTGAGGTCTCGACCTTTCGCGCCTACATGGACAACGCCGCTGCCGAGCAGGTGGCGGGCAACGAGAAGACCAGCCGCAGCGAGCTCGCCGGCATGAAGCACGCGGTTGACAGCAGCGGGCGCGTGCTGCGCGACAACGTCTGGGGCCCGCAGGAAGAAGACGCGGTGCGGCGCGACTTCACCATCAACGCGATGTACTACAACCCGCTCACGCAGATCGTAGTGGACTACCACCATGGCCTCAAGGACAGCAAGAACCGCGTGCTGCGCATGATTGGCGACCCGGCCACGCGCTACCGCGAAGACCCGGTGCGCATCATCCGCGCCGTGCGCTTTGCCGCCAAGCTCAAGAACCTGGGCTTTGCGCTGGAGTCCAAAACGGCTGCGCCCTTGGTCAAGTCGCAGGACCTGCTGGCCGACGTTCCGCAAAGCCGCTTGTTTGACGAAATGCTCAAGCTGCTGCAAACCGGGCACGCGCTGGCGTCGATTGAGACGCTCAAGCAACTCGGTATGGCGCGCGGTATCTACCCGCTGCTCGATGTGGTGGTGGAGCGCGCCGACCAGCCGTTTGTGAGCGCCGCACTCAAGGACACCGACCGGCGCGTGGGCGAGGGCAAGCCGGTTGCGCCGAGCTTTTTGCTGGCGTGCGTTCTCTGGGCCGATGTGCGCGATGGCTGGGCGCGCCGCCTGGAGCAGCACCAGCACGCGCACCCGGCGCTGCTTGACGCGATTGATGCGGTGTTTCAAGCACGCATAGGCGACGTGTCAGGCGGCGGCAAACTCGCCAGTGACATGCGCGAAATCTGGGTGATGCAGCCACGTTTTGAAAAGCGTGTGGGTAGCACCCCGTTCGGGCTGGTCGAGCAGCCGCGCTTTCGTGCTGCGTTTGACTTCATGCGCTTGCGCGCCGACGTGGGCGAGGTGGAAGAAGTGCTGGCCGACTGGTGGCAGGAGTTCAGCATGGCCAACGACAGCATTCGCCAGGACATGGTCGATCAGGTGCGCGAAGAGCAGCACAAGCGCCAGCGCGCCGGGCGCAGCCAGCGCCCTGCGGCAGCAGGGTTGGCCGCCAGCGGTGCCAGTGCCAACAGCGCCAGTTTTGCCGCCACTGCCTCAGCAGCGGCACCGGTTGCCGACGCTGCGCCCAGCGAAGAAGGCGCGCTCGACGCTGGCGCGCCACGCAAGCGGCGCAGGCGCAGGCGCAGCGGCGCAGGGCGAGGCGACGCCAATGCGCAGGGTGGTGCCAGCACCGACCAATAGGGGCCATGCATGCGCCTGCCCGTTACCGCTTACATCGGTTTGGGTGCCAACCTCGGCGACGCCCAGGGGGCCGTGCGCGAGGCGGTGCAGGCGATTGCCGCGCTGGACGGCGTGGCGCTCACGCGCCAGTCCAGCCTGTACACCAGCGCACCGGTGGACAGCTCGGGACCGGACTACGTTAACGCCGTGGTAGAAGTGCAAACGCGCCACAAGGCCCAGCGCCTGCTGCGCGAACTGCAGGCAATTGAGGCGCGTGCCGGGCGCCGGCGGCCGTACCGCAACGCGCCGCGCACGCTCGACCTGGACCTGCTGCTCTATGCGCAGGTGCACATCAATAGCCCTCACTTGACGCTGCCCCACCCGCGCATGCTGCAACGCGCGTTTGTGCTGGTGCCGCTGGCCGAGATTGCCCCCGCGCGCGTGGGGGCGCAGCAGTTGCAGTCCGTTTTGGGGCAGGCGCTTGCACGCATCCACTGAAGCAACTCAAGCCACCCGACACGCCCGGATAGTGGGCGACCTCTGGGGCGGCACGGCGGCCATGCTGGTGGCGCTGCCCTCGGCCATTGCCTTTGGCGTGGCGATCATGGCACCTCTTGGCGGCGCACTCGGCGCGCAAGGGGCCATGGCGGGAATGCTGGGTGCCATTGCCCTGGGGCTGGTGGTGCCGGTGCTCGGTGGCAGCACGCGGTTGGTTACGGCACCGTGTGCGCCCGCTGCAGCGGTGCTGGCAGCGCTGGCGGCAGGGTTTGCCCACGCGGGCATGCCCACCGCCGAGGTGCTGTGGCTGCTCGCGCTGATTGGCTTGCTGGCAGGTGTGATGCAAATCGCCTTGGGCTGGGTGGGCATCGGGCGCTTGATTCGCTACGTTCCGTTTCCGGTGGTCAGCGGCTACTTGAGCGGCGTGGGCCTGATCATCATCGGCAGCCAGTTGCCCAATTTGCTTGGGGTGGACGCCGGTCAGGGCCTGCTGCACGCGCTGCAGCAGCCTGCAGCGTGGCGCTGGGAAAGCGTGTTGATCGGCAGCGCAGTGGCTGCTGCCATGCTGCTCATGCCGCTCTTGACCGAGGCGATTCCTGCGCCGATTCTGGCGCTGCTGGCGGGCATGCTGTGCTACGGCGCGCTGGCCTGGGCCGACCCGGCACTGCGCACCGTGGCGCACAACCCGATGTTGGTGGGCACGCTGGGCAGCGCCGGTGCGGATTTGCTCGGCACCTTGGGCATGGCCTGGCCCAGCGCCGATTTTCTGAACCGCGAAACACTGGTGCAGGTTGCCATGCCCGCGCTCACGCTGGCTCTGCTGCTGTCGATTGACACCTTGAAGACCTGCGTCGTGATCGACGCCATGAGCGATAGCACCCACGACTCCAACCGCGAACTCATCGGCCAGGGCGTGGGCAATATCGCCTCCGCCTTGCTCGGTGGCATTCCGGGTGCGGGCACCATGGGGGCTTCGCTGATCAATATTTCCAGCGGCGGCAGCACCAAACTGTCGGGCTTTGTGGCGGGGGTGGCGTCGCTGCTGGCGCTGGTATTGCTTGCTCCACTGATTGCCTGGGTGCCGGTGGCGGCGTTGGCGGCAATTTTGATCGTCACCGGTTTCCGGATGATCGACCGGCACAGCCTGTCGTTCTTCTATGCGCCCGATACGCGGCTGGACTTCATGGTGATTGTGGCGGTGATCGTGGTGGCGCTGTGGGGCAGTCTGGTGGCAGCATCGAGCGTAGGCGTGGCACTGGCCATTTTGCTGTTTATCCGCGAGCACTCACGCGTCTCGGTGGTGCGCGGTCGCACCGAGGGCGCGCATGTGTTTACGCGCCGCCTGCACGGACCGCACGCGGCAGGCGCAGAGGACGCCGATGGTTACGGGGCGGTGGTGATTGAGTTGCAGGGCAATTTGTTCTTTGGCACGGCTAGCCAGTTGCACGCTGCGCTCGAACCCGAAGTTGCCAACCACAAGTACGTGATTCTCAGCATGCGTCGGGTGCAGTCGCTCGACGTTACCGCCACCCATGTGCTGGAGCAAATCAAGAACCAGCTCGAAAAGAAAGACGCCTTTCTGGTGTTTTGCGACATTCCCAAGGGTTTGCCCAGCGGCCTGAAGATGAAGCGCTTCCTGAAAGAGACCGGCGTGGTGCAGCCGACGAGCAAGGCGTTTGCGTTTCGCCAGCTTGCAGAAGCACTCAAGTGGGTGCAGGAGCGCGAGCACCCGTATTGCCCGGTGGAATTTGCACCGCCCGCCTCACTGGAGTGGAAAGACATGCCGGTGCTGGCCGCTTGCGCACCCGACGCGGTCGAGGCGCTGGGGCAAGTGTTGCAACTGCACAGCGTGGCACCCGGCAAGAAGCTCATTCACCACGACCGCGACCCCGACAGCCTGTACCTGGTCAAAAGCGGCAGCCTCGGCGTGGAACTGGCGCTGCACAAGAAAGAGCACCTGCGGCTGGCCCAAGTGGGGCCGGGCGACGTGTTTGGCAGCAGCGGCTTTTTTGGCGATACGCATACCGTGATCGAAGCCACGGCGCTGGAGGTGGCCGAGGTGTATCAGCTCACGCGCAGCCAGTTTGACTCGCTGGCGCAGCAGTACGGCGCACTGGCCACGGCACTGATGGCAGCGGTGGCGCGCAGCACCTCGCTACAAATGGGCAATGCCGTTGCCCAGCGCGGCGAGGCACAACCATAAGCGAACGCGCGCTGCGCTTACTCCAGTTCGGCGATCAGTTCGATTTCGACGCAGGCACCCAGCGGGATTTGCGCCACGCCAAAGGCGCTGCGCGCATGGGCACCGCGCGCACCAAACACCTGGCCAATGAGTTCACTGGCACCGTTGGTGACCAGGTGCTGCTCGGTGAAGTCTCCGCTGGAGTTGACCAGCGACATCAGCTTGACGATGCGCTTGACGCGGTTGAGGTCGCCCACAGCGGCGTGCAGCGTGCCCATCAGGTCAATGGCAATAGCGCGCGCAGCCAAGCGGCCCTCGTCCGTGCCCATGGTCTTGCCCAGTTGCCCAACCCAGGGCTTGCCGTCCTTCTTGGCGATGTGGCCGCTCAAAAAAACCAGGTTGCCTGTCTGCACAAAAGGCACATAGGCCGCCGCCGGCGTAGCCACGGGCGGCAGGGTGATATCCAGGCTGGCGAGGGTGACGTAAACGTTCATGGTGGTACTTTGATTCAAATGCGGTGAAGGGAATGGGCTAAAAAGTAATCGCTCGCTAGATTCTATGGAGATTTAAGAGGCCGTCATTGCGAGGAGCGTAGCGACGCGGCAATCCATGCAGGCATGAAGTCATGGATCGCCACGGCCTGACGGCCTCACGATGACAAGTAGCTGCTGTGGCCTCGCGATGACGAGGAATGGTGACCTTGCGATGACGATGGAGGGTGACCTTGCGATGACCAGAGGCTGTCATTGCGAGGAGCGTAGCGACGCGGCAATCCATGCAGTCGGGAGTCATGGATTGCCGCGCTACGCTCGCAATGACGGATACCGAAGTCATGGATTGTTCGAGGACTGGCTCTGCGACTGGCTCTGGCTCTGGCTCTGGCTCTGGCTCTGGCTCTGGCGCATGGTGCCAAACATTTCGGCGGGCTCCACCGTCACGCCTACGCTGAGCGTGTGGGTGGCACCGCCGTGGATGACGCCACGGATGGGGGACACGTCGGCGAAGTCGCGCCCCAGGGCCAGGGTGACGTAGTCCTCGCCGGGCGTGGCCCAGCCGTCGCGGTTGTTGGTGGGGTCGAAGTCGTACCAGCACCAGGCCGCGCCCGGCCCCGGCAGGTCGGGCAGGTAGACCGACACCCAGGCGTGCGACGCATCGCTGCCGCGCAGGCGTGGCTGGCCGGGTGCTGGTTGCGTGAGCATGTAGCCGCTGACGTAGCGCGCGCTCAGGCCGTGCGAGCGCAGGCAGGCAATCATGATGTGGGCAAAGTCCTGGCACACGCCCTTGCGCTGCTCCAGCGCTGCCAGCGCCGGGGTGTTGACGTGGGTGCTCTGGCTCTCGTACACAAAGTCGCTGTGGATGCGCTGCATCAGCTCACGCGCGGCCAGCAGCACCGGTGCCGAGCCGGTGAGACTGCTGCGCGCATAGGCGGCAAATTCGGCGTGGCGCGGGGCGTGCGGCGAGGCAAACACAAACTCGGCGGCAGCGTCGTAGGCTTGGCCCGCGCTGTAGCGAAAGCGCTCGCGCAATTGCTCGCAGGTGATGGCGCTGTCAGCCGGTGGGGGCGGCTGCGTTGCCACCACGCTGCGTGCGCTGACCCGCAGTTGGGTGTGGGCGCTTTGCAGTGAGAAGAAGTGGCGCGTGTTGCCATACACGTCTTCGGTGGCGGTGAGCTCGGCCGGTTCGGGGCTGATTTGCAGGGAGTGTCCAAGCAACTGCTGGCGCGGCGTGTTCAGCGGTTGCAGGTAGGCCATGTGCTGGGCAATGGTGACCGCAGGCGCATAGTCGTAGCAGGTTTCGTGGGTGATTTGCAGTTGCATCACACCCCCAGGCTTTGTCCGGCGTCACCCGAATGGGTGAAGTAGGTGGCACCAATTTCTTCCGACACATGGTAGGCCGCCTCGCGGCACTGGTGCAGCAGTTCGTGCAGCGCGTCAAAGCCGCCGTCGGCACCGCCGTCGCACAGCAACTCAATCTGCCAGCAGCCGGGGTCGGGAACGCTTAGCGACAGCAAGCCCAACTGGTCGGGGTCGCTACCGGCGAGCTTGGCCAGGCGGCCGCGCAATGTGTGCGCCACCCAGGCCAACGAGCGCGGATTGTCGCGGTCGAGCACCAGCAGGTCGATCAGCGCGGCAATGTCGCGGCTTTGCTGGTACTGGGCGTGGAAGGTGATGGTGCTGTCAAACAGCGCCAGCACGGCCTCAAAACCGCCATTGCCGTGCACGGCCTCGGTCTCAAAACCGATGCCCAGGCTGGTGGCGAGAAAGCCCAGGCGCTCGATGTGGCGGCCAATGCTCAGCAGCCGCCAGCCGTCGTCGCGCGTCATGCGGTCGGTCTGCAGCCCGGTGATGGCGGCCAGGTGGTCGCTGGCGACTTTGAGGGTGCTCAAGGCATGGACGGTGGAGTAGTCGCCGCTGACGAGCTGGTCGGCACAGCGCTGGAACAAGCTGTCCTCGGCGCGCTGGATCAGGCTCCAGTGCTCCTGCGACAAGCGCTCGCGCACGTTGGCGCCGGCCAGGCGCACGGCGCGCAGGTCGTAGCCCACGCTGGTGGCCTGGGTGTTGTTGCCCAGGCTGGCAATCAGCGAGCGCTCAAACACGCGGCGCGACTGCGGCTGCGGCGTGGGGGCCGGAACGCTGGGCAGCACCAGGGTGTTGTTGAGCGCCATGCGCCCCAGCCAGGTCAGCAGCGGTTGGGACGACTGGTACTCGCCGCCCAGGCACTCCAGCGTGAGGCGCGCAAGGCGCACCGAGTTTTCGGCGCGCTCGGTGTAGCGGCCCAGCCAGAACAGGTTTTCGGCAGCGCGGCTGGTCACCAGCCGCTTGCGCTGCGCCAGGGTCGAGGGCGTGAGCGGTGGCTGCAGCAGTGTGGTCTTGTCCACCGCGCCGGTGGTCATGACCCAGGCGTCGGCACTGCCGCCACCGCGCTGCATCGAAGCCACTTCGGCGCTGGCACCGGCCACGCGCGCCAGGCCGCCGGGCAACACGCGCCAGGACTGGTAGCCTTGCGAGATGGCAAACACACGCAGCATCACCGAGCGCGCGACGATGCCCCCGCCATTGGCCTCGCTGTCCCAGGTGGGCACCTGCGACAGGGGTAGGTAGGCTTGCACGGTGTGGTCTTCGCCGTGTAGCACGATGCGTCCGGCCCATTCGTCGCACTCGCGTGCGCTCAGGCTGGGGCCGGGCACCGCGTACATGTCGCCCGGGGCGGTGAACGGGTAGGTCGGCAGGATGGTGTGCTCGCGCAGGCGCGGCAGCACTTCTTCCATGGCCGAGCGCTCGCCGCACCACCAGGTGGGCAGCGCGGGCAACTGCAGCTCTTCGCCCAGCAAGTAGTTGGAGATGGCCGGCAAAAATCCGAGCAGCGCGGGCGACTCCAGAAACGCAGTGCCGGGCGCATTGGCCACCAGCACGTTGCCTGCGCGAATGGCCTGCAGCAGCCCGGGCACGCCCAGGGTGGAGTCAGCGCGCAACTCCAGCGGATCGAGGAACTGGTCGTCCAGGCGCTTGAGCAGGCAGTGCACCGGCACCAGGCCGCGCAGCGTCTTGAGGTAGAGGTGCTGGTCGCGCACGATCAGGTCGCTGCCCTCCACCAGCGAGATGCCCAGGTAGCGCGCCAGGTAGGCGTGCTCGAAGTAGGTCTCGTTGTAGGGCCCGGGCGTGAGCAGGGCAATGTGGGCGTTTTGCCCGGCCGGACTCATGCTCTTCATGCTTTCCATGAGGGCGTGGTAGGTGCCTGCCAAGCGTTGGATCTGCAGGCTCTCAAAGGCCTGCGGAAACAGGCGCGAGATCGCCAGCCGGTTCTCCAGCAGATAGCCCAGGCCCGAGGGTGCCTGGGTGCGCTGCGACACCACCCACCAGTTGCCGTCGGGCCCGCGCGCCAGGTCAAAGGCGGCGATGTGCAGGTGCGAGCCGCCTACCGGTGCCACACCGTGCATGGCGCGCAGGTAGCCGGGGTGGCCATGCACCAGGGCGGCGGGCAGCAGGCCCTGGGCGAGCAGGTCCTGGGGGCCATAGACGTCGGCCATCACCCGCTCCAGCAGGCGCACGCGCTGCATGACACCGGCCTCGATGTGCTGCCAGCTCTCGGGCGTGATGATCAGCGGGAACAGGCCCAGCGACCACGGCCGCTGCGGGCCATCCTCGTCGGCATAGACGTTGTAGGTAACGCCGTTGTCGCGGATCTGGCGCGCCAGGTTGGCCGAGCGCTGGTTGAGGTCGCCCAGGCCATCGGTTTCAAAGTCGCGGAAGAACTGCTCCCACGGCGCGGTCATGCTGCCGTGCTCGGCAATCGGCTGCGCTGTCTGGCCGGGCGCGTCGGTGCTGGTGCTGCCGCGCAGTTCATCAAAGTGGCCCAGCGGCGCGTGCGCTGCCGCCTGAGACTGGTCGGGCGGGACTTGCGTCGGTGCGCAATCAGCGGGGATGTCGGCGGCGTTCTTCACTGCATCCAAGTATGCCGCAAACGCCGCCGTGCCCAAGCCGCGTCTCAGCCCAGGGGCAGGGTGTCGAAGCTGGCATAGGCGTTCTTGAGCCAGGTCTTGACGCGCTGGCGCTCGAGCATTCCCAAGGCGTCGGGCCCGGAGCTGGTATGGATGGCGGCCCAGAAGCTGGCGTTCTGGCGGTCGATCTTGCGCATGCTGGCTTCGTGCAACTGCGCCAGCGAGAGCACATGGCCACCCAGCGCCTGCGCCTTCTTCAGGGCGTCGGAGGCGTCGAGCTGCGAGAAGTCCGAACCCCGGCCCAGGTTGCGCACCACGATGTAGTTGGGCCCGGCACCATAGGTGGCCACCAGCCGGTCGAGCAGGTCCACCGAATCCTTGCCCGAGTCGGCCAGGTGCCAGAAGTTGACCGTTACGCCCAGGCTGGCCATGAGCGAGACCAGGTCCGAGTCTTTCACCCAACGTGCCAGCGGTGCGGCGGTTTGCGCGGCCAGGTCCACAATCACGTGCTGGCGCGGGGCATGCTCGTCCTCGTACACCGCCGCAATCAGGTCCAGGCCCTCGTAGGTATCCACCACCACCGGCGCGGCAAAGTCGGCGTAGAAGCGGGTAAACGAGGTGTGCGAGCGATCGGTGTCAAAGCCGGTAAAGGGCCGGGCCTTGTCGATGAAGTACTGCGCCAGCAAGCGCGCGGCAACCGATTTGCCGACGCCGCCTTTTTCGCCGCCGATGAAGTTGATGGAGGGCATAGGGGTTCCTTAAATAAGGCCCCTAGTATGCAAGGAACGCGCCACCGGAGGATTACCTACCGGCGGCACAGGTTTTTTGTGGCAGGCGGTGGCCTCAGCGTGGCAGCGGTGCCAACTGCGCCATGAAGTCGGAAACGGCTTCAAGGTCAGCCGCGTTGTAGCCAACGATGGCCTTGACCATGTCGGGGTTGGAGTTGCGCCGGTCACCGTCGCGGATGAAGGTCACTTCGCGCAGCAGGTAGCGGTAATGCTGGGCGGCAATCATGGGGTAGAACTTGGCTGCGTCGCCTTCGCCCTTGGCACCATGGCAAGTTGCGCAATCCTTGTCGTAGAGCTGCTTGCCGCGCACCAGGGTGGTGCCCGGTCCTTTGGCGTTGGTGTTGGGCACCGGCAGCGAATGGACATAGACCGCGATGTCGGCAATGTCAAAGGGCGTGAGCACATGGTCGTCGATGAACGGCTCCATTTTTGAAACGCTGCGCCGACCGGCACGGATGTCGGTGATCTGCTTGACCAGCACCCGCATATGCTGACCAGACAAGCGCGGATAGGCGCCGCTGGGTCGGCCCGCTGCGTCGGCGCGGTGGCAGCCTTCGCACGGCACAAACGCGGCCTTGCCACGCGTCGGGTCGCCTTTGGCTTCGAGGGCTTCCTTGAGTTCGCCCTTGATATCGTTCCACGCGGCGGTTTGCGCCAGGGCAAAGGCTGGCAGCAACACCAGGGACAGGGAGGCTAGAAACTTGTTCATACGTTTATTTCCTGATGGGGCTGAACGCTATTTGGAGCCGAGCGAGACCAGATAGTCCGCTACCGACTGAATCTCTTCTTCGCTCATGCGCTTGGCCACCACGCGCATGAAGCGGCTCACGTCGTTGGTGCGCTCGGCGCTGGCAAAGTTCTTGAGCTGTTGGGCCACGTACTGCGCGTGCTGCCCGCCGATGCGTGGGTAGATCTGAAAGCCCTCGCCCACAGGACGGTGGCAGCCCACGCACGCAGGCACACCGGTTTCTTCATTGCCATCAAAGAACACCAGTTTGCCAATGCCGGTGAGCTTCTTCTCGACGGCTTCGCCGGTGGTCATTTTTTGCTGGCTGAAGTAGGCCGCCAAGGGTGCCATGTCTTCGGGCTTGAGCGCCGCTACCACCGGTGCCATGATGTCACTCTTGCGCCGCCCGGTCTGAAAGTCGCGCAACTGCTTGACGATATAGCTCTCTTGCAGCCCGGCGATTTTGGGGAACATCGGGATCATGCTGTTGCCGTCTGCGCCGTGGCAGGCCGCACAGACGGTAGTGACGATGGTCTGGGCGTCTTCGGCCAGTGCCTGGGTGGCAAGTGCCATGCCCAGGGCCAGAGCTGCAACCAACTTGGTGCCAAAAAAATGGTGCTTCAATTTAGTGTCTCCTGTGCTGTTGTGCATTTGGCTTACAGCTTCATCTGAATGAAGACGCCGACCACGTTGGCGCGGTAGCTTTGCGGTCCACCGTCGAGCAACAAGGTGCCGCTGTCGTAGTTGGCTACCGCTCCCTGGATCACGCCGTCGTAATGCCAGTCCTTGACGTCGCCCATTTCAAAGCGGTCAAACAGGCGGATGGTGATTTTCTTGTCCACCGGTATCAGCAGATTGAAGCTCAACGTCTGCTGTGCAAAGGTCATGTTGGGCAAGGCCGATCCGGCAATCACTGCCGCTGCCGCCTGCGTAGCCGCAACGCCGCTCAAGGCGGTATCGCCGTAGTTGTAGTTGATGGCGGTGCTGCTTAGCGAGTAGGTGTAATCCACACCAAAGCGCATCGTGCCCAGGTTGGTTTGTAGTCCCAGTCCGAGCACGTCGCTGCGGTCATCGGTGTTCATGCTCCATGCGTCTGACAGGGGGCGTGTACCACCCGCACCGTTGACGTTGTCAGAGCAGGCAGAGTAGCCATACGTCGCCAGATTGGCAGCGGTGCAGGTGTTCACCACCGTCGCCAGTGCGACCCCCGAGTTCATTTGCATCTTCTTGTTGCCCTGCTGGTACGAGTAGAAGGCAGAGAAGTTGGTGCCTGATGTGGGTTGGTAGTTGAAGTCCAGCGTGAGTGCAGTCTGGGTGTCTTTTTCAAGCCCGTAGAACGAATCAGGGTACTGGATGTCCTTGTACTGGACCACTGCGCCCAGGTCCAGGTCGTCACGCGCAATCACGTTCACACGTGCGTTGAGGATGTTCTGGTCGCGGTCAGCCTGGTCGTACTTGCGGAAGTAGTACGAGTAGCGGTTAAACAGGTTGACGAGGTTGACCGCCGTTCCTCCGGCAGGACTGAACGCGAGGTAGCCCAGCGTGCCGGCGTTGGCGACTTGCGTGGCCGGATCCAGCCCCGGCAGGCCGGTGCCCAGGTCGGCAAAGGTGCGGTAGTTGTAAGTGCTGCCGCGTTTGCTGTCGTTTTCGAGCGAGGCACGCAAGGTGGTGTCGCCCAGGGCGCGGTTGACATAGCCCAGCTTGATCTTGTTCTCCCAGGTTTTGTCACGCTCGCGGAAGTCACGCGTGAACTCTTCTCGTTCCAACGCTGCATTCAGGCTGCTGGTGCGGGTCAGGTCATAGTCGGCCGACAAACCGTAGTTAACTTGCTGGGTCGAGCGCGCCTGGCCGAATACCGGGATATTGGAACCATTGGCCACTGCCGTTGCTCCGCCGGGCGTGATGCCGAAGTAGCAGGTGGCGGTGGTGGCATTGGCGGCAAAACCGGGCGGGATGTAACAGCTTCCGGCGGAGCCGGGCGTCGCACCGGAGCGCAGGCCGACAATCAGGTCCATGCCCGCATTGCCGTCGGCCGGTCCCCGGCCGAACTGCCCAGTGAGCGGGTTGTAGGCGGTGTAGCCACCCTTGTTGGACAAGTCGTAATAGCGTGCCGAGCCCTTGAGGCTGAGGTCCTCCGTCGGACGGATTGATAGGCCGAGATCGGCTAGCTTCGTATCGATGCGCTGTTTGGCAGTCAACTGGCTCAGGGCGGCCGTGGTGTTCCAGTTGGATACCAGTGCTGCGCCAGTTGCATAGCCTGAGTTGGCGATTCCGCCAAAGGTCGTAATGCCATTGGCAGCCAGGTCGCGGTTTTGGGCCACAGAGAGCGGCGAGAGCAGGTCGTCGTTTTGCTGGCTGCTGCCGAAAGCAAGGCTTGCGGTAAAGCGGCCCTTGTAGAAGTCTGGCAGTGATCTGGCAAATTCACCCTTTACGTTAAAGGCGTTGTTGTCCGGGTAGAGGTCGTAGGTTGCGGTCTGGATGCCGCCCAACGGCGACGCCGCCATAAGGAAAGGGTATTCCACGTTGAGCGTGTTGATGCCGTTATGAAACAGCGAGGCCGAGGCGCGCAGATTGACTTGCGTGAGCGAGTCGGCGTACTGCAGGCCGGTCAGGAACTCATGGGTCTGGTAGTTGATGGGCTCGGCGATTTCGGTGGAAATATTGCCCTCGTTCATGGCGAAGGGGCGGGCACCTTTGCGGTCTTCCAGGGAGTAACTGGCGTAGCCCTTCCAGTTGTCGGTGAAGGTCTTGTCGAGGCGAACGCCCGCCTTTTTGCGCACCAGACTGAGCTCACTCTCGGGCGTGGAGGCAAGCTTGTCGCTGATTGCTTTGGCAATGTTCGACTGTGGCGTGGTGCCGGAAGTGGGCATCACGCCGGTAGTGGCGTTGGGAGTTCCGGTAATGCCATTGATGGCCGCCAGCGCGACGCCGTTCTGGTAGGTCTTGCCACCATAGCTCCAGCAGGGCAAGGCGGCAGAGCAGTTGTTGGCAGCGGCTACTGCGGGGCCGACATAGGTCTGGCCGTTGGGCAAGGTCGCACCACTGGCGGTTCCAACGGCCAGGCCGGTGGTCACCGCCGTTGGCTTGGCAAGCCCTGTGGTCAGTTCGCCCGACCCCTCGCCATTGAACAGCGACTTCCAGTTGTCCGAGAAGACGTGCAACGTCTCGCTGTAAAAGAGATTGAGCTTCCAGTCGTTGTAGCGGCCCACGCGCAGACCATAGAACTGGTCGCTTTGCCCAGTGCCGCCGCCAAAGGTCGAGAGGTAATTGGCGCTGTCGGCTTTGTCCGCTTCAACCTCGAAATAGTTCAGGGTGGCGCCGTTTTTCAGGTCCTTGTATTTGCGATACAAGGCATTCTGGGTGCTAGCGTCACCGCCGAGCACACCGGCCTCGACGCTGCCGGTGTAAGTCCAGCCGCCATCGGTCTTGTGAATCTCGTCGTTTTCGCGATCGACCGGCTGACCGTAGAGCTGCCCGGTGGGCGATCGGTGAATGGTGTCCATCGAGTCGGCAGATACCGGCAGGGGCAACGTTGAGCGCCCCGGGGGATTGAGGGCGTTGCCGTTGGCCATGTCCACGCCTACTGCGGAGTCGGCCATGGCCAGGCCCGGTGCCCATTGTGCGAGTGCCAGGCCGATGCAACTTACCAGCAACCTGATACGGGGACGTGGGCTCACGGAAGTGCTTGCGAGAGTATTGAACTGAGTCATGCTGTATCTCCGATTTCAGGTCAACGCTGGAAGCGAGCGCCGGAAGGGCTGTTGCTGCCGTGAATGGTGGTGTGACAGTTCTCGCATGAGCGACCCGTCATGCGTTTGCTCGGCGCGTTGCCCAAAGCACCCCCATTTACGTTAATGGGCGAGTTTGCCGCAGCGGTATTGCCCAGCGTGTTGTTGCCCCACACCGCGTGCCCCATGGTGCCGGTGGTGCTGTGGCAACTTGCGCACAGGAAGGGGCGCGTTTGTACCAGCAACTTGTCGGCGTTGGAGCCATGCGGGCTGTGGCAGTTCATGCAGTTCTCGCGCACCGGAGCGTGCTCCCACAGGAATGGGCCGCGCTTTTCGGCGTGGCAGGTGTAGCACAGGTCGTTAACGCTGTCGGCCTTGAGCAGTTTCTTGCCGCTGGTGCCGTGCGGGTTGTGACAGTCCACGCAGGTCATCTTGCCTTCAGGCACCGGCATGTGGCTCTTTTTGCGGAACTCGGCACGTTGTTGCTGGTGGCAGGTCTGGCAGGTCTCAGTGACGCTGGCCTTCTTCATCAGGCCATTGGCAGAGAAGCGCGCCATCGGGTTGTGGCAGTCCGAACAGGCCAGCTTGTTGGTGGCGTGGATCGAGCCCGGCCAGTGCAGGCGCTGGCCGCCCTGGTGGCAGTTCAGGCACTGGGCGTTCTGCTTCTCGATGGGGGTGCCCCATTCCTTGGAAAAACCAATGATCTTGGACTTGTTGGCGGTGTCGAGCACGTGCAGCGAGCCGGGGCCGTGGCAGGCTTCGCAGACCGCCTTCTCGGTGTCGTTGCGCGGGTTTTCGCGGAACGCCTTGGCGTGCTGGGTGTGGCCAAACAACGGCTTTTCGTTGTCGTGGCAGTCGGTGCAACGGCTCTCGCCGATGATGCGACCATCGACCAGAGGGTCGACTTCAGCCCTGACGCTCTGGGCTGGCAGCCAGCCCACAACGGCCGCTGCCAGCGCCGCTGCGCAGTAGCGCCAGTACGAGACGGAACTTTGTTTAGCCATGCTTGAAATTCCTACGTTGATGAATGCTCTAGGTGCCCTAGCGTAGGCAGTGGGTTGCCCGGTTTGCTTAAGAAAAGCATCGGAAGATGAAGAAATCCAAAGTTTCGGAATTTGCGGAAAATTACTTCTTCGCTGGGAGATGCGCCAACAAAGGCGCTCTGGCATTGGGGTATGTACCGTGTTGGTTTTGTGCGATTTTCTTAATAATCGGCTGCATGAGGATGCGTAACGCTGTGGTGGTTGACGATGCGACTTTTGCTGGTTGAAGACGATGCTTTGCTCGGTGCCGGGCTGCGGGCGGCGCTGGGAAAGTCAGGGTTCGATGTGACCTGGGTCAAGGATGGAGCCGCGGCGCTTGACGTCCTGGCGACCGAAGAGTTCGTTGCCATGGTGCTCGACATCGGCATTCCCAAAGTCAACGGCAACGAGGTGGTGCGCAAGTTGCGCGCGCAGGGCAACCCGATTGCCGTGCTGGTATTGACCGCTGCCGACTCCACCTTCGACAAGGTCGCCAGTCTGGAGTGTGGCGCTGACGACTTTCTGGGCAAGACTGCGGAGATGGAAGAACTGGTGGCGCGCCTGCGCGCGCTGATCCGGCGCAGCGGACACGGCAGCGGCACCTTGCGCGTTGGCACGCTCCGGCTTGATCTGGACAAGCACACGCTTGTCAAGGACGGTGAGCAAATCAAGGTCTCCAAGCGCGAGTTCAGCGTCTTGCGCGCGCTGATGGAAGGGGCCGGGCGTGTGCTCACGCGCGCCCAACTGGAGCAATCGATGTACGGCTGGAACGGCACGGTGGAGAGCAACGCGCTGGAGGTTCACATCCATAACCTGCGCCTCAAGCTGGGCGCATCCACGTTGCGGACGGTTCGCGGCGTGGGCTACACCATCGCGCGCCAGGATTTGTGACCGAAGTACGACGCCGTTCGCTGCGCCAGCGGCTGCTGGTGGGGTTGGTGGCCGCCATCTTGGTCTACTCCGCTGTCATTGCGTGGCTCACGATCCACGACGGCGTGGACGAGATTTATGAACTGTTTGACGTCCATCTGGCGCAGACGGGCCTGGCGCTTTTGCGCGTGACCGATCCCGACGAATTTGACTTTGTCGGCCTGCCGCAGGCGGTGGAGTTGCCCGACTTACAAAAAATCTTCAGCGAGTGGCCCGAGTTGCCGGAGCGTCTGGACCGGGCCAAAAAGATGCTGACCTTGCAGGGCGTTCGCGACCACATGGATGGCCACGCCGTGGTGATCGGCTCAATCCAGGCGATGCACTCGCAGTACGAAAGAAACCTGCGCTACCAGGTGTGGGGCAAGGACGGGCAGTTGATGCTGCGCTCGGCCAATGCGCCTTCGGCAGTCATGTCCCCGCTGGACGGCTTGTCGCAGTCCACCGATGCGCAAGGCCAGACCTGGCGGCACTTTGGCGTGTGGGATCGCCACCACGACTACCGCGTGGTGGTGTCCGAAGACTACGACTTGCGCAACCGCTTGGTGCGAAGCATCGCACTGAAAGTGGCCAGCCCGCTGGTATTTGGTTTGCCGGTGCTGATCGTGTTAATTTGGTTTTCGATCAAGCGCGGCCTCAAGCCGCTCAACGTTTTGACCGGCGAGATTGAGGCCCGAAAGCCCGACAACCTGGCGCCGCTGGACGAGGTGCACGTTCCCAAGGAAGTGCTGCCCATGGTGGTTTCGCTCAACGGCTTGCTGCGGCGCATGTCCGACAGCCTCGAAGGCGAACGCCGCTTCACGGCCAATGCCGCGCACGAGTTGCGCACGCCGCTGGCCGCCATTCAGGCCCAGGTGTATGCGGTGCGCTCGGCCGAGAGCGAGGCCGAGCGAGCGCGTAATTTGGACCATCTGCAGCGCGGCGTTGAGCGCAGCATCCGGTTGATGGAGCAGTTGCTCAGTCTGGCGCGGCTCGACCCGCACCAGTCACTGCCAAACCCTACGCGCTTTGATATGGGCGAGGTGGTGCTAAACGTCTGCGCCGATCTGGCGCCCAAGGCGCTGCAGCGCGACCAGACCCTGGACCTTTCGGTGCAGCCCGAACTGCCGCTGCTCAGCGGCAACGCCGACATGGTGTCGATGCTGGTGTCCAACCTGGTCGATAACGCCATGCGCTACACGCAGCGCGGCGGCAGCATCTTTGTGCAGGTGGCGCAACAGGGCCAGTCGCTTGCCGTGATCGTTACCGACGATGGCCCGGGCATTCCCGAAGCCCAGCGTGAGCGTGTGTTCGAGCGCTTCTTCCGGCTGGCCCACCAGGAGCAGTCCGGCACCGGCCTGGGCCTGTCCATCTGCCAGCGCATCGCCGAACTGCACAACGCCAGCGTGCGCCTGGGCGACGCCCCGCTAGGCCAAGGCACAACCGCGCGCGTGGAGTTTCCCCTGCCGCCGGTGTGAATCGGCAGGCAAAAACGGACTCACGCGTGCCAACGATCAATCCCGCCGCAAATCGCGGGTAAACGGAAACTCCTTGCTGCCGGCAACGTTGATGGTGGCCGGGGGGATGTGCATCACGCCGGGGGTGTGGCCGGTGGAGGTGAAGCGGGTCAGGCGGCGGCTTTCGGCTTCGTAGGAGTTGACCGGGAAGCTGTCGTAGCTCAGGCCGCCGGGGTGCGCCACGTGGTACTGGCAGCCGCCCAGCGAGCGCTTCATCCAGGTGTCCACAATGTCAAAGGTCAGCGGGGCGTGCACGCCAATGGTGGGGTGGAGGCTGCTGGGTGGGTTCCAGGCTTTGTAGCGCACGCCAGCAACAAACTCGCCCACGGTGCCGGTGCTTTGCAGCGGCAGCGCGCGGCCATTGCAGGTGATCACGTAGCGGCTCTCGTTGAGGCCCTTGACGTGCACCTCCATGCGCTCCAGCGACGAGTCCACATAGCGCGCCGTGCCACCGGCCGTGCCTTCTTCGCCCATCACGTGCCAGGGCTCCAGCGCGCAGCGCAGCGTAAGCTCAATGCCGGCCGACTGGACCGCGCCCACCAGCGGGAAGCGGAACTCCACGTGCGGCGCAAACCAGCTCGGGTCAAACGGGTAACCGGCGGCGCGCATATCGGCCACCACGTCGTCAAAATCCATCTTGATGAAAGTCGGCAGCATGAAGCGGTCATGCAACTCGGTGCCCCAGCGCGTGAGCGGTGCCTGGTAGGGCTTCTTCCAGAAGCGTGCCACCAGCGCGCGCAGCAGCAACTGCTGCACGATGCTCATGCGCGGGTGCGGCGGCATCTCGAAGGCGCGCAACTCCAGCAGGCCCAGGCGGCCAGTGGCCGAGTCGGGCGAGTACATCTTGTCGATCGAAAACTCACTGCGGTGGGTATTGCCGGTGGCGTCGATCAGGATGTTGCGCAGTGTGCGGTCCACCAGCCACGGTGGCATGAAGCTGTTGCCCCCCGAGGGGGCCCTCCCGGCCAGAGGCGGCCCGTCGCCGGTCGCGCCATAGAGTTCCCGGTATTTGTAGATCTGCTCGATGGCAATTTCCAGCTCGTACAACTGGTCGTTGCGCGCTTCGTCCACACGCGGAGCCTGGCTGGTGGGGCCGACAAACATGCCCGAGAACAGGTAGCTCAGACTCGGGTGGTTGTGCCAATACAGCAGCAGGCTGGCCAGCAGTTCGGGGCGGCGCAGGAACGGGCTGTCGGCGGGCGTGGCTCCGCCCATCACAAAGTGGTTGCCGCCGCCGGTGCCGGTGTGGCGTCCGTCGGTCATGAACTTCTCGGCCGACAGGCGCGACTCAAACGCCGCGTTGTACAAGAACTCGGTGTTGGCGACCAGTTCTTTCCAGTTGTTCACCGGGTGGATGTTGACTTCGATCACGCCCGGGTCAGGCGTGACCTGCAGCAGCTTGAGGCGCGGGTCGCGCGGGGGCGGGTAGCCTTCGATCAGCAGCTTGACGCCCACCGACTTGGCCGTGGCCTCAATGGCGCTGAGCAGGTCGAGATAGTCTTCCAGGCGCTCCAGCGGCGGCATGAACACATACAGCACACCCGACTTAACGCCTACGGCTTCGGCCTTGGGGCCGCTGGCGCGGCGCGGGTCGCGCACTTCCACGCACAAGGCGGTGCGGGTGATCCAGTAGGCAGACTGGCTGCGTTGCGGCACGCTGTCGATCGTGGCGGCGCTTTTTGTTGCGGCGCTGGTGCTCTGGAATTTGCGCACCGCTTCGCCCGCAGTGGCGGCACCCGCCAGATACGGCAAGCCCGAGGGCGTGGCCCTACCTGAGGAAGCAGCCGCGCCGGATGCGGCACTACCTGGCGCACCTGCGCCATAGCGCGCCGCCAGTGCGCCGTGGGCGGGCAGGGCGCCACGCTCTTCGGTGGGGTCGCGCTCGATCATGTAGGGGAAGTCGCTCTTGCTGACCCAGGGCAGCGAGTCCAGCGGCAGGCGCAAGCCCATGGGCGAGTCGCCGGGCATCAGGTACATGCGCTCGTCGCGGAAGAACCAGGGGCCGGTGGTCCAGCGCGTGTTGCTGGCGGCCAGTGGGTCGGTGCTGCGGATTGGCAGCACGAAGCCCACCGGTGTGTCGAGCTTGTTTTCAAACACGCGGCGCAGGCGGGCGCGCTCCATCTCGTCGTCGAGTTTGGAGTTGAACGGGTCCACATTGACCGGCAGGCGGCGCTCGCGCCACAGGTAGTACCAGCTATCTTCATAGCCGGTTTGGATGTATTGGTCGGTCAGGCCCAGGCGCTTGGCCAGTGCGTGCGTAAAGCGGCGCGCGTCTTCGCTGGTGTAGTGGGTGGGCTCGCGCTCGTCGGTAAACAGGCTGGGGTCAGACCATACCGGTTGGCCATCGGCACGCCAGTAGATGTTGAGCGCCCAGCGCGGAAGCTGCTCGCCGGGGTACCACTTGCCCTGGCCAAAGTGCAGAAAGCCGCCCTGGCCGTACTCGGCACGCAGTTTGTGCACCAGCGCCGTTGCAAAGCCGCGCTTGGTGGGGCCCAGCGCGTCGGTGTTCCACTCGGGTGCGTCGCGGTCGCTCACGGCCACAAAGGTTGGCTCGCCGCCCATGGTCAGGCGCACGTCGCCTTGCACCAGTTCCCGGTCCACGGCAGCGCCCAGGGTCATGACCTCGGCCCATTGTTCTTCGGTATAGGGCTTGGTCACGCGCGGCGACTCGTAGATGCGCGTCACCGCCATGTGGTGGCTGAATTCCACCTCGGCTTCGTCCACCGCGCCTTCAATCGGCGCTGCACCCGAGGGCTGCGGCGTGCACGCCAGCGGGATGTGGCCTTCACCGGCGAGCAGGCCCGAGGTGGCGTCCAGCCCGATCCAGCCCGCGCCGGGCAGGTAGACCTCGCACCAGGCGTGCAGGTCGGTGAAATCGACCTCGGTGCCGCTGGGGCCGTCGAGCGACTTCACGTCGGGTTTGAGCTGAATCAGGTAGCCCGACACAAAGCGCGCCGCCAGCCCGCAGTGGCGCAGCAACTGCACCAGCAGCCAGCCCGAGTCGCGGCACGAGCCGGACTTGAGCGTTAGCGTTTCTTCGGGCGTCTGCACGCCCGGCTCCATGCGGATCAGGTACTTGATGTCCTGGTGCAGCAGTTGGTTGATGTCCACCAGAAAGTCGATGGTGCGACGCTTGGTGTAGTCAATCTTGGCCAGGTACTCGCTCAACAGCGGCGTGCGCTCGTCCGCCAACAGATAGGGCAGCAGTTCTTCCTGCAGCATCGGCGCGTACTTGAACGGAAACTCTTCGGCGCTGGGCTCCAGGAAGAAGTCGAACGGGTTGTACACCGCCATCTCGACCACCACATCCACCGTGACCTTGAACTCGCGCGTCTTGTTGGGAAACACCAGCCGCGCCTGGTAGTTGGCAAAGGGGTCTTGCTGCCAGTTGAGAAAGTGGCCCTCGGACGGCTCGACCTTGAGCGAGTACGACACGATGCGGCTGCGGCAATGCGGTGCCGGACGTAGCCGCACCACTTGGGGCCCGAGGTTGACCAGGCGGTCGTAATGGTAATGGGTGACGTGGTTGAGCGCTGCGTGGATGGACATGGGTGCTGCTTCGGTCTAGTTTGATCCGGTACGAAAGGCAATGAAACGGGCTGGAACGTGGGTCGATGGTATCAACATCCTGTTAAGCAAGTCCCGAGCCATGTGTGCCAAGGCAGTAGCATTGGCGCGTGAACCACTTGCTCGCCCCCGCCGCCCGGCCTGCCCAGGCCCTGTTTGCCGCCCTGCTGGGCGTGGTGCTGGGCGCTGCGCTGCAATTGCAGCAGGCCAGCCTGTGGGATGGCTGGGTGTATGCCGCGTTGCTGTTGTTGGCGCCCGTGGGCTATGTGCTGGCGGACAGCCAGCGGATCGCCCTCTGGGGCCGCTTGGCGGGCGTGCTGCTGGCGCTGACTGTGGCCGGTGTCGGCGCAGCCGGGCTGCGCGCCGCCCTGCAGGCGCGCCACGCGCTCGATCCTGCACTGGAGGGGCGCGACCTGCAAGTGGTGGGCGTGGTCTCCAACCTGCCCCAGCGCAATGAGGCCGGTTTGCGCTTTCGGCTTGAAGTGGAGACCGCTCAACTCGACGGCCAGAACGCGCAGTTGCCGCCGCGCATCGACATGGGCTGGTATGGCGGCGTCTATTCAGCCGGGCCCGCCGTGCTGCCCGATGGCGAGAACCTCTCACCGCTGGAGCGCCCGGTGGCGTTGCTGGGCCTGAACCGCTTGCCCGCCGACGTGCAGGCGGGTGAGCGCTGGCAGATGACGCTGCGCGTGAAAGCGCCACACGGCAGCCTCAATCCGCATGGGTTTGATTACGAACTGTGGATGTGGGAGCAGGGCGTGCAGGCCAGCGGCTATGTGCGCGCCAGCCCCAAGGACGCAGCACCTGTGCGTCTGGCGCAAACCTGGCGCTACCCGGTGACGCTGGCGCGCCAGAGCGTGCGTGAGCGCATCTACGCCCAGGTGCAGGATCGCAAGTGGGCGGGCATGATCGCCGCGTTGGTGGTGGGCGACCAGAACGCCATCGACCGCGTTGATTGGGATGTGTTTCGCGCCACCGGCGTGGCGCACCTGGTGTCGATTTCGGGGCTGCACATCACCATGTTCGCCTGGGGCGCGGCGTTGCTGCTGGGCTGGCTGTGGCGACGTTCGCCGCGCCTGTGCCTGGCAGTGCCCGCACCCAGTGCGGCGCTGGTGGGTGGCGTGCTGCTGGCCACGTTGTATGCCTTGTTTTCGGGCTGGGGTGTGCCTGCCCAGCGCACCTGTTTGATGCTTGCTACGGTGGCGCTGTTGCGCCTTTCTGGCGCGCGCTGGCCGTGGCAGCACATCTGGATGCTAGCCTGCGCGGTGGTGGTGGTGAACGACCCCTGGGCGCTAATGCAAGCGGGCTTCTGGCTGAGCTTTGTGGCCGTGGGCGTGCTGTTTGCCAGCGACCTGGGCTTGCACTCTGCGCAGCCACCCGAGGCGCGCGGTGCGCGGTTGGCAGCCCATGTGGCTGCGATGCTGCGCGAGCAGTGGGTGATTACCGTGGCGCTGACGCCGCTCACCCTGCTGCTGTTTGGCCAGGTCTCGCTGGTGGGCTTGCTGGCCAATGCGGTGGCGATACCTGCAATTACCTTGCTGGTGACTCCCTTGGCCATGCTGGGTGCGCTTGTCCCCGGCTTGTGGGACGGCGCTGCGCTGGCGCTGCAAGGCTTGTTTGTCTTTTTGCAGTGGCTGGCAAGCTGGCCACTGGCGGCTGTGTCGCTGGCGCTGGCGCCACTGTGGGTGGGCGCGTGCGGGGTGGTGGGTGGCCTGGTGCTGGTGCTGCCTTGGCCCGCGCACATGCGCCTGTGGGGATTGCCGCTGCTGCTGCCCATTGCCCTGTGGCGCGCGCCCCTGCCGCCGCCGGGCGAGTTTGAACTGCTGGCGGCCGACATTGGCCAGGGGAACGCGGTGCTGGTGCGCACCGCCAACCACGCCTTGCTGTACGACGCCGGGCCGCGTTACAACCTTGAGAGCGACGCCGGGCACCGCGTGCTGGTGCCTCTGCTGCAGGCGCTGCACACGCGCTTGGACGTGCTGGTGCTGAGCCACCGCGACATGGACCACGTAGGCGGTGCGCCTGCCGTGCTGACCATGCAACCGCAAGCCACGCTGCTGAGTTCGATTGCGCTGGACAACCAATTGCAGGCGCTGCGTACACCGCAGCGCTGCATGGCCGGGCAGCGCTGGCAATGGGATGGAGTCGATTTTGAAATTTTGCACCCGCAAGCCCAGGACTACGACGCCAGCGCAAAATCCAACGCCATGTCGTGCGTGCTGCGGGTGTCTGCGGGCGAACACAGTGCCTTGCTGGCGGGTGACATTGAGGCCGCGCAGGAGGCGCGATTGACATCGGGCGTGCGTTCCACGCTGCTGCTGGTGCCGCACCACGGCAGCAAGACTTCCAGCAGCGCCGAGTTTCTGGATGCAGTAGCACCGCAGGTGGCGCTGGTGCAGGCGGGTTACCGCAACCGCTTTGGCCATCCGGCTGCGCCGGTGCTGGCGCGTTATCAGGAGCGCCACATCGAAGTGGTCGATACGCCCCATTGTGGTGCATTTACCTGGCAGTCGTGGCGCACCAATGTGGACGCCGACGCGGCTTGCGCCCGGATGCAGGCGCGGCGCTACTGGCACCACCGCTTGCCCGATTGAGGCTTCCCAAAGCCAAGACTGCGCCAAGCGTCATTGCAAGCACCCTGGTTCGGGTGGCCGAAACTCCAGATGGACCCTGAACCGTGGTGTCGTCACTGCGAGCGCAGCGCGGCAGTCCACGCAGCCCGGAAGTCATGGATTGCTTCACTTCGTTCGCAATGACGGAGAGAAGGGGCGCAATGACGGAGAGAAGGGGCGCAACGACAACCATCTCTTGTCACGAACTGGTACGCCTTCATTGCGAGGCTACTCTTGCTTGTCATCGCGAGGCCGTCAGGCCGTGGCGATCCATGACTTTGTGCCTGCATGGACTGCCACGTCGCTTCGCTCCTCGCAGTGACGCGCTACACCGGCCCTTAGCCTAGCCTAATCTAGCCTTTCCAAGCCTTGCCCCAGTGCAATGCTGGGGCAAGGCGTAGCACCGCGCTGCGGTGGCCCGAACCTTGCTAAAGTAGGACGCAACACACCGCCAGAGCAGCCGCTTGCGGGGGAGTGGTCCGCAGCGATGCGCGGTTCTGGGCAGTGCCAGCACTGCGTTAGGCTACGCTACGGTGGTTGCGCAATGAATTTGCTTGGTTAGAAAGTGTTTTATGCAGAAATTCGACGAGATGTACACCCGCTTGCCCTATGCGTTTTTTTCCAAGGGCGAACAGGTACGTGAGCATTACAAGATCTACGACGAATGGCTGGCGCGTCAACCCGGCGACATGATGGCCAAGCGGCGCGAAGAGGCGGAGATGATCTTCCGCCGCGTCGGGATCACCTTTGCCGTGTATGGCGAAAAGGACGAGGAGGGCGCGGGCACCGAACGCCTGATTCCGTTTGACCTGATTCCGCGCATCATCCCTGCGCACGAATGGGCCAGCATGGAGCGCGGCCTGGTGCAGCGCGTGAGCGCCCTCAACCGCTTTATCCACGACGTGTACCACGAGCAGGAGATTCTCAAGGCCGGCATCATCCCGCGCGACCAGATCGAACGCAACGCACAGTTCCGCCCCGAGATGATGGGCGTGGACGTGCCCAATGCGATTTACTCGCACATCTCGGGCATCGACATCGTGCGCGCCCCCGACGCCCAGGGCAAGGGCGAGTACTACGTGCTGGAAGACAACCTGCGCGTGCCCAGCGGCGTGAGCTACATGCTCGAAGACCGCAAGATGATGATGCGGCTGTTTCCGGCCCTGTTTAACGCGCACCGTGTTGCGCCGATTGCCCACTACCCCGACTTGCTGCTTGAAACCCTGCGCGCCAGCAGCCCTGCCACCACGGCCGAGCCGACGGTGGTGGTGCTCACGCCGGGCATGTACAACAGCGCCTACTTTGAGCACGCCTTCCTGGCGCAGCAAATGGGCGTGGAACTGGTGGAAGGCCAGGACTTGTTTGTGAAAGACCGCTTTGTGTACATGCGCACCACGCGCGGCCCGCGCCGCGTGGATGTGATCTACCGCCGCGTGGATGACGACTTTCTGGACCCCACAGTGTTCCGCCCCACGTCCACCCTGGGCTGCGCCGGGCTGCTGGACGCCTACAAGGCCGGCCACGTGACCATCTGCAACGCGGTGGGAACCGGCGTGGCAGACGACAAGTCGATCTACCCCTACGTGCCCAAGATGATCGAGTTCTACCTGGGCGAAAAGCCCATCCTCAACAACGTGCCCACCCACATGTGCCGCAACCCCGAGGACCTGGCCTACACGCTGGCCAACCTCAAGGACCTGGTGGTCAAGGAAGTGCACGGTGCCGGGGGCTACGGCATGCTGGTAGGGCCTGCCGCCACCGCTGCCGAGATTGAAGACTTCCGCAAGGCGCTGATTGCCAACCCCAGCGGCTACATCGCCCAGCCCACGCTGAGCCTGTCGAGTTGCCCCACCTTTGTCGATAGCGGCATTGCGCCGCGCCATATCGACCTGCGCCCATACGTGCTGTCGGGCAAGACGGTGCAGATGGTGCCGGGGGGGCTGACGCGCGTGGCGCTCAAAGAAGGTTCGCTGGTGGTCAATTCGTCGCAGGGCGGTGGCACCAAGGACACCTGGATTCTTGAAGACGAAGGCGTGGCCGCCGCCACGCCCGCTGGCGTGCAAACGCAGTTTCAATCCTGAGCCGGAGAACCACCATGCTGTCACGCACCGCTGACCACTTATTCTGGATGTCGCGCTACACCGAGCGCGCCGAAAACACCGCGCGCATGCTCGACGTCAACTACCAGACTGCCTTGCTGCCCCAGTCCGAAGCCGTCACCCAAGCCGGTTGGCAGGGCCTGCTGAGCATCAGCGAACTCGCGGGCCAGTACGCCCAGCGTTATGGCGCGGTGGACGCGCGCAAGGTGCTGGACTTCATGGTGAAGGACGAGAGCAATCCGTCCAGCATTCTGTCGTGCCTGGGCGCTGCGCGCGAGAACGCACGCGCCGTGCGCGGCACTTTGACCACCGAAGTCTGGGAGACCCAAAACCAGACCTGGCTGGAAGTGCGGCGCATGCTCAAGTCGGGCGAGTTTGAGCGCGACCCGGGCCAGTTTTTTGAATGGGTGAAGTTCCGCTCGCACCTCTCGCGTGGCGTCACCGTGGGCACGATGCTGATGGACGAAGCGCTGCACTTCATGCGCCTGGGCACTTTCCTGGAGCGCGCCGACAACACCGCGCGGCTGGTGGATGTGAAGTTCCACGCCGTGCAGAGCGACTTCTTTGGCGCGGCCAACGAGAAGGACCAGGAGTACGACTTCTACCACTGGAGCGCCATCCTGCGCAGCGTCTCGGGCTTTGAGATTTACCGCAAGGTGTACCGCGACGTGATCAAACCCGAACTGGTGGCCGAACTGCTGATCCTCAAGCCCGACATGCCGCGCTCACTGCATGCCAGCCTGAACGAAGTGGTGGGCAACCTCAGCCTGGTGACCAACGACCCCACGGCCGAAACCCAACGCCGCGCGGGCAAGTTGCGCGCCGACCTGCAGTTTGGCCGCATCGACGAAATCCTGGCCACCGGACTGCACGCCTACCTGACCCAGTTTCTGGACCGCGTCAACGATCTGGGCGCGCACATCAGCCGCGAGTTCTTGGTGCCTGCGACGATTTGAGTGGGCTGATCAGAATGGGGGCACTCCAGTTCATGGCTGGTCCACCGAGAACGAAAAACGCTCCTGGGCTGGGTACAGCAAAGCGCTCATTCCCATGCCACACAAACCCAAGCCTGTGAATTCGGCAAAGGTGACCCTTGATCCGTCAGCGGCCATCGCGGCTCCCAAGGGTCGCAAGGTGTAGCCGTTGCGCGGCTTGTTTGCATACAGTATCTCGAGGTGGGCATCGGTTGCACCCACCGTCTTCTGACTGCGAAGCCAGCTCTGGTTGATCGGGTCGGTTGGCTCGGTGGAGATCGTCGCGATAATGGCGTTGATGTGGGCGCTGATGGCGACCGGTGAAGTGAGCAGGTTGTCCAACTCCAGATCCCAGTTACTGGTCACGGCACCGACGATCGGGAGACTGTTGGCGCGCTGTTTGGTAAGCAACTGGAAGGAGCCATCAGCGTTGACATTGACACCCATGATGTCGCCATTGCCCGCCTTGTAGGCAAAAATCCGACCCACGACTGCGTTACTGGCATCAACGGTGTCGAAGCCACCGTCGCCGTTAACCCTCAAGCTTGGTTGGCCTGCGCTGGAGTCGCTGGTGCAACTGGTCACATTCCATGAAGTGGCGTTGCTGCATAGTGTCCTGGCAGTTACCGCCCCGGCTGAGTTCAGTGTGGTGGTGGAAGCCACACCCTTATAGGTGCCTGCACCCGTGCTATCCATCGCAAGAGTATTCCATGTGCCGGCCATATCCGCCAGAGTGAACTTCTGCTCAGGCAATGCGATTCCCAGGTATTTCGTGGCAGTTGGACCCAGGCGCATCACCACGACCCCGGCGGGAGAGACCACGAATTCTGTTGCCGTATCCAACGTGTAATGGCAGGACTCCCCTGCGGCCACCAGGTTGACGCTGCCGCTACCACCGTTCCATGTTGCGGCGACAGCGTCGACCGATACCTTGGCGATTTTGCCCGGAAGATTCAGACTGTCGGCAACCAGCAAGATCTGGTTGTACCTGCCGCTACGCAGTGCGGCGCAATTACTTGACGCTGGCTGCGTCAGCAGATTTTCCGGTAGTGATGCCCTGTCATTGGATGCGGCAAAATTTGCCTCGGCAGTACTTGCTCCACTAATCGTTACCATTGCGCTCACCGGGTTGAAGGCGTACCCGGTCCGGGAGGGCGTCACGGTGTAGTTGCCATTCACAAGACCGGGGAAGGTGTAAGTGCCACCCGGGCCTGTAGCCACATTTCCAGTGCTGGTGCCACTCAGTGCCAAATTTACACTTGTTGTGGCTCCGCTGACCGTCCCGGTAATGGTGTAGGTGTTCGCGGCTGAGATTGCCCTGAAGTCTGCGCCGACCACATTGGCACCGTTCACGCTAACAGCCATGGAACTTGGGCTGAATACAAGTCCCGCTTTGGTGGGAGTCAGCGTGTAGTTGCCGTTCGCGACGCCGGGTAATCGGTAGTTTCCATTGGTATCGGTAATAGAGGTTGCTCCCCCGGTCAAAGTCATCGCCGCGCCCGCCACGCCAACACCGGCCAAGGTAAGCGTGCCCGCGACGTCATAAGTTGGTGGAGCCGAACTTTCCCCATTACCCCCACACGCAGCAATCGCCACACAGCACATGGTGATCAAGTAACTGATTGGTTTCATGATCAGTACCCTTCTGATTCTTTTGAAAGCACCAATGTGTACCTCTGGTGAAATTCGCGCTTGAGAATTGTCAACCGGCTGCTGTGGCACCGTGGCGGGCCCTTGGAAGCGATTGTTGTTAGCCTTGTGGGCCAGTGGGCCTCGCCTCCACGGTCGGCTCAGCTCAAACGTAACGGCACACAGCCGAATGCAATAAACCTAGATCCGGCAGTTGACCGCTTCATTTCCGCAGGTGACACCCGTGCTGCCATGCATTTTTGACTACGAAGCAACACACCTTTTGGGTGAGAACGCCTGCGCGAAGGATGCATCGCTTTGTACGCGTTGAACAACTGTTTCTTTGAAGTTTCGTGTCAGTGCCATTGGGTTACCTCTTCAATCGGGTGTTGACCACGCACTTGATACCATCCCCCGCATGTGCAACCTCTATAGCCCGGTCGGGCCGCAAAAGATCAGCATGGCCTATGCGGTGGCTGCGCCGGTGGGGGAGTACGCCGCAACGGTGGCACCGCTCAAGCCCGGGCCGATCGTGGTGCCTGGCCGCGCCATCGTTGCGCAGTGGGGCATGATTGCGCCGCACGCGCACAGCCGCATCCCCACCTTACCCAATGGCCAGCGCATGAGTACCAACAACGCCCGGCGCGAGCGCATGGCCAGCGCGCCCACCTACCGCGCTGCGTGGCGCAAGGGGCAGCGCTGCATCATTCCGGCAGAGTCTTTTGATGAGCCGTACTGGGGCACGGGCAAGAATGTCTGGTGGCGGTTTTGGCGCGTGGATGGCGAGCCCTGGGCATTGGCCGGGCTCTGGTCGGAATGGGTCGATCCGCAAACGGGGGAAGTGGTGCCCAGCTACACCATGATCACCCAGAATTGCGACGGCCACCCGCTGCTGGGCTTGATGCACAAGCCCGACCCCAAGTTGCCCACCGACCAGCAGGACAAGCGCACCGTTGTTTCCCTTGAGCGCGAGGATTGGGAGCAGTGGCTCCACGGCAGCCCCGAGCAGGCGCAGGACTTGATTCGGGTTCCAGAACTTGAACTATTCAAACACGCCGCCGCCGATCCGGCCAAGCAGCTTGATCTGCTGCTGTGATTCAGGAGCGGCAACCAACCGCGCGCCGCTATATCGCCACTAGCTTAAGCTTGAAGCGCGTGGCGTTCTTGGCCAGGATGGTGTCTAAAGTAACGATTCCTTGTGCCTTTGCTTCCAGGGCGCACGCAAGATGCAGTGCGTCGCCAGCGCGCAACCCGGCAGCGGCATCCATGGCCATCATTGCAGCTTTGTGAAACGACGCTGTCTCGACTGGCAGTAACTGCAGGTCGCTGGCACATATGCGCTCGAACTGCGTCCTCTCCAAGAACCCATTTGGTCATTGCGGGCCTCCACTCTGTCATTGCGAACGAAGTGAAGCAATCCATGACTTTTGAATGCATGGACTGCCGCGTTTCGCTCGCAGTGACGAAACCACGGTTCATGGTCCGTATGCAGTTTCGGCCTCCGAAACCGGGGGCTCGCAATGCCCATGGTTGGGCGTAATTACTTCGGCAGCGCCAGCGCCACCTCGCGCCCCAACTCAATCACCGCCAGGGCGTAGTAGCTGCTCCAGTTGTAGCGGGTGATGGCGTAGAAGTTTTCGGTGCCTGCGATGTAGAGTGGGGCGGCGTCGCCGTTTTGCAGTTCCACCAGCGCCAGGAGGCCCGGGTGCTGTTGGCCTACGGCGTCGAGTTGCACGCCCAGCGCGGTCATGGTGGCGGGGGTGAAGGTGGGCACGATGTCGGGTGCGCGCAGGGTTGCCAGGTCGAGCGTGGCCGGGTCAAACTGCAGCGCGTAGTGCGTAGCCCAACCGCGCCGCCACGAGAACGCCTTGAAGTAGTTGGACACCGAGCCGATCACGTCGGCGGCGCTCAAGAACAGGTCCACCCGGCCGTCGCCGTCAAAGTCGACGGCGTATTTGTCCCAGCTTGAGGGCATGAACTGGGGCAAGCCCATGGCACCGGCGTAGCTGCCGCGCAGCGCCAGCGGGTCGGTGCCGGTGCGCTGGGTGAGTTTCAAAAACGCTTCCAGCTCAGAGCGGAAAAACGTGCTGCGCTCTCGTGCCTTGGGATGCTCTGGCGGAAAGTCAAACGCGAGCGTGGTGAGCGCGTCCATCACCCGGTAGTTGCCGGTCTGCTGGCCGTAAATGGTTTCCACGCCAACGATGCCGACCACGATTTCGGCTGGCACACCGGTTTCCTGCTCGGCGCGCTCCAGCGCGCTGCGGTTGGTCTGCCAGAACTGCACCCCGGCGCGGATGCGTGCCGGGTCGATAAAGCGGCTGCGGTACACGTTCCAGTTCTTGGGCGTACCTACTGGCGGCGGGGCAATGGCGCGCACCACGCTGGGTTGCAGGCGTGCCTGGCCGATGGCATGGCGCACCCATTGCACATCCAACTGCAGGCGTTGCGCGATCTCGTCGGCCGCTTGCATCACCTCAGGCCGGGTGGCATACAGCGGGCCTGCCACCTCCTTGTGCCGCAGCCGGGCACGGGGCTGCGGCTTGGCCTTGGTGGGCGCTGCCTTGGCGTGCCCGGGCTTTTGGTCGATCTGGGCGGCGGCAAACACCGACCCAGCGCAGGCAGCTATCAAAACGGAAGCAATCGAAGTGGCGAAAGGGGTCACGATGGGTTGGTGGGGCGTTCTGGCCGGGGCCAATGCAGTTGGGCAAATTCTCGCTGCAGTGTAGCGAGTTGCGGCCTGCCGTCGTGCGGGGCATAGCGCCACGACTCCATGCGCAGCAGCCAGTCGCACAGCGGCGCGCGGGCACTGGCAGCCGTGCTTGCGTTGCCGCTCAGCAAGCGTGCCATTTGGCGCGGTGCGGCATGGTCGGGCACGCTCCAGCCTGCGCGGCGCAGTTGCGCGCCAGCACGGTGCAGCAGGCGCAACCAGGGGTCCTGGCGCTGGCGCTCCCACTGCGTCCACGCCGCGCCCAGCAGCGCAGACAGCACCACGATGCCGATGAGCACATAGCCCAGGTCTTCCCAACTTGGCGAGCTAAAGCCGATGTTGCGCAGCAAGTCCAACTGGCGCGACTGCGAGTAGTTCAGCACCCACTGGTTCCAGCCGTTGTTGGCAGCGTCCCACAGGGCGCGCAGGTTGAGGGTAAATTGCGGGCTGACCGAGGCCAACATTTGCCCGATGGCGGTGCCTGCAGGCTCCAGCCGCAGCAGGCTGCCGGTGCGCGCCGGTGCCACGGCAGCGGTGGGGTCCACGCGCACCCAGCCTTGCGCGGCAATCCAGACTTCGGTCCAGGCGTGGGCGTCGCTTTGGCGCACGGTCCAGTAGCCGTCGAGCGCGTTGGGCTCGCCACCCTGGTAACCGGTAACCACGCGCGCAGGAATGCCCAGGCCGCGCATCAGCACCACAAACGACGAGGCAATGTGTTCGCAAAAGCCCTCCTTGCGCTCAAACCAGAACTCGTCGGCGCTGTGGCGGCCAAACACGCCCGGCTCCAGCGTGTAGCGGTAGCCGCCGCTGCGCAGGCGCTCCAGCGCAGCCTGCACCAGCGCGGCAGGGCTGGTGCTGCCCGGCGGTGCCTGGGCGCGCAGTTCGGCCGCCAGCGCGAGCGTGCGCGGGTTCAGGCCCGGGGGCAGTTCCAGGTAGTCCTGCAAGGGGAAGACTGCACGCAGCGGACCGTGGCTAAACGTGGTGTAGCTGCGCGCACGGTAGCGCACCAACTCGGTAATCGGGCGGTCGGCCACCCACTGCAACTCTGCCGACTGGGTCGCGCTGTAGCCGCGCAGGTTGGGCTTGTCGGGTGTGGCGTCCAGCACCAACACCCAGGGGTGGTTGTTGGGTTCAAGCGTGACCTCGTAGTCCAGCGCTTCGCCTTGCACTTTCAGATCGGCTGCCAGGCGCTGTGCAGCGGGCAAGGCCGAGCGCAGCGGCAGCCACTGCCTGCCATCAAAGCTGGAGAGCACCGGCCCGCGAAAGTACAGGTCGCGCTGGGGCGGGGTGCGCCCTTCAAAGCGCACACGCAGGGCGATGCTGCTGTCCAAGGCAAGGCGCGCAATGCTGCCCACCTGCATGCTTTCGCTCAAGCCACTGCGCCCGCGCAATGCGTCTGAGGGCAAGCCCCACAGCGGCGCCAGGCGCGGGAACAGCACAAACAGCACCACCATCACCGGCGCGCCCAGCAGCACCATGGCACCGGCCATGCGCGCCGCCCGCAACAGCGGCGGGCGCCCTACCGGCATATGGCTGTTGACCAGCGCCGTAAGCAGCCCCAGCAGCCCCACCAGCATGGCAAACGCGGTGAGCAGGCTTTGCGAGAAAAAGAAGTTGCTCAGCAGCGTAAAAAAGCCCAGAAAGAACACCACAAAGGCGTCGCGTTGGGCGCGCAACTCCAGCGTCTTGAGCGCCAGCAGTAGCACGATCAAGGTCACTCCGGCGTCGCGCCCAAGCAGGGTGCGGTGGCTGTAGAAGGTGAGCGCTGCCGCCAGCACCAACAGGGCGAGTAGCCACCAGCGCGAGGGTAGCGGCAGGCTGCGCACGGCCAATGTGGCGCGCCATAGCAATATGGCCGCCGCCATGGCGCTGCACCACCACGGCAGGTTGGCCACCTGCGGCGCAATCACCCAGGCGATCACGCCCAGCAGAAACACGGTGTCACGCGCGTCGCGGGGCAGGGTGCGCAGGGCGTGCCACATGGTCAGCCTTTGGGTTGGTACAGTGCCAGCGCCTGCAGGCAGGCGCGCTTGTGGTTTGCACCATCGGCCGGGCCCAGGCTGAGCGTGCCCAGGCGCAGCCCGTAGCGCAAGCCCAGTTGCTCGCAGCGCAGCACCCAGGCGCACAGGCGCGAGAGCTTGTGCTCCAAGGTGGCAGAGCCCGCCGCCGTCGAACCGCTGGCGCAGTCGGCCAGGTCGAGCCAGAGTTCCAGGCGCTGCGCGGGCGGCACGTCGCGGCTGACCAGTTGGGCGGTCTTGGCAACTTTTTTCCAGACCACTTGCTTGAGCGCATCGCCCCGGCGGTAGGGGCGTACACCGTCAAACTCTGTGCTGCGGCTGGTACGTGCGGTGGCACCGCCGCCGCTGCGCTCGCGCCCGGCGGGCAGCGGTGGCGCGTGTGCTTCGGGTGCGGGGTACACCAGCACCTGGGCGGCTGGACGCCATACCGTCCAGACCCTGAAGGTGCCCAGCGGAAAGCGTGTTTCGGCGGTCAGTGTGGGCAGTGCCACCAGGCCCCGGTGCGGCGGCACAAACGCTACATGTACCAGCGCGTTGCCTTGGGCGGGCACGTCGGTCCAGCTCCAGTGACCACTGCCAAAAACCGCCAAGCCGATGCCGTGGCGCACGGCGCGCCGCGTGCTGTGCAGGTGGATGTCCAACGGCACAGCGCTGCCGGCAAACTGCGCCTCGGGCGCAACCAGATGCAGGGTCAGCCCGAGCAGCGTGGCGTGGCATACGTAGATCGCCACCAGCGCGCAGCCGGTCAACATGAAGGTCAGCAGGTAGCCCAGGTTGAGTTGGTAGTTGATCGATGCCACCAGCAGCACCAGCAGCGTGAGCGCGAGCATGAAGCCCGGCGCTGTGGGCAGGATATAGACGTTGCGCTGGGTCAGCTCCAGCCGGTCGCGCCGACTCAGGCGTGACTGAAACCACGCCTGAAAACGGCGTTGCAGCAACTGCACCCCGGGCAGCTTCACGGCAGCGGCACACCCTGCACCATGGCACGCACCTGTTCGACCGCGCCGCGCCCGCTGTCCAGTGTCGGGATCAGGCGGTGCGCAATGGTTTGCGGCAGGATGGCCTGCACGTCGTCGGGGGCGACGTAGTTGCGCCCGCTGAGCAGCGCCTGCGCCTTGGCCGCGCGCACGATGGCAATGCCCGCGCGCGGGCTCAGGCCCTGCACAAACCACTGCGCCGAGCGCGTGGCGGCAATCAGGTCCTGCACGTAGTCCAGCAGCGGTGCGGCGGTATGCACCGCCAGCACCTGTTGCTGCAACTGCTGCAACTCCTGCGCCGTCAGCAGGCTGGGCAATTGCGCTACCAGATCGCGCCGGTCGGCACCGGTGAGTAGCGCGCGCTCGGCAGCGCGGTCCGGGTAGCCCAGCGAGATACGCATCAGAAAGCGGTCCATCTGCGACTCGGGCAGGGCGTAGGTGCCCACCTGGTCGAGCGGATTTTGCGTGGCGATGACAAAGAACGGCGTCGGCAGCGCGCGCGTTTCGCCTTCGATGGAGACCTGCTTTTCTTCCATGGCTTCCAGCAGTGCGCTTTGCGTGCGCGGGCTGGCGCGGTTGATCTCGTCGGCCAGCAGCACCTGGGCAAACAGTGGGCCGGGGTGGAACACAAACGCCTCCTTGCCGCGCTCGTAGATCGACACGCCGGAGAGGTCGCTGGGCATCAGGTCCGAGGTGAACTGCACGCGCGAAAACTGCAGGCCAAAGGTGCGCGCCAGGGCGTGCGCCAGCGTGGTCTTGCCCACGCCCGGAACGTCGTCGATGAGCAGGTGGCCGCCAGCGAGCAGGCAGGCCACGCAGTCCTGGATCTGAGGGTTTTTACCAACGATGACCGTGTTAAGCTGGTCAAGCAATAATTGAAGCTTTGGTTGTGCATCCATGACACAACGTTACCTGAAATATTCGAACCATGAGTGCATTGGCCCACAAGACCGGATACTTTACCCACGGCGATTGCCGCAAACACGAGATGGGGGGAGGACACCCCGAGTGCCCGCAACGGCTCGACGCGATTGAAGACCGACTGCTGATCAGCGGCGTGGGCGACGCGCTGGAGCGGCGCGAAGCGCCCCAGGCACCGGTTGCCGACATCGAACTCGCACACGGGCGCATGCACGTGGCGGCGCTGCGTGGCTTGACCGACGGTCTGCGCGAAGAAATTGAAGCCGGTGGCCCCACCCATGCGCAGATCGATCCCGATACCTCGATCAATGTGCATACCTGGGACGCTGCGCTGCGTTCGGCCGGTGCGGTGATTGCCGCTACCGACGCGGTGCTGGTCGGCGAACTGGAAAACGCCTTTTGCTCGATCCGCCCGCCGGGCCACCACGCCTGTCGCGATAAGGCGATGGGCTTTTGCTTCTTCAACAACGTCGCCATCGGGGCGCTGTATGCGCTGGAGCGCCACGGCCTCAAGCGCGTGGCGATTGTGGACTTTGACGTGCACCACGGCAACGGCACCGAAGACATCGTTGCGGGCAATGACGGCGTGCTGATGGTGAGCTTCTACCAGCACCCGTTCTACCCCGAGGGCGGTTCGCGCTCCAACGCCAGCAACCTGGTCAACGTGCCAGTGCCGGCCTATACCAAGGGGCAGCAGGTGCGCGAACTGGTCGAAACCCACTGGATGCCACGGCTTGAAGCGTTTGAGCCCGAGCTGATTTTCATCAGCGCCGGTTTTGACGCCCACCGCGAAGACGACATGGGGCAGATGGGGCTGGTGGAGCAGGACTACGCCTGGATCACCGAGCGCATGCGCAGCGTGGCGCGACGCCATTGCCACGGGCGCATCGTCTCGGTGCTCGAAGGCGGCTACGACCTGGGTGCCCTGGGGCGCAGCGTGGAGGCCCACATTCGCGTTCTGGCAGACCTCTGATGGCACTGGCCAAGGCCGCCCCGCAACCGATCGACGATTTTGAGGGCTGGCTGGCAGCCTTTCGCCAACCCAGCGTGATCGTCGAGGTGCTGGTGCTGCTGCTGTGTGTGGCGCTGGCCTGGGCGCTGGTGTCGGGCTTGCGCCGCGCCCTGCGCTTGCAAGACGCGCGCTCGATCTGGTTTGGGCGGCGCGACCTCGACGGCGTGCTCTTTCCCCTGGTGCTGTTGTGTCTGGGCATGGTGGCGCGTGCAGTGCTTGGCAACGTGCTGCAGTTGGCGGTGATCAAGGTAGCGGTGCCGGTGCTGGTGGCGCTGGTGGCGATCCGCGTGGGTGTCAAGGTGCTGCAGGTGGCGTTTGTCGATGGCCCCTGGGTGCGCGCGCTGGAGCAAACCATCTCGTGGCTGGCCTGGTTCGCCATGGTGATGTGGGTCAGTGGCTTGGCACCGGTGGTGCTCAACGAGCTCGACCAGATTACCTGGAAGGTGGGTGCATCGACGCTGTCGGTGCGCAACGTGATCGAGGGCCTGCTCACGGCGGGTGCGGTGCTGATCATCACGCTGTGGATTTCGTCGGGCATTGAGTCGCGCATCCTGCGCTCCGCCACCGGCGGCGAGCTCTCGCTGCGCAAGGCGGTGAGCAACGCCTCGCGCGCCATGCTGATGTTTGTTGGGCTGATCGTCGCGCTCTCGGCGGTGGGGATCGATCTCACCGCGTTATCGGTGCTTGGGGGCGCCATCGGCGTGGGTATCGGCTTTGGGCTGCAAAAGCTCGCGGCCAACTATGTGAGCGGCTTTGTCATTCTGGCCGAGCGCAGCATGCGCATCGGCGACAACGTGCGCATTGACGACTTTGAGGGCAGCATCACCCAGATCAACGCGCGCTACACGGTGGTGCGCTCACTCAGCGGGCGCGAGTCGATTGTGCCCAACGAGATGCTGATCAACGCGCGCGTCGAAAACCTCTCCTTGCACGACGCGCTGGTCTACCAGACCACCACGGTCAGCGTGGCCTACAACAGCGACGTGGAGTTGGTCAAGCGCTTGCTGACCCAGGCCGCGCTCGACCAGCCGCGTGTCGCGCGCGAGCCTGCGCCCTCGGCCATGCTGACGGCGTTTGGGGCCGACGGGCTGGAGTTCACTGTGGGCTACTGGATGCAGGACATCGAAAACGGCCTGCTCAACCTGCGCTCCGACATCAACTGCGCGATTCTGGCGGCGCTGCGCAGCCACGGCATCGAGATTCCCTTCCCGCAGCGCGTGTTGCACCAGCGCTGATCGCTTGGCCCAAAGCGTTTGGCCCAAAACTCCCGATCCGGGGCTATAATCACAAAAAAGCACGGTCGTTCTATTTTTTGAATTTGTGTGCGCTTGCCTGCCGGAATCCCAGTTCGGCGGGATCGCGGCATAGAATCGGGTAGTTGACGTGCACGTCAAGTCTGTAGCCCCTTTGTAACCTCTGGAGTCGAAGCAATGAAAGTCCTGGTAGCGGTAAAACGTGTCGTCGATTACAACGTCAAGGTTCGCGTCAAATCCGACGGCAGCGGTGTGGATACCGCCAACGTCAAGATGAGCATGAACCCGTTTGACGAAATTGCCGTGGAAGAGGCCGTGCGGCTCAAGGAAAAGGGTGTCGCCACCGAAATCATCGCCGTGTCCTGCGGCGTGACCCAATGCCAAGAGACCCTGCGCACCGCCATGGCCATCGGTGCAGACCGCGCCATTCTGGTTGAAACCGCTGAAGAATTGCAGCCCCTGGCCGTGGCCAAGCTGCTCAAGGCGCTGTTTGACAAAGAGCAGCCCGGCCTGGTGATTCTTGGCAAGCAAGCGATTGACGACGACTGCAACCAGACCGGCCAGATGCTCGCCGCGCTGGCCGACCTGGCCCAGGGCACGTTTGCCAGCAAGGTGGACGTTGCCGACGGCAAGGCCACCATCACCCGCGAAGTCGATGGCGGCTCCGAGTCCGTGAGCCTCAGCCTGCCCGCGATCATCACCACCGATTTACGCCTGAACGAGCCGCGCTATGTGACGCTGCCCAACATCATGAAGGCCAAGAAAAAGCAACTCGAAGTATTCACCCCCGAGGCTTTGGGCGTGAACGTCAGCCCGCGCATCAAGACGCTCAAGGTGGTCGAGCCACCCAAGCGCAGCGCCGGTATCAAGGTGCCCGATGTCGCAACCCTCGTAGCAAAACTCAAGACTGAAGCGAAAGTAATCTGATCATGACCTCTCTCGTAATTGCTGAACACGACAACGCATCCATCAAGGGTGCAACCCTTAATACCGTGACCGCAGCCCTGCAGTGCGGCGGTGACGTGCACGTGCTGGTGGCCGGCTCGGGTGCCGCTGCCGCAGCGGCGCAGGCGGCCCAGATCGCCGGTGTGGCCAAGGTGCTGCACGCCGATGGCGACGCCCTGGCGCACGGTCTGGCAGAAAACCTCAGTGCCCAGATCCAGGCGCTGGCGGGCAACTACAGCCACATCCTGTTCCCGGCCACGGCCTCGGGCAAGAACGCCGCGCCGCGTCTGGCAGCACTGCTGGACGTGGGCCAGATCTCGGATGTGACCAAGGTCGACAGTGCCGATACCTTTGAGCGCCCGATCTATGCGGGCAACGCTGTGGCCACGGTACAAAGCCTCGACGCCATCAAGGTGATCACGGTGCGTACCACCGGTTTTGATCCGGCTGCTGCCAGTGGCGGCAGTGCTGCAGTCGAATCGATTGCAGCCGTGGCGGCCAACGCCAAGGCGGCGTTCCTCGGCTCCGAAATTGCCAAGAACGACCGCCCCGAACTTACTGCTGCCAAGGTGATCGTGGCCGGTGGTCGCGCGCTCGGTTCGGCAGAAAAGTTCAACGAAGTGCTGCTGCCTTTGGCCGACAAGCTCGGTGCCGCGCTGGGTGCCAGCCGCGCTGCGGTGGACGCCGGTTATGCTCCCAACGACTGGCAAGTGGGCCAGACCGGCAAGATCGTCGCGCCCCAGTTGTACATTGCTGCGGGCATCAGTGGTGCCATTCAGCACCTCGCTGGCATGAAGGACAGCAAGGTGATCGTGGCCATCAACAAGGACCCCGAAGCGCCGATCTTCAGCGTGGCCGACTATGCATTGGAGGCCGACCTGTTTGTGGCCGTTCCGCAGTTGACTGCTGCGCTCTAAGCGCATGCAACCCGAGGGCATCGCTGGCGATGCCCTTTTTTTATCCCTGGTTTTTGTATTCCGTCCTTACTTCTGGAGACTCTCATGAGCTACGTCGCCCCCGTCAAAGACATGCTGTTCAACATCGAGCATCTGGCCAACATCGAGCAGATTGCGCAAATTCCGGGGTTCGAGGATGCAGGGCTCGACACCGCGCAGGCGGTGCTGGAAGAATGCGCCAAGTTCAACGAAGGTGTGGTCGCTCCGCTGAACTGGGAAGGCGACAAGAACCCCACCAGTTGGAAAGACGGCGTGGTGACTGCCACCCCCGGCTTCAAGGAAGCGTTCAAGCAGTTTGCCGAGGGCGGCTGGCAAGGTTTGCAGCATCCGGTGGACTTTGGTGGTCAGGGCCTGCCCAAGACCATTGGTGCGGTGTGCGGCGAAATGGTCAACAGCGCCAATATGAGCTTTGCCCTGTGCCCGCTGCTCAGCGACGGCGCCATTGAAGCGCTGCTCACTGCGGGTTCGGATGAACTCAAGGCGATCTATCTGGAAAATCTGGTGAGCGGCAAGTGGACCGGCACCATGAACCTGACCGAGCCCCAGGCCGGCAGCGATCTGGCAGCGGTGCGCACCCGTGCCGAGCCGCTGCCCGATGGCAGCTTCAAGGTCATCGGCACCAAGATCTTCATCACCTGGGGTGAGCACGACATGGCCGAGAACATCATCCACCTGGTGCTCGCGCGCGTGCAGGGCGCACCCGAGGGCGTCAAAGGCATCAGCCTGTTTGTGGTGCCCAAGTTTCTGGTCAACAAGGACGGGTCGCTGGGCGCGCGCAACGACGTGCACTGCGTCAGCATCGAGCACAAGATGGGCATCAAGGCCAGCCCCACGGCGGTGCTGCAGTTTGGCGACCATGAGGGTGCCATCGGCTACCTGGTGGGCCAGGAAAACCGTGGCCTGGAGTACATGTTCATCATGATGAACGCCGCGCGCTACGGCGTGGGCGTGCAAGGCATTGCGATTGCCGAGCGCGCTTACCAAACGGCCGTGCGTTTTTCGCGCGAGCGCGTGCAAAGCCGTCCGGTGGACGGCACCATTGCAGCCGGTGCAGCCATCATTTACCACCCTGATGTGCGCCGCATGCTCATGACCATGCGCGCCTATACCGAAGGCTGCCGAGCCATGGCCAGCGTTGCGGCTTCGGCCTTTGATGCTGCCCACAACCACCCTGACGCGCAGGTGCGCAAGGACAACCAGACCTTCTACGAATTCATGGTGCCGCTGGTCAAGGGCTACAGCACCGAGATGAGTCTGGAGGTAACCTCGTTGGCGGTGCAGGTCCACGGCGGTATGGGCTACATTGAAGAAACCGGTGTGGCCCAGTACTACCGCGACGCCAAGATTTTGACCATTTACGAAGGCACCACCGCCATCCAGGCCAACGATCTGGTGGGGCGCAAGACCTCGCGCGATGGCGGTCAATCTGCCAAGGCACTGGCTGCGCAAATTGAAGCCACCGAAGCCGAACTGGTCAAGAGTGCCAGCGCCGATGCCCTGGCCATGGCCAAGCGGCTCAAGGCAGCGCGCGAAGCGTTCCTGGATGTGGTGAACTTTGTGGCCGGCAACTCCAAGGCCAGCCCCAACGCGGTCTATGCCGGTAGTGTTCCCTATCTGATGCTCACCGGCAACCTGATGGCCGGTTGGCAAATGGCGCGTGCCCTGCTGGTGGCGCAGACGATGTTGGCTGCAGGCAACGACGCCGACTTCATGCGCGCCAAGATCACCACCGCACGCTTTTACGCCGACCACATTTTGGTCAAGGTACCTGGCATCCGCGACAGCGTGGTCGAAGGTGCCGAGTGCGTTACGGCCCTGGCCCTGGACGCGTTTTAAGCATGTCGCGCCTGCCCTCACCACTGGACCGGCTGCCGTTTCCGGCGATTGCCGCGCCGCTCTTCATCATCAGCACGCCGCAACTGGTGCTGGCGCAATGTACCAGCGGCGTCGTGGGCTCCATGCCCGCACTCAACGCGCGCCCGGCTGAGCAGTTGGAGCCCTGGCTGATCGAAATCACCGAGGGGCTGGCAGCACACAACCGCGCCCACCCGGACCGACCTGCGGCACCGTTCGCCATCAACCAGATCGTGCACAAGAGCAACGACCGGTTGGAACACGACATGGCGCTGTGCGTCAAGTACAAGGTGCCGATCATCATCACCTCGCTGGGTGCGCGCGAAGAAATCAACGCGGCGGCGCATTCCTACGGCGGTGTGGTGCTGCACGACATCATCAACAACAAGCACGCGCACAAGGCGATTGAAAAAGGTGCCGACGGGTTGATTGCTGTGGCTGCCGGAGCCGGAGGGCACGCCGGTGTGAAAAGCCCGTTTGCGCTGGTGCAGGAAATCCGCCAGTGGTTTGACGGCCCGCTGGCCTTGAGCGGCTCGATTGCCAGTGGCGCGGCGGTGCTTTCGGCACAGGCCATGGGGGCTGACTTTGCCTACATTGGCTCGGCCTTCATTGCCACGCGCGAGGCACGCGCCTCGGACGCCTACAAGCAGGCAATCGTGGACTGCGACTCGGACGAAATCATTTACAGCAACCTGTTCACCGGTGTGCATGGCAACTACCTGGCGCCGAGCATTCGCGCAGCCGGGCTGGACCCGGCAGATCTGCCCGAGAGCGACCCCAGCAAGATGAACTTTGGCGGCACCGCTGCCAAGGCGTGGAAAGAAATCTGGGGTTGCGGTCAGGGCATTGGTGCCATCAGCCAGGTGCAGTCAACCGCTGAATTTGTGGCCCAACTCAAGCGCGAATACGCAGCGGCGCGCGCGCGCTTGCTGCAGGTCAGCGCCGCCAACGCGGCTTGAGCACGCGCCACCTGGTGCCGCCGTCGTGCTGACTCAGGACGGCCAGGTGGAGCCGTGCTCGGGCACCATGGCGCGCCAGCCCAACGTGTGGCTGATGCGCTTGCGCAATTCGTCCGACGCTTCGCGCTCTCCATGCACCACATAGACCTGGGCGGGTGCCTGCGGCATGGTGCGCAGCCAGGCCAGGATTTGGGTGGCATCGGCGTGCGCCGAGGCCGATTGCAGTTGCACTATCTCGGCGTGCAGCTCCACGTCGCGCCCATGGATGCGTACCGACTTGGCCCCGCTGGCCAGGGTGGCACCACGTGTGCCCGGTGCCTGGTAGCCGGTGAGGATGATCATGTTGCGGTGGTTGCCAGCATGGTGTGCAATGTGGTGCAAAACGCGCCCGCCGGTGGCCATGCCGCTGGCCGACAGAATCACCATCGGGCCATGGCGACCGGCCAGGGCGCGTGACTCATCGGTGCTGGTAACCATGGTGGCACCATGCGTCAGGGCCTGGGTGTCCTTGCTGCTGAGACGGTGTTCGCCCTGGTGGTGCTCAAACAAGTGGGTAGTGTGCACAGCCATCGGGCTGTCCAGAAATATCGGTAGCGACTTGGGGATGTCGCCGCGCAGCTTGAGCAGGTGAATGGCGTGCAACAGTGCCTGCGCTCTGCCGACTGCAAACACCGGAACCACCGCCACACCGCCGCGCGCAGCCAGCCGCTTGAGGGCGGGCCCGAGTTCACCCAGCACATCTTCCTTGGGGTGCTCGCGGTTGCCGTAGGTCGACTCGACCAGCACCGTGTCGGCCTGCGGCGCATTGGCCGGAGGGTTCATGATCAGGTCATCGGGGCGGCCCAGGTCGCCCGAGAACAGAATGCGCCGCCCGGCCACTTCCAGCAGCAGGCTGGCCGCGCCCAGGATGTGCCCGGCCGGTGAGAAGGTGGCACGCCAGCCGGGCAGGGGCTGGAACGTGACGCCGCATTCCGTGACCTTGATCAGGGGCAGACAATCGAGCGCGTCCTGGCGCGAGTACAAGGGCATGGCCGGCGCATGCTTGGAGAAGCCGTGGCGGTTGGCAAACGCCGCGTCTTCTTCCTGGATGTGGCCGCTGTCGGGCAACAGGATGCGGCACAGGTCGCGCGTGGCACCGGTGGCGTGGACTTTGCCGACAAAGCCTTCGCGCGCCAGCAGGGGCAGGTAGCCGCTATGGTCCAGGTGCGCGTGGGTCAAAACCACGGCGTCGATCTGGTTGGGTGCCACCGGCAGCGGCGTCCAGTTGCGCAGGCGTAGTTGCTTGTAGCCCTGGAACAGGCCGCAGTCCACCAGCAGGCTTTGCTCGCCGTGGCGTACCAGGTATTTGGAGCCGGTGACGGTGTCTGCACCGCCCAGAAATGTGATGTTGACACCCATGAGAGTACCCCCTAATCCACTTGCTTTGGCGCAAAAAAATGCCGCCCAATTCGTTATAGATCGGACGGCATCCTTGGGTTTGCCAATGTCAGCAAACTTTAACCTGCATCAACTGAACAGGTTCTTGAGCCGGTCGGTCCAACTGTCACCCGAGGGCGAATGCTTGCTGCCGCCTTTTTGGAACGACTCGCCGAGCTCGCGCAACAGGCGGCGCTGGTGCTCGCTGAGTTTGACCGGTGTTTCCACCGCAATATGGCAATACAGGTCACCAGGGTAGCTGGCGCGCACGCCCTTGATACCCTTGCCGCGCAGGCGGAACTGCTTGCCCGACTGGGTGCCCTCGGGGATGTCGATGGCGGCCTTGCCCGAGAGCGTGGGCACCTCGATCTCGCCGCCGAGTGCTGCCACCACCATGCTGATGGGCACCGAGCAATGCAGGTCGTCGCCATCGCGCTCAAAGATGTCGTGCTTTTTGATGCGGATCTCGATGTACAGGTCGCCCGGAGGGCCACCGTTGGTACCGGGCTCGCCGTTGCCCGCGCTGCGGATGCGCATGCCGCCGTCGATGCCGGCAGGAATTTTGACTTCGAGCGTCTTTTGTCGCTTGATCTTGCCGTGCCCGCTGCACGCGCCGCAGGGTTCGGGGATGACTTTGCCCGCGCCACGGCAGGTGGGGCAGGTTTGTTGCACGCTGAAGAAACCCTGGCGCATCTGTACCGCGCCCGAGCCGTTGCAGGTGCCGCAGGTCTTGACCTGGGTACCGGGCTTGGCGCCGGTGCCCTTGCAGGTTTCGCAGTTGTCCCAGCTCGGAATGCGGATCTGCGCGTCTTTGCCCTTGGCCGCTTCTTCCAGCGTGATTTCCATCGCGTAGCTCAGGTCGCTGCCGCGAAACACCTGGCGCCCGCCGCCGCCGCCCGGACGGCCACCCCGGCCCTGGCCGAACATGTCGCCAAAAATATCGCCAAAGGCCTCGGCAAAGCCGCCATAGCCTTCACCTCCTGCGCCCCCCCGGTTGGGGTCGACACCGGCGTGGCCATGCTGGTCGTAGGCGGCGCGCTTTTGCGCGTCCGAGAGCATCTCGTAGGCTTCCTTGGCCTCTTTGAATTTTTCCTCTGCCGCCTTGGATGTGTCGCCCTGATTGCGGTCAGGGTGGTACTTCATCGCAAGCTTGCGGTAGGACTTTTTGATTTCTTCCTCGGTGGCGTTTCTGGTAACGCCCAAGGTTTCGTAATAGTCTCGCTTGGCCATGTTATTTCTGCGCCCGGTTACAACACAAAAGCCGCGTTGAGCACCACAGGGTGTTCAACGCGGCGCGCGCGAATTGCATTTCTGCTCGCAATCAGCCTTTCTTGACTTCCTTCACTTCGGCGTCCACCACATTGTCGTCTGCGGGCTTGGAGGCACCCGCATCGGAGCCGTGGCCGACCGAACCAGCGTCGCCCGCCGCTTGTGCGCCTGCTGCCTGGGCGGCCTGCTTGGCCTGCTCTTCGGCGTACATTTTTTCGCCCAGCTTCTGGCTGGCGGCCATCAGCGCGGTGTTCTTTTCTTCGATGCTGGTCTTGTCGTCGGACTTGATGGCGGCTTCGAGATCCTTGATCGCGGCCTCAATTTTTTCCTTCTCGCCGGCTTCGAGCTTGTCGCCGTATTCGGCCAGGCTCTTCTTGACGCTGTGCACGCTGGCGTCGGCCTGGTTCTTGGCTTGCACCAGTTCGAGCTTCTTCTTGTCGTCGGCGGCGTTGAGTTCGGCGTCCTTGACCATCTGCTGGATTTCGGCTTCGCTCAAGCCAGAGTTGGCCTTGATCGTGATCTTGTTTTCCTTGCCAGTGCCCTTGTCCTTGGCGCCAACGTGCAGGATGCCGTTGGCGTCGATGTCAAACGACACTTCAATCTGCGGTACGCCACGCGCCGACGGCGGGATGCCTTCGAGGTTGAACTCGCCCAGCATCTTGTTGACCGCAGCAATTTCGCGTTCGCCCTGGAATACCTTGATGGTTACGGCCGGCTGGTTGTCGTCGGCGGTGGAGAAGGTCTGCGCAAACTTGGTCGGGATGGTGGTGTTCTTGGTGATCATCTTGGTCATCACACCGCCCAGGGTTTCGATGCCCAGCGACAGTGGCGTAACGTCCAGCAGCAGCACGTCCTTGCGGTCACCGGCGAGCACCTGGCCCTGGATGGCAGCACCCACGGCAACCGCTTCGTCGGGGTTGACGTCCTTGCGCGGCTCTTTGCCAAACAACTCTTTGACCTTCTCCTGCACCTTGGGCATGCGCGTCATGCCGCCCACCAGAATCACGTCGTTAATGTCGGCAACGTTCACGCCCGCGTCCTTGATGGCCATGCGGCATGGCGCAATGGTGCGCTCGATCAGTTCTTCCACCAGGCTTTCGAGCTTGGCGCGGGTGAGCTTGATGTTGAGGTGCTTCGGGCCCGATGCATCTGCCGTTACATAGGGCAGGTTGATGTCGGTCTGCGAGCTGCTCGAGAGTTCGATCTTGGCCTTTTCAGCCGCTTCCTTGAGGCGTTGCAGGGCGAGCACGTCCTTGCCCAGATCGACGCCTTGCTCTTTCTTGAACTCGGCAATGATGAAGTCGATGATGCGTTGGTCAAAGTCTTCGCCACCGAGGAAAGTGTCGCCGTTGGTGGAGAGCACTTCAAACTGCTTTTCGCCATCGACGTCGGCGATTTCGATGATCGAGACGTCAAAGGTGCCGCCGCCCAGGTCGTACACGGCGATCTTGCGGTCGCCCTTTTCGTTCTTGTCCAGGCCGAATGCCAATGCGGCAGCGGTGGGCTCGTTGATGATGCGCTTGACCTCCAGGCCAGCAATGCGACCGGCGTCCTTGGTGGCTTGGCGCTGGGCGTCGTTGAAGTAGGCCGGGACGGTGATCACGGCGTCGGTCACGGCCTCGCCCAGGTAGTCCTCGGCGGTCTTCTTCATCTTGCGCAGAATATCGGCGCTGACCTGCTGCGGTGCCATCCGGTTGCCGCGCACTTCCACCCAGGCGTCGCCATTGTCGGCGGCGGTGATCTTGTAGGGCATCAGGTCAATGTCCTTCTGCACTTCCTTCTCGGTGAACTTGCGACCGATCAGGCGCTTGACTGCGTACAGCGTGTTTTTGGGGTTGGTAACCGCCTGGCGCTTGGCCGATGCGCCCACCAGCACTTCACCATCTTCCTGGTAGGCAATGATGGACGGGGTGGTGCGTGCGCCTTCGGCGTTTTCGATCACCTTGGGCACGTTGCCCTCCATGATGGAGACGCAGCTGTTGGTGGTGCCAAGGTCAATGCCAATAATTCTTCCCATGATGAACTCCTGCTATTTTGAAAAATCTGATGTGAATAAGGTGTGGCCGGGCAAGGCTATTTCAAGGGGACTTTTTGCCGGGCAAATGATGTGGATGGGGCGCTTGTGGGGCGCGCGCTCACTTGGGCGCTGCGACGGTAACCAGCGCCGGGCGCAGGATGCGCTCCGCAATCGAGTAGCCCTTTTGCAGCAGGCTGACCACCGTATTGGCCTCTTGCTCGCTGGGCACGACGCTGATGGCCTGGTGTTGGTGCGGGTCAAATTTGGTTCCGGCAGCCGGGTTGATGGGCAGAACCTTGTTGCGCTCCAGCGCGGCCAGAAGCTGGCGCAAGGTGGCCTGGGCTCCTTCGCGGATCTGGTCGGCGCTGGCGTCCTTGATGATCAGACCGGCCTCCAGGCTGTCGGCTACGGGCAGCAGGCTTTCAGCGAACGCTTCCACGGCGAACTTGCGCGCTTTGGAGATTTCTTCTTCGGCGCGGCGGCGGGCGTTTTCGGCCTCGGCCTTGGCGCGTAGGTACTGGTCGGCCAGTTCGGCGCTTTTGGCCTGCAGTGCGGCAAAGTCGGCCTGTACTTGTTCAAGCTTGTCAGCCAGGTTGTTGCCTGGGGTGGTCGCTTGGTCCTGGGTGCTCTGGAACGCGGCACCGCCGGCGGGGTTGGAGGGGAAAGATGGATCGGACATGCTGTAAGGGCAGGGGTAGTTGAAATGCTTCGGGCCCACTTGGGGGCAAGGCGTGCCAGTTCAAGGCCTGCACGCCAACATTTTTGCGGCGCTGCCGCAGGCAGCGGGGCTTAGTCTGCCAGCGCCAGCAGTTCGACGTCGAATTTGAGGGTGGCGTTGGGCGGAATGACGCCGCCCGCACCGCGGCTGCCGTAGCCCAGCTCAGGCGGGATGATCAGGGTGCGGCAGCCCCCAACCTTCATGCCAAGCACCCCTTCATCCCAGCCCTGGATGACCATGCCTGCGCCCAGATCAAACTCGAACGGGTCACGGCGGTCCTTGCTGGAGTCGAACTTGGCACCCTGGGTGTCGTTGTTGTAGAGCCATCCGGTGTAGTGAACGGTGACGCTTTGGCCGTTTTCGGCGGTGGCGCCGGTGCCTTCCTGGGTATCCTCGTATTGAAGGCCGCTGGGGGTGGTGTGCATGAAAAATCCTGGAGGTGGTGCCGCGCGCAGCGGCATTAGGGTTGTTTGGTCTTCTTGGCCTGGCTGGCCGTCCACTTGGTGGCAAAGGCCTGCAGGTCGCCAAGGCGCTTGAGCAGGTCGGCTCCGCTGGCCGTGACTGCATAGCCATCACCGTCGTGGGTCATCAGGCCGGCTTCGCGCAATTCCTTGATTCGGGTATTGAGGGTGTTGGGGGTGATGCTGCCGACGCTGTCTTGCAGCAGCCGAAAGGTCTGTGCATGGCCGTCGCGCAAGGCCCACAAAACACGGATAGCGTAGCGCGCCTCCAGCAACTCCAAAAGTTGACCAATGGCCGCCGAATCTTTCGAACTCATGGACTACCGCTCCTCAAGACCGTCTCGGGGTCGCGAATTATTTTTCCGACGGGGATTATTTTTCATCGCGACCGGTGTTTTTGTTTGAACTATACCGCAGTTTACCCAGTGCTACAAGTTTCATAGCTACCTGGATGCAAGCCAATTTTGGGGTTGCACAAATTCTACTGCAGCACCCTTGCCACAGGCGGTAAAAATTCTGCTGTAAATCCGCTTGTCAGAGGGCCGCTGAGGTGCTAAGGTTCGCCGTTGTCACGCCGCATTCGGGCGCTTTGGAGGCACGCATGGAACTCAATTTTGAGCAGGTTCACAACTATTACGAGCGACTGGTATTTGAAGGCGTAGCGCAGCGTGCGGCGTCCCATGGCGACTTCACCCCGGACATGTTTGCCGACGTCGCTTGCGTGGCCCTGAACCGGCTGCCCGCCAAGTACGTGCGCCACGATGTCGACATGATGTTCTACCTGACCGAACCCGAGCGGCGCTCAATTGAACTGGCGCTGGAAGAGGGGTTGCAGTTTGCGTTTCGCTTCGTGCGCGAACGTACGTCCACGGCGTAACCGCCAAGCAGCGAGCGCGCCTAAAAAGTCGCCTGCACCTTGGTCAGCAGTTTCGGCGTGATGTCGGGCATCTGGCCGAACCAGAACCTGAACGCCGGGCGCGCCTGGTTGATGAGCATGCCCAGGCCGTTGACCGTGGGGTTGCCACGCTTGCGCGCTGCGGCCAAGAGCGGCGTTTCCATGGGCACGTAGATGATGTCAGAGACCAGTGCGCTGGGTGGTAGCTGGTCGAGCTCCAGCGCCAGCGCCGCTTCACCCTGCATGCCTTGGTTGGTGGTGTTGACCAGCAGCGCCACATTGCTGAGCGCTTGGTGGCGCTCCTTCCACGCAACGAACTGCACCACGGGGCCAAATTCCTGCGCCAGGTCCAACGTCTTGGCGTCGCTGCGGTTGGTCAGGCGAATGCTTTTGGCACCCCCATCGATCAGGCTCACCAGCACGGCGCGTGCGGCACCACCGGCGCCCACCACGGTGATGGCTCCGGCATCGGCTTGCCACCGGGGTTGGGCGTCGCGCAGACTCTGGATGAAACCAAACACATCGGTGTTGTGGCCGGTAAGCGAGCCGTTCTCTTCCACGACCACGGTGTTGATCGCACCAACGCGCCGCGCCAGCGGGTCAACGTGGTCCACCATGGCCATCGCGGCCACCTTGTGCGGAATGGTCAGATTGCAGCCGGCAAACCCGAGGACGGGCAAGCCACGTAGCGCCTGCTCCAGGTGCGAGGGTTGCACCGGCAACAGCACATAATCGCCGCGCAGTCCGTGGTGCTCAATCCAGTGCTTGTGCAGCACCGGCGAGCGCGAATGGGCGACCGGCCAACCCATGACGCCAGCGAGGCGATAGGTGTGTTGGTGAGCCATTGCAAGACCGGGTACGGCTTACAGCGAGTCGGTAAAGCTGCGCAACTTGTCGGAGCGACTGGGGTGCTTGAGCTTGCGCAGCGCCTTGGCTTCAATTTGGCGGATGCGCTCGCGCGTCACGTCAAACTGCTTGCCCACCTCTTCTAGCGTGTGGTCGCTGGTCATCTCGATGCCAAAGCGCATGCGCAGCACCTTGGCTTCGCGTGGTGTCAGGCTGTCCAGAATGTCCTTGACCACATCGCGCAAACCGGCCTGCATGGCAGCATCCATGGGCGCGGTGTTGGCGCTGTCTTCAATGAAGTCTCCCAGATGCGAGTCGTCGTCGTCGCCAATGGGCGTTTCCATCGAGATCGGTTCCTTGGCGATCTTCATGATCTTGCGGATCTTGTCTTCCGGAATCTCCATCTTGGCGGCCAACACGCTGGCATCGGGCTCAAAGCCGAACTCCTGCAGGTGCTGGCGGCTGATGCGGTTCATCTTGTTGATGGTTTCGATCATGTGCACCGGAATGCGGATGGTGCGCGCCTGGTCGGCAATCGAGCGCGTGATCGCCTGGCGAATCCACCAGGTCGCGTAGGTCGAGAACTTGTAGCCCCGGCGGTATTCAAACTTGTCCACCGCCTTCATCAGGCCGATGTTGCCTTCCTGGATCAGATCGAGGAATTGCAGGCCACGGTTGGTGTACTTCTTGGCAATCGAAATCACCAGGCGCAGGTTGGCCTCGATCATTTCCTTCTTGGCCGCGCGCGACGAGGCTTCGCCTTCATTCATGCGCTTGTTGATGTCTTTGAGCTGGTCCAGTGGCACCACCACGCGCGCTTGCAGGTCGGTGAGCTTTTGCTGCAGATCCTGCACCGGCGGAATATTGCGCCCCATCACGGCGCTCCATGGCTTGGTGGACGCCGCTTGCTTTTCGATCCACTTGAGGTTGAGCAACTGGCTGGCAACGCGGTTGCCGGCCTTGTCGCGGCCGCTGAAATCGGCGATGAAGTGGTCTTGCGGGTAGCCGCACTTGTCCACGATGATGCGGCGCAGTTCACGCTCTTTCTTGCGGATGTCATCGACCTGGGCGCGCACCATGTCGCACAGTTTTTCAATCGCCTTGGCGGTAAAGCGGATCGTCATCAGCTCGTCGCTCAGGGCGCGTTGGGCCTTGACGTAATGCGGCGTGCCGTAGCCTTCCTTGTCGTAGATCTTGTGCACTTTCTCGAAGAGCTCGCGCAGCTTGTCAAAGCGCTCCAGCGCCTGCTTTTTGAGTTCTTCGAGTTTCTTGGTGAGAGCCTTGGAGCCGCCCTTGCCGTCGTCGTCGTCGGCTTCGTCAAACTCGTCAAAGTCTTCCTCGGCCACGTAATCGTCAGCCTCGTTCGGGTTGGAGAAGCCATCGACCACCGTGGTGATGACGATCTTGCCTTCGCGAATTTCCTCGCCCAGGCGCAGGATTTCGGCAATCGTGGCGGGTGAGGCGCTGATGGCTTCCATCATGGCCATCAGGCCACCTTCGATGCGCTTGGCGATTTCGATTTCGCCTTCGCGTGTGAGCAACTCCACCGTTCCCATTTCGCGCATGTACATGCGTACCGGGTCGGTGGTGCGGCCAAATTCGCTGTCCACGGTGGACAGGGCGGCTTCCGCTTCTTCTTCGGCTTCTTCTTCAGTGGCTGCAGTCGGACCGTTGTTGTTGAGCAGCAGGGTCTCGGCGTCAGGCGTCTGTTCGTAAACGGCTACGCCCATGTCGTTGAGCATCGAGATCACGACTTCGAGCGTTTCGGCGTCCACCAGTTTGTCGGGGAGGTGGTCGGAGATTTCGCCGTGGGTCAGGTAGCCACGGGTCTTGCCCAGTTTGATCAGGGCCTTGAGGCGCAGACGGCGCTTGGCCATGTCTTCTTCGGACAGCACGGTTTCGTCCAGGCCGAACTCCTTCATCAAGGCGCGTTCCTTGGCCTTGCTGATCTTCATGCGCAGGGGCTTGACCTTCTCGCCCGGTGCGGCGGCGCTGGGTTCGCCTACCAGATCGGCCTCGATGTCGGCCATGTCCAGATCGTCAACCGGCTCAGCAGCAGCGGCGCCCTTGGGCTTGCGGCCGCGCTTGGCTCCGGTGGCTGCTGCGCCACCTTCGGCGGCGGCGGCCTTTGGCGGGCGGCCAGGCTTTTTCTTGACTTCAATGGATTCTTCAACGACGGCGGTTTTGGCTTTTGATGCGGGCACAGCTTTGGCTTTCGGGGTGGATTTGGTCGACGGGGCGACCGGCTTGGCAGTTTTTGCAGAGGGCATGGATAAAACCTCGGTTCGTCAAAAAATGGGCAAACACAAACGGATGCCAACCGCAGCGATAACGCTGCGCCATTGGCTAGACATGGGGATCACTGTCCCAATTGGCAAGATGGGAGGGCGAACATTTGGAGTGCAGTCCTTGCGGTAAGGTGGCCGGTTGTACTGTGATCAACGCTTGGCCGGGCCCGGAGGTGCTGCTGTCGCTCTTGCCGAATTAGCCTTGGATTATAGCGTGGCTTTGGCTTTTTTCGATTTGCAGGCGTCGAGCCAGCAGTTCGCGGTAGCGCAGCAAGGCCTGGGGATCAATCTTGGCGGCCTCAATCGCCTGGGTTTCCTGGTCTTTGAGGCGCTCCACCAGCATGCGGTTGAGCAGGTCACGCAGTTCCAGGCGTGAGCCTTCCGCCGATTCGTTGGAAACGCCCGCATCGGTCATGAGTCGGTATACCAACTCCAGCGCTTGCGGGTCTTGCAGGTCACCGCGCACGGCCTCCCACGGCAGCGCTCCGTGCTCGTGAATCTGCGCCTCCAGCCAGGCAAACAGGGGGCCATGCGGTGCGGGCAGTTCGCATAACAGGGCGTGGTCTTCGCCAGAGAGTTCTTCCCACAGCTCCATCTGGTTGAGCAGAATGCGGGCGGCGTGGTCGGCGCGGCTTGACGGAAGCGTGCGTCCGGCGCGCCTGCGCGCGGGCGGGCGGGCGGCGCTGCGTTGCTGCGCGGGCGCGTATTCGCGCGCCGGGGCGCTGGCCACCTTGGCGGGTAGCCACAAGGCACCGAGTTCCTGGCTGCTCAGTTGCACCAAGCTGGCGATCTCGGAGAGCAGTTGCAACTTCAAAGCACCTTCGGGCAACAGCAGCCACAACGGCTTGGCGTTGCTGGCCATGTGGGCGCGACCCTCGGCGCTGGAGAGGTCGCAGCCTTCCTGCGTGGACTCGATCAGAAAGCGGCTCAAGGGCGTAGCGTCGGACACATAGCGCGCAAACGCCTCCTGGCCGTTGGCGCGGATAAAGCTGTCGGGGTCGTGCTCGGTTGGCAAAAACAGGAACTTGATGCTGCGCACGTCGCTGGCGTAGGGCAGGGCGGCGTCGAGTGCCTTGCGCGCCGCGCGCCGCCCGGCTGCGTCGCCGTCAAAGCTGAACACCACCGAGTCGGTAAAGCGAAACAGCTTGTGCACATGCTCGGCCGTGCACGCCGTTCCCAGCGTGGCCACGGCGTTAGGAAAACCCAGTTGCGCCAATGCCACCACGTCCATATAGCCTTCGGTCACCAGCACATAGCCGTGCTCGCGCAGGGCGTTGCGCGCCTCGAACAGGCCATAGAGTTCGCGCCCCTTGCTGAACACCGGGGTTTCGGGCGAATTGAGGTACTTGGGTTTTTCGTCGCCCAGCACGCGCCCGCCAAAGCCGATGCACTCGCCCTTGATATTGCGGATCGGGAACATCACCCGGTCGCGAAAACGGTCGTAGCGCTTTTCCTCGGTGCTGCCTTCTTCGGTGTTGGAAATCACCAGGCCGCTCTCGACCAGCAGTGGATCGTCGTAATGCGCAAACACGCTGGCCAGGCTGCGCCAGCCTTCGGGCGCGTAACCCAGGCCAAAGGCTCGGGCCACTTCGCCCGACAGGCCGCGCCCCTTGAGGTAGTCAACCGCGCGGCTCGAGTCCTTGAGTGCCTTGCGGTAGGCTTCGCCCGCTTTTTCCAGCACGTCGCTGAGGCTGCTTTGCTTTTGGCGCTGCTCCAGCACGCGCGCCCGGTCTTCGGGCGAGGCGTGCTCTTCGGGCACCTGCATGCCGTACTGCTGGGCCAGGTCCTTGACCGCTTCGACAAAGCTCATACCGGCGTGGTCCATCAAAAAGCTGATGGCGTTGCCGTTCTTGCCGCAGCCAAAGCAATGGTAGAACTGCTTGGCCGGACTGACCGAAAACGAGGGCGACTTCTCTCCGTGAAACGGGCACAGGCCCATGAAGTTGGCCCCACCCTTTTTAAGCTGCACATAGCGCCCGACAATCTCGACCACATCGGCGCGGGCGAGCAGTTCCTGCAGGAAGCTTTGCGGTATGGCCATGTCAGTTGCCGGCTACGGATTGGGCGTGGATGGCCCTTAGTCCTTCTTGGGTTTGGGCAGACGGCCCATCAGGTAAAAATCGGGGTTGGGCAACATGCCCGACATATTGGCCATGCGGTTGGACAGGCCAAAGAAGGCAGTGATGGCACCAATGTCCCAGATGTCCTCGTCGCTAAAGCCGTGCGCGTGCAGGGCAGTGAAATCGGCGTCCTCCAGCTTGTCGCTCTCCAGGCAGACTTTCATGGCGAAGTCCAGCATGGCGCGCTGGCGTGGGGGAATATCGGCCTTGCGGTAGTTGGTGGCCACCTGGTCAGCCACCAGCGGCTTCTTCTCGTAAATGCGCAGAATCGCGCCGTGCGCCACCACGCAATACAGGCAATGGTTGGCAGAACTGGTGGTGGTGACGATCATCTCGCGCTCGCCCTTGGTCAGGCCCGAATCCTCGCGCAGCATCAAGGCGTCGTGGTAGGCAAAGAAGGCACGCCATTCGGCCGGGCGGCGCGCCAGCGTCAAAAACACATTGGGAATAAAGCCGGATTTTCCCTGAACTTCCAGAATGCGCGCCTGAATGTCGGCGGGAATATTTTCCAGTGTGGGTGCGGGATAGCGGGACATGGCGGTTTCTCCTGGGCAAGTGTTTGCCACATTATCCGTCGGCCTGGGGCCGCAGACCTTGCGGGTGCGCGGTCTTCAAGCCGCGTCGCTGGGCACAGAGAAGTAGTACGAGAGGCGTTGCTGCGGGTTGAGCCACTCCAGCACGTCGCTGGGTAAGGTGCTGGGGCGAATCGCCTCGGTGATCTTGACGCCCGGCTCGGTGGAGAGTTCCAGCGTGGGGGCTTCTTCTTTGGCCACTTCCGGGCTGTAAAGCAGCACTTTGGGTAGCAGGCTGGTTGGGCCCGGCGACACCACCAGTGCCAGCGCGCCGTTGCTCAACTGCACCAGCGTGCCCGGAGGATAGACCCCCAGCAGCTTGATCAGCGCACTGAGCAACGCCGGGTCGAATCGGGACGCTTCGTTGCGGTACATGAACGAGAGCGCCTCGGCGGGCATCAGCGGATCACAGTCCGTGGCCTGCGGCGAGCACAGCTCTTCGTAGCGGTCCACCACCGACAGAATGCGCGCGCTGTGCGCGGCGTCGTTCTTGCCTTGGGGCCAACCCGAGCCGTCAACCGCTTCGTGGTGATCGGCGATGGTGGCCAGGGCCTCCTTGCTGAACGCCCCGGACTGTGCCGCCAGCTTCACGCTGAAGGGCACGTGCTGGCGATAAAAATCTTCTTCAAACTTCTTGCGCTTGCTGATTTTGAGAATGCTCAAGGGGATTTCTGATTTGCCGCAATCGTGCGCCAGTGCGGCCAGGGCCAGGTCGGACAGCTCTTTCTCGTTCAGGCCCGAGACCTTGCCCAGCAGCATGCACAGTGTCATGGTGTTGAGTGCATGAAACTGAGGCCCCTGCCCCTTGCGGTCGCCCAGCAGGTGCAGCAGGATGTCCTGCCCCTGGGTGATTGTGGCGGCGGTTTGGCGCGAGAGCTTGGCCAGGTCTTCGCCGGCCGACTTGGGCGAACGCGACAGGCCCACCAGCGCCTCGCGCGTGGCGCTGGCGGCCGCGTCCCAGGCGCGCTCGGCACGCGCGGCGGCGTCCTTTTGTACGCGCAGCTTGTCCTTCTTGGCCTTCTCCAGGGCCAGTACTTCGGTGTTGAGTGCTGTCTGTTCCTGGCTGCTCGGAGCGGTAGATGGGCTGCTGCCCATGCGGGCCACCGGGGGTGCGGCGCGCAGCGGCGCGGTGCTCATGTCCGGGTAGTAAAACAGGCGACCGACCAGGTCCAGCGTCTGGAGGATGGCGACGTCCTTTTCGGTCTCGACCAAGAACCGATCCGACAAAAATGGATGCTCGGTCCACTTCACATTCAGCCAGACGTACACACCCTTGGCGACTTGCGCGGCTTCAATCGGAACGGGGTTGCCAGGTTTCTTCCACATGCGCCGACTATACCGAACAGCCGCACGCGCAACGGTTCGGGGGCCGCCTTGTCTACGGTTGCGTGGCTGTGCCCTTGCGCCAGCGGCCCAGCCACAGGGCCACGTCGTCAACATAGGTAAACACCGCCGGTATCACCAGCAGGCTCAGGAAGGTGGAGGTGATCAGGCCACCGATCACGGCAATCGCCATCGGCGCGCGAAAGCTGGTGTCCGACGCGCCAAAGCCGATGGCAATCGGGGTCATGCCCGCTGCCATGGCGAGCGTGGTCATCACAATCGGGCGTGCGCGTTTGCGGCAGGCGTCCATCAGCGCGTCCCAGCGGTTCATGCCGTGTGCGCGGCGCGCCAGGATGGCGTACTCGACCAACAGGATCGAGTTCTTGGTGGCCACGCCCATGAGCATGATCAGGCCAATCAGCGAGGGCAGCGAAAAGCTCTTGTTGGCCAGCAGCAGCCCGACAAAGGCCCCGCCCAGCGACAGCGGCAGCGCCGTCAGAATCGTCACCGGCTGCAATAGATTTTTGAACAGCAGCACCAGCACCACGTAGATGCACAGCACGCCGGTTGCCATGGCCAGGGCAAAGCTGGCAAAGAGTTCGCCCATCACTTCGGCGTCGCCAATCTCCACCACCTTGACACCCGGGGGCAGCCGCTTGATGGCGGGCAAGTCCAGCACCGCCTTGGCCACCTCGCCCAGCGGCAAGCCTGAGAGTTCAATCTCGAAGTTGATGTTGCGCGAGCCGTCGTAGCGGTCAATCACCGCCGGCCCGCCCGCCACTTCGAGCGTGGCCACCTGGCTGAGCATCACCGGCCCCTTGATGCCGGGCACCGTCAGGCGGCCCAGCAGTTCCAGGTCGGTGCGCGCGGCGGTGTCGAGCTTGACCACAATCGGAACCTGGCGCTGGCTCAGGTTGAGCTTGGGCAGGGCGGTGTCGTAGTCGCCCACGGTGGCAATGCGCAGCGTGTCGGCAATGGCGGTGGTGGTCACACCCAGGTCGGCAGCGCGTGCAACGTCAGGGCGCACGGCAATTTCGGGCCGCACCAGGCTGGCGCTGGAGGCGATGTTGCCCAAACCGGGGATGGTGCGCAGGCCGCTCTCCACCGTGTGCGCGGCGGCGTTGAGTGCCTGCGGGTCGTCGCCCGTGAGCGCCAGAATGTACTTGGCACCGTTGGATGCGCCCAGCCCGACCTTGCTGCGCACGCCGGGCAGCGGCTCCAGCGCCACGCGGATATCTTTCTCAATGGCTTGCTTGTCCGGGCGCGCGCCGCGTTCATCGAGCAGGATCGTCAGGGTGGCCAGGCGCGTTTCGGCAGCGGTGGGCATATAGGGGTCGCTACCGGCAGTGCCGCCGCCGATGGTGGTGTACACGCTTTTGATGTGCGCCACCTGCGCCACCAGCGTTCGTGCTGCTTCGGCAGCGCTGCGCGTTTGCGCCAGTGTGCTGCCGGGGGGCAACTCCAGATAGACCTGGGTTTGCGAGATGTCGTCGGGCGGAATGAAGCCCTGGGGCAGCAGCGGAATGAGGCCGAGCGACCCCACAAAAAACGCCACGGCACTGGCTGCCGTGATAAAGCGGTGGCGCACGCACCACGCCGCCCAGCGCATGTACACACCCATCCAGCGCGGCTCGTGGTGCGCGCTGACGATGGGCTTGAGGATGTAGGCCGCCATCATCGGCGTGAGCACCCGCGCCACCAGCAGCGAAGCTGCCACCGCCAGCGCCGCTGTCCAGCCAAACTGCTTGAAAAAGCGCCCGGCAATGCCGCTCATGAAAGCGGTGGGCAAAAACACGGCGATCAACGTGAAGGTGGTGGCAATCACCGCCAGGCCAATTTCGTCGGCGGCTTCCATCGCCGCCTGGTAGGGGGTCTTGCCCATGCGCAGGTGGCGCACGATGTTCTCCACCTCCACAATCGCGTCGTCCACCAGAATCCCGACCACCAGCGAGAGCGCCAGCAGCGTGATCACGTTGACCGAAAAGCCCAGGTAATGCATGCCGATAAAGGCCGGAATGGCCGACAGCGGCAGCGCCACGGCCGATACCAAAGTGGCGCGCCAGTCGCGCAAAAACAGCCACACCACCACCACCGCCAGCAGCGCGCCCTCGTAGAGCAGGTGCATGGAGCCGGTGTACTCTTCCTGCACTGGGGTGACGAAGTTGAAAGCCTCGGTGATCACCACCTCCGGGTGCTGCTGGCGTAACTCGGCCAGCGCCACTTGAACGGCTGCGCCCACCTCCACTTCGCTGGCGCCCTTGCTGCGTGCGACTTCAAAGCCCACCACCGGCGCGCCATTGAGCAGGGCGGTCGAGCGCGGCTCGGCAATGGTGTCGCGAATGGTGGCAACCTGGTCGAGGTGGATGCGCCGTCCGTCGCTGAGTGCAAATTCCAGGTGCCCCAGCTCCGAGGCCGAGGCCACACCGGCCAGGGTGCGTACCGACTGCTCGGCACCGCCAATGTCGGCGCGCCCGCCGGCCAGATCGAGTTGCACCTGGCGCAACTGGCGCGACACGTCGGACGCGGTGGCACCCAGCGCCTGCAGGCGTGCCGGATCCAGCGCCACCTGCACCTGGCGGTCGACGCCGCCCACGCGGCCAATGGCACCCACGCCGCGCACCTTGAGCAGCCGTTTGGCAATGGTGTTGTCGACAAACCAGCTCAATGACTCGTCGTCCATCTGGGGCGAGCCCACGGTGTAGGCCAGCACCGGTTGCCCGGAGAAGTTGAGCTTGTTGACCTGCGGGTCGCGCAGGTCCGAGGGCAGGTCGGCGCGCACCCGCGAGACGGCCGAGCGCACGTCGTCAAGCGCTTCCTGGCCCGGCTTTTCGATACGGAACTCGGCCGTGATCAGCGCCACGCCGTCCTGCACCTTGGTGTAGGTGTGCTTGAGCCCGTCGAGCGTGGAAATGCTGTACTCGATCTTGCGCGCCACGTCCGACTCCATCTGCGCCGGAGCGGCACCGGGAAGCGTGGCGATCACGCTGATGGTGGGCAGATCGAGGTCGGGAAACTGCTGCACCTTCATCGCCTGGAACGAGTACAGGCCAGCAAAGGTAAGCAGCACAAACAGCATCGAACCCGCAATTGGGTTCTTGATCGACCAGGCCGATACGTTCATCGCAGTCGCTCCTTATTTCGTAGCGGCTGGCGCGGGTGTCGCAGAGCTTGGAGGATTGTTGTTGATGCGAACGGTGTCGCCGTCGCTGAGAAAGCCGGCACCGGCCACGGCAATGGTGGCGTCAGCACTGAGCCCCTGGGTGACCTCCACCTGCTCGCCCACGCGGCGTCCCACCTCCACCTTGTGCTGGCTGACCCGGTTGTCGGGGGCGACCTTGAACACGTAGTTGAACCCGTCGCGCGCCACCACCGCCTGCTGCGGCACGGTGAGCGCACCGCTGGCACCCAACTCAAACTCGCCGCGCGCAAACATGCCCGGCAGGGCCTGCCCGAGCGTGCTGCTGCGTGGCAGCGCTGCCAGGTCCACATAGACCAGGGCGGTGCGGGTTTGGGGGTCGACCGTGGGCGCAACCGTGCGCACCTTGCCGTTCAAGCGCGCGCCGCTGGCGGCGGTGATGGTTGCGCGCGTGCCCACGCTCAGGCGGCCAAGCTCTGCCGAGGTCACTTCGGCGCGCCACTCCAGCCGCCCTTGGCGGATCAGGCGAAACAGTTCGGTGCCCGCACCCACCACCGCACCCACTGTGGCATTGCGCACCGAGACGATGCCGCTGTCGGGTGCGAGCACTTGGGTGTGTTTAAGGCGCAACTGCTGCACCGCCAGCATGGCGCGGGCGCTCTCGAGCCGTGCCACGGCGGTTTGCTCGGCGGTGAGCAACAAGCTGATCTGCTGCGCGCTCATCATGCCGGTAGCCTGAAAGCTGCGCGCGCGCTCGGCGTTGGCAGCGGCATCGGCGGCCTGGGCCTGGGCCTCGGCCACACCGGCCTGGGCCTGGGCCACGTCGGCGTTTACGCTGTCGGGGGCAAACACCGCCAGCACCTGGCCGCGTTGCACTGTGTCGCCCACATCCACACGCACCTCGGCAATGCGCAGACCGTTGGCCTCGGAACCCACACTGGCGTCCTGCCACGCGGCAATGCTGCCATTGGCCGCAAGGCGCAGCGGCAAGCTGCCTTGCTGGGGCCGGGCGGTGGTGACGGTGAGAGCCGGTTTGGCCGTGGTGCCGGACTTGGCAGGCTGGGCCTGGCTGTGCCCACACGCTAGCAACAGGCACGCCGCGCCGAGCAGCGCGCGGGCAATGATGGGGCAGGGAATGGACAAAAAGTTCAGTCGGAAAGTCATGGTCAACCGCAAACTGTCAAGCAGGTAGAGAGAGCAAGCCCGGATGTTAAGCGACAACTGGACCGCTGGCGCAGGGTTCAAGTGTCACCATGGGGGTGGAGGGGGGATGGCCATAATTGCATCGTGTTACTTGGTCATGGTGAGTTTGCTGTTGCGGGGTCGAAACTGCAAATGGACCATGAGCCGTGGCGTCGTCACTGCGAGGAGCGAAGCGACGCGGCAGTCCATGTCCGTTGGCTGTCATTGCGAGCGAAGCGTGGCAATCCATGCGGGCATGAAGTCATGGATCGCCACGGCCTGACGGCCTCGCGATGACGAGGGGGGAGTGTGGCCTCGCGACGACGAGGGGGAGTGTGGCCTCGCGATGACGAGGGGATGTTGGCCTCGCGATGACGAGGGGGAGTGTGGCCTCGCGATGACGAGGGGGAGTGTGGCCTCGCGATGACGAGGGGATGTGTGGCCTCGCGATGACGAGGGGGAGTGTGGCCTCGCGATGACGAGGGGGAGTGTGGCCTCGCGATGACGAGGGGATGTCATTGCGAGCGAAGCGTGGCAATCCATGTCTGCCGGACTGCTTGGATTGCCGCGTCGCTGCGCTCCTCGCTATGACCGGGAGATTGCTTGATCTGACCCGCAAGAAAGTTTGTAATGTTTCAAACCAGTCCTCAGCATATAGCCAGTTATTACGCGGCCAGCAGCCTCGAGTTGCAGGTGCAGCGACCTGCGCTGCGCGAGCGGCTGGACGTGGATGTGGCAGTGGTGGGGGCGGGGTACACCGGGCTGTACACCGCGCTGCGTCTGGCGCAGGCGGGCAAGTCGGTGGCGTTGCTGGAGGCGAGCAGGGTGGGGTGGGGCGCATCGGGGCGCAACGGCGGCCAGGTGATCCTGGGCTTTTCGTGCGATATGCCGCCCTTTGCCGCTGCGTTGGGCGACGAGGGTGCGCAAACCGTGTGGCGCCTGACCTGTGAGGCTGCGCAGGAAATCCGCCAGCGCATCGCCCAGCACCAGATCGATTGCGATTATTCGCCGGGCCATTTGTGGACTGCGGTGCTCAAGCGCCGCGTTCAAATCTTGCTCGATTGGCAGGAAGAGGCGGCGCAGACCTGGGGCTACGAGGGCCTGCGCTTTATCCCCAAAGAGGATTTACCCGCGCACGTGGCCTCCGAGCGCTACCAGGGCGGTCTGCTCGATCCCAGCGGCGGCCATCTGCACCCGCTGCGCTACGCATTGGGGCTGGCGCGCGCTGCCGAGGCTGCGGGCGTGCGCATCTTCGAGAACACCCGTGCCGAGCGCTATGTGGAACACCCCGACGGCATCGAACTGCAATGTGCCCATGGTGGCGTGCGTGCAGCGAAACTGGTGCTGGCCTGCGGCGCAATGGTGGACAAACTTGACACGCGGCTGCGCAGCCACGTTCTGCCGGTGGGCACCTACATGATTGCCACCGCGCCGCTGGCACCCGAGCGCGCACGTGCCCTGTTGCCCAGCGGCTGCGCGGTGTCAGACAACCAGTTTGTGCTCGACTACTTCCGGCTCAGCGGCGACCACCGCTTGCTGTTTGGCGGCAAGTGCAGCTACACCGGGCGCACACCGGCCAACCTGACCGAGGGCATGCGCCAGGACATGCTCAAGGTGTTTGCGCAACTGGCGGACGTGCCCATCGACTACACCTGGGGCGGGCACATCGACATCACCATGGCGCGCACTCCCGACTTTGGCCGCAGCGGCCCGGTCTATTGGGCGCAGGGCTACTCGGGCCACGGCGTTGTGCCCACCTGCGTTGCGGGCCGCGTGCTGGCCGAGGCGATTTTGGGCGACGACTCCCATCTGCAACTGTTCGCCCGCCTGCGCAACCCGCCGTTTCCCGGTGGCGAAACCTTGGGCGGCTTGTTTCAGGTGCTGGGCATGTCCTACTACCGGCTGCGCGACTACTTCTAAGCCAAGGTGCCAGGTCAGCCCGCCATCAGCCGGTGCACCAGGTCGCCTGCGGTGGATGCCTTGTACTTGCGCATCAACCGGGCGCGGTAGATTTCCACCGTGCGGTGGCTGATGGCGAGCGCCTTGCCAATCTGCTTGGAGGTCAGGCCGTGCATCAGTTGCGCGGCCACCTCACGCTCGCGTGCGGTGAGCTCGGCCTTCACCGGGCGGCTGGCGCTCAAGTCTTCAAAGCACCAGATGCCGGCTTCGTGCGGTGCCTGGCGGTTGAGCGCACGCCCGGTCACGTGGCACCAGAAGGCTTCGCCCTTGAGGCGGCCGTCCAGCCGTTTCATGATGCGGTCGTCAGCGTAAGTGCCGTTGCGGTTGAGAAGCGGGGCGATGCGTTCGCCGGTACGCTCAAACTCGTCGGCGCTGGGATAGAGCACCTGGAACGACTGTCCCATCAACTCGCTGCGCGAGGTGCCGAACATGTCGCACAGGTGCTGGTTGCAGTCCATGATGGTGCGGTTGCGCGAAAGCGCCAGGCCGACCGGGGCCATCTCGAATGCCAGGCGGTAATCAATATCCATGGGGTTGGCCTTTACGGAAAACTACGTAATCGAATAGGTAGTATCGTATGGCATAGATTCGTTTCAGGAGAACAGTGCGATGAACAAAATTTATCCCAGTGCAGCCCAGGCGCTTGCGGGCATTGTCAAGGACGGGCAGCTGCTCGCCGTGGGTGGCTTTGGCCTGTGCGGCATCCCCGAGGCGCTGATCGAAGCGCTCAAGGACACCGGCGTCAAGGACTTGACCGTGATTTCGAATAACGCCGGGGTTGACGGCTTTGGCTTGGGCAAGCTGCTCGAAACCCGCCAGATCACCAAGATGATTTCCAGCTACGTCGGCGAGAACAAGGAGTTTGAGCGCCAGTACATTGCGGGCGAGTTGCAACTTGAATTTACGCCGCAGGGCACGCTGGCCGAGCGCCTGCGCGCAGGTGGTGCTGGCATTCCGGCGTTCTTCACCAAGACCGGTGTCGGTACGCTGGTGGCCGAAGGCAAGGAAGTGCGCGAGTTTGACGGCGAGAACTATGTCATGGAACGCGCCCTCATGCCCGAGGTGTCGCTGGTCAAGGCGCACCGCGCCGACAAGTCGGGCAACCTGCAGTTCCGCCTGACGGCGCGCAACTTCAACCCGGCGGTGGCGATGGCCGGCAAGATCACCGTGGTGGAAGTGGAAGAGATTGTGGAAACCGGCGAGCTTGAGCCCGATCAGGTGCATTTGCCCGGCATTTACGTGCATCGGCTGGTGCTCAACGCGCACCCCGAGAAGCGCATCGAGAAGCGCACCCTGCGCGAAAAGACCGCTGCCTGAAGTAGCCCACACACACCGAAATTCCTTAGGAGCATTTATGAGCTGGAGTCAAGACCAAATGGCCGCGCGTGCGGCCCAGGAACTCGAAGACGGTTTTTACGTCAATCTGGGCATCGGCATTCCCACGCTGGTGGCCAACTTTGTGCCGGCCGACAAAGAAGTCTGGCTGCAAAGCGAAAACGGCATGCTCGGCATCGGCCCCTTTCCGACCGAGGACGAGGTGGATGCCGACCTGATCAACGCCGGCAAGCAGACCGTTACCACCCTCAAGGGTTCGAGCATCTTTGGCAGCCATGAGAGCTTTGCCATGATCCGTGGCGGCAAGATCAACCTCTCGATCCTGGGCGCAATGCAGGTCAGTGAGCACGGCGACCTGGCCAACTGGATGATTCCGGGCAAGATGGTCAAGGGCATGGGCGGCGCGATGGACTTGGTGGCAGGCGTCAAGCGCGTGATCGTGCTGATGGAGCACGTTGCCAAAAAGAAAGACGGCACCATCGACCTGAAGATTTTGCCCAAGTGCACACTGCCCCTGACAGGCGTGGGCGTGGTCGACCGCATCATCACTGACCTGGGCGTGATGGACGTCACCCCACAGGGTTTGAAGCTGGTCGAACTGGCCCCCGATGTCACGCGCGAAATGGTGCAAGAGCGCACCGGCGTGAAACTGCTCTGACGCAACCCTGGCCAGGCGCTAGCCTGGCTTTTTGAGTGCTTCCAGGCGCGCTTTCAAAAAGCCGCCGGTGCCGTAGCGCGTCACCCGGCTGTAGAAGCGCTCGGCAATGCGGTGCACCATGGCGGCGTAGCCGTCAAACAGCCGCGGCGCAATGCTGAAGCTGTCGTAATTCACCACCACCATGACCTTGGCTCCCAGCGGCTCGAGCAGCGCCAGCAAGGCGTGCTCGATCGCGTCGATGTCGTGCGGATGGTCCACCACCAGGCCTTCAAAGTTGATGAACAGCAGGTGCCGTGTGGCATCCAGTTCAAAGCGGCTTGCCAGCGGCGTCTCCAGCAGGCGCTCGCGCAGGCCCATGGGTTTGTCCAGAAAGATGCTGGCGTCCATCTGCTTGAGTTGCGGGCTGATGTGCGGCACAAAGTCCATCTGCGCCAGGATGTCGCGCTCCAAGTTGATGCCCGGCGCAATCTCGATCAGTTCCAGGCAGCCCTGCTCGCCGTCGGGCTTGAGCGCAAACACACAACGCTCGGTGACGTAGAGCACTTTGCGCTTGCGCTTGAGGGCCTCGCGTCCGCTGAAGGTGCGCTGCTCCACGGCACGCACAAACTTGCGTGTACGCCCCTCGCGCACGATCTGCACACGGCCATCCACCAGGCGCACGTCGAGGTCGCCCGCCGTGAAGGTGCCGACAAATACCACCGCCTTGGCGTTCTGGCTGATGTTGATAAAGCCGCCCGCACCGGCCAGGCGCGGCCCAAAGCGGCTGACGTTGAGGTTGCCCTGCGCGTCGGCCTGTGCCAGCCCCAGCACGGCGGTGTCGAGACCGCCGCCATCGTAAAAGTCAAACTGGTTGGGCTGGTCGATGATTGCCTGGGCATTGACGGCGGCGCCAAAGCTCATGCCGCTGGCCGGAAGGCCGCCAATCACGCCCGGCTCGGCGGTGAGCGTGAGCAGGTCGATGATGCGCTCCTCATTGGCAACACCGGCCACCGCCTCGGGCATGCCAATGCCGAGGTTGATGACGCTGTTGGGCTGCAACTCGAGCGCGGCACGTCGGCCAATCACCTTGCGTTCGGTCAGCGGCAAGGGCGGCAGCGAGTCCATGGGAATGCGGATCTCGCCCGAATAGGCCGGGTTATACGGTTCGGCAAAGGTTTGCATGTGGTGTGACGGCTCGCTGGCCAGCACCACCGCATCCACCAGCACGCCGGGTACCTTCACCAGGCGCGGGTGCAGCGTTGAGCGCTCGGCAATGCGCTCCACCTGCGCGATCACAATGCCGCCCGAATTGCGCGCCGCCATGGCAATGGCCAGTGCTTCCAGCGTGAGCGCTTCACGCTCCATGGTCAGGTTGCCGTCGGCATCCGCCGTGGTGGCGCGGATGATGCCTACCGAAATCGGGAACGCCTTGTAAAACAGGTACTCACGCCCGTCAATCTCCATCAGCCGCACCAGCTCTTCGGTGGTACGGGCGTTGACCTTGCCGCCGCCCCAACGCGGGTCGACAAAGGTGTCAATCCCCACACTGGTGAGCGTGCCGGGTTTGCCCGCCGCAATGTCCCGAAAAAGGTGCGAGATCACGCCTTGCGGCAGGTTGTAGGCTTCAATCTGGCCCTCAACCGCCAGCTTTTGTAGCGCCGGCACCAACCCCCAGTGGCCCCCAATCACGCGCTTGACCATGCCCACGTGCCCCAGGTGGTTGAGCCCGCGCGCGTCGCCATCGCCCTGGCCTGCGGCATACACCAGCGTCAGATTGTTGGGGGTGCCGGTGCCGGTGGCAGCCAGGGTGTCGAGGTATTGGCGCTCGAGCGCAACGGCAATCGACTCGGCAAACCCGATGCCGACAAAGCCGCCGGTGGCCAGCGTGTCGCCATCGTGGATCAGGCGCACCGCCTCGGCGGCACTCACCACCTTGTTGCGGCGCGTGCCGGGTTGCGTGGATTCGTTGAAATGCGTGTGCATGGCAGCTCTCCGAAGGGTAGCTTCCATCATACGACGCCCCATCACCCGACAGAAACGCTCCAAAGAAAACTCCCCGGGGCCTTCCCGCCCCGGGGAGAAAGCAGGTCAGTGTACGCACCTGCGAGGAGACATCCCTAGATCGCATGTGGTGAAGTCGCTCGAAAACCCCACACACATGGAACACTACGCAAAATCGGTGCCAGAAAAATGCACCAAGGCGGGGCTGGTGCAAGGGCCTCTCTCACGCTTATGCCGTGGGTTATAGTTGAAGCCTTGCGGTTTTTCTACTCTCTTGCTTATTTGAGGTTCCCATTTCCATGAAGCGCTCCCACGTCATTGCGAGCGAAGCGCGGCGATCCATGCCTTTCGGACTGCATGGATCGCCGCGCTTCGCTCGCGATGACGAAAACTTGGTGCATGTCCATTTGCAGTTTCGACCACCCGAAGCAGGGCACTCGCAATGAATATGTCTACCCGTCTTGGCAATGCCGCAAACCCTTTTCGATGCGGTACGGTCGCCCTGTTGCTGTGCAGCTTGTGCACGTCGGTGGCACACGCTCAGTGGGCTGGTGCGAGTACGCAGGGCAACACTGGCGGCCTGGTAATTCCCTATGCGCGCGTGCTGCCGCAAGGGGCCATGGCGCTGAGCTATGGCAAATACCAGGAGCCGCAGCTTGGTGAACATGCAGTGCAGCAAAACTTCAGCCTCGGGCTGGGCCTGCTGCCAGGGCTGGAACTGTTTGGGCGCTTTGCCAACTACACCAATGACCCGGCACCAGGTTCGATCATGGTCAGCGGCGTGCGTGACCTGTCGGCCAATGTCAAGTGGGTGTTACCCACGCCCTGGACCAAGTGGCCCAGCGTCGCCATTGGGGCCAACGATGTTGCCGGTGGTGCGGTGTTCTTCAAGTCCGACTATGTGGTAGCCAGCCAGCAGGTTGGGCCCATGGACGTTTCGGCCGGTTACGCGCATGGCAAATCATTAAGCGGCGAAGCCACTTTTGACGGAGCCTTTGGCGGTGTGGCCTGGCGGGTTGGTGACACGGGCTTGTCGCTCTTGGCCGAGCACGATGGTCAGCAACGCCACGCCGGTGCGCGCTGGGCTTCTGCGCCATTGGCCAGCCTTGGCGGCGCGCAGGTGGTGGGCAGTGTGCAGCGCTCTTTTGGCGCTGTCACCCCGAGCGGGGTTGATGCCAATGCCACCAACCTGGGTCTAACGCTGCTGCTACCGCTGGGTGGCGTCGAGTCCCGGGCTGCCGCGTTCGTTCCGGGCAAGGATGTGGCGCTACCCGAGGTCGATGACAAGCCTGCGCCAGGCGGCATGCAACCCACCGACGAAGACCGTCTGGCGGCGTTGCAAAAGGCCTTGGTGGCGGTGGGGCTGGAGCGGGTACGCGTGGGGCAGGGGCAGGACGTGCTGGGCCGCCTGGTGGTGGTGGAATATGAGAACCACCGCTACGCGCACAACGAAGTCGATGCGCTGGGGTTGGTGTTTGGCCTCGCGGCTGAAATGGCACCCAAGGGTGTGCAGCGGGTGCGGGCTGTGGCGTTAAAGGAAGCGTTGCCGGTGTTCGTTGCATCCGTGGGGGTGGACGATTACCGCGCCTTTTTGCGCGGTGGGCCGGCCACGGCAGTGCGCAACAGCTTGGTGCTGGACCGGGCGCCCCAGCGCTCTAGCGCGAACACGCACTGGCTTGATGCACAGCCCAGCGCCGCATCGCTGGTGCGCCTGGAAATCAAACCCGAATTGACCTACACCATGGGCACCGAGGTAGGTGTGTTTGACTATTCGCTGGCAGCCAATGTGCAAGGCTTGGTTCCGTTGTGGCGCGGGGCACGCTTGTACTCGAGCTTTGTTACGCCGCTGGACCATTCGTCCAATGTGGAGCCAGGCAATGTGTACGACATTCTGTTGCACCGCCAGGGTCTCAAATCACTGGCGTTACAACAATCCGCGTGGGTGGGCACGCAGATGGTGGCCAGCGTGGCAGCAGGGCGCTTCTACTACGACGCACTGGGTGTGCAGGGCGAAGCAGCGCTGTTCATGCCCGGTTCAGACGACCTGCTGCGGGTGCGCGGGGCCGTGTACGACCGCACTCCCGGGGGACTATTTGGTGGAGCCAAGTCGCTGGCCGGAAGCTATCGGCACATGTTGAGCCCTCGCATGTCGCTGGAAGCCGGAGCGCAGTCGTACGGCGATGGCACGGTGGGCCCTTCGGTTGAATGGACGCAGTGGTTTGGCGACGTATCGGTACAAATTTACTACCGCCGTGGCGATGCCTACCAGTTTGCCGGGCTGCAACTGAGTTTTCCGCTCACGCCGCGCCAAGGAATGCAGCCTGGTGTGGTCAGCGTTGCCGGGCCGATGCAACAGGCACAGGGGCTGCGCACGATGATCACCACGGCCGACCAACCGGCCAATTTGGTGTTGCCCGGAGCGGTGCGCAACCTGCAGTTGGACACCCGCCAGGACGTGGACTTGCTCAACGCCGGACGCATGAGCCAGCGCTATGTGCAAAGCCAGGTGTTGCGTATGCGCCAGGCGTTTTACCTGTTTGCCCGGGAACAATTGCCGTGACAACTCGGCTGGTGGATGGAAACAACGTGGAACCTATCTGGGCCAGGGATTGGCGAAATTATTTATCGTCAAAAGCCCAATTAATTGCTCAGCTGCCGTTGTTTTGTGGTAAAAATATTCGCTTGGGTTTATCAATATTTAAATAGGGGCTGTTACATGCTAAAAACTGCGTTTTTTTCGGGTAAGACATTGTTGGCGTCCGGGCTAATAGCTGCGGGCGTGCTGGTTGCTTGTGGTGGTACCACGACAACCACTTTGGTGGCTGCTTCCAACACGGTGGTTGCAGCTACGGCTGCTACGGCAGCGACAGCAACCACCGCTTTTGTTGCAGTTGCCACTCCTGCCGCGCCGGTGACTTTCAGCAACGGATTTGTTGGGGTAGACGCTGCTGGCGCTCCGGTGGCAATCTCCGGCGCAACCACGGTGGCGTTTTCCGGTACTGGCACATCGCCCACTGCAACGTTTACCAATGGTGGGTTGACTGCTACCGGTACTACCACCTTTGGTTCGTGCACCTTCACCTTTGCCGCCAACTCGCCTTTTCCTGCCAGCCACGCATTCGGACCGGGCAAGAGCTTCAAGGTTGATCCGTGCAGCCTGACCGTTCCAACGGCGGGTACTACCGCTAACGGGGTTGACAAGTCTGTCACCGTTGTAATGAGTTTTGGAGCTGCGACAGGCACGGCCGTGAAAGTGGTAGCGGTTAATTCGAATGGCACCGTAACCGTTGGTGGTACCACTATCGGCACGTTTACCCCCACCACCACTACCGGCACTGGTGGCGGTTAAGCGCCACTCTTCCGGCGGCGTCATGCCTCCGTGGTATGCCAAGGCCCCGCAGGCCCATCCTGGCGGGGCTTTTTTACAGGTGCTTCAACAGCAGCCCGAGGCACTGCTCGGTCGAGGTTTCGCCAGCGTGCAGGTGCACCTCCGGCTGCTCGGGGCGCTCGTAGGGGCTGTCGATTCCGGTAAAGTTTTTAAGCTCACCCCGACGCACCTTGGCGTACAGGCCCTTCACATCCCGGCGCGCGCACTCCTCCAGCGGCGTGTCCACAAACACCTCGACAAACTCGCCCTGCGCAAACAAGCTGCGCGCCATGCGCCGCTCGGCGCGAAAGGGTGAGATAAACGCCGTCATAACAATCAGGCCAGCGTCCACCATCAGGCGCGCCACTTCTGCCACGCGGCGGATGTTTTCTATCCGGCTGGCGTCGGTAAAGTCCAGGTCCTTGCTCAAGCCCTGGCGAATGTTGTCTCCATCGAGCAAATAGGTGCGCCGCCCCTGCGCGTGCAGCACCACCTCCAGCGCATTGGCCAGGGTCGATTTGCCAGAACCTGACAAACCGGTAAACCAGATCACCTTGCCCGCGTGGCCGTTAAGCTGCTCGCGCTGTTGGCGGGTGACGGTCAGGGCTTGGGTGTACATAGGGAAAGGTGAAAGTGAAAAGGAAAAAGGGGAAAAAGGGAAAAAGGGGACGCTACCCTTAATGGCTTTAAGGGGACAAGACCGGAATTACTTTTCGGCCATGGCGGCGATAGATCGTGAAATCCCTGTCCAACGTCAACACGCGGGACGGTTCGTACAGTTCTGACATACGTACCAGGCACGCATCCGCCAAAGATGCTGGCACGTTGTCATAGCGCTCAAACAAGGAGCGCACTGCCACCACCTGCTCGGCCAATGACATTGCAATTCGCACCACGCCACGTTCTACCAAGGCCAAAGCGCGGGAAGGGTCAAAACCTGCGCGGGACAACAAAAAACAGGTTTCTGCCACGACCGCTTCACAGGTGAGAAATGGTGGCGCGTGCTGCGCAAACTGTGCTTTGGCCCACGCATGGTGCGCATCATTACGGCAAAGCAATGCCACCCATGGCCCAGTATCCAAAATCAACTGCCCGCTCATACGCTGCCAAAGGCCTTTAGGTACTCCGGGTTGGTGGACAAATCGGTGGGCCCACCGCCAAAGCAACCGACCAGATCACCGGCCTGGTCCAACGCAGATACCACCGGCACCACAGACTTGCGCTGGGCAATAAATGCTGTCAGTGCGCGGCGTACCAACTCCGACTTGCTAAGGTGCGCCTGCTCGCTGAGTTGTTGCAACTCCTGCTCCAGCATCGGTGGAATTTTGATGGTCAAGGTATTCATGCACGGATAATACCGTATGGCACGAGGTAATACAAATTCAATTGAAAAGAAAAGGGGAAAAGGGGGGAAAAGGGGACGCTACCCTTTTTTGTAACCATTGGGGTTGGCGCTTTGCCAGCGCCAGGTGTCGGTGCACATGTCGGCCAGGGAGCGCGTGGCGCGCCAGCCTAGCTGGTGCTGGGCCAGGGTGGGGTCGGCGTAGCAACTGGCTACGTCACCGGCGCGCCGCGGGGCAACGCGGTAGGGCACGGGCCTCTGGCTGGCCTGCTCAAAAGCGTGCACCACCTCGAGCACGCTGTGGCCCTGGCCGGTGCCCACGTTCACGGTAAAGCTGAGCTGGCCGCGCAGCAGCGTTTGCAAGGCGGCAACGTGGGCTTGGGCCAGGTCTTGCACGTGAATGTAGTCGCGCACGCCGGTGCCGTCGGGGGTGGGGTAGTTGTTGCCGTACACGTTCAAAAACTCTCGTTTGCCAACGGCCACTTGCGCTACATAGGGCATCAGGTTGTTGGGCTCGCCCAAGGGGTCTTCGCCTATCAAGCCGCTAGGGTGGGCACCCACAGGGTTGAAGTAGCGCAGCACGCCAGTTCGCAGTGCTGCGTTGGCGTTGCGCATGGAGGCCAGAATGTCTTCGCACACCAGCTTGGTGTGGCCGTAGGGGTTGGTGTGGCTGCGCGCAAAATCTTCGGTAATGGGCACGCGCACTGGGTCGCCGTAGACCGTGGCGCTACTAGAGAACACCAGTGTGCGGCAAGGTGCCGCGTCCATGGCCTGCAGCAGCGCCACCATGCCGCCGAGGTTGTTGGCGTAGTACTTGAGCGGCTGCGCCACGCTCTCGCCTACCGCCTTGAAGCCAGCAAAGTGCACCACCGCCGCCACCTGGTGGCGCTCCAGCAAGCTTTGCACCAGCGCCACGTCTGCCACACTGCCGCGCTGGCACACCACCGCCTGACCGCAAATGCGCTGTAGCCGCTCCAACACCACCGGGCTGCTGTTGGAAAAGTCGTCCAGGATGATCGGCGCAAAGCCGGCCTCTACCAGGGCAACGTAGGTGTGGCTGCCGATATAGCCGGCGCCGCCGGTTAGCAGGATGGTGGGTTTGTGTGTCATATCAAAAAGGGGACGCTACCCTTTATTTGCCTTGTTCGGTCGGCCTTGTGGTCGCGGTTCCAGGGGGCGGCCGACTTCGTTGCCGAGTTGGCGCACAAAATGGGCGTCGCCACACGGCAAGCCCTTGTTGGCGTGTTGCCTGAGTTGGGTGAGCCTTGCGGTGTCGTCCACCATCTGCAGCCAGTTGGACCAATTATCTACCGCGGCGAATTGCTTGCCCCATTTGGACTCAGGTTGGAGCAGGTCGTCGGGCTGCCCCGTGCAATGCGCTGCAGCACTGGACCAGGGATAGTCTTCGGCGTGCTGCACCATCCCCGCGCGAACCGGGTTGCACTCCACATAACGCATGGCGGTCCACAGGTAGGTGTCGTCCAATGGTGAAGAAAAGAAGCGTCCTTGCCACAAGTGCCCGCTCCATCCCTGTCTGCGGTTGACGCGCTGTGCGTAACGCATGTGTAGCGGCTTGAGTGCGCACTGAAGCCCATCTTCTGCGGCGGGCACGGTAATCAGGTGGATATGGTTGCTCATCAGGCAATAGGCGAGCACCTCCACCTGGTGTTTGTCGGCGTACTCCTTGAGCCATGCCAGGTACGTGCGGCGGTCGTCATCGTCAAAAAAGATGGGCTCGCGCCGGTTGCCTCGCTGCGTTACGTGGTGGGCGAGGCCGGCAAAAACCGTTCTGGGCAATCGGGGCATGCGCGCAGGATAATCTAAAGCAGCATTAAAGGGTAGCGTCCCCTTTATTCTTTATTCCCACGGGTTAACAAGGGTCACGCCTGTGTGCTCAAAATCGGCGACGTTACGGGTGACCACCGTCATGCCATGGACAAGAGCGGTTGCCGCGATAAGTGCATCGCGCTCGCCGCGCTTGTTGGGGACATGCAACCGGGCGCAGCGTTGTGCCACTGCAGTGTCGACAGGCAGCGTGCGAGCGGCGAACTCTGGTAACACCTGCCGCTCAAGCCAAGAGCGCAACATGGCCCCCTGGGTGGCGTCCTTTCGCTCGATAGACAGAACGCCAAGCTCCAGTTCCATGATGGTGATGGCGGACACAAAGAGGTCGCTCGCATCAACGCTTTGCGCCCATGTCTTTACGTTTGTATCGGCCTTGCCATGCTGCACCTTGCGCAGTTCGGACACCACGTTGGTATCGAGAACAAACATCACGAGAAATCAGCCGCCCGAGTCTCGATGGTTGCACGCGGCGGCTCAAACTCGATGTCTGCAATCGTTGGCATAGCCAGCGCGTCGGCAATGTTGCGCCGTTGCTGTGTGAGCCGTTGATAGTCCTCAAAGCTCATAAGTACATGGGCTGGTCGGCCGCGATCTGTGATGAAAACCGGTCCGTTGTTTGCCGCCCGCTTTGCCTCACTCGCCCCTTGGTTGAACTCGCGGCTTGAAAAGGTGGTAATTGCCATAACGAGACCCCCTACGATTTGTTGATGTAGCCATGTTACTACATCAACAACGCGGGTGCAATCGGTATACAGGCTACCGCAGTGCCCGCAGGCACCGCATGTTCAAACATTGAACAAATACTAGCACGGAGGTGTCAGCACCTCCAGCAAAAACCAAGCTTAAACCTCAAGCTACCTTGCTCAGGATTTCTATCAGCACCATGGCGCGGGCCTGGCCATCGCCCATTTGGTAGATGGCCTCCAGCCCGGCCCGGCAAAGGCACCGCTGTGGATGCGCAGCTGATCGCAGTATTGACAGGTCTATTGGTGTGTGCTTAAAATGCACACATGCCAACTCAAAAGCTTTTCAATTGGAACCCCGATAAAAACCGGTTGTTACAGAGGGAGCGGGGGATTTCGTTCGAGCGAATAGTTTTTGAAATCAGCAGCGGAAGTGAACTGGCCGTGCCGGCGCGCGTCAAGGTAGTTGTCGCCTCATTCATGCAGCCAACTGCTGAATAGGTTTGTCGCCCGAATAGGCTCGGATGACGCTGTCGCGCTCGGGGTTGAGAGTGACCGCACCGACCGGCAACCAG